>Ga0299914_10002067_pt1 | contig 13651 bp, 14 predicted proteins | sample RVTome_10_FD_201361 | JGI IMG/M metagenome (GOLD analysis project Ga0299914, IMG submission 201361) | Soil microbial communities from uranium-contaminated site in the Upper Colorado River Basin, Wyoming, United States - RVT153D57 (version 2) ...
TGCTCCAGGAGCGCGGAATCGCGCTTCACACGAACGCTCACGCGACGCGATTCAACGAGGGCACGATCGAGCTGGTGCCGGAAGGCCGGCTCGAGGCCGACCGCGTGGTCAGCCTCCCGCGAGCGGTCGGGCCCGCGATCGACGGTCTACCCTCAGATCGCGACGGCTTCGTCGTTGTCGACGCGCATTGCCGCGTGCGCGGTGTGCCGGAGGTCTACGCGGCAGGGGACGCCACCGACTTCCCGATCAAGCAGGGGGGCATTGCCACGCAGCAGGCCGATGCCGCGGCCGAGAGCATCGCCGCCGCAATCGGCGCCGAGCTCGACCCGGAGCCGTTCAGGCCCGTGCTGCGTGCCGTCCTGCTCACCGGCGAGGAGCCGGAGTATCTGCGCGCCGCCCTGAGCGGCGGACACGGCGAGGCCTCAGCTTCCTCGCCAAGGCCGCTGTGGTGGCCCCCGGGCAAGATCGCCGGACGCTATCTCGGGCCCTACCTCGCCGCGCTCGCCGACGAGGAGCTGCGCCCACCCGGGCCCTGATGAGCGCCGACCCCCGGCGCGCTCCACCGACCGGTCCCTAGCCGGCGGGGCTTGCGATGCCGCTCGAGTACCTGCTCGTCGCGGCGGTGGTGTTCGCGATCAATCTCCTTCCCGCCTTCGGCCCGCCCACCGCCGCCGTCCTGGTCTCGCTCACCCTGAGCTTCGATCTCGCGTCGGCTCCGCTGATCGCGTGCGGCGCGCTCGCGGCAGCCGGCGGGCGGTTCACGCTCGCGACGCTCACCCGGCGCGTTCGCCCCCGGCTGTCTGCGCAGCGGATCGCCCACCTCTCGGCGGCCCAGGACTACCTGCTGCGCCGGCAGACGATGACCGTCTCGGCGCTCGCCCTGTTCGCGCTGTCTCCGGTTCCGAGCGGGCAGCTGTTCGTCGCCGCCGGCCTGATGTCGGTCACACTGCTGCCGCTCACGGCCGCGTTCTTCGCCGGCAGGCTGGTCTCCTACACGATCTATGTCACCGGGGCGTCGGCGCTCAGGGACACGCTCGGCGACACGATGATCGAGACAGTCACCTCGCCGCTGGGCATCGCCGTCCAGGTCGTCGCCCTGCTCGCACTCGCGATGCTGCTGAGGATCGACTGGGCCGATCGCCTCGGGTCGCGGGCCGCCGAACCTTGACGGAGGCTCAGCGGGGTTCGCGTTCGGCCGCCTCGCCCTGCACCATCCAGCGCTCGCGCTTGCAGGCGTACTCATAGGGCAGCACGAGGTTGAGGCGCTCCGCGGCCTCGAGCCAGCGCAGCGCGCCGGCATAGTCTCGTCCGCGAGCGTCGAGATCGGCGGCGGTCAATGCCAGCTCGACCGCGTCGAGATGATCCAGCTCGCGGTCGGCATCCCGTTCCGGCTCGGCCAGGTCCTGGAGCGTCGTCTGCTGGCGATCGCCTTCGAGGTCGGCGAGGTAGGGAGCGAGCAGCCGTCCGGCGACCTTGGCCGGCGGCCACCACAGAGGGGCGGTGGTCGCCGCCGAGTCCCGATCAGAGGATCCAGCGGGCGAACGCATGTATCGAGGCGATCCACCGGTGATCATCGCCGCCCGGAGCCGAGGGCGGAACGGCCTGACCTCGATCTCGGGATCGATGAGGGCCGCGATCCCGCTCGCCGCGACGTCGGCCTGCTGGGCGGCCAGACCTCCCTGCTTGATCGGGAACCAGGTCACATCGCCGGCGGCCCAGGCTCGACTCAGGCCGTCGATGCGCATCAGGACGTCGGTGGGCACGAACCCGTCCGGTCCCTGCGGGATCCCCGGAATCGGCTCGACGACCTGGCGCGGAAGGGCGAGCACCGCGTCGGCGTCGATCGGTTCCTCGTTCGCGATCCGAAGCCCCCCCTCGCGGACGAGCACCGGAGCCGCCGAGGTCTTCAGCGAGATCGTCTCGACCGCCAGCAGCTGGCGGACGCTGTCGCTGGCCCTTTTCCCGAAGACCTCCAGGGGCTGCTCCTCGTGGGTGAAGACCGAAATCTCGAGCGTGACGCCATTCCGCCGCGCGTGACGGGCGAGCAGGACGGCGAGCTCGTAGAGCGGCAGCGACCAGCGAACCGGCGCCGGGACAGCCAGCGCCACCCGCCTCGCCGCGCCGCCGGCGACCGCCGCGAGCAGCGCACGGATCTCCGCGGTCGATTCCGGCCCGGTGTAGGTGAGAGCCCCGGGAACGGCCGGCTCGGCCGTGGCCCCGGTCGCGAGGAGTAGGGCGTCGTAGCCCAGCTCCAGGCCCTGCAAGGTGATCGCGGTGGACCGCTCGGGATCGACTCGCCGCAGCGCGTCCTCGACGAGGACGAATCGGAGATCGGAGGCAATCCGCTCGAGCCGCACGGACATCGTCTCGCCGATGCCGAACGGCTCGACAGGCGCCAGCGGTCTGTAGGCGAACTCGGCGTTGGGGGCGACTACGGTGATCTCCGGGCGCATGCCCACCGTGTGGCGAAGCGCCAGCACGGCTTCGATCGCGGCAATCCCGCCCCCGGCGATGACAACGCGGAGGGGATCGCCATTCCGCGATCCGCCGCGATGATTGTGTCGGCGTGTGCTGTGCTCGACCGCCATCGACCGACGGTGACGCGTGACCCGGGGCATTTCATCCGTAGCCGCCACCGACCAGGGGCTCGTGCGCTGACGGACAATCCAGATCCGATGCGCGCATGGGCAGTGCCAGCCGAGCGGATCCTCGCTGAGCTCGACTCGGACGAGCACGGCCTCTCGACCGGCGAGGCGGCACGCCGGCTCGAGCGCTGGGGACCGAACCGCATCGAAGAGGACTCCGTCGTGAGCCGACTGGTCATCGTGGCGCGTCAGTTCCGAAGTCCCCTGATCTACATACTCGCCGCCGCCGCCGCCGTGACGCTCGCGATCGGGGAGTACCTCGACGCCGGCGTGATCGGGGTCGTGCTGATCTTCAACGCTGTCGTCGGCTTCGTCCAGGAGTACCGCGCGGCGCGTTCACTAGAGGCGCTGCAGCGGCTGCCCAGGCGCGCGCCACGGCCCTGCGCGACCGCCGCGAACGGGAGATCGACGCCGAGACGCTCGTCCCAGGCGACGTCCTGTTGGTCGAGGCCGGGTCGAAGGTTCCCGCCGACTCCCGCCTCCTTCACGCGAGGGGCCTCGAGGTCGATGAGTCGCTGTTGACCGGCGAGTCGGCGACGGTCACGAAGCACTCAGAAGCACTGAAGCCGGAGGCGGCGCTCGCGGATCGGGAGAACATGCTGTTCATGGGCACAACCGCACGCGCGGACACGCGCGTGCGGTGGTCGTCGAGACGGGGGGCGCCACGGAGCTCGGCAAGATCGCCGGGAGCGTTCGATTCGTTCCTGAGTCGCAGACTCCCCTTCAGGCACGGATCGGCAGACTCGCTCGCCTGATCGGGATCCTGGTGCCGGCACTCTCTGTCGTCGGCTTCGCGCTCGGAATCGCGGCGGGAGAGGACACGCACCAACTCTTCCTGGCGATGGTCGCGCTCGCCGTTGCTGCGATTCCCGAGGGGCTGCCGATCGTGCTCACGATCACGCTCGCGATCAGCGTCAACCGGATGGCCGAGCGGCAGACGCTGGTGCGCCGCCTGCCGGCGGTGGAGACGCTCGGAAGCTGCTCGGTCATCGGCTCCGACAAGACCGGCACCCTGACTCAGAACCGGATGACGGTTGAGCGGATCTACACCGGCGGGCGGGCATACGACGTCACCGGGACCGGATACGGCACGGAGGGCGAGATCCTCGTCGACGGACATCCGTCGACGATTGAAGGCGACGAGGCCCTTCGCATCGCGCTGACCGCGGCCGTGCTGTGCAACGAAGCGAGCGCCGTCGCCACCGACGGCCAGCTCGCGGTGAGCGGCGATCCGACCGAGATCGCGCTCCTGGTCGCGGGCACCAAAGCGGGGCTGTTCAAGGACGAGCTCGAGGAGAAGCTGCCGCGCACCGCGGCGATCCCCTTCGACTCCGAGCGCCGCTTCGCGGCCAGCTTCCACGGCGACGGCGAGCACTCGCTCGTGTTCGTCAAGGGAGCCCCGGAGCAGGTGGCCGCGATGTGCGAGGGCGCGCTCGGGCGGCCGGCGCTTGACTACCAGGAGATCGCCGACGAGGCCGACGCGATGGCGGCCGGTGGTCTGCGTGTTCTTGCCGGTGCGTACCGTGAATCGCGCGGAGCGACACCGTCGGCGGACACCGGGGACGAGGCGCTGGGTGGACTCACGTTCGCGGGGCTCTACGGAATGATCGACCCGCCGCGGAAGGAGGCGCAGGAGGCGATCCGCGGTTGCCGCGATGCGGGGATTCGAGTGGCCATGATCACCGGCGATCATGCGGTCACGGGTTTCGCGATCGCCCGTGAGCTTGGCATCGCTGGGCCAGGCTCGAACGTCCTGACCGGCCGCGACATCGATCTTCTCGGCGACGATGCGCTCGTCGAGGCGGTGGGCGAGACCAGTGTCTACGCCCGCGTGGCTCCCGAGCACAAGCTGCGCGTCGTCGAGGCGCTTCAGCGTGGCGGCGAGGTCGTCGCGGTGACCGGCGACGGCGTCAATGATGCCCCTGCTCTGAAGGCTGCCGACATCGGCGCGGCGATGGGTCGGAGCGGGACCGACGCCGCCCGGGAGGCTGCCGACATGGTCATCACCGACGACAACTTCGCGTCGATCTTCGCCGCGGTCGAGGAGGGCCGGGTGGCATTCGACAGCGTGCGCAAGACCACGGCCTACCTGCTCGCCGGGTCGCTCGCCGCCGTCATCGCCGTGCTGGCAAGCCTCCTGTTCCGCTTCGAGCTTCCGTTCCTCCCCGCCCAGCTCCTGTGGCTCAACCTAGTCTGCTTCGGGATCCAGGACGTGGCGCTCGCCTTCGAACCTCGCGAGAAGGGCGTCGTCGAGCGGCCACCACGGCAGCGCGAAGAGGGGATCGTCTCGAAGGCCCTCTGGGAACGGATCGCGATCGTCGGGACGCTGATGGCGGCGGCGCTCGCGGTCTTCCTCCTCGCGCTCGACCAAGGAGTCAGTCTCGAGGAAGCACGTACGATCGCGGTCACTCAGCTCGTGGTCCTGATGGCTCTCCACGTCGGGAACTCTCGCTCCGAGCACCTCTCGATCCTCGCGAAGAGCCCGTTCTCGAATCGATTCTTGTTCGCCGGGACGGCGCTCGCGCTCGCCGTACACGTCGCTGCCCTGCACCTCCCGGCGACGCAGTTTGCACTCCGCTTCGAGCCTCTCGATCTCGAAACATGGGCCGTGATCCTCGCTACCTCGCTCTCGGTGATCGTCGCCGTGGAGGTCCACAAGCTCGGGCGGCAAGCGTAGACGCCTGGTCGGGCGGGGTATAGCCTCAGTCGCGAATGGCCGATCGCGCAGTCGAGGTGGGATCGTCGATCTCGTTCGAGAACGTGATCTGCGGCGTGGATTCCTCGGCGGAGAGCCGCGAGGCGACCAGCCAGGCCGTCGTGGTGGCCGACGAGGGCGCCCGTCTGTGGGCGGTTTCGGTCTGGGACCCCGGCCTGGCGATGCATGCCGGGATCCATGCCTCAGAAGTGGCGGCCGACCTGCGCAATGCGAGCTCCACGGCCCTCGCCGAGGCCCGGAGGGCCGTTCCGGGCATCGAGTCGCTGCTGATCCGCGGGGGCCAAGTGGCCGGCATGCTGGCGGCGATCGCGAACCTGGAGGCCGACCTGGTGAGCGTCGGCGCCCACGGCTTGTCGAGGCCGGCCGGGGTCCTGTTCGGCAGCGTCGCGACCGCGATGGCCCACCACGCCCCGTGCTCGGTGCTCATCGCACGCCGGCCCGAGGCCGGCACCTTTCCGGCGCCGATTATCCAGGCCACCGACGGATCCGTCGAGGCGCTCGCGGCGTCGAGTGTCGCGGGTCGGATCGCAGCCCGGCAGGGCGCCGCGGTCACGACCCTCAACGTCGGCGACGACCCCGAGCGAGGCGCCGAGATCGCGGCCGGGGCGGCTGCATCGATCCGCGGCCAGGGCTCCGAGTCGACCCCGAGAGCCGAGACCGGATCGCCACCGGCGCAGATCATCGAGGTGGCGAACGAGATCGGCGCCTCGCTGATCGTGATCGGCAGTCGCGGGATGACGGGGGTCCGAGCCCTCGGCAGCGTCAGCGAGCGGGTAGCCCACCGCGCTCCGTGCTCGGTGCTGATCGTCAGGCCCACGTCGCACCCATCGACCGATTCGGGACCACCGGGGGGTGCATGACCGAGGACACCCCGGAAACCAAGGCGACCGTCAAGGTCATCCTCGCCGACGACCACGAGATCGTTCGCGACGGGATCCGGATGATCCTCGAGGCGGAACCCGAGTTCGAGATCGTTGCCGAGGTGGGCGACGTCGAGGACGCGCGGCGACGCACGTCCGGGCTCAAGCCTGACATCCTCGTCCTCGACTTGAACATGCCGGGGGGATCCAGCCTCGAGGTGATCCGGGCGATCCTCGACGCCTCGCCCGGAACGGCAATCATCGCCCTGACGATGCAGGACGATCCGGCATTCGCCCGCGAGGCGTTCAGACAGGGGGCGCGAGGCTACGTCGTGAAGCACGCAGCTGCCCGCGAGCTGATCGAGGCAATCCGCGAGACCCTCGGTGGCGGCACCTACATCAACCCGCAGCTCGGGGCAAGAGTGGCCGCCGAGCCCGAGGGTCCGCCCGCCGGCCTGACCGCCCGCGAGGCAGAGGTGCTGGCTCTGATCGCGGAGGGCTACACGAATCCCGAGATCGCCGAGCGCCTCGTGGTGAGCGTCCGGACGGTGGAAACGCATCGCTCGTCGATACACCGCAAGGTCGGGACGACGAATCGCGCCGAGCTGGTCCGCTACGCGCGTGAGCACCGGCTCGTCGGCTGAGCGGCGAGCTAGCTCGCAACCTCCGATCGATGCTTGCGGATCGCCGGCAGGCTAGCGCGGAGGTCGGTCCCGGACCCCGACCGTGACTCGATCGACAGCGAGCCGCCGACGAGGCCCACCCGCTCGCGCATCCCGAGGAGCCCGAATCCCCCTCCCGCGCTCGCAGGGTCGAACCCGCCACCGTCGTCGTGAACCCTGACGTCGATCGTTCCGTTCTCCTCGACGACCTCGAGGTGGACCGTACTCGCCCCGGCGTGCTTGATGACGTTGGTCAGCGCTTCCTGAACGAGCCGGTAGACGGTGCCCTCGAGCTCGGGCGTCAGGCGGCCCTCGCGCTCCCGGCGCTCGACGTCGAGGTCGATCTCGGCATCGATATCGAGATCCGACTGCCCGCGCAGGCGGTCCACCAGTGCGCCGACCGCCGGTGCGACGCCGAGGTCGTCGAGGGCGGCCGGGCGTAAATCGGTGATCAGGCCCTGGAGGTTCTCGACCCCCCGCTCGATGTGATCGGCGGCACGCTCGAGCAGCTCGTCTGCCCGCGCCGGCTCGCTCGCGCCTCGTACCGTCTCGACGATCATCTGCAGCGCGCCGAGCTCCTGGAGAGTCTCGTCGTGGAGCTCGCGCGCCCAGCGACGCCGCTCCTGCTCCGAGGCCTCGATCGCGAGCGCGAGCCGCTCCTCCTCGGCCAGTCTCGCAACCGAGAGTGTCGTGACGGCCGCCGCCGCGAACGACTCGAAAAGGCGCTCGTCGTCGGCGGTGAACCGGGACGCGGCGATCGGGTCGAGGGCGACGAGGAGGCCCCGCTCGCCGCCGCGGAAGTCGAGCGGCGCCGCCAGCGCCGCGGTCGCACCGGCGCCGAGGCCACCGCGGCTCAGCTCAGACCGCTCGCCGGCCGCGTAGCAGCTGCGCAACCCGCCGCCTGCCAGGACCTCGGCGACCAGGGGCTCCGCGACGTCGACCTCCATGCCCTCGAGATCGAGCGCCCCCTCACCGGCCGCTGTCGCGATCGTCAGCGCGCCGGCCTCGGGCAGCAGAACGACAGCGCGCCGGGCGCCGACCAGGTCGCGCGCACGCTTCGCGATCAGCTGCGCCAGGCGGTCGAACTCGACCTCCGCAGCGCCCGCCCGAGCGAGCGCGCCTGTTGCGTCGAGAGCACGGTTCGCGCGTTCGAGCTCGTCCTGCCGGCGCTCGGAGCGTCCGTGCAGCCTTGCGTTGGCCACCGCGACGGCGGCCCAATCGGCGAGCACGACGACGAGTCGCTCGTCGGCATCGCCGAATGGCTGGCCTCCCGCCTTCTCGGTCAGGTACAGGTTGCCCCAGGCCTCGCCGCGGATCGAGATCGGCACGCCGAGGAACGTCCTCATATCGGGATGGCCCGCCGGAAACCCGTAGGAACGAGGGTGGGAGCCGACCTCGTCGAGCCGCAGCGGCTCAGCGCGGCGGATCAACTCCCCGAGCACCCCATGGCCCTGTGGAAGCGGCCCGATTCTGCGCCGCTCCTCCTCGTCGATCCCGAGGTAGACGAAGCGCTCCAGGCCCCGCTTCTCGTGGTCGAGAACGCCCAGCGCCGCGTAGCGGGCTCCGGTCAGGTCCCGCGCCTCCTCGACCACTCGGCAAAGCAGCGACTCCAGGTCGAGCTCGGAGACAAGCGCGCGGCCGACCTCGAGCAACCGCTCCAGCTGACCGCGAGTCAGCTCCGCCGGCGCCGGCGCCGGCGGGGCCGGATCACGGGGACGCTCGGAGCCCTGAGGGCTGGCTCCTCGCTCCGATTGGCTCTCCCCCGCTTCCTGCAATTCCTCGCCGCTCCAGGCACTGGTCGGTCCATCGGTCATGCACGCGGCAACGCCAGCAAGCGTACCGCCCATCGGAACGCGGCCTCCACCGGGCTTTCCGAGCAATCTCGCGGCGAGCTAGTGACCGCCGAACGACGAGTAAGGGTCGAGGGCGAGCGGCTCCCGGTGCCACTCCCCCGGCAACGCGACCTCGACCTCGATCGACCTACGTGGCGGCTCCGGCTCGAGATGACGGCTCTCGTCCTCCAGCCACGGCGAGAGGTACAGCCCCGCAACCTTGTGCGGCGGCCACCACAGGTAGTCGTCGGAGGCGACGCCCTCTCCGCCGCCGCCGGAGCTGTCGATGCGCATGTGGAGCGACTCCTCGCCGGCGAGGAGCTTGCCGCGCAGAACCGGGCGGAACTGCTCGGGGTCGGCGATCAGGCCGAGGGTGGCGGCGATGTGCTGGGCCGCCGCGTCGGCCTGCTGGGTCGCGATCCCCCCCTGCTTGATCGGGAAGGTCGTCCCGTCGCCTGCCGCATAGACCCCGCGGCACGCGGGAACGCGCGCGTGGTCGTCGATCGGGATGAAGCCATCGCGATCCTGGGGAAGCCCGGGGATGCGAGGGCCACTCGGAACCGGGAGCGCGACCGTCGCGCCGGCGTCGAGCGAGCTTCGTCCGGGAAGGATCACGATCCCGCCACCCTCGACCTCCGTGGCGTAGGCCGAGGGCAGGAACGACACGCCGCGGGCCCGCAGCAACTCGTAGACCCGGCGGCTGACGAACGGGCCGAAGATGATCAAAGGCGCCGCCTCGGGGCTGACGATCACCGTCTCGAGCCGGTCGTGCCCGAGCTCTCGCGCGCGCCGAGCGGCCATCAGGGCAAGCTCGTACGCGGGAAGCGGCCAGGTCACCCCCGCTGGGACCACGATGGCGAGCCGGCGCGATGGGTGCGCCGCGGCCCGCGCCAAGAGGTCGTTGACGGCGGGGGTCGGTCCTGGGCCGATCAGCGTCTCGGCGGCCGGCAGGGCCAGGCGCTGCCGCGCGCCGACGCAGACCATGAGCGCGTCATAGCGAAGGTCCCCGCCGCCGGCGAGCTCGACCCTGCTCCCCGACTCGTCGACCGCAGCCAGAGCATCGCAGATGAAGCGGCCTCCGAGCTCGGTCGCGATCGCCGCCAGATCGCGTCTTGCCGCGGGCACGAGGGAGAACGGCTCCTCGACCTCCATCGGACGGTACGAGAACTCGCGCTCCGGCGCCACGAGCGTGATCGTCGCCCGCTCCGCCGCGAGCGCATGCACGGCCAGCGTCGCCTCGAGGCCGGCTATCCCGCCACCGGCGACGATGACTTCGAACGGCTCATCAGGCAAGCGCGGGCGTCCGTTCGACCGCTCAGCGCCGAGCGTCACCAGCTCGACCCGACCCCTCGCCGTGGGCGAGGTGCTCTACCGACGCATCCGGGCCCGGGAACAGCGTCGAGACGTGACCGTCGTCGGACCAGCGCACGAGGAAGGGCGGCGCTCCATCGACGCCCAGAACCTCGACGATCTCCCCGTCTCGCTGCGGTTCGCCGAGCCGATGCCCGTGGACGATCAGGCGATCGCCAGGCGTCGCCCGAAGGATCGAGATCGAACCGAGCTCCTTCACGCCGGGCCTCAACTCGATGCCGAGAGCAGCGGCCTGAGCGTCTCCGGAACGACGGCGAGGACATCGTCGAGCTCCCCCTCGCTGACGTGACGCCTGAGGACCCGCGTCACCGCCGCGACCGCAAGTGAGGCCTCGGTTTCCCCGGTCGAGGCTTCGCGGGCGACGCGGGAAAGGAACGATTCCACGTCGTGGTACCGCTCCGGTACCGCCGCCGGCCTCCAGCCCTCGTAGTAGGTCCCCCGGATCAGCGTCGGAAGCTGCGCGGCGAGCTGCACCGCCTCATCGACCGTCAGCCGGTCTCGAAGCGTATGCAGGACGGCGCGCAACGCCCGGTAGGCGGCACGTTGGTCGTCCTCGCCGAGCTCGCCCGCCAACTCACGGAGCCAGCTGCGGGCCTGCTCGGCGCTGTGATCGATGATCTGTGGTTCCGGCATTTGGTCCTCCGGTCGATGCGTGTCGGGGGTGTCAGTCGAGGACGAAGGTCACCTTGAGGTCGACCCGGTAGCCGCTGATCGCTCCCTCGGAGACGATCACCTTCTGCTCCTTGACCCAGGCTCCCTTGATGTTGCGAACGGTCTCGCCGGCCTTCTCGATTCCCTGCTGGATCGCATGCTCGAAGCTGTCGCCGGACGTGGCCGTCACCTCGATGATCTTCGCTACTGCCATCTGAGCCTCCTTGTCGTCGTGCCGACATCGTCGCGTCGTGCCGACATCGTCGCGCCGGACCTGACGCAGTTCCTCCGTATCGCCGCCCGATCCAGGCTCCGCCCTCACTACTGAGCAGCCGGGTGGCGCACCCACCGGCAGCCGCCTTCCGCGCCTGCCCCGGACGCGAACTCAGTGGTGACCACGGTTTCGCCCCCGGCACCCAGTCCGTAGTGTCGGCACCGATGCCGGACCCGTCGAAGCCCGCCTCTCGTGTCGTGATCGCCGGCGGTGGGATCGCTGCGCTCGAGGCTCTGCTCGCGATCCGCTCCCTGGCGGGGCCACGGGTCGCGATCGACCTCCTGGCCCCCGACCGCGAGTTCGCGTACAGGCCTCGCGCCGTGCTCGAGCCGTTTCGTCTCGGCGAGCGCCGCCGCTACCCACTGGGCGCGATCGCGGAGGGCAACGGCGCCACCTATCACCGCGATGCGCTCGCCTCTGTAGACACGGTGGCGCACACGGCGCGGACCCTTGGCGGACGAGAGCTCCTGTACGACGCGCTGGTGGTGGCCACCGGCGCCCGAGCGACCACCCCACTCCCGAGCGCGGTGACCTTCACCGACCAGGAGCCGGAGTTGTTCGCGCAAGCCCTCGACCGGTTGAGGTCCGGCGACGCTCGCACGCTCGCTTTCGTAGTCCCACCCGGGACAGCCTGGACGCTGCCGCTCTACGAGCTCGCCCTGATCACCTCGTACGAGGTGAGGGAGCTGACGCTGACCCTGATCACCCCGGAGGAAGAGCCGCTCGGCGTATTCGGCCGCAGGGCCGCGGAGGCGGCCCGCCGGCTGCTGCGGGAGCGAGCGATCGACCTGAAGACCGCGAGCTACGCCGAGGAGTCGGCAGTGAACGCTCACGACGGTGCCCCCGCCCTCATCCTGCGGCCGGGGGGCGAACGACTCCGCTTCGACTGCGTCGTCGCCCTGCCCCGGATCACGGGCTCGAGCATCGACGGCCTTCCGGCCGACGCAGCCGGGTTCATCCCCGTCGACCATCACGGGCGCATCCTCGGCGCCGGGGATTGCTATGCGGCGGGGGATGCAACCTCGTTTCCCGTCAAGCAGGGTGGCATCGCCGCCCAGCAGGCCGACGCTGCCGCGGAAGTGATCGCTGCTGCTGCCGGCGCGCCGGTCGAACCGCGCGAGTTCCGCCCGATCCTCCGCGGCTTGCTACTGACCAGCTCCGAGCCGCGGTACCTGCGAGCCGCGATCAGCGGCGGGCAGGGTGAGACCTCGATTTCCTCGAGCCACTTCCTGTGGTGGCCGTCTACGAAGGTGGCCGGCCGATTCCTCGCCCCGTATCTCGCGGGGATCGATGCCTCGACCGAGACCGCGATCGACCCCGGAGCGCCAGAAGTGATCCCGATCGATCTCGAGCTGCGGGACTTCCGATCGGACCTCGTGATCGAGGGACTCGAAGGAACCTGAGGCTCGGACGGCTACTTCGCCGACGCTACCGCGAGATCTGGGCCGGCGCCTAGCATCAGGACGCTTCGAGGAGAACCACCCGCGCCCGCCAGGACCCACCGGCGCGATTCATCTCGATCCGTTCGAGCGCGAGATCTCTGATCGCGCTACGGGGGACCGAGCGCTCGCCCGCGACGACGGCGGCCACGCCAAAGCCCTCGACATCGACGTCGATCCGGTTGAGCCGCTCGGGGATGAAGCCATCGGACTCGGCGAGCTGCACCAGCTCGTCGATCCAGGCGTGGAGCAGCCCCGGAAGGTCGCCGGCCCTGAGGCTGACCTCATGCTCACCGGCTCTCCGCGCCGCGCCTCCGAGATCAGGTCACCGAGCGCGACCAGCGCTTCGGAGAACAGTGCCTCGGGCGAGTCGTCCTCGATCACGAGCTCGATCTCCCTTCCCTGCTCCAGCCAGCTGTACATCTGCCCTCTCCCTGGGGTTGTCGCTGTGGAAGCGGGCGAAGGGGGACGGGATGCCCCCCTCAAGATCCGCCTCAGGCGGCCTTCGGCTTGATCGTCACCTTCTCCCCGGCCTCCCCCTCGACTTCGGGAAGTGGAATCCTGACCTCGAGCAGGCCGTCCCTGCAGGTCGCCTCGATCTGGTCGGCGTCGATACCCTCCGGGAGCGCCATCGAGCGCTTGAAGGAGCCTGTACGGCGCTCGCGCCGCATGTAGCGCTCGCCCTCGGCCCCATGCTCCTCGGAGTGCTCGCCGGAAACGGTGAGGACTCCGTCGGAGACCTCGATCTCGACGTCCTCGGAGGTGATCCCGGGGAGATCGACCTTGAGCACGAGCTCACCCTCCGAGCGGACCAGGTCGATCGACGGCGCCCAGGCGCGACCGCCGTTCTCGGTCTCCTCGAAAAGACGGTCGAAGCGCTGCCGGAGCTCGGCGAGCTCCGAGAACGGGCGCCAGGTAGTAAGCGTGGTTGCCATCGCTGTGCCTCCTCACTGAGAGTGCGGTAGTAGGTCCTCCCAAGCTATGCCCGGCTCGGGCCGATTCCATCGGTAGCGACGGCGCAACCTGACTCCGTAGCGCGCGCGGATGCGTTGATGACGGGCCGGGCGTACGTTCGCTCAACCGACACGCGATCAAGGAGCGCCGATGACCAAGCCCGCGATCCGATCTCCCGAAGGGAGCTTTCGGACTCCCTCATACGAGCACGCGACCGCCGCCGAGGCGATGCGACCGGGCGTGATCT
>Ga0299914_10002068_pt1 | contig 13645 bp, 12 predicted proteins | sample RVTome_10_FD_201361 | JGI IMG/M metagenome (GOLD analysis project Ga0299914, IMG submission 201361) | Soil microbial communities from uranium-contaminated site in the Upper Colorado River Basin, Wyoming, United States - RVT153D57 (version 2) ...
CGTTTCCGTTGCTAAGGAGAGAAGAATGTCCAAAATCGAAGTTCCTGTGCTCATCGTCGGAGGCGGCGGCTGCGGGCTGTCGAGCTCGATCTTCCTGTCCAACCTTGGCGTGGAGCATCTGCTCGTCGAACGGCACCCCAGCACCTCCCTGCTGCCCAAGGCGCACTACCTCAACCAGCGCACCATGGAAGCGTTCCGGCAGCACGGCGTCGCCGACGCGATCACCGCCGTCGGCGCGCCCATCGAGAAGTTCGGCAAGGTCCGCTGGACGACCTCCATGGGCGGCGACGGCCCACTCGACCAGCGCGTCATCCACGAGATGGACGCCTTCGGCGGCGGCTCGCTCCGGCCGCGCTACGAGGCCGACAGCCCGTGCATGTCCAGCAACTACCCACAGCTGCGCCTGGAGCCGCTGCTGCGCGCCGAAGCCGAACGCCGCGCACCCGGACAGATCCGCTACGGCCACGACGTCACCGGATGGGAGCAAGGCGACGACGGCGTCACGGCGACGGTGCAGGTCGCCGAGACCGGGGAGATCGTGACAGTCAAAGCCCGCTACATGATCGCCGCAGACGGCGGAAGGACCGTTGGCCCGAAGCTCGGCGTGGAGATGGCCGGCCCGACCGACATGGTCGACATGGTCAGCACCCACTTCAGCTGCGACCTGTCGCAGTACTGGGACGACGGCACCCTCATCAACTGGTTCCTCAACCCCGAAGGCGCCGACTCCTGGGGCTCGGGTGTGGTGGTGCAGATGGGCCCGACCTGGGGCAAGCACTCCGAGGAGTTCGTGCTGCACTTCGCGTTCGGCACCGACGACGAGGAACGCTTCAACGAAGAGGCGATCATCCCGCGGATGAAGGCGATGCTGAAGCTGCCCGACATCGAACCCAAGGTGCACAAGGTCAGCCACTGGATCCTCGAGCGAGTGGTGGCACAGCAGTGGCGCTACGGCGACATCTTCCTCGCCGGCGACGCCGCCCACCGGCAGCCACCGACAAGCGGCCTCGGCCTGAACACCGGCATCCAGGACGCCTACAACCTGACGTGGAAGCTCGCGGCCGTGCTCAACGGCGCGGCGAGCGACACCCTGCTCGACTCCTACGAAGGCGAACGCAAGCCGGTCAGCACGGATGGCGCGGACTGGGCGCTGCTCGCGTTCATGAACCACGGGGTCATCGACGCCGGCATCGGGCTCGTGCCCGGCGCACCGGTGGAGATCAACCGGGGCGCGTTCGAAGCGTTGTTCTCCGACTCCCGCCTCGGCCGGGCACTGCGAGCGCGAGCCGAGGTCACCATCGGAACCCAAACCTGGGAGTTCCAGGCCCACGACGTCGAAATCGGCTTCACCTACGAAGGCGGCGCCGTGGTCGACGACGGGTCGGCGCCCGTCCACCGCGACGACATGGGCCGCGAATACCAGCCCTCCACGAAGCCCGGACACCGGCTCCCGCACGCCTGGCTCGAACGGGACGGCCGTCGTGTCTCGACCCACGACCTGACCGGCGACCGGGGCGGTTTCGCACTGATCACCGGCACCGCGGGCAATGACTGGAGCGCGGCCGCGAATGACGTGGCGGAGAAGTTCGGGGTCACCATCACCACCGTCCGGATCGGCGGCGACGGTGACTACGCCGATGTCGAGGGAACCTGGGCGAACCAGTGCGAGATCTCCGATTCCGGCGCCATTCTGGTCCGCCCGGACAACCACGTCGGCTGGCGGAGCCAGGCGGAGGCGGACAACCCGACCGAGGTCCTCGCCGACGCCCTCACCAGGATCCTCGCCTCCTGATCATGTCCGGTGTGGACGGCCGTGCGATCACGCCGTCCACATCGGACACTCCATGCCACCCACATCATGCAGGAGCACTACCATGACAAGCATTTCCCCGACGCTCGGCAACGACCTGTTCCGCGCTGCCGACGCCTTCGATGTCGACCACTACGTCACCTACCTGGACCCGGACGTCCGGTTCCGGTTCGGCAACGCTGAACCGATCACCGGCCGGGAAGTCGTGCGCGAGACCGTCCGCGAGTTCTTCACCACCATCAAGGGAATCAACCACACCATCCTGCGCGAATGGTGTGAGGACGATGTGCTCATCCAGCAACTCGAGGTGACCTACACGCGCCTGGACGACAAGACGGTCTCGCTTCCCGCGGTCAACCTCCTGACCGTCGCGAATGGCCTCATCACCGACTACCAGATCTACGTCGACCTCACCCCGGTGTACGCCTGAACTACCACCGCGAAGCCGCTGGCCCCGCGCCCTAGATCCGCGAGACGAACCGCGGGTCAGGCCAGCTGGCTTCACATATCACAGTAAGGAAAGCACGCTATGGATGTCGTCATCCTTATCGGCAGGATCCTCTTCGCCGCGATCTTCATCGGCGGAGCGATCGGACACTTCACCAACACCGCCACGATGGCGGGCTACGCCGAGGCGAACGGCCTGCGTCCAGGACGCTTGTTCGTCCTCGCCAGCGGGGTATGGATGCTCGCCGGGATCCTGCTGATCGTGCTGGGAGTGTGGCCGGACCTAGGAGCACTGCTGCTCGTCGTGTTCCTCGTACCGACCGCGGTGCTCATGCATGGCTTCTGGAAGGCGCCCGACCCGGAGACGAAGATGCTCGAGCAGATCCAGTTCAGCAAGGACATGTCCCTGGCAGGCGCATCGATCGTGCTGTTCGGTTTCTTCGCCACATACGGCGGCACGCTCAGCTTCACCATCACCGGCCCGCTGTTCGGGTCGCTATTCAACTGAGTCGGGTCGGCGAGAGCCTCCACTTCCGTATCCGCGAGGCCCTCAAGCAGGCAGCCCCGCGACCCGAGTTGAGCCAATGGGAATGAGGAGTAGTGACACGTCGACGCTGTGCGTCCAAGGTCGCCAAGGGCGCCAGCCCCTTCGCGATCGCGTTGCTGGCGCTGGGGGTGGGCACGAGCGTGGCTTCGGCGGCGCTTCCGCCCGCGCCCGTTCCGGTGTTGCCGACATCGCCGCTGAGCGATGACACCTTTTACGTCCCGCCGTCACCGCTGCCGAACGGCAAGCCGGGTGATGTGATCAAGGTCCAGGACGTAGCGACGACGTCGTATCCGAACGCCCGCGTGCAGCGCATCATGTACCTATCCACGGACACCCGCGGCAAGCGGGTGCCGGTGACCGGAATGCTGCTCACGCCGGTGCGGCAGCAGCCCAGAACCGACAACCCGTTGGTCGTCCACACTCCCGGGACTCGGGGGCTGGCCGACGAGTGCGCGCCGTCGAAGCAGGCCGGCCTGCTGGAGACCAACGTCGGCAGCCCGGACTACGCGATCGCCGAGTACCGACAGTTCCTGGACCGCGGCATCTCCGTCGTGGTGACCGACTACGAAGGAGCGGGTACGCCGGGGGACCCGTCGTACCTGGTCGGACCGTCCGAGGGTCGCAACGGGCTGGACGCGCTGCGCGCCGCCGAACAGGTAACGGGCTCAGGACTGTCCCAGAAGTCCCCAGTGGGTATCTCCGGCTACTCCCAGGGCGGGCAGGCCGCGGCCTGGGCGGGCCAACTACAGCCGAGGTACGCCCCCGAACTGCGGCTCGCGGGCGTGCTGGCTGGCGGCACACCCACCGACATGCTGCTGCAGGTCAACCACCTCAACGGCGACTCCGCCGGTGCCGGCGTCGCACTGGCATCCCTGGTCGGGCTCGACCACGCCAACCCAAAGCTCGACCTGGACAGCAAGCTCACGCCCGAGGGCAAGCAGATCATCGACCGCATCAAGCGTTCGTGCTACATCGAGTTGTTGGCTGCGTTCGGCACCACCACCATCGATCAGGTCACCGACCCTGATGTCCTCTCCGACCCGGCGTGGCAGAAGGCCTACCGTGCCTCCCAGCTCGGCACGACGAAGCCCGGCGCGCCTGCCTACCTCTATCACGGCACGGCGGACAACCTCGTCCCGATCGCCCAAACAAGAATGCTCTACCACGACTGGTGCGCACACGGAGCGTCGGTCCAGTTCGAGACCATCCCTGGCCTCGAGCACCTCTCCGGGTACATCCTCGGGTCTCTGCGCGGCATCCAATGGCTCGCCGACCGCGTGAAGGGCGCCAAGACCATTTCCGGCTGCCACCAGGTCAGCTTCCCCTAACCCTCAACACCACGCTTGCATACTGGCACCCGAATGAACACAGGCAATGCCGTGCATGGTGGCGCGGCCATGGTGTCTCTCAGCCAGCGGCGACGGGGAAGTCCACTTCGCGTGCACACCGGACGAGCACGCGCACAACCCGATCGGAATGATCCACGGCGGGATGCTCGCCACGCTCGCGGACTTCGCCGCGGGCGCCGCCGTTCACACGCGGCTCCCCGCCGGGGTCGGCTTCTCAGCGATCGAGATCAAAGGGAGCAACCTCAAGCTGCTCGGAGTTGGCAGCAGCAACATCGACGTGCACGGCCGGGCACTACAAGTCGGCCAACAGGTCGCCTTCCCCGTGGTGCACGCTCGCAACTCGGTAGGCGAGCTGCCCATCGTGGGTTCCCGGATGGCGTGCATTTCGTCGACCTGGCGAAGGTCCGACGTACGCGTACTCGCCACGAGCCGAGAACCACTCAACATCGAGGGTGAAGCCGCATGGCCAGTGCCGCCGCTCTCCACATAGGACGAGGCGATGACACTGTTCGAGCAGCGAGCTTCCGCTGTCCTGCCCGGTTTCAAGCTCCACGCCGAAAACCGGGAACCGGTCGCCGCATGCCGCACAGGCCGGTGACCGTCTGCAACATCAACTGGTCGCCCACGGCTTAGACCGGCCAGCCCAGAACGCGCAGCCGGGCCAGGGCCTCAAGCACTGCCGGAATCTCGGTCATGTCGACTCCATTCTCGCCCGCCGGCCAACCCGCTATAACGCACCGGCGAAGTCGGCGTGCTCCACCCGGTTCTTGATGGTGGTGAGGAAACGGGCCGCGTCAGCTCCGTCGACGATGCGATGGTCGTAGCTGACGGACAGGTAGACCATCGACCGGACGGAGAAGCTGTGGCCGCCTTCGCCGTCGGGCAAGGGAACCACTCGCTCGACGACGGCGCCCGTGCCAAGGATCCCGGTCTGGGGCTGGTTGATGATCGGTGTGTCGAACAACGCCCCACGGCTACCCGTGTTGGTCAGGGTGAAGGTTCCGCCGTTGAGCTCGTCCGCGCCGATCTTGCCGTCGCGCGTGCGGTTGGCGAGGTCGGCGATCGCCAGGGCGAGACCTTCGATGTTCAGCTCCCCCGCGTCCCGGATGACCGGCACCATAAGGCCCCGCGGGGAGTCCACCGCGATGCCGAGATGACGGACACCGTGGTAGGTCACCTCTGTATTGTCCGGGCTCACCGAAGCGTTGAGCATCGGGTGCTCGATCAGCGCCTCGACCGCGGCCTTGGCGAAGAACGGCAGGAATGACAGTCTTGTCCCAGTGCGCCGGTAGAAGGCGTCCTTGTGCTTGGACCGCAGGTGAGCGAGCTTCGTGACGTCGGCCTCAAGAACCGTGGTCAGCTGAGCGGAGACCTGGAGGGATTCCACCATTCGCTTGGCGATGGTCTGGCGCAGCCTGGACATCTTCTCCGTCCGGCCGGGGCCTTGCGCGGCCGGTGCTGGGGGCGCCTCGGCGGCCTGCGGTGGGGCAGGCTGGGTGGCGGCTCCGGGCGCGGGTTCAGGGGCGGGTGCCGGTGCCGGCACGGCCGCGGGTTCAGGGGCCGGTGCGGGCGCCGGTTCAGGCTCGGGCTTGGGCGGAGCCGACTCCGGTGCCACGCTGACGGGGTCGATGGTCGCCAGCGGCGCACCGATGGCCACCGTGGAGTTCTCCTCGGCGAGCAGTTCCCGGATTGTGCCGGCGATCGGTGCCGGGACCTCGGTGTCGACCTTGTCGGTGGCCACCTCAAGCAACGCCTCGTCGGCGTCGACCGTATCGCCGACATCCTTGAGCCAGCGGGTGATGATGCCCTCGGCGACGTTCTCACCGAGTGCGGGCATGTCGAATCGCGTCATCTCTTCTGCTTTCTCGCTCAGCAGCCGTGAGCGACTAGCTGGTCAGGTCGAGCGAGGCGCGGACGATGCTGTCGGCGTCCAAGCCGTGGTAGCGGTAGACGTCCTCGAGGGCCCCGGACTGGCCGAACCGAGTCACGCCCAGCGCGGTGGTCGCCACCCGGTTGACCGTCGCGAGGAAGGACAGGGTGTGCGGATGCCCGTCCAGCACGGTGACCAGCGGCGTCGCCCTGTCTGCGGGTAACACCTGGTCCAGGATCCAGGACTCGGCGCTTTCGTGGCCCTGCCGCGCGCGCACCGCCCGGTACAGCAGGTCTGGGCTGGTGATGCAGACGATGTCCGCGGGAATGCCTACCTGCTCCAGCCGCTCGGCGGCGGCCAGCGCCTCCGGAACCACCGCTCCCATCGCAGCGATGGTCACCTTGGCGTCGTCGGTGCGCCGCAGCGGATAAGCGCCCGCGACAACCTGCCGACGGCGCCGCTCCCGTGCCGCTGGGTCGGTGGGCACCGAGGCCAGGCCCTGATCGACTGGGCGGGTGGACAACCGTAGGTAGGCCGAGGTGCCGTCCGGTCTCCCGAGCCGGCCGAGGCTGGCCAGCAGGGTCCACTCGGTGTCGATGGCGAACGCGGGCTCGTAGGTGATGCATCCGGGCTGCTCCAACCCGATCGACGGTGTCTTGATCGACTGGTGCGCGCCGCCCTCCGGCGCCAGGCTCACACCCGACGGTGTCCCGATCAGAATCGACTGTCCGCCGGCGTAGATCCCGTAGGCCCACGGCTCGAGCGCCCGCTCGACGAACGGGTCGTAGAGCACCCCGATCGGCAGCAGCGGCTGCCCCCAACGGCTCCAGGTTGCGCCCAGTTCTCCGATCATGCTGACCAGGTTGACCTCGGCTATGCCCAGTTCGATGTGCTGTCCGGTAGGCTTCTCCCGCCAATGCAGGATGGTCTCGGCGTCGTCGGCGAACCAGTCGGGCCGTTCGCTGGGCGACCACACGCCGACCTTGTTCACCCAGCCACCCAGGTTGGTGGTCGAGCTGACGTCCGGGCTGACGGTCACGACCCGGCGCGCCGCGTCGGGAGCTTCTCGGGTCAGGTCCAGCAGCACTCGGCCGAGGGCGGCCTGGGTCGTCGCCGAGCCGGACGGCGTCCGCCCGATATCGGCCGGCACCGCAGGCGGTGTGTGCTGGTCATCTTCAGCCCGGCGCAGCCGCTCGGCCGTCACTGCGCACAGCTGCTGCTCCGGGCTCCCGTCGGTGAACGTCTGCCATGGGTGCTGCAGGTCGGTGCCGAGCCGGTCGGCAAGCTCGCACATCTGCTCCTCGGTCATCAACGCGGAGTGGTTCTGCGGGTGTCCCTTCGTCGCCAGCCCGTACCCCTTGATGGTGTACGCGAAGATCACCGTCGGGCGGCTGTCATCGATCGAGGAAAACGCCTCATCCAGTGCGCCCAGGTCGTGGCCACCGAGGTTGGCGATCGCGTCGACCAGCGTCGCGTCATCCACCCCCTGCAGTAACCGCGTGATGTGGGCGGCGCCCGCGCCGGTCCCGGGGAGGCGCTCGCGCAGTTCCTCCGCGCTGCAGCGCAGCAACCGCTGGTATTCCGGGTTGGTCATCTCGTCGATCCGCTGCCGCAGCTCGGCGCCGCCCGACCGGGCGAACAACTCCTCCAGCACCTGCCCGTACTTCAGTGTGATGACCTGCCAACCCGCGGCGGCGAACATGCCCTGTAGCTTCTGCGCCGCGATGTTCGGCACGACCCGGTCCAGCGACTGGCGGTTCAGGTCCACGATCCACACGACCTCGCCGAGCTCGGCGACCGCGGGATCCAACACGGCCTCCCACACCGCGCCCTCGTCCAGTTCCGCGTCGCCCACGAGCGAGTACTGGCGTCCGGATCCCGCCCCTCCGACCGTGGTGTCGACGTACCGGCGCGCCAACGCGCCCCAGATCGGTGCGGTCGCGCCGATACCCACCGAGCCGGTCGAGTAGTCCACCGGGTCCGGATCCTTCGCCCGGCTCGGGTAGCTCTGCAACCCGCCGAACTCCCGCAGCCGGGGCAGATACGAGGCATCCAGCTGGCCCAGCAGGTAGTTGATCGAGTGCAACACCGGCGATGCGTGCGGCTTGACCGACACCCGGTCCTCGGCCCGCAGGTGCCGGAACCACAGCGTGCTCATGATCGACACCATCGAGGCGCACGACGCCTGATGACCACCAACCTTCAGCCCCGACGGGTTCGGCCGGACGCGGTTGGCGTGGTGGATGATGGCCGAGGACAGCCACAGCACCCGGTTCTCGACCTCACGAAGGACGTCGTACTCGCCGCTCGCGGGTCGCTGGCTGATCGCTGGGCTACCCATCGTTCGCTACCCTTCCGTTCGAATCACAATGATCAAAATGAGAGATGACCAGCTTGCCGAGGTGGTTGCGCGACTCAAGGCGGGTGTGCGCCTTCGCGATCTCGGACAGTGGGTACTCGGAGTCGATGAGGGGTCGAATCCGGTACGTGTCCACTAGGTTCAGCATGTCGCGGAAGTCCTCCGGGCTGCCCAGGGTCGTGCCGAGGATCGACACTTGCCCGAAGTAGAGTTCAGGCACCTCGATGGTGGCGGTCCGGCCTGCGCTGGAGCCGAACACCGCGATCCGGCCGCCGCGCTTGAGGCAGGCGATCGCATCGGGCAGCGTGGAGCCAGCGCCGTTGATGATGACGTCTACACCACCGTCGGTGGCGGCACGCACCTGCTCGACCCAGTCGGACTCGGTGTAACGGAAACCGCCTTCGGCGCCGATCGCGCGCACGGCCTCGATCTTGTCCGTGCTCGAGGACGTCACGAGGACGCGCGCACCCACGGCCGCTCCAAAGAGGACAGCGTAGGTCGACACACCACTTCCCGCGCCAAATACCAAGACTGTCTCCCCGTACCGCAGGTTCGCCCGCGTGAACATCGCGCGATATGCGGTCAGCGCGGCGCACGGCAGGGCTGCGGCCTCCCCCCAGGAAAGATGCTGCGGTTTGGCATACAGGTTGGCTTCGGGAACTGCGATGAGTTCCGCGTAGGTTCCGTCCGTCTCGTCCCCGAGAATGGAGAATCCCGGCCCGGGCGCGGCCGAGTCGTCACCCCAATTCAGACAGGGGTAGATCACGACCTCTTCACCGGTGTCCTGACGCACCCCGGCACCGTCCAGGCCGAGGATGTTCGGCAGCCCGACGCCTCGCCCGCTCTGCCGGATGATGACGTCGTGCCAGTTCAGCGCACTCGCTCGAAGCTGCACAACCACTTCGCCCAGCCCTGGGACCGGGTCGGGAACTGTCTCGACGACCAACTGCTCAGGGCCACCCCAGTCGTGGACGACGGCTGCCTCCATCAATGTTGGCCCCTCGCGGTATCCATGGACGCGCGGAAGCGGGTCGCATAGTCGACATACCAATCGAGAACGTCCGAATCGGCGACCGTCGCGCGGTTGACGGCTTCGCGTTCGCCGACACCTTGCAGAAGTTTCTTGATGGGCACTTCGAGACGTTTCCCAGTGCGTGTCATCGGCACGGCCGGCGCCTCGATGATGTCGTCGGGCACATGTCGCGGCGAGACGTTCGCCCGAATCGCATCCCTGATCCGCTGCGTCAACTCGGCATCGAGCGACTGGTCCTGCGCGAGGACAACGAAGAGCGGCATGTAGTACTCACCGTCCGGCAGCTCGGCGCCGATGACGAGGCTCGCCTCGATCTCCGGGAAGACCTCGACGGCTCCGTTGATGTCGGCCGATCCCATCCGCACGCCGCCACGGTTAATTGTGGAGTCCGATCGGCCGTGCACGACGCAGGAGCCGGCAGAAGTGATGGTGATCCAGTCTCCGTGCCGCCAGACACCGGGGAAGGTACTGAAGTAGGCATCGTGATACCGGGAGCCATCGCGGTCGTTCCACAAGTAGATCGGCATGGACGGCATCGGCTCGGTGATGATCATTTCTCCGACCTCGTCGACGACCGGATGTCCCGCCTCATCCCACGCTTCGACGCCGACGCCAAGGCACGGGCCCTGCAGCTCACCGACACGTACCGGTTGCAGGGGGTTCGCCCCGACGAAGGCGGTCGCGACATCGGTTCCGCCGCTGTCCGAACCGAGGTGCATGTCGGCCTTCACGGCCTCGTACACCCACCGGAACGTCGAGTCCGGCAGCGGCGAGCCGGTGCTGAGGATCGACCGCAGGGCGGACAGGTCATGCGTGGCGCCTGGCCTCGAGGCGGACTTCTCGCACTTCGTGAGATACGCGGCACCGGTCCCGAACCGCGTCACCCGCTGGGCACCGCAGATCGCGAACAGGGTGTCCGGGCCGTGCGCGACCGGGCTGCCGTCGTAGGTGACGATCGTCGCTCCGGTCACCATGGCGTCGACCAGCATGTTCCACACCACCCAGGCCGTGCTGGCGGCGATGAACACTCGGTCGTCGGGCCCCAGGTCGTAGTGCAGGGCGTTCGCCTTCAGGCTTTCCAGCAGGATCCCGCCGTGTGAGTGCACGATGCCCTTCGGCAGACCGGTGGTCCCCGAGCTGTAGAGAATCCACAAGGGATGATCGAACGGGACCTGCTCGTACTCCGGCCTCGCCTGCCCGGCGACCAAATCGCTGAAGTCCTCTACACCCAACGGCGGCGGGCAGCCCGGGTCGGCGTTGCGCACCATGATCGTGTGCTTGACCGTCGGCAGCGCGCTACGCAGATCGGCCACCAGCGACCTCCGGCCGACGACCTTGCCGTTGAACCGATAGCCGTCCACGCCGATCAGCACCGTCGGCTCGATCTGCGCGAAGCGATCAACAAGCCCTTTCAGGCCGAAGTCAGGTGAGCAGCAGGACCACACGGCGCCGACGCTCGCGGCCGCCAGCACCGCTACGACGGTCGGCGCGATGTTCGGCAGCACCGCCGCGATCCGATCGCCGGGTTTGACACCCATCGCGCGCAGCCGAGCGGCCAGGTTGGCAACCTGGCCGACCAGCTCGGACCCGGTCAATACGGTCTGAGCTCCGGATTCCTCGACCGAGATGATCACGGGCGCATCTCGGCCGGCATGGCGCAAGATGTTCTCCGCCCAGTTCACCCGAGCCCCGGGAAACCACCGAGCACCCGGCATCCGCGCATCGGCCAATGCGACATCCGAGGTCCGAGACCCGAGCACGTCGAAGTGCTCCCAGATGGACGACCAGAAACCGTCGATATCACCGACCGACCATCGCCACAGCGAGTCGTAGTCCGTCGTGTGCACACCACGTTCCGACGCAAGCCAACGCTGGTAGGCCGCCATACGGGATGCTTCGACCCGTTCCGAGGACGGGGTCCACAGGACGTCTCGTTCAACCATGCGCGCGACTCTCTCCCAATCATTCTCGTCAGCGGGCCAGGATGGCGCCGATAGCGCGGGGTCAGCGCCTCGATCGGCCCTGCCGTCGCACCGATACCGCGCCAGCCGACGTGGTCATGGCGACCTGGTCTGGGCTTCGTCCATGGCTGGTGGCTGGACGAAGGGCTTCGCAATCATCGTCGCTCCCTTGGATCCGATGGCGGCTCCGCGCCACTCGGATGCCCGGAGCGTTCACACGCCGCCTGGCAGACCGTGCCGCGGCTCTGACTCAGTATGGCGCTATATGTGATAACAATCAAGAGCATCGTTTACCGACTCCACTCCCACCAGCGCGCCCTGCCGGAAGCACAGGACGCCAAATCTGCCCGACTCGGGCTCTCCGCGTGATGGCAAGGATCTTACCTGCGATGCGGCGTCGAGCGCTCGAACACCGCGCTCGTGATGCGCCAACTCGTCGACTACCGGATCACTCCTCTGCTTCGCCTGGTCGCCGAGACGTCAAAACAACCGCACGCGAGACGTGGACGCCCCACCTCGAGTAGATCCAGATCAGCAAGCACATAGCACTGGCTGGCCGGTCGTCATTGGCCCTGTTCGGATTGTTAGTCGCTCGCCGCGATAACCACGCGAGCCACCAGGCGGGCCGTGAAACAACGGGGACACTGGGCGCTCGCGAGGCCTCCGTCGGCCCCGTTTTCGCACCATACAGTGTCTTGACAAGGACGCCGGGGTGGCCCATCGTGATGGTGTTATCACATATTACGCTTGGAGACGATGGTGCTGTCTGATTTTCCGCGTAGGCCGCGTCCGGTGATCCCACCGAAGTTGCATCATGCGACGTTTCTGACGTTGAAGTTGCACGAGATGGTGGCGTGGTACGAGACGGTGTGCGCGTTGACGCCGGTGCATTACAGCGAGAACGCGGCGTGGCTGACCAACGATGAGGCCAACCATCGGATCGCGTTGATCGCGCACCCGGCGATCAAGCGGCCGGTGGACAAGCCGACCAGCGCGGGGCTGCACCACACGGCCTTCGAGTACCAGTCATTCGACGTGTGGCTGGACAACTACGCCCGGCTCAAAGACGCCGGCATCGTACCGTTCATGTGCCTGGATCACGGGTTGACCATGTCGATGTACTACGCCGACCCCGAAGGCAACGGCGTGGAGATCCAGGTCGACGCCTTCGGCGACTGGGCGGCCTCCAAGGAATGGATGTGGGCCTCGCGCGAGTTCGCCGACAACCCCATCGGCCAGTGGTTCGACCCCGACAAACTCATCGACGCCCGAGACCAAGGCCTCACCAAAGACGAGATCCACCACGGCGCCCGCGAAGGCAAATACCTCCCCGACCACCCACCCACCGACATCCTCCTCCCCGACGCCTACTAACACCGGCGTGAGCCGCCGTCATCCATAAGTTCTGTCTACCAGGAGGTCAGCCGTGTCCGATGTGCGACCAACCGATATGAACCAGCGCCGAGCCACGCCGACTGTGCGCGCTGGCAACTACCGCGTCGATCCGGAGAAGTCCGGCATCACGTTCCGTGCCAAGGCTTTCGGTCTGCTCTGGGTCCACGGCAGCATTCCGGCCGCCGAGGGTGCAATCGGCGTCGTTGACGGTCAACTGAACGCTGAGGGCGAGCTCGCCGCAGACGAGCTGAGCACTCGCCTCGCGCCCCGTGACTGGCATCTGCGCACATCCCACTACCTGTACACCCGCGCCCACCCTCGGATCAGCGTGTCGATCGACAGCGCTCGTCTCGGTACAGGCGAAGCGGAATGCACAGTGATTGTCCGGGACACCCCGAGCGTAGTTCCGGTGACCGTGACCAGCATCGAAGCCGTTGACGGTGCCCTGCACATCGAAGCGACCGCAGTCGTCGACCGCAAGCCCTTCCCAATGCTCGGTTCATGGGCAGGCGTCTCCCGCCGCGTCCACATCAGTGTCTCCCTGGTCGCCAGGCCGACCGACGTCTAGAGATGAGCGCCGCGCGGAGGCTTCACCGTCGACGACGTCGCGAGCATTGTTCCCAGCCGCCGACTGGTGCCCATGCGCGACGTGAGCAAGAACGTGCATCTCGTGCTCCCCGAGGACCTCGATCGCTGGGAAGAGCTCACCGGCCGCTCCGGTGAGTACCACCCCGGAGCTGCGACTTCCAAGACGGGTCCGTAACAGGAACGGTGTTTCCGGCGGTGTCGGTCAGTAGGTCTCGGCCGTCGGCCAGCGGTCACCGAATGTGATGGCGAAGGCGTTGATGACTGGCTTCCAACGCATCATCCATCG
>Ga0299914_10002069_pt1 | contig 13643 bp, 12 predicted proteins | sample RVTome_10_FD_201361 | JGI IMG/M metagenome (GOLD analysis project Ga0299914, IMG submission 201361) | Soil microbial communities from uranium-contaminated site in the Upper Colorado River Basin, Wyoming, United States - RVT153D57 (version 2) ...
GAGGTCGTCGAGCAGGCCGAGCTTGCGGATCATGAGGAACAGCGGGACGACCAGCGCAATGTCGGGGATCACGCGCGTGGTCAGGATCAGATAGATAGAGCCCTGGCGTCCGCGGAAGCGGATCTTGGCGAGCGCGTAAGCCGCCGGCACGCCGACCAGAAGGTTCAGCCCGACCACCGCGAGCGAGACGATCAAGCTGTTCTGCATCGCCGGCAAAAGGTTGCTCGCGGTGGACGGGATGTAGCCGCCGCTCACAGGGTCGGCCTGCGCGCGGGTGTCGTAGGTGACCTCCTCCTCGCCGGCCAGGAAGATCGCCCGGAAGTTCTCCAGGGTCGGGTTGTCGGGAATCCAGTGCGGCGGAATCGAGACGATCTCCGCCTCGGTCTGGATCGACGAGGATACCAGCCAGACCACCGGCCCGAGCAGATAGGCGAGCAGCAGAGTGCACCCGGCGAACAGCAGTGCCGCACGCGCGATTGCGCCCGAGCGCGATCTCGCCCGGTAGCGATGTGTCGGGGCAAGACCCGGAAGGGGGGCCGGCGCGGCCATGCTCAGAGCCTCCGCCCGAGCGTGCGGATGATGCTATAGGCGAGCGCAAAGGTGACCAGCGCCATGATGTAGGCGAGCGCGCTGCCGGTGCCGAACGACAGCTTGCGGAAGGTCTCGACGTAGATGTCCCAGGCAAGGACGTGCGAGGCCTGCCCGGGGCCGCCCTCGGTTAGGATAAAGAACAGGTCGAAGTGCCGCACCGCCATCATGGTCTCGTAGATGAGAACCAGCATGAAGCCGGGCTTGAGCGAGGGCAGCGTCACATGGAGAAAGCGCCGCCAGACGTCGGCGCCATCGACCTTGGCGGCCCGGTAGAGATCGTCCGGGATCGATTTCATCGTCACCAGAATCAGGATCGCCGCGAGCGGCAGCTCCTTCCAGACGAAGGCGTTTGCGATCAGCGCCAGCGTCTTGTCCGGATCGCCCAGCCAGACCCGGTAGCTCTCGATGATGCCGAGCTGGTACAGTAGCCCGTTCAGCGCGCCGTGGCCGGAGTCGTAGATCCAGCGCCACATCAGGCCGTTGGCCACGGTCGGAATCGCCCAAGGTACCAGCAGCAGGGCGCCGACCAGCGGTCGCCCTCGGAAGGTCTCGTTGAGCAGGAGCGCTACGAGCAGCGCCAGGACGGAGATCGCGCCGACGCTGATCAGGGTGAACTCGAAGGTCCGCCAGACCGCACCCCAGAAGGGGGCATCGGTGAGGATCTCGGCGTAGTTGTCCAGCCCGACGAACGGCACCCGTTGCGGGCGGGTGAGCCTGAGGCTGATCCAGAGCGAGTAGAGGATCGGGAAGACCGCGACCGCGACCAGCACCACCGTGACCGGCAGCATGAACAGATAGGCGCTGCGCCGCTCATACGTGAAGTGGCGCCGGACACGGTCGGCAACGTCAGCCCCGAAGCCATCAGGCCGGGGGCTCGGGCGGGCGATGCTCATCGGCAGAAGCGGTCCCGGCCGGCCTGCGAGCGAGCCGCGGGCAGGCAGACCGGGTGAGAAGGGCTCAGCCCAGCTCCTCCCTCAGCTCGTCCCAGACCTCGGCGGAGCTCGCCATCGCCTCCTCCGGTGAGGTCTGCTTCAGGATCGCCTGCTGCCAGAGCGCGCCGTTGGCTTCGTCCCATTCGCCGAACCAGGGGCTGATGACGTCCTTCTTCTGCGCGAGCTCCTGCTGCCGCTGCACCATGTCGACGTCGGCAAACTTGTTGTAGGCGGCGCGGATCTCCGGGTCGTCGAACAACGCCTCGACCCCGAAGCCGGCGCCGATGTCTAGGAACAGAAGCTTCTGGAACAGGTATTCGCCGTTTGCCTTTCCGCCGAACCACTCGATCAGCCTCGCGGCGTTCGCGGCGCGCTCTTCGTCCTCGCGCCCCTGCGTGGTCATGCCGTGGAAGCGCATCCAGCCGACCGTCGCGTGCGAGCCGTTCGGGCCCATGGGCATGAGCGCCTGCTTGACCCGCCCGGCGATCTGCGATTGCTCCGGGTCGTTCAGCATGCTCAGGCGGTACTTGGGCTCGAGCGCGAACGCATGCTGGCCGGAAGCGAACGCCTTGAGACCGGTGAGCTCGCCCACCTCGACGCAGGCCGGCGAGACGATGCCGTGCTGGTTGACCGCGTCCACGACCCAGCGCAACGCCTCGACCGCACCGCCCTGCTCCTGCTGCATCACCGCGGCACCTTCCTCGTTCACGAAGCGGCCGCCGTGCGAGAACACCATCGCGGAGAGGAACTCGATTAGCCAGCTCTCCTGCGCCAGCGCCAGCATCAGCGGGAACTCGGCGATTCCCTGCTCCTTGATCTGCGCCGCCTGCTCGGTGAGCTGCTGCCAGGTTTGCGGCGGCTCGGTGATTCCGGCCTCCTCGAGCTTCGCCTCGTCGTAGAGGAAGCCCATGTAATCGGTGTAGTAAGTGAGCCCGTACTGATTGCCCTTGTAGGTCATCGATTCGACGCAGAACTCGGCCACCTCGTCGTTGTACTTCATCAATTCTTCGAAGTCGTCGACGGGCGCGATCCAGCCGGCATCCGCCCACTCTGGCAGCCAGCTGTCGGAGACCCAGAGCACATCGAGCGGCGCGCCGCCGACGAAGTTGGTGATCATGGTCTCCCGGTACTGCGCCCACGGCGAGTTGCTGTAGTTGACCGTGAGCCCGGTCTCCTGCTCGAAGGCGTTGACGTGGCTCTTCACGAGGTCGACCGCGGCCGACCACGTGGCGAAATGGAGCGGTCCGTTCGCGGCCAGGGCCGGCGCGCCGAACCGACTCCCGGCGACGCTCGCCGCAAGTCCTGTGGCAGCCGAGTACTTCAGAAAATTGCGTCGAGCGAACCTGGTCCGGCGATGGTTCAACATAGCCTGCCCGTCCTCCCCCTTACGCCCGCGCAGGTGGACGAGGCGGGCGTCTTCGGCTCGAGAAAGAACCGGAACGCTACCACCCGCGAACAAATATCGTCAATTGACGATCAGGCGGCGGGCGGCTGCAATCGGGTTTTCGGAGCCGCCTCCAGGCCCGCCACCATGCCCTCGAAGCCCGCGAGATAGGCGCGGATATGGAGTGCTATTACGGTCTGCTCGGGCACGGTCTGGCTCGCATTGTAGAGGTGCTTTCGGATCGCGAGGTGCGAGATTGCGCCGTGCAGCGTCCAGCCGAGCTCGTGCACCAAGGGCTGCGATTGGGGAAGCGCAACGTTCTGCTCGTGCGCCACCTCCTCGACGATCGTCTCGAGCAGGCGCACAATGATCGAGCCGATGTAGCGCGGCGCCATCCTGCTCTCGGCGAGCGAGGCATGCAGGAACAGGCGCATCCAGCGCCGGGTCAGGACGGTCGTGAAGTAGTCGCGGTAAAAACGGTTCAGGCGCTCCTCGACGGGGCGCGACCGATTGCTCAGCTGGGCGAACCACACGGCCTCGAAGGGCCCGAGAATCGCCTCCTCGTAGACCTCGTCGAGCAGCGCCGCCTTGGTCGGGAAGAAGCGGTACAGCAGGCGCTGCGAGATTCCGCAGGCCTGCGCCAGCGAGCGGGTCTGTCCGGTCAGGCCGTACTCGGCGAAGAATTCCGCCGCCTTCTCCAGGATCTGCCGGCGGCGCTCGGCGAAGGGCAACCTCGTTCGCGGCGCTGTTCGGCCGTTGCGGGCCTTGAGGACGACTGACCTCGATGCCATGCTTGCTTCGCTGCTCTTCGCGGATGGGCCGGACTATACGGTCAATGGAGGAAATCAGGAAGCCGGGGGCTCCGTTCGCGCAGCTCCCCCCCATCTCGAAGCGAGCATTATCCGGGGTCTCTTGACCCGAGGAACGGCCTCCAACGTCGCCGTCTCCCAGGACCCCGCCGGCAACCTCAAGCCCGCCAAGGACAAGAGCACCGAGCGCACCGACGGCATCGTCGCCCTGATCATGGCCATCGGCCGCGCCATGGTCGCCCAGGAGCCCGCGCCCTCCTACCAGGTGCTCATCCTCGGATAGCAGAGGTGCTGCGCGGGCCGGACACCCGCACCGACCCCGGCATCACGCTGCCTCGAGGTGGGCTCGGCTGGACGCGGCGCCCGCGTGATCAAGAAGAAGTGCCACGACATCCGGCGCAAGGTCGAGGATGAGCTTGGGGCTCAGCCGTACGACCATGTCCATGCGATCTGCGGCGCCGACTTCTTCGACGACCTGATCACCGACTCCGAGGTCGCGAAGGCTTATGACCGCTATCTGGATGGCGCGTTCCTGCGCCAGGGTCAGGCACGGGGCTCGTTCGAGTACGCCGGCATCGTGCTCGAGGAGTACCGGGGCAAGGTGGGGTGGGGACTGTCGACTTCACCGACGCGAGCAAGGCGTACTTCTTCCCGGTCGGCGTCCCGGGGCTGTTCCGGCAGTACAACGCGCTCGCCGACTTCGTCGAAACCGCCAACACCATCGGCCTGCCGCGCTACGCCAAGCAGGCGGTCGACCAGTATTTCGCCCGCTGGGTCATGCTGCACGTGCAGTCCAACCCTGCGCGTTTGGGACCAGCTCACGGTCAGCGGCGAGACGTTCGTCATCGGGTGCGAGCGGAGCGGCGAGATTCCGGTGGGCTCGGATGGACGTTGGACACATCGGTGGCGTGAGCCCGAGCCTGGAGGGCGCCGGTTCGACGATCGCCGCCCTCACCAGCGGGATCGATCTCCGGTGTGCCAGCGGGTGCTCCGCAAGGGCGGGTTTTACGTGCGTCGAGATCACAGGCCGCTGTGCAAGCGCTGGAAGGGTTCCGTGGGGCGGGCGATTGGGCGCCGGCCGGGATGATGCGGGCTCGTTGCCGACGAAGCTCAGTCGGTCGTGTCGGTTCAGCAAGCCGATTGATCGCTTCAGCCCGTAATCGTGGTCTCCCTGTCCCTGGATCGGCGGTTTGCTGTCGACCGGTCCGCCGTCCCGGCATATTGCAATCGTGGGATAAAAACCCGGGACCTGGAGGAGGGGAGTGATTTCGAACGACTCGCTCAAGCGGTTTCTCGCCGTCGACCCGGACGAGAACGCACGGGTCATGCATGGGCTGTCCTCCGCCGTCAGGGTGCGCATTCTGCGGCTCCTCCACGCCCATGGCCCGATGAATGTCAACGACATCAGCACCGCCCTCGGGCTGCCGCAGTCGACGGTCGCCACGAACGTCAACATTCTCGAGCACTCGGACCTGCTCGAGACGCGGACGATCAAGGCGCGCAAGGGCCAGCAGAAGATCTGCTCGAGCCGCTACGACGAGATCGTCATCCGTCTCGACGGCAAGCCGCAGCATGAGGAGAACGAGGTCCGGGTCGCGATGCCGCTCGGCCTCTACACGACCTGCCAGGTCTCGGCGCCCTGTGGCCTGTGCTCGCCGCAGGGGATCATCGGGCTGCTCGACGTGCCGGACCTGTTCCTAGACCCGCGGCGGATGCAGACCGCGTTGATCTGGTTCGGTCGCGGTCACGTCGAGTACAAGTTCCCCAACAATGCGAGGATCCTCGGTCGCCGGATCAGAGAGGTCGAGTTCAGCATGGAGCTGTCCTCCGAGGTGCCCGGCACCAACACCGACTGGCCCTCTGACATCAGCGTCTGGATCAACGACGTGCTGATCGGCGCCTGGACTTCGCCGGGCGACTTCGGCGACAAGCGCGGCATCTACACGCCGGCGTGGTGGAAGCTCGAGGGATCGCAGTACGGCAAGCTCACCCACTGGCGCGTCACGGAGGCGGGTGCGTTCTTCGGCGAGGAGCGGCTGTCGGACGTCACGCTCGCCGCGCTGGACCTGGAGGCCCATCATTCGATCCGCCTGCGTGTCGGGATCCGCGAGGACGCCGATCATCCGGGCGGCATCAACGTTTTCGGGCGCGGCTTCGGCAATTACGACCAGGACATCATGATGCGCCTGCTGCTCGCCGGCTGAGCCGCCGAGCGTACCGGATCTGTTGATACATATCGGAACGCTGTTGACCCGGTTCCCCGGCAAGGCCTAGCCTCAACCAGGGAGCGGTTTGTCGCGCCATGAACCGGAAAAGTGAAGCAGGGAGACCGCAATGATCGGCAGGACCGTGCTGGCCGCTGCGCTCACGGCAGGGCTGCTATGTTCCAGCGCGCTCGGGCAGGGGCTCATCTCGGAGGTGCCGCGCGAGCAGACGCTGATCGTCGAGAATCCGGAGGGCACGATCAAGAACGCCGGCTGGTTCAATTACTGGTCGGTCAACGCCGGCGGGCGCTCGACCGGGCTGCAGCAGCTGGCGCTCGATACCCTGTGGTACATCGATCCCGACCAGGGTCTGGACGGAGCGTGGGACAATTCCCTGGCCGCCGAGCCGCCGATCTACAACGACGATTTCACCGAGATGACGGTGAAGCTGCGCGACGGCATCTACTGGAGCGACGGGACGCCGTTCAGCGCCGATGACGTCGTCTACACCGTCGAGACCCACATGAAGACCGACGGGCTCTATTGGAGCGCGCCGATCCAGGTCAACGTCGCGAGCGTCAGCGCGCCGGACCCGCACACGGTACATTTCCAGCTCAAGGAGCCCAACTCGCGCTTCCACGTGCTGTTCACGGTGCGCTGGAACGCGATGTGGATCATGCCGAAGCACGTGTTCGAGCAGGCGGGCGATCCGCTGAAGTTCGACTTCAACCCCCCGGTGTCGCTCGGCCCGTACGTCCTCGAGAACTACGATCCCAACGGCAAGTGGTTCATCTGGAAGAAGCGCGACGACTGGCAGCGGACGACGCTCGCGCGCTTCGGCGAGCCGGGCCCGACCTACGTCGCCTATACCGACCCCGGTCCGCCCGACAAGCGCGTGATCGCCCAGCTCAACCACGAGCTCGACATCATCCACGACGTGGCGCCCGAGGGCATGTTCACCCTGGCGCGCCAGTCCGAGACATCAAAGGGCTGGTTCGACGGCTTCCCCTACGCCCATCCCGACCCGACCCTGCCGGCGGTGATTTTCAATCATCAGGATCCGCTGTTTCAGGACCGCGACGTCCGCTGGGCGCTGGCGCTGCTGATCGACATCAAGGCGGTCTCGATGGCCTCCTATCGCGGGGCGGCCACCATCTCGGCGATTGCCGTGCCGCCGACCGGCACCCATCCGGGCGACTACCACGAGCCCATGGAGGAGTGGCTCGAGAACTTCGAGATCGATACCGGCGTCAAGACCCTCAAGCCTTACGATCCGACCATCAGCCAGCAGATCGCCGACATGCTGCGCCCGTCGATGGGCGATGATCAGGTGCCGAGCGATCCCGAGATCATCCGCAGCTCTTTCGGTCTCGGCTGGTGGCAACCCGATCCGGAGGCCGCGGCGCAGCTGCTCGAGCGGGCCGGCTTCACCAAGAGCGGCAGCCAGTGGATGACGCCGGACGGCCAGCCGTTCCGGATCCGCATCACGGTCGAGGGCGAGGCCCGGCCGGTGATGACCCGGGCCGGCAGCATGATCGCCCAGCAGTGGCGCCAATTCGGCATCGATGCCGCGACCGAGGTCGCCGAGGGCACCCTGGTCACCCGGCGCAACACCGGTGATTTCCAGGTCATCATGTCGTGGAGCGTCGAGACCTTCGGCGGCCATCCGGATCTCGCCTTCTTCCTCGACAGCTGGCATTCGGAGTTCATCGCCAAACGCGGCCAGCCGCAGCCGCCGCGCAACTGGCAGCGCTGGTCGCACCCCGAGCTCGACCGGATCATCGAGGCGATCCGCGGGGTCGGCTTCGACGACCCGCAAGCGCTCGAGCTCGGCCGGGACTATGTCAAGCTGATGGTTGAGGAGATGCCGATCATCCCGTTGATGTCGTACAACGTGTTCACGGTCATGGACGAGACCTACTGGACCGGCTATCCGAGCGCCAAGAACCCGTACACCAATCCGGTGCCGAACTGGGCCAACACCAAGTACATGTTCGTGAAGCTGCGCCCGACCAAGGGCGACCAGCGGGCGGAAACGGCCCAGTAGCGAGGTCCGCGGTCCGGGCGATCGGCACGGCGCCGCCGTTCGCCCGGAGCCCGGCGCCAGCCCTCAGGCATCGGGATCGATGAGCCCCTACGTCCGTTATCTCGCGAAGCGTCTCGGACAGTTCGTCCTGGTCGTCTTCGTCGGCATCACGATCACCTTCTTCGTCACCCACGCGACGCCCATCGACCCGGTCGAGACCACGCTCTCCTCGGCAGCGGCCTTCGGCAGCACCAGCCCGGAGGCGATCGCCATGCTGCGCCAGTCGCTGCAGGAGCTCTACGGCACCGGGGGCAGCCTCTATGAGCAGTACCTGACCTTCTGGGGCCGCATTCTGCGCGGAGACTTCGGCCCTTCCCTGTCCGCCTTCCCGACGCCGGTCGCGACGCTCATCGCCCGCGCCCTTCCCTGGACCATCGGCCTCCTGGTCACGGCGACCCTGCTCGCCTGGGCGGGCGGCAACATCCTCGGGGGCCTCGCCGGGTACTACCGGGACAACCGGCTGCTCAAGGCGGTGGGCGTGATCTCGATGGGGCTGCATCCGATCCCCTACTACATCGTCGCCTTCGTCCTGCTGATCCTCTTCGGCTACGTATTCCCGATCCTGCCGCTCTCCGGCGGCTATCAGATGAACCTGAGCGCCGGCCTCAATGCCACCTTCATCCTCAGCGTGCTGAAGCATTCGGCCCTGCCGGCGCTGTCGCTGATCCTGGTCGGCGTCGGCAGCTGGTTCATGGGCATGCGAGCGCTGGTCTCGAACATCGTCACCGAGGACTACGTGACCTATGCCGAACTCGCCGGCGTCGACCGCAACCGCATCCTCTACGCCTACGTCATGCGCAACGCCATGAGCACGCAGCTCACCGGCCTCGCGATGTCGCTCGGCGCCATCTTCAATGGCGCGATCATCACCGAAGTGGTCTTCGGCTACCCGGGCATCGGCTCGCTCCTCATCGATGCCGTCCACGCCGGCGACTACAGCCTCGTGCTCGGGATCACGACGGTCTCGATCATCGCGGTCGCCGCCGCGGTGTTGCTGATCGACCTGCTCTACCCGCTGCTGGATCCGCGGGTCAGGGTCGACTGACATGCTCGGCATTCTTCGCGACCTGCTGCGCCACAACCGCGAATTCGCGACCGGCGCCGCCCTGCTCGCCGTCGTGGTCGCGATGTCGGCGCTGTCGTTCTTCTCGCCCTATCCGCCCGACACGATCTACATCGTGCCGCCTGACCTGCCGCCGTCGGCGACCTACTGGATGGGCACGACCTCGCGCGGCCAGGACACCTTCTGGCAACTGACCTTCGCGATTCGCAACACGCTCCTGTTCGGCGTCTCGGTCGCGCTGCTGAGCCGCATCTTCTCGCTCGTCATCGGCCTGCTCTCGGGCTACCTCGGCGGAGCGGTCGACCGCCTGCTGATGTCGCTCAACGACACCTTCGTCGTGATCCCGCTGTTCCCGATCCTCGTCCTGTTCTATTTCGTGATGCGGGACAGCATGTCGTGGGCCATGCTGGCGCTGCTCATGGCGTGCCTCGGTTGGGCCTATGACGCCCGGCTGATCCGCTCGATCGTGATGAGCCTGCGCACCCGCGAGTTCACCGAGCACAGCGTCTTTTCCGGCATGACCACGCGGCAGATCGTGACCCAGGAGCATCTGCCCTACGTCATGCCGATCGTGTTCTCGACCGCGCTCAACAACATGAACTGGTCGATCGGCTTCGAGGTGACGCTGTCGGTCCTCGGCTTCACCAACATCAACACGCCGACCATCGGCGTGATGATCTACTGGGCCAATCAGCATACAGCGCTGGTCGCCGGCATCTGGTGGTGGATCCTGTTTCCGGTGGTGCTCGTGATCATCACCTTCATCGGCTTTTTCCTGCTCGCGGTCTCGATGAACGAGTTCATCGACCCGCGCAGCCGCCTCAGCCGGATGAAGGGAGCGAGCGCATGACGACCGCGACGCTCCAGCCCATGGCCGCGAGCGGCGATCCCACCGCGGCGCCGACCCGCGCCGCGCCCGTGGTCGAGGTCCAGAACCTGAAGGCCTACTATCAGGTGAGCCACTACGGCGTCGTGCGCGAGGTCCGGGCGGTCGACGACATCAGCCTGCGGATCGAGCCCGGCGAGATCTACGGGCTCGCCGGCGAATCGAGCTCCGGCAAGACGACGCTGATCAAGGTCATCGCCGCCGCCACCCGACCGCCGCTCAACGTCGTCGGCGGCACGGTCCGCTTCAGGTTCGGTGGCGAGACCGTGGACCTCTACGGCGGCGCTCCGCCCGACCTCCAGGCGCTGCGCTGGAAATCGTTCTCCTACATCATGCAAGGCTCGATGAACGTCCTCAATCCGGTGCGCCGGATCAGGCACAGCTTCGTCGACTTCGCCTTCCGGCACCTCGGCCAGCCGATGCCGCAGTTCATGAAGGCGGTCGGCGCGCACCTCGAACGCCTGCATCTGCGCCCCGGCGTGCTCGACGCCTATCCGCACGAGCTCTCGGGCGGCATGCGGCAGCGGGTCACCATCGCGCTCGCCACCGTCTGCCGGCCCGAATTCATCATCGCCGACGAGCCGACCACGGCGCTCGACGTGGTGGTGCAGAAGGGCGTGCTCGCGATGATACGCGAGGTCCAGCTCGAGCTCGGCTCCTCGCTCCTATTCGTCACCCACGACATGGCGGTCCACGCCAATCTCTGCGACCGCCTCGGCATCATGTACGCCGGTCGCCTGGTCGAGGAGGGCGTAACCGCGCGCGTCTTCAGGGAGCCGCGCCATCCCTATACCCGGCATCTGATCGCGAGCCTGCCGCGCATCGGCGACACCAAGCCGCGCGAGGGCCTCAAGGGCGTGCCGCCGAGCCTCGCCGATCCGCCGCAGGGTTGCCGCTTCCACCCGCGCTGCCCGCTCGCGATGCCGGTATGCAGCGAGCGCGTGCCGCCGATGATGCCGCTCGCGCACGGTCAGGGCCGCGTCGCCTGCTTCGCCGCGACGCCGGAAGCGATCGGGAAGGACGCAGGGTGAGTCCGCCGCTGCTCGAGGTCGACGCGGTCGGAAAATCCTACTCGATGGGTGGTCTGCTCGCCCGCGAGCAGGTCCGTGCGGTGCACGAGGTGAGCTTCACGCTCGAGAGCGGCCGCCCCGAGATCTTCACCATCATCGGCGAATCGGGCAGCGGCAAGACGACGCTCGCGCGGATGATCCTCCACAGCGTGCCGCCGACCGACGGCCAGGTCCGCTTTCGCGGCCGCGACCTCGCCACGGTACGCAGGCGCCGCGATCGGCTCGCCTTCATGAAGGAGGTCCAGCCGATCTTCCAGAACCCCTTCGAAGCGTTCAATCCCCTGAAGCGCGTCGACCGCTACCTGTTCCTCACCGCGCGGCGCTTCGTCGGCGCAGCCGGGCGGCGCGCGAGCGAAGCGGCCGCCGACGAGGCCCTGCGCAAGGTCGGGCTGTCGCTCGCCGAGGTCAAAGGCCGCTTCCCGCACGAGCTTTCCGGCGGCCAGCTGCAGCGGGCGGCCGTCGCCCGGGCGCTGATCTCGAAGCCGGCGCTGATCGTCGCCGACGAGCCGGTCTCGATGGTCGACGCCTCGCTCCGCGTCGCGATCGTCAACCTGTTCACGAGGCTGAGGGACGATCTCGGCGTCTCGACCATCTACATCACCCACGACCTCGCCACCGCCTACTACATCAGCGATCGCATCATCATCATGCAGAAAGGCCGCGTGGTGGAGAGCGGGCCGGCGCGCGAGGTGCTGGCGGCACCACGCCACCCCTACTCGATCCAGCTGAAGAACGCCGTCCTGTCACCGGACGCCGCCGGCAGCGACGCGGCACTCCGGGCCGCCCTGCCTGCCGATGAGGATGCCGAGGTCGCGATGACCGGTTGAAGGCCTTCCGCGCTGCCGCCCGACCTCGCCACCGCTGCGCCGACCGCCTGGAGATTGCGCCATGCCCACCGCTTCGCTGCTGCTCGACAAGGACTTCGCGCTCGGCGAGACGCACCCGCGTCTGTTCGGCGCGTTCATCGAGCACCTCGGCCGCTGCATCTACGGCGGGATCTTCGAGCCCGGCCATCCGAGCGCCGACGCCAACGGCTTCAGGGGCGACGTCCTCGCACTCGTGCGCGAGCTCGGTCCCACCATCATGCGCTATCCGGGCGGCAATTTCGTCTCCGGCTACAACTGGGAGGACGGGGTCGGCCCGGTGGAGGATCGGCCGCGGCGGCTCGAGCTCGCGTGGATGTCGACCGAGAGTAACCGGTTCGGGACCAACGAGTTCATCGACTGGTGCCGGGTGGCCGGCATCGAGCCGATGCTGGCCGTGAACCTCGGCACGCGCGGCGGCGATGCGGCCCGCAACCTGGTCGAGTACTGCAACCATCCCGCAGGTACCCATCTTTCGGATCTGCGCCGCGAGCACGGCTGGGAACGACCGCACGGGGTCCAGTTCTGGTGCCTCGGCAACGAGATGGATGGGCCGTGGCAGATGGAGGCCAAGACCGCGACCGAGTACGGCCGGATCGCCACCGAAGCGGCAAAAATGATGCGCTGGATCGATCCCGCGATCGAGCTCGCCGCCTGCGGCTCATCCTCGCGGCGGATGCCGACCTTCGGCGCCTGGGAGCAGACCGTCCTCGAGCACACCTTCGATCACGTCGAGTACATCTCCCTGCACACCTATCTTAACAACTACGCCGACGATACGGCGGCCTTCCTGGCGAGCCCGGACCTGATGGACAGCTTTATCGAGGAGGTGGTCGCGATTGCCGATGCGGTCGCCGCACGCCGGCGCTCAGCCAAGCGGATCATGCTGAGCTTCGACGAGTGGAACGTCTGGTACCGCACGCGGCGCGGCTCCGAGGCGCGGGTCAAGCCGGGCTGGCCGGTGGCGCCGCCGATCCTCGAGGAGGTCTACAGCATGCAGGATGCGCTGGCCTTCGGCGGCGCAGTGATCTCGCTGCTCAACCACGCCGACCGGGTGCGCTGCGCCTGCCTCGCCCAGCTGGTCAACGCGATCGCGCCGATCATGACCGAGACCGGCGGGCCGGCCTGGCGGCAGACGGTCTTTTTCCCGTTCGCTCAGATGAGCCGGTACGGGCGCGGGCGGGTTCTGCGCGCGCGCCTCGACTGCCCGACCTATGACGCGCGCTACTTCGACCCGCAGGCTCAGGACGACCGCTATTTCCCGATCGACGCGGTGCGGTATCTCAAGGCATCGGCGGTGCACGACCCGGTCCAGGGCACGCTCAACCTGTTCCTGCTCAACCGCCATCTTGCCGAGGAGACTGCACTGACCGTCAGCGCGCGCGGCTTCGACGGCCTTGAGCTCGAGAGCGCCTCGGAACTCCGGGACGACAAGCTCGATGCGGTCAACACCAGGGGCGACGCGGAGCGGATCAAACCAAGCCGCCTGGATGGCATCAAGCTCGATGGCGAGACCATCAGCCTCCGCCTCGCACCGGCTTCCTGGAACGTCGTGAGCCTGCACACCCGCTGAGAAGCCGAGGAGGCCTCCTCCGTGATGTGGCAAGGGTACTCGAACCAGGGGTACCGGCCGCGCGCCCTGGGCAGCACCGTCCGGCACCACGCCGAACCTGCATCACCAGGCCAGTGGTGGCGGCACCGTCACCATCACGTCGTCCGTCGCGATCGTGAACGATACGACCTTGTCGACGATCG
>Ga0299914_10002070_pt1 | contig 13643 bp, 10 predicted proteins | sample RVTome_10_FD_201361 | JGI IMG/M metagenome (GOLD analysis project Ga0299914, IMG submission 201361) | Soil microbial communities from uranium-contaminated site in the Upper Colorado River Basin, Wyoming, United States - RVT153D57 (version 2) ...
TCGCTATAAGATTTTGGGTACTCTTTTTGGAGATTGCGGGGCAAGGTAGTCTACCCCGTAAGGATATAGTATAAGGATAATACCACATAACGGCCGTCACCCAAAAGGGTGAATGGTGGGGTGAAAATCGCATCAATACCACCGCCCAATTACAACAACTGCAACTGTCGCGCCCGGGCCACCGCCTGGGTGCGGTTGCTCACATCCAGCTTGGCATAGAGGCGGCGGGTGTGGGCTTTGACGGTGTTGATGGTGACAACCATTTGGTCGGCGATCTGACGATTGGTTAAGCCAGTTGCCAGGTATTGCAGCACTTCCAACTCGCGGGAACTGAGGGGCTGGATGGTCGGTTCGTCGCCAGTCAGATCAGGATCAAGATGGACCAGGAGTTTATGAGCATAGTCGGCCGTTATTCCCCCACTCGCCGCCACTTGATGCAACAGCCGGGACAGGGTGGCATCCTGATGATCCAGAAAGAGACGGACATAACCACCCGGTTCAGCCAGGGAAAGCGCCCGTTGGCAGTGAGTGACGGCCGTACTTACATCTCCCTGCTTGCCATAGGCCAGCGCTTGCAGACAATAGACCCCAAGCAAAAATTGGGTACTCTGCCGCGCTTCCCCATTAGCGGCCAATGTTTCCAATACAGCCAAAACCCCCGCAAACTCTCGCCTTGCCAGATGCAGATGGGCCAGGGCTAGATAAGTCGAAGGCCATTCACAGATGCGTTCAGGCGGATCGGTAAGAGCAATTTCCAGGTTAGCCGCCCACTGTTGGGCGCTGGCAATATCACCACATTGCAAGGCCAGCATAGCCCGTAATTTAGAGGTGCCCGGAGCCTGGATTTGCTGCTCAAGATCGTTGACCACGCTTTGGGCCCCGGGCCAATCACCCAATGTTGTCAGCAACTGGGCCAATGCCTCGCGGCTGTAGATGAGCATTTTGTGGTCACCACTGCGCTCGGCGCAGGCCAGGGCGCGGCGGATGTGACTCTCAGCTTCGGCCAGCCGGTTCCATTCGTAGAGGATACGTCCCAGAGCAACGTGCATAAAACCAACGGCCGGCGAAGGAGAACGGCCGTTTACCTGCGTTTCAGCCAACGCCAATCCACGTTGATAAATCTCATACGCCTCGTGGAGCTGTGCTTGTCGTTCGTAAGTCTGGCCCCAATAAAAAGTGGCAAACATCACCGCCCACAAGCCGGGGTCATGGGCTCTGTTTTGAGCTGCTTCAGCGAAGGCTTCACGAGCAGCGGCTATGTCCGCCTGCTGCAGATGCGAGAAGCCCAAATTGATAGCAACCTCACTGCGGAGCATATGCTGATCAGGAGGCAGTTTCGCCAGGGCCTTTTGGGAGAAGCGGATGTTGATGTCTACATCACCGGTCATCACCGCCAGTCGTGCCCAGAGGGCTGACCATTCGCCCCACAACAAGGGCGTATCCAGTTGGTCAGCGATGGCTTTGAGCATGGTTTTGGCCTGATCCAGGTCGCCGGTGCGGATAAGAGACCAGGCGTAGAACAGGCTGAGGCTGGGCTGGGCCATACGTCTGGCATCAGGCAGCCTCTCCAGCCATTGACGCAGAGTGCTGCCTTCACCAAACATGAGTACTTGCCGGGCCACTTGCTCAATAGCGGTGACAGCCAGATCGGTGTCGCCAGCGGCCAGGGCATGGTCCACGGCCGTTAAGGGCTGGCCGTTGGTCTGGTACCAGTGGGCGGCCCGCTGGTGGAGGCTGGCAATATCGGCCGCACTTTTTTGCTTTTGTAGACGGCCGTTCAAAAAGTCGGCAAAGAGGTGATGATAGCGATACCATTGCCGCTCTACATCAAGCGGGATCAAGAAGAGGTTGGCCGTTTCGATGGTGGCCAGCATGGCTTGACTGTCGCAATCAGTGAGGCAGGTACAGAGGCTGGCGTTAAATTGGGTGAGAATGGCCGTTTTCAATAAAAATTCCTGCACATCAGGCGGTTGGCAGCCCAAGACCTGATCCGCCAGGTAATCTACAAGGTAACGCTGGTTACCCGAAAATGAGTGTTGTAAGGCCACATTCTCCTGCAAAGCCAACGCCACCAACTGCAAACCTGTCACCCAACCCTCTACCTGCCCCTCAAGCTGGTTGATCTGGGCCGATGATAGAGTGACCCCCATTGTGTGGCCCAAAAATTGGCTAGCTTCCTCGGTGGTGAAGCGCAGGTCACGGGCATTTACCTCATTCAGGCTGTTCCGTGCTCGCAGCAGGGCTAAGGGCAGCGACGGCTCGCTGCGGCTGGTGATGACCAGATGAAGCTGCACCGGCATGTGCTCCAAGATGAAGGTGACGGCTTGATGAACGGCCGCGGCCGTGATGAGGTGATAATCGTCGAGAACAATGATAATTGTCTCGCTGCACACGGCCAAATCGTTGAGCAGGGCAGTCAGAATCGCCTGGGTATCGTTATAAAGGTAGGTGGTGGTGAGGCGAGCCTGAGCCGCTTCGCCTATCTCTTCTTGGACAGTACCAATAGCAGCGAAGAGGTAGGCCAGGAAACGGGCTTCGTCGTTGTCGCTGCCATCAAGGGAAAGCCAGGCCGAAGGGAGAGGCGTGAGAGCTGCAGGGTGAGAGATCCCCTCTAGGCCGCCGTTCCTCCGCTCCCCTGCCAATTGATTAAGCCATTGTACTGCCAGAGTTGTTTTGCCATAGCCGGCCGGGCCAGTGATAAGCGTGAGTTTGGGCTGGATAAGGCCACCGGGGGCTACGGCCTTATTCAACAGTTCGATCAGGCGAGGCCGGGCGACTGCCCTGGCTCTCATGCGGGGCATACAGAGCTTGGTTTGTAGTAACGGCCGTTGGGGAGCCGCTACATCTGCCTCAAGGTTTACAAGGTTCATGATTCTATTATAAGAACTTTCGCTCAATCAGGTCACGATCAATTGGACAGTGATATTTACCAGACGGCGATTTGCTTAAATGGCTCGGCGTAAAGAACACCGATACTTTGACCGGGCTTTTTATCTCTTTCTTTCATCCACTCCAGATCTTCTTCACCTTGAGGAAATTGGCTGCGATGGGCCAGGGAAGCGGCGATTTTAGTGGGGTAGACGGTAGTTATATCCACAAATATATCGGGTTCGCGTTCTGTGGCAAAGACGAATACCTGCGCCAGCCTGGCCAATTCGGCCCCGTGCTCATTGAGCTGCTCTGGTTGGTAAAGGGGCATTTTTGCCGGCATATAGGCATCAAGGGCCACCTGCCCGGCGGCGCGGTGATCGGGGTGAATCTGGCCGGGCCAATAAGGGTCGAAAGTCCATATTGTATCGGCCTGGGTCAACCGGTAGAGGCGAGCAACTTGGGCGCGTAAGGCCAAATCCGGCACTAATTCGCCATCGGGCCGGCCCAGGTTGAAGGTTTGCTCCAGGCCCAGAACCTGAGCCGCAGCTTCTGTCTCGGCCAGGCGAATGCTGGCCAGGTTGGAACGTGGTTGGCTGCTATCCGATGTGCCGATATCACCCAGGGTGCAGTTGACAGAAAAAACTTTGATGCCACGCTGGATGAGCAAGGCCAGGGTACCACCACACATGGTCTCCAGATCGTCAGGGTGAGCAGCCACGACAATAAGTCGCTTTATTTCAGCAAAGGCTTCGAGGTCCCGGTATGTCATGGTCAGTTTGAATGAAAACGGCCGTCTGTAGGACGGCCGTATCAACTACAAAAACAGGCAGACCTGATTAGGAAATGGAATGAATCTTCAAGCGAATTTCACCACCTGGGGTTTGGGCAGCGACGGTCTGACCTTTCTTAGCGCCGATAAGGGCCTGGCCAAAAGGTGATTCGTTGGAAATGCGGCCGTTGCCGGGGTCAGCCTCATGGGCCCCAACAATACTGTAAGTTTCGGTCTCATCATCATCTTCCACAAAGACGGTGACGGTACTGCCTACCCGCACCACATCAGAAGGTCCAACATCTTTGATAACCTGAGCACGGCGTAGCGAATCTTCCAAATCACGGATACGCCCTTGAACAAAACCTTGTTCTTCCTTGGCTGCATGATAATCAGCATTTTCTTTGAGATCACCCTGGGCAATAGCTATCTGCAATTTAGCGGCGATCTCCTCGGTTCGGGTCGTTTTGAGGTAGGCCAATTCTTCTTTAATTTTCTGGATACCTTCTTCTGTTATGTAAACAACATCGTCAATCATCTCTGTACTCTCCCGTTATCGTGATTGCCCCAATAATTCGACGTGCCTATATTGCCTGTGCAGTCCTTTGGACAAGCTCCCCCGCTATGCTTGTTAATTCTCACTTTTGTTTAGGGTTATAAATTAATAACCCCGCACCTTGCGGGGCTATTTTGCCAGATTCATCCATTTCAGCCGTTTAATGGATGGCGGTAAGTATAGCGTAGACGGCCGTTTCTGTAAAGAAAGCGTTGCTATGTGGTAGGCCAGAAGCAGGCAACTTCTCAGGCAAGTTTTAGATAAAAGCGAAAGACTTATCGTAACTTAGCCCAGACATAATGTGGCTATATTTTGTTAGATAGCAATTATCTGGAGTACCTGTGTCGTCACAAACAAAGAATTGGCATACCCTGCAGGAAGAGACGGTTTTGGAGCATCCGTTTGTCACAATAGCAATGGAACAGGTAAGTCTGCCAGATGGGCGGATAATAATGGATTGGCCAAAAATATACACCCGAGATTACGTAAATGCCCTGATACTTAATGATGCTGGCGAAGCCCTGATTCTTGAAGGTTATAAACATGGTCACAGTCAATCCAGTTGGCAAGTGGTTGGCGGTTATCTTGAGGCGGATGAGGACCCATATACGGCCGTCCAACGAGAACTCTTAGAAGAAACGGGCTACAGTTGTGACAAATGGCTGTATTTAGGCAGCTACACGATAGATGCCAATCGGCATGTGGGTGTGGGACACTTCTTTTACGCGACGGGTGCTCAACGCATTGCTGACCCCAATCATACCGATCTGGAAGCCTTTGCTATCAAATGGGTGTCCATCAAAGACTTGAAGTACGCCTTGCTTGACGGCCGCGTTGGCGTCATCAGCTATGCCACGAATATTGCTCTGGCCCTTCTGCTGATCGACAAACATATTCAGCACTCACTCTAATCATACAAATTGAGCTTTTCTAACTCCCGTTCGCGGCGGGCCACAAAATCAGCCAGTGCTTCTTGAATGGCCGTGTCCAACGGTGGCTGCTCGTACGCTTTGAGCAGTGCTTGGGCGACGATACGTGCCCGCTGACGGGTATCTTGTTTGCCAGCAGCAACCCAGGCTTCATACCCCAGACGGTCAGCAACGGCCGTTTCATAAAAAGCCGTCTCAAAGCGCTCCATCGTGTGTGGTGTGCCAAAATGGTGTCCACCTGGTCCTACCTGCCTGATCATATCCAGCGCCAATGAAGCCTCATCAATAGTAAAACCGTCGAGAAAATGATAAAACATCGCCAGATTTTCCACGTCAATAATGAACTTTTCGTAAGAAGAACTCAGCCCTCCATCCAGCCAGCCCACCGCGTGCATCACCAGATTCGTATGGGCCTGGACGGCCGGCCATAAATTCCACAATGTTTCATAGGCGGCTTGGGCATCGGCAACTTTGGCGTTCGTCAAGCTACCATTGCCGCGATAAGGCAGTTGATAAAAACGAGCCAGTTGGGCCCCTACCAGCAGTGCCCAGGCACCCTCCGGCGTGCCAAAAGCTGGGCTGCCACTTCGCATATCAATATTGGTGGTGAAGCCACCATAAATGACAGGTGTACCCGGCCGCACCAACTGAGTTAAGGCAATACCTGCCAGGGCTTCAGCGTTTTGTTGAGCCAACGCCGCGGCCATGGTAACCGGACTCATAGCCCCAGCCAAAATGAAGGGCGTGATAAATGTCACCTGTCCGGCGCGGGCATAGGTGAGCAGCCCACCCAACATACGATCATCATAGCGCAGAGGGCTGTTCACATTGATGACATCGCCAATAACGGGATCACCTTCCAGATTGCCGAAAACGAGTCGAGCCATTTCCACGCAATCGGCCGTTATAATACGGCCGTGTGCCGACTCTAACATTGCTTTATCAGATAAAGTGAAGCCAGCATAAAGCCGGTGCAGATGGCGTGTATTGCTAGGAATGTCTTGAGGGGCCACTTGTTCCCAGGAAGCGAAGTGCAGCACCGGGCACATTTGTGACAATTTGACGAACTGCTCTAAATCAGCCAGGGTACCGGGGCGACGACCATTGTCATCCAAAACATAGGCCATGCCCCCACACGGCCCAAATGTAATGTGGTTCTCACCAATAATCACATTATGTGCCGGGTTCCGCGCCCGCCAGGTAAACGAGCGCGGTGCGTTGGCTATGGCCTCCATCACCAACCCCCGATCCAACCAGACGTGCTGGCTGTTTCGTTCCACCTTCGCCCCTGCCTTTTTCCAAATATCTAGAACCTCACCATCCAGGAAATCCAGGCCCACATTCTCCAAAATAGTCATCGAAGCCTCATGCAGACGTTCAATTTGTTCTGCCCCCACAAAATCATAGGGCGGCAGTGGATGCTGTAATAGACGAAAGGCTTGCTTTAAAAGGGGAGATTCCTGGCGTTGTGCCCGGCGTTCTTGACGACGTGTTCGGCGCATAAAGTGAAGTTTAGCATAATGTTGGCTCTCTTGAGAAATTTTGGTGAGACAAGGCTGCGGAAAATTTCTCTTAAAAATAATGGACAAACGCTCACGACAAGCGTATACTCAATTATTGACTGAAATCAAACCAGATTTGTATCATTCATTGGTGAGTGGCAAGCTGGAATTTAGATGGAGAAAGTGTAATTTGTCAAAGAAGGTTTATGTAGGGAATTTGTCGTATCAAGCGACAGAAGATCAGGTTCATGACCTGTTCTCGCCGTATGGGGAAATTGAATCTATCGCCATGATCAATGATCGTGATACCGGCCGGTTTCGTGGTTTTTGTTTCGTGGAGATGGAATCGGAAGCTGCTGATGCAGCAATTGCAGCTTTGGATGGACAAGAAATAGACGGCCGTAACTTACGCGTGAATGAAGCCCGTCCTCGTGAAGAACGTGGGGGTAGTGGTGGTTCACGAGGAGGCGGTCAGCGTCGGAGTAGCAGCGGTGGCCAACGCCGTGGCGGTGGTGGTCAAAATCGCCGCAATGATTACCCAGATAGTGGTGGTGGCAGCAGCCGCTGGTAGGACTGAACGTTTAATATAACGCATAGTCAAACGGCCGTCTGCGTCGTGTGCAAAGACGGCCGTTTTTTTGCCTACTCTTAACCTGCTGAAAGTTGCCGATTATCGGACCAATTCTAGCTCTTCTTGAGGGGCTGTTTCTCCGGCTAGCTGCCGTTGTTTGCTGCGATTTAGCTGCCACAGGATAAAACGGGCGCGACGGGAAACGGCCGTTGCCAGATTCCACATTACTCGCGTCCCCAATACCGCATCATCCTCACATAAGGCCATCAAACGCTCTCGATCCAGGGATAAGATAGTAGCCCCACCTTTGCCAGCTATCAGATCCGCGCTGCGTTCCCCCTGATCCAGCATAGCCATCTCGCCGGTAATCTGGCCGGGGCGCAAGATAGCCACCCGTTTCATTTGATCATGATCATGCTGGTAACCGGCTGTGTCCATAACGTCTGGCACTTGCCATACCTCAACCGTGCCTGACTGAATAATATACAAATCACGGCCGGCATCTGCGGCATGTACGATCCCCTCACCGGGAGCAAATTGTCTTTGCTGCATTTGGGCTGCCAGACGAGTGCGCTGGGCCAGATTTAACTCATCACCTAGAGCGGAATGGGCCAAAAATTGGGCTGCTTCATGAACCCGTAAAAGCTCCTCATCCTCAACAGGCACGATTAGCTCAGCACTGCCGCGCGGCAAGCCCAGATAGGCGGCCACCTGGCGGCGGGTGGTTTCAGGTGTTTCAAAATGAGGCCAATGGCCTGCTTTGGGGATAATGCGTAAATCGGCTTGAGGCCATTCGTCGGCCACAACGCCAGCATCGCGCAAGGGTACGGTATTATCTTCCGCGCCCCACAAAATGAGAGTCGGGGTTTCGATGCCGTTGAGATGGCCTTGTAGATCATTTTCGCGCATGGCCCAGTAACATTCGCCCCGCACCCGCCCTTGACCGGAGCGGCGAGCATCCATGCGAATGCGTTCGTAATCGGCGCTGTTGATGTCTGAACGTTGGGCAAAGAGAGCCGGCCGCATCAGGCGGTCGGTCAGGCCAACAATACTTTTTTCTACGGCCGTTACCACTGCACTGCCCAACGAAAAACGCTCCATCAGCGTCACCGGAGCCAGCAGCCAGTTGGCCCAGGTCGAAAGTTTGCCGCTAATCGTCGGACTAAGCAGCACCATACGCTCCACCAAAATAGAGTGCTTTAGAGCCGTGGTGATACTAATCATTCCCCCCATTGAATGACCAACTAAAACGACCGGGCCGTCACTCACCTGCTCTATGAGTCCGGCTAATGTTTCTACATATTTAGGAATTGTGGTGCGTTCAGAGTAAGGGGGCGAATCGCCATAACCTGGCAAATCTACGGCAATACAATGAAAGCGCTGCGCCAATAAATCCAATATGGGGGAGGTGGCAAACCAGGAGCTTGACCAGCCGTGAATGAGAATGGCGACCTGCCGGCCCGGTTGCCCCTTTTCCACTACATGAATTTCTTGCCCATCAACGGTGTAATATTTATCCTCATACGATGATTCCATTTACCTATCCGCTTGCCGATATGGGAGACCCATGTACTGCTGGCCTATGGCCGAATCGGCGCAAAAGTGACGGTTACGATGTCCCGGTTACAATTGTCACCTGATACTTCCACCCGCTATTGTACTGTGTGCCCTTAAGGAATGCACCTGCAGATTTGCTCATTCCTACATTTTTTACGGTGATTTAACCCCTTGCTACTACTTCTTTCACAACGTATGGTATGACTTTCAGCAGTTGGATACAATGGAGGCGTTATGGAGATCCAAATTATTGCGGTTTAGCCGCGTTAGGAAATGCAAGTGAACAAAAAGACAGTAACTGATATTGATGTGAAAGGAAAAAAGGTTCTGGTCCGGGTAGATTTTAATGTGCCCTTGAGCAGTAAAGACCCCAATGATGAGATTGTGGTGACAGACGATACCCGGATTCAAGCCGCGCTGCCTACACTAACCTATCTACTTGAGAAGGATGCGGCTTTGATTTTATGTTCCCATTTAGGCCGGCCGAAAACGGCCGCTGACAAACAATACAGCATGGACCCCGTAGCCATAGCCTTAAGTGATGCCCTGCAACGGCCGGTTACCAAACTGGATGAATTGGTAGGGGCCAGCGTAACAGAAGCAGTCAGCCAGATGCAGCCGGGTGACGTAATCCTGCTGGAAAACAGCCGCTTTCATCCCGGCGAAACCAAGAACGATCCCCAACTGTCGCAGCAGTTGGCGGCATTGACCGATGCTTATGTCAATGACGCCTTCGGCTCGGCTCACCGCGCCCATGCCACCACCGAAGGAGTAGTCCAGGCAATTCGGGCCAAAGGCGGTCCGGCAGTAGCCGGCTTTTTGATGGAGAAGGAGATAGCCGCCTTGGGCACGGCCGTGGACAATCCCCCCCATCCCTATATCGCCATCATGGGCGGCGCCAAAATCTCCGACAAGATTAAGTTGATGGACAATTTGTTGAAAACGGCCGATAAAATCCTCGTCGGTGGCGGCATGGCCAATACCTTTCTGCAAGCCCAAGGCCACGAAATTGGCACTTCCCTCGTCGAGGAAGATGCCCTACCTGAAGCCAAACGGCTGCTTGACATGGCCAGTGACCGGTTCGTCTTGCCTCTAGATGTCGTCGTTGCCCCAGAATTTAAGGCCGATGCCCCAGCGACCACCGTATCTGTGGACGCCATACCTGCCGACCAGATGGCTTTGGATATTGGCCCGCAAACTCTGGATCATTTTCAAGAAGTGCTGGAAGGAGCCAGGTTAGTCATATGGAATGGGCCAATGGGTGTGTTTGAATTTGAGCGTTTTGCCACTGGCACCAATGAACTGGCGCAAATATTGGCCGGGCTGGTGGATGGCGGCACCCAGGTGATAATTGGTGGTGGTGATTCGGCAGCGGCCGTGAACGATGCCGGACTCACCGACAAAATGACCCATGTGAGCACAGGCGGTGGCGCCAGCCTGGAACTACTAGAAGGCAAAACCCTACCCGGCATCGCTGCCCTGGATAACAAGTAATTTAGTCTTCTGTAAGACAATTTTCCAAATTGTCGACACGATTTTCTAAAACTTGTAGTGAGCACAGCCGGACTATCGCGCTGAAAGGCACCTATAGCCCCACAACTCTACTGACTACTGATTACTGATAACCGATTACCGATAACTGACCACTCATACTAGCGCGAAGCCATAGGCATGTACACGAAGTGGGTATAGGCAATGCCGCCGGGAAGCACGAAAATAGGGCCGCTGCCCTCATCAGGGCGGAGAGGGGCCGCATTGTCCAGGCGGAAGGTAGTGTGATTGCTATCCGTGCCGGACAGGACGATGACGAAATAAGCCCCAACATCACTATTAGCCTGACTTTGCAAACGGAAGCGGACATCGCCATCGCCATTGGCGGTGACACTGCCTAGCAGCGCCCCATTAACCCATACCTGCACGGGTAGGTTGGCCGGATAAAAAGTGCCGTCAAAGGCGAAGAAACTGCCGGGTTGACCAGTGGCGAAGTTGACAGACATAGTCGGCACAGGCAGGTGGTCACGGACGAAGATGTCACGGTAATTATTGGTGTCACCAGGAACCAGGTTGGGCGCTTTAGAGCCAAAGGCGACATAACGGCCGCCCGCCGCCATCACCGGTGTATAACTATCCTCATTACCCGCCGCCCCACTGTTGCTGACACTGGCGCGAACGGCCGTATCCGTATCCCTATCATAGACAAAAATCTCACACAACGTCTGATCACAGGGGAGGGGGGGTCTCCCGCGATAGGTGAGATAACGGCCGCTGCCAGAGACAGAAGGCTCTTCCCAGGTGTTCAGGTCGCCCATGCTGCCCGTGATTCGTTCCGTCGAATTATTTTGCGTATCGCGTAAGAAAATATCACGGTAGGGATTGTTGTCATTGCTGGTGACATCATTGGCTAAAGAAGTAAAGGCCACATAACGGCCGTCGGCCGAAATCGCCGCCCCAAAACTATCCCCATTGGCTTCATTCCCATTGCTGTTGACGCTGACCCGTTTCGTTTGACCAGCGTTCATATCACGCCAAAAAACATCCCGGTAAATCCCTGAATCCCCAGAGACCAGGTTGCTGGCTCCCGATTCAAAGGCAATGGCATGGCCGTCTTGCGAGATCGAAGGAAAGCTGCTGTGGAAATTACCTTGAACCTCATTACTATCCAGGCTCACGCGGAACATCGTCTGGCCGATGCGGTCATAGCGGAAAACATCAGAAACATTATTGTTGTCACCGCCGACGAGGTTACTGGCATATGACCAGAAGGTAATGTATTGGCCATTGCCCGATATGTCAGGGTCATAACTAATATCATTGGCCTGTCCACCCAGCACAATATTGACCAGAGTGGTATCCCCTGTTTGCCGGTCATGCACGAAAATATCGGCCACGCCGTTGGTGTCATTACTACGCAAATTGGTGGCGAAAGAGTGAAAGGCGACATAACGGCCGTCGTCCGAAATCGCCGGTGAGTCGCTGTCGAAATTGCCCTCATTCCCATCGGAATTGACGCTGACAAGCTCCGTCTCACCCGTCTGCCGATCATGGACAAAAATGTCACGAGACTGGTTGTCGTCGCCGCTAACCAGTTCAGTGGCATCGGAGGCGAAAGCAATATAACGGCCGTCGGCCGAAATGTCTGGCGTATAGCTGTGGTCATTGGCCTGGTTACCATTGCTGCGGATGCTGACACGTTCGGTCATATTGGCTTCGGGGATAGTGTGGGCCAGACGGCTATGAAATAGAAGCAGCAAAGCCAGTGAAAAAAATAGAAATGTGAGGTGTAAATTGTGCTTCATAGCGCACCTCCTTATACCTGGTTCAAAACAAGTTGGCCGGCTTGGGCGTAATGGGAACTTTGGGCAGCCAATGAGAGGGCATTGCGGGCATCTTCAGGGCGCCCTGCCTGTAAATAAAGCAGTCCCAGATTGAAATGAGCCGCCGGCATATCCAGGCCACCATTCACTGCCTTTTCGTAGCAGACAATGGCCTCCTTCACATCACCCCGCGTTTCATAATCCATGGCCTGCCCGATGAGCGCGTCCCGTTCCAGCTTACTCAACCCAGAGTCCGAACCATAAAGAATATCGTCATCTTCCTCATCGCGGAAAATTTCCTCGGCTAACTGCTCTTGAGCCAGACGCCGGGCTATCTCCACCGGGCTGCTGCCGGCGGCCGCTTTCCGTGCCTGTTCCTGAGTTGACTTCCAATTTTGCCGCTCCTCCTCCAAAATAGAAGCCATTTGGCGCACGGCCGTTGCCAAATCATCATTGGGTTCCGCGGCCACGACCTCTTCCTCTTCTTCTTCCTCTTCTTCCTCATCAGCAAAAGCTTCTTCGCCAAAACGAATCAGTTCGATAGCCGTCATCACATCTTTGCTATCGGGATCAAGACGGAGGGCAGCACGACACATTTGCAGAGCATTCTCTTTCTCCCCACGCTGCTGCAAAATGCGAGCAATGGCCAGATATTCACGTACAGCCCCTTTAATATCATTGCGCCGGTGGAAGACAGACGCCAGCCGGCGGTGCGCCCCCAGCAAGTTCGGCTCCAGACCTACTGCCCGCAGCCAATGGTTGATGGCATTATCAATTTCACGCTGGCGTAGGAGGATTTCGCCAACGGCCGTATACGTCCGCGCCGCCTCGCTCAACAGTCCCAATCGTTCCTGAATATCCGCTACCTTTTGCAAGTGCTGAATATCCCCGCGTGAAAAACGAGCCGCATACTTATAACAATCTAAAGCTTTATCCAACTGTCGCAGGCCAATACAGGCCTCACCTAAGCCCACATAAGGTTCAGGCCGGTTGGGGAATTCCTGCACCGCCAGGCGAAAGAGACCGAGCGCTTCACGCCACTTCTTTTGGGCGATCATGGCCTCGCCCCGTTTCATTGCTTCCTGGTAGCGTGCCACATTTTTTGCCATATAACTACCTCACCAATAACTTTTCTTCCAATGCGGCCTGATTATACTCCATTCCCCTGCTTTAACTACTTTGTCTGGATATAAGGTTTTTAGGCTTTTTTTCTCTCAATTCTTTGCGCCTTTGTGCCTTTGCGTCAATGTTTTTCGATCTACTGAGTCTCCAACCTCTCAATCTCTACGTGGCCGATACTGCAAAGCTTCAGCCAGATGAGCTGGCTCAATTTGATCCGCCCCTACCAAATCTGCAATCGTCCGCCCCACCTTCAACACCCGGTGGAACGCCCGCGCACTCAATCCCATTTGCGACATGGCACTTTTCATCAGGCGGCTGCCCGTTTCGTCTATTTGGCAATATTCGCGCACTTCTGTTGGCCCCATATCGGCATTGCAGTACAGTTCCGTATCAACAAAGCGTTCCATCTGCCGTGCCCTGGCTGCCTCCACCCGCTCCCGAATCACGGCCGA
>Ga0299914_10002071_pt1 | contig 13641 bp, 16 predicted proteins | sample RVTome_10_FD_201361 | JGI IMG/M metagenome (GOLD analysis project Ga0299914, IMG submission 201361) | Soil microbial communities from uranium-contaminated site in the Upper Colorado River Basin, Wyoming, United States - RVT153D57 (version 2) ...
CAGGTGGCAGACCACCATGCGCCGCGGCGCCGGCCCGCCGGCCAGCGCGGCGGCCCGCTCGACGCTCCAGGCCACCGAGATCCCGTGGAAGCCGTAGCGGCGGATGCCCTGGCCGGCGCGCCAGCGCCCGGGAACGGGGTAGACGTGGGCCTCGTCGGGCAGCGTGGCGTGGAAGGCGGTGTCGAGCACCGCGACGTGCGGGACCTCGGGCAGGGCCGCCCGCGCCCGCTCGACCACCTCGAGGGCCGGGCCGTTGTGCAGGGGCGCGAGCACGCTCAGCTCACGGAGCACGACGATCGCCGCGTCGTCGAGGAGCGTCGGGTCCACGAGCCGCGTGCCGCCGTGGACGATCCGGTGGCCGACGGCCTCCACGTCGCGCGGGGCGTCCTCGAGCGCGCCGAGCGGCCGGCTGCGCCCGTCCTCGTCCACCAGGCTCAGCTTGAGGCTCGTCGATCCCGCGTTGGCCACGAGCACGGTGCCCATGGGCTGGCAGCCTGTCACAGCGTCCGGCGGCTCGGTACGGTCCTACGCCTCGGGCCAGGCGCGTCGCGTGGCACACGGTCCCGCTCGCCGCCGCGCGCGCTGCTCGTCGCCGGCTGCGCGGGGTCGGCGGGCGTCGACGCGGCGGCTGCGCGTGGGCGCCGGCCCTCGGACATGCGGGTGGTTGCAGACGGTCGCGGCCCGCCACCCCCGATCGGGATCGCCCACGAGCCGGTCACCCGTAGGGTGTGGGTCGCGTGCTACGGCGGCTCCATCCTCGTCTCCTTCGACCGTTGACGGCGGGCGCGGCGGCGGTCGCGCTCGCCGCGGCCGCGACGGCCGCCGGTCAGGCGCCGCCGCCCGCGCCACAGACGGCTCCGGCGGTCGCGCCCGCGCCGCCCGCCCAGCCCGCTCCGCCCGCACCCGAGGCCTGCACGGCGCGCGAGCGCCGTCCCGGCCCGCCGCCGGCCTGGTCGCGGGCGCGGCGCGCCACCGTGCTCGTCGACTCGGTCCTGCTGGGCGGGGTGCCCCAGCTGCGCCAGGCCTTCCGCGGCTGGCGGATGTCGGTGATGGGGCGCCCGGCGATCATGCTGCCGGCCGCCGAGCAGCAGGTGCGCGCCGGGGGGCGGATCGCCCCGCTCGCAGTCGTCGGGGTGGGCTACAACTCGCTCTGGGAGCGGGGGCGGCGCAACCACCGCCACTGGGCGAGCCGGTTCGACGCGCAGGCGCGGGCGCTCGTGCGCGCCCTGCGGGCCCGCGGCGCGCGCCAGGTCGTCTGGGTGACCCTTCGCGAGGCCGGCCGCGCGGTGATCCCGTCGCGGGCGCTCTGGCAGCACGACGCCTACGCCTGGTACTTCCCCTACGTCAACGAGCGCCTGCGCCGGCTCGACGACCGGCGCGACGACCTCGTCCTGGCCGACTGGGCCGCGGTCTCCAGGCGCCGGGGCATCACCTACGACGCGATCCACCTCAACCCGGACGGGGGGCGCCTGATGGCCCGCACCATCCGGCGCGCCGTGGACCGCGCCGCCCGCGCCCAGACGCCGCCGCCCAGGTGCCGGTGATGGAGCGCCGGGCGTTCGGCGCGACCGGCCTGAGCGTCCCGGTGATCGGCCTCGGCACCTGGCGGACGTTCGACGTCGGCCCGGGCTCGGAGGGCGGCGCTCGCGAGGTGGTCGATGCGGTCCTCGCGGCCGGGACGCGGCTGTTCGACACGTCGCCGATGTACGGCCGCGCCGAGGGCGTGCTGGGGCGCGCCCTCGGGGACCGGCGCCCGGAGGCGCTGGTCGCGACCAAGATCTGGACCGGCTCGCCGGAGGAGGCGCGCCGCCAGCTCGACGCCCAGCTCGCGCACTTCGGTGGCCGGGTCGACCTGGAGCAGATCCACAACCTCGTGGGCTGGAGGGAGCACCTTCCCTGGCTCGAGGGCGAGCGCGAGGCCGGCCGGGTCGGCCTGCTCGGCGCCACCCACTACAGCCCCTCGGCCTTCGACGAGCTGGAGCGCGTGATGCGGACCGGGCGCATCGACGCGATCCAGGTCCCCTGGAATCCCGCGGAGCGCGAGGCCGAGCGGCGCATCCTGCCGCTCGCCCGGGAGCTGGGGCTCGGGGTCGTGGCGATGCGCCCCTTCGGCGGCGGGGCGCTGGCCCGGCGCGCCGACCCGGCGGAGCTGTTGCGGTGGGCGCTCTCGGACGAGCGCGTCCACGTGACGATCCCGGCGACGTCGAGCGTGGCGCACGCCGTCGCCAACGCCGCGGCCGGCTCGCCGCCCGCCGGATGAACGCCGCCCACGTGGCCGCCGGGGGGCCGAGCTCCTGCGAGCCGGAGCGGCTGCTAGGTCGCCGCCAGCACCTTCTTGCGGATGAGCCCCGAGAGCGCCATGGCGCCCTTGGCGTTGAGGTGCAGCCCGTCCGAGCCGAACCAGCGCTTGCCGCGGCTCACCCGGTTCCAGTCGGCCACCACGAGCCCCTTCCAGCGCTTGGCCGCCCGCCGGATGCTCGTGTTGGTGGAGGCGTAGACGCTGCGCGTCTCGCGCAGCGTGACCCACACCACCGTCTTGACCTTCGCCGAGCGCATGGCCCGCATGACCCGGTTGACGTCGTAGCCGCGCGCGTCGTCGTTGTAGCCCACGTTGACCACGACCACGCGGCCGAGCGACCTGCGCCGTGACCGGACGACCTCCAGCGCGGTCTTCGGCGTCACCCCGTTGTAGGCGCAGCTCCGCGCCACCAGGCGGCGGCAGACCACCGCGTCCACGCGCAGGTTGAAGCCCTTGCCGAGGCGGCGCACGGCCGCGGGCACGTACTGGAACGAGGCCTGCACGGAGTCGCCGATCACGGTCACGCGCGGCTTGGCCGCCGCCGCGTGGTCCTGGGCGGTCCCGGGCGCGACGACGGCGAGCGCCGCGGCCGCCACGAGTGCCAGGAGCCTGCTCATCAGCTCGGCACCCTAGCGGCGGCGCGGCTCGAGCCCGCGATCGGCGGTTCCACCGCGGCATCGGCCGGCCGCGCGCGGCTCAGGGCGCGCGGACCGCCCTGGCGATCGTGCGGGCGTAGAGCCTGGCGCCCTCTGCCGTCATGTGGGTCCCGTCCACGAGCACCTCGGAGTTCCCGGAGACCCGGTACCAGTCGACCAGGACGGCGTTGTCGTAGCGCGAGGCCGCGTACTCGAGGGCGTCGTTGACCGACTCCTCCCACTGCAGGGGCACCCGCACGTTGACGAGTACGACCCGCTGGGTGGCGCGTAGGCGCTTCATCAGCGCCTCGAGCTCGTCGAAGGGGACGTAGCCGTTGTTGCCCAGGTGGACGACCACGGTGTCCGGCTTGAGCCGCACCAGCCCCTGGTCGATGATGCCGGCCCCGACGGCGAACTGGCGCGAGACCGCCGCGTCGACCACGGCGCGCGAGCCGAGCGCCCGCTGAAGCGCGGGCGAGGCGCCGAGCATGACGGAGTCGCCCACGGCGAGCACCTTCCCGGCCCGCCGCACCGCCGGCGGGGCCGGGCGCTCCGTGCCGGCGGACGTCTGAGGGCCCGGCTGGCGCGGGCCGTCGAGCCGCGCCGAGGTCTGCTGGGCGGCGGACGCCGGGCCCGACAGCCCCGGGATCGTCGGGGTGTCGCGCGGCAGCAGGGCGACCGCGAACCCGAGCGCCACCAGGGCGACGGCCGCCGTCGGGGCGGCGAGCCGCACCGGCCGGCGCGGGCTGGCGTTCCAGCGGCGCACGGCGTCGCGGATGCCGGCGAGCCCGTGGCGGCGGATCGGGCGCTCGACGTACTGGTACGAGAGCGCCGCGGCGCCGAGCATCAGGGCGAGCTGCAGGACGACCAGCGGCGCCCCGTCGAAGGGCACGTCGTCGTTGGGCCGGGTCAGCATCAGGACCGGCCAGTGCCAGAGGTAGATGCCGTAGCTGCGGACCCCCAGCCAGACGATCGCCGACACGCCGAAGGCCTTGCCCAGCAGGGACGAGGGGTGGGCGACGACCGCGATCACGGCGGCGGTCGTGATCGCCACCAGCAGGAAGCCGCCCTTGTAGAGCATCTCGTCGAGGTCGCCGAGGGTGAGCATCAGCACGAGCAGGCCCACCAGGGCGACGATCCCCACGCCCTCGAGCACCAGGCGCGGCCGCGCGGCGGCCAGCGGCCGGAGCCGGTTGGCGGGCCAGAGGAAGGCCAGCGCGACGCCCGCGAGCAGCCCGACCGCCCGCGTGTCCGTGCCGTAGTAGATCCGCGAGGGGTCGGTGAAGGGCTCCCACAGGATCCAGGCGAGGATGGTCGAGCCGACGATCCCCGCGCCGACCCCGGCCAGCAGCCGGCGCCGCCCGAAGACCCCGATGCACACGGCCATGATCGGCGGCCAGAGCAGGTAGAACTGCTCCTCCACCGCCAGCGACCAGAGGTGCTGGAGCACCGAGGGCCGGCCGAACTGCTCGAAGTACGGGATGTCGGCGAAGGCGAAGTACCAGTTGGCGACGTAGCCGAAGGACGCGAGCAGCGCCCCGTGCAGGCGCGCGACCTCGCCCGGGTGCAGCAGCACCATCGCCACGAGCACCACCACGATCATCAGGAACAGCGCGGGCAGCAGCCGGCGCGCGCGCCTGAGCCAGAACCGCTTGAGGCCGATCCGGCCGCTCTGGCGGTACTCGGCCAGCAGCAGCGAGGTGATCAGGTAGCCGCTGATGACGAGGAACACGTCCACGCCGAGGAAGCCCCCGGGCAGCCAGGCGGCGCCCAGGTGGTAGATCACGACGGCCGCGACCGCGAGCGCGCGCAGGCCATCGACCCCGGGCATGTACGGCAGCCGGGGCGCGCCCGAACCGACGCTCGACGTTGTCTCGTTCACGCTGCGTCCGCGGTCGTGTGCGGTTCCGCCAGCACCATAGAACAGGCTTCGCCCGGAGACCCCCGGTTCCCCCCGGGTCCCACCCGATCCGGACCGATCACGCCCCGAGCCGCCGCGCGAGGTCGACGAGGTCCTCGGCCGCGACGTCGACCGGCCCCTCCGGGCGCAGGTCGCGCGTCTGGCCCGGGCCGTGCTCGCGGGGCCGCGCGACGAAGGCGGTGCGCAGGCCGCAGGCCGCCGCGGCCGCGAGGTCGTCGTTGTGCGCCGCCACCATCATGGCGTCGGGCGGCGTCAGGCCGAGCGCCGCCACGCTGCGCAGGTAGGCCTCGGGCAGCGGCTTGTACGCGCGGGCGACCTCGGCGCCGAGCACGACGTCCCACGGCAGCCCGGCGCGCTTGGCCATGTCCACGATCAGCGCGATGTGCCCGTTCGAGACCGGGGCGATCACCGCGCGGACCTTCAGCCGGGTGAGCCCCTCGACGGCGTCGGGCCAGGGATCGAGGCGGTGCCAGGCGAGGGTCAGCTCGTCGCGGTCCGCCGGGGCCACCCGCTCGAGGCCCGCGTCGGCGAGCACCGCGTCGAGGGCCTCGCGGTGCAGGACGTCGAGGTTCACCCACCCGCGCGCTCCGCTTCGCACCGTCTCGAGCTGGGGCTGGTAGCGCGCCCGCCACGCGTCGGCGACGGCCGCCCAGTCGACGCCGTCGATGCCCAGCCGGCGCCCGAGGGCCTCGCCCTCGCGCGCCACCCCGGAGCGCCAGTCCACGCAGGTCCCGAAGACGTCGAACAGCAGCGCCTTCGGCGCGGGCCCGCCCGGGTTCACGAGGCGGGCTCGAGCGCTGCCCGGTCGTAGTGCCCGGCGGTGTCGAGCACCCGCCGCGCCGCCAGCACGCGGTCGAGGTCGCAGTCGGCGAGCAGGATCTCCTCCCGGTCACGGACCGGTCCGGCGAGCACCTCGCCCCAGGGGTCCACGACGACGCTCCCGCCGGCGATCTGGACCTCGGGGCAGTCGTCGAGCGCGGCGGCGAGGGGGAAGTCGGCGGGGAAGTCCGCCGTGCGCAGGTACTGGACCGGCGAGAGGACGAAGGCGCCCGCCTCGAACGCGAAGGTGCGCGTCGCGGCGAGCCAGAGATCGCGGTCGTCGGCCGTCGGGGCGACGTAGAAGTCGACCCCGGCCAGGTGCAGGCGCCGGCGCGCGGCCGGCATGAAGTTCTCCCAGCAGACGAGCCCGCCCAGACGGCCGAACCCGGCGTCCACGGCGACGGGGCCGTCCGCATCGCCCGCGCCCCAGAAGCTGCGCTCGTGCATCGTGGGGACGAGCTTGCGGTGCCGCCCTGCGACCCGCCCGTCTGGGGAGAGCCACAGGAGCGTGTTCCAGAGGGTCCCCGGCCGGCGGTCGTCGCGCTCGTTGACCCCGATCGCCACCCAGGCGCCGGCGTCGCGGGCCGCCTCGCCGAGCGCCGCGGCGAGCGGGCCGCGCAGGTCGACCGCGTTCGCCCACAGGCGCCGGTGCAGCTCGGCGGCCCCCGCGGACATCGTGGCGCCGTAGGCGTGCCCCCAGCAGGGGCGCGGCATCAGGGGGACGAACCCCTCGGGGAGCGCGATCAGGCGGGCGCCCGCCGCGCCGGCCTCCCCGATGAGGGCGCAGGCGCGCTCGACGGAGCCCGGGCCGTCCAGCACCGCGGGCGTCGCCTGCGCGACCGCGACCCGGATGACCCGCTCGTCACGCCCGCTCACGCTCGGGACGGTAGCGCCCCGCGCAAGCGCGGCGCGCTCACGGCGCCGCCGGCGGACACGCCGCGGCCGGCGCCGGGGCCTCGACGGGGTCGTTCAGGCGGGGACCAGCCCGCCTCCGCCGCAGTCCGGGCAGGGCGACGGCACGAGGCCCTCGCCGTTGCGCGCCTGGTGGTGGACCCTGCCGGCGCCCCAGCAGAGCGCGCACGACCTGGTGCCCGGGGGGACCAGCGGGATCGGGGCGTCGAGCGCGGCGAGCTCGTCGCGCCAGGCGCCCCAATCGGAATAGCGGACCGGGACACGCTTCCGCCCCTCGAGCACGATCGCGGCCATCCTCGGTCCTCCCTCCCTCAGGGATCGGGTACGTCATGCGGGCCGTTCGGGGCGCGTCGCGCCCGGCCCGCGATTCGTCGGGTGCAGTCCGCCCGCTCGAGGACCGCCCGGTCGTGTCGGGCCCTCTCGTACCCCGCGCGCGCCGGCTCGAAACCCCTGCATGCGCGGGGGATCGGGAGGCCGGGCGCCGCGACGGGAGGTTTCCGATCCGCGCCGAGCGGGGAACGTGGCCTGCAGCGCTGCGGATCCCGAGGAGCGTGCGCGTGATCGACCGGGAGGCGCCCACACCCTCCGAGCCCACCGTGAACGGGGCGCTCGTCGAGGGCCACCTGCCCCGCATCGCCGCCCTCGCCCGCCGCTTCAACGGCCCCGGGGTCGAGCTCGCGGACCTCGTGCAGGAGGGCTGGCTGGCCCTGCTCGAGGCGCGCCGGCGGTTCGATCCGGGCCGGGGCGTCCCGTTCTGGGCCTATGCGGTTCCCTGGGTCCACGGGGCCATCTACCGGCTGGCGCAGGACCAGCGCCGCGCCGTGCGCCTGCCGCCGGCCGCCCAGGTCGAGCTCGGCCGGATCCGCCGGGCGGGTCAGCAGCTCGGCAGACGCGGCGGGGAGCCCAGGCTCGCCGAGCTCGCCAGAACGGTGGGGCTGCCGGCCGACCGGGTGGCGCGGATCGTCGCAGCCGGCCGGCCGGCGCGCTCGTTCCACGAGGTGCTCGGGCCCGAGCTCGACGGCACCGCGCTGATCGACATGGTCCCCGACCCCTGCGGCGAGGACGCCTACGACGACGTGGTGAGCCGCACCGACGCGCCGGACCTCGCGGACCTCATGGACGCGCTCTCGCCACGCGAGCGCGAGGTGATCTCCCGGCGCTTCGGCATCGGCCGCCCGCCCCAGACGCTCGCCGACATCGGGCGGCTGATGGGGGTCACGCGGGAGCGCATCCGCCAGATCGAGGCGCGGGCGCTCGGCAAGCTGCGCGCGGCCGCCGAGGCCCCGACGGCGGCGTGAGCGCCGCGGCGACGATCATCACGTGCCCGGCCTGCGGCGCGCGGAGCCGGGTGCGGCCCCATCCGAGCGCGGTCCCCCGCTGCCCGCGCTGCAAGGCGGCCCTGCCGTGGCTGGTCGAGGCCGGCGCCGAGACGTTCGACGAGGAGATCCGCGCCGGCGTGCCCGTGGTCGCCGACCTGTGGGCCCCCTGGTGCGGGCCCTGCCGCATGGTCTCGCCGGTCCTCGAGGAGCTGGCCCGGCGGTACCCCGGCCGCCTGAAGGTCGTGAAGCTGAACATCGACGAGGCGCCCGGGCTGGCCGCCGAGCACCGCGCGATGAGCATCCCGCTGCTGCTCGTCTTCCGCGACGGCCGCGAGGTCGAGCGGATCGTCGGGGCGCTGCCGGGGCCCGAGCTCGAGCGCCGCATCGCGCCCCACCTGGGTCCCCAGGTCCCGGATTGACATGATTCCGCCCGATGGGCATCGACCTCGACTTCGCGACCGAGTCCAGCCGGGCCCCGGTGCTGTGGATGCTGGTCGCGTTCGTGGTCACGTTCCTCGTGACGCGGGGCATCACCCGCCACATCCGTGCCCGCGCCGCCGAGCCGCGCGAGGACGAGGCGGGGCGCTCGATGATCGGCGACATCACGATCGGGGGCGTCCACGTCCACCACCAGGTGTGGGGGATCCTCCTGGTGCTGATCTCCGCGCTCCTGCAGTTCGCGTACCAGCCGGACGCGCCATGGGCGGAGGTCCTCGGCGCGCTGTTCGGCGTCGGGGCCGCCCTGACCCTGGACGAGTTCGCGCTCTGGCTCCACCTCGACGACGTCTACTGGTCGCAGGAGGGGCGCAAGTCGATCGACGCGGTGCTGCTCGGGGCGATCGTGTGCGGCTTCCTGATGGTGGGGACGTCCCCGGTCGGGGTGGAGGGCCTCGAGGGTGAGGACGTCACCGGCTACGTCGTCCTGGTGTCGGTGCTGGTCGTCAACTACGCGGCGGCGATCCTCGCGTTCCTCAAGGGCAAGTTCATCCTCGGCGCCGTCGGCCTGTTCGTGCCGACCGTCGCCTGGATCGCCGCGATCCGCCTGGCGCGGCCCGGCTCGCCGTGGGCGAATCGCCGCTACGGCCGCCGGCCGCGCAAGCTCGAGCGCGCCGAGCGGCGCTTCGCCCGCCACGACCGGCGCATGGAGCGCCTGCGGGACCTGCTCGGCGGCGCCACCGCGTCGCCATGATCGTGCCGCTGCGCCGGCGCATCGACCGGGCCGGCCGCCGCTCCTCGCGCTCGCCGCCCGGGCCCTTCATCCTGGCCGAGCCGGCCGCCTCCACGCCGGCGCCCGGGCCCGGCTCCCCGGCGCAGAGCTGATCGCCTCGGCCCGGTCCGCCTCGGCCGAGCTCGCCCGTTACCCGGCCTTCATGCCGGTGTGCTTCCCTCTCCGGGATGACGGCGGCGGATCGATCACCGGACCGGGCGAGCGGGGAGTGACGCCGCATCACCCGGCGCCGGGCCCTCGCCTGTCGCCCGAGCAGACCGAGGGGCCGTACCACATCGATCTGGACGAGGTCCGAGGCGACATCACCGAGGACCGGGAGGGGGCGCCGCTGCGGCTGCGGATCGAGGTCCTGGACGCGGACCTCTGCGCGCCGCTGCAGGACGCCGCGGTGGAGGTCTGGCACGCCGGCGCGGCCGGCGCGTCCACGGGGTCCGCCGGGCCTGAGCGCCGTCAGAGCGCCGCGAGCAGGGCGGGCGCGACCTGCTTCTTGCGGCTCATCACCCCGGGCAACTCGATGACCCCGCCGTCGGCCTCGACGCCGAAGGCGCGCTCGAGCGGCGTGCTGTCGCCGGCCACGAGGAGCTCGGTGCCCTTGGTGACGATGTCGGTCACCATCAGCGCGAACACCGCGTGGTCCGACTGGCGGCGAGCCGTCTCCATCTCCTCCAGGAGCTCCGCCCTGCGGGCGCTGAGGCCGCGCCCGACGGTCTCGATCTGCGCGATGCAGGCGGTCTTGCCGGGGCGCACCTCGTACTCCTTGGCGTCGCGACGGATGATGTCCGCGGCGGGGACGCCGCCCACGTCCGAGGACGCCTCGAACATCTCGGTGCCGAACTCGGTCGAGTCGAGCGCGAGCAGCTCCTCGAGGTAGTCGACCACGTGGTGGTCGCGCTCGGTGGTGGTGGGCGAGCTGAGGATCACCGTGTCGGAGAGGATCGCGGCGAGGAGCATCATCGCGGTGGGGCGCTGCGGCTCGCGGCCGTGCGCGCGGAACCGCTCGACGACCAGCGTCGCGGTGCTGCCCACCGGGTCGAAGGTCGCCGCGACCGGGAACTTGGTCTCGATCGAGCCGATGTGGTGGTGGTCGAGGATCTCCACGATGTGTGCCTGCTCGATGCCCGGGACGCTCTGGGCCTGCTCGGCGTGGTCGACCAGGAGCACCTCCCGCGGGCGCGGGTTGACCAGGTCGGCGCGGGTGACGAGCCCGACCGGGACCCGATTGGCGTCGACGACGATCGCGGCGCTGTAGTGGACGTCCTTCACCTTGTCGGTGATGTCCGTGACCAGGTCGTCGGGCTCCGTGCAGAGCGGATCGCGGCTCATCATCTCCCGGACCGGCACCGACTGGGAGACGAGCCGGCCGGTGACGTACGAGTCGACCGGCGACAGAACCACGCCGGTGCCGCCGCGGCGGGCCAGCTCGAGCAGCTCGTCGTCCGGCCGGGCGCCGTAGGTGCTCACGAGCAGGGCCACGCCGAGCTCCACCGCGCGCCGCTGGGCGTCCGAGCGGTCGCCGATGACCACGATGTCGTTCGGGCCCATCGTCCTGCCCATCGTGGGGACGTCCACCGTCACCGCCCAGAGGCGGCCGTCGAGGCGGCGCTCGGGCCTCAGCAGCAGCTCGCCCCCGAGGACGTCGACGATCAGGTCCACGGACACCGGCCGATCGGCGAAGCTCGACGGCTCGCCGGTCTCCTTGATGTAGCGTCGGGCCAGGTCGCGGGCCGTGATCATGCCGACCACGCCGCCGGCGTCGTCGACGATCGGCACCATGTCGGCGTCGCCCTTGGCCATCTGCATGCCCACGTCGCGCAGCGAGGCGTTGTGGTTGGCGCAGTGGCACTCGAGGCGCATCACGTCGCGCGCGCGCAGCATGATGTGCGACAGCAGCTCGGGCATCCGCGCGCCGCTGCGCTCGAGCGCCCATGCCGTCTGCGCGTTGACCTCCCCCAGCCGCGCCGCGACGTACCGGTCCCCGGGCGCCAGCCGCTGGCGCAGCTCGGCGTAGCCGATCGCCGAGGCGATCGAGTCGAGGTCGGGGTTCCGGTGCCCGGTCACGTAGATCGTCGACAAGCCCTGCGGCCTCCGTCGGAGCGTGCGCTGGCGGTCCGCGAGCCTCCCATTCTGCCGACTCGCCGGGCGGCCGGTGGGCCCGACGGCCGCGATGCCGCCGCTCAGCGGGCGGCGGGGAGCGTCGACGCCAGCGCCTCGACCAGCGTGCGCACGTGTCCCTGCACCGCCGCGGCCTGTCCGATCTCGTCCTGGATCGCGAGGTCGGCCGACGCCTCGCGCCCGCCCCGGCGGGCGGCCTCGAGCTTGGCCTGGCGGTCGAGGGCGACGATCAGGCGCCCCAGCTCGCGCTGGCGCTCGCCCATCGCGGCCAGGGTCTGCGCGGCCAGGCCGTCCGCCTGGAGCCCCAGGCGCAGCTCGAGGCCGAGGACGAAGAGCCGGATCCAGCCGCCGATGCGCAGCCGGCGGCGCAGGGCGACGTCGAGGGAGGGGTCGCTGCCGGGGCGGGCGCCGTGCTGCAGGTGCTCCTCGAGTGCGATCGCCCCCGCCCCCGCGTCGAGGTGCTCCTCGTAGAGGTCCCGGTGCTCCGCGAACCAGGCCGGCAGCTCGTCGGCGAACCCGTCCAGGGCCTCCGCCACCCCCGGCGCCGCGGTGGCCTCGAGGGCGGCGGCCAGGAAGCGCAGGTGCGCCCGCACGGCAGGGTCGCCGGCGGGGCCCCCCTCGTCGTCGAGCGGTCCGTGCGGCTCGTCGGCCACCATCTCGCGCAGGACCGCGCCGTGCTCGCGCATCCACGCCAGGGTCCGCGCCGGATCGACGGCGCCGCCGGGCCCGGTCACAGCGAGGCGCCCTTGTCCCGGTTGCAGGGCGCGCACAGGAGCTGGAGGTTCTCGGCCGCCGAGCTGCCGCCCAGCGCCACGGGGATGACGTGGTCGAACTGCAGCAGCTCGTCGCTGCCGCAGACCGCGCAGCGGCCGCCGTCGCGCCGGAAGACCGCCCGGCGGACCTCCTCCGGGACCGGCGCCCTGCGCGGGCCGGCCGGCTCCGCCTCGGCGAGCATCATGTCCTTGGCCCGCTCGATCCGCCTGCGCCGGCGCCGCTCGCGCTCGAGCACCAGCGCCATGACCTCGTCGTGGTCGAGGCCGTCGTCCTCCCAGAAGAAGCGCCCGCGGAACATCCACCAGGTGCGCCGCTCGTCCTCGGCGACCGGCACCGGCAGGCCCTCCTGCTCGCGCAGGATCGCCCGGTGGGCCATGCTCGAGATGGGCCGGAACTCACGCCGGCCGCTCACGAAGCGCCGGCGCAGGAAGGCCGTCTCGAAGCGGGCGTGAGGGTCCTCGCGCAGCACGACGACGCCTCACGCTAGCCGCCGGGCCGGACGCACCGGCCGCCCGCGACGGGGTCTCAGGCGTCGTCGTCGCGGCGGCGGCGCTCCAGGTACTCGGGCCGGGCCGCGGACACGCCGAACCAGAGCCCGGCCACCGCCCCCGCCCCGAGGGCCAGGCCGCCGAACAGCAGGATCCCCGCGATCGTGTAGCCGAGCGCCATCATGGCCCCGCACTCTAGTGCTCCGCGCGTCGGCTCGCGCGAGACTCGCGGCGCAGGACACTAGCCCCGCGGGCGGGGACGGATCCGTCCCCGCGGGGAGGGTGGCGCCCCGGTCGGCGCGGCTACCGTGCGGCGATGCACGTCTCCACGGCGACGCGGGTCCTGGGCCTCGCGCACCCCCGCCCCGACCGCGACGACCTGGTTGGCGCGTGGCGCCGCTTCGCCCGGGCCAACCACCCGGACCGCTGCCCGGGCGACCCGGGCGCCGCCCGGCGCTTCGCGACGGGGCGCGAGGCGTTCGAGACCCTCCTGCGCCGGATCACCGAGCCGCCGCCCGCGGCCGTGGCGGCGTATGCCCGTCAGGGCGTGCTGCGCGGCGCATCCGCGGCCGGGGCGCTTCCCTACCAGATGCGCCCGCTCCCGTTACGTCAATGGTGGGCCTGAGCGCAACCCCGAGTGTCGCAACGGACCCGTCGCCACATCGAGCGCGCTCGCTTGGTAGGGTTCCCTCCCGGATGCCGATCCCCATCGCCCTGCCAGAGCCCGGCCGGACCTACTCGCAGGACGACGAGTGGTGCGTGGCGTGCATCGACGGCGAGTGGCGCCAGCTGCGCTTCCACGACTATGCGGAGATCTTCGAGGTCGAGGGCCTCTACGAGCGGCTCTTCTACGAGGTCCTCAAGTGCGACTCGCCGGCCACGGTCCGTGGCCTGCTCGAGACCGAGCTCTCGGAGGCGGGCGTCGAGCCCGGCGGCCTGCGGGTCCTCGATCTCGGGGCCGGCAACGGCATCGTGGGCGAGGAGATGGCCGACCTCGGGGTCGACCGGGTCGTCGGCGTGGACATCATCGCCCAGGCCGCCCTGGCGGCCGAGCGCGACCGTCCGGACGTCTACGACGACTACCGCGTCGTCGACCTGACCGATCTACCGGAGGACGAGCGCGCGCACCTGAGC
>Ga0299914_10002072_pt1 | contig 13638 bp, 8 predicted proteins | sample RVTome_10_FD_201361 | JGI IMG/M metagenome (GOLD analysis project Ga0299914, IMG submission 201361) | Soil microbial communities from uranium-contaminated site in the Upper Colorado River Basin, Wyoming, United States - RVT153D57 (version 2) ...
CCACTCCCCACTCGCCACTCGCCCCTCCCCCCTCCCCCCTCCCCACTCGCCACTCGCCCCTCCCCCCTCCCCCCTCCCCCCTCCCCCCACACCTTCCTCCTCCTCTGGTGGTTAGCCGGTATCTCCCCCGCTTTTATCAGCATCCCGCCAGCTAGCTTAGGTCACACTATTTTGGCCCAACCAGCCACTTATCTGTTGTTAGCCTTACCTCTCAGCCAGCTCGGCCGTTGGCTCGAGAGACTAAGAGCGTGGAGAATTGCCAGGAGAAGCGCGAACAGTGAACAGCTCCCTTCGCCCCTCGCCTCTCGCCTCTCGCAACTGGCCATTATCCTCCTCCTCGTCATTATCGCCCGGCGAGATCTGCCCGACTACTTTGTGGAATGGCCCCAGCGCGGCTTGGTGCGCTTTCTCTATCGAGCCGATTATGCGGATATTGCTGACTATTTGAATACACATAGGAATTTAACGGATTTTGGTGTAACCAGTTTATTAGCCGGCCCCTGGGATAAAGTCGCCTTGGCCATTGATTTAGAGACGGCCGTTCATCCTCGTTGGTATAATCCTGAAAGAGTCCTACTCGTCCAACCGCCTCTCAGCTTCTATGGCTTTCCCCAAGCCAATACTGCCTTTGCTGATACTTACAAACCAGATGAAGTACGTTTGGGCGATTACCGTCTGGGTACGGTCCAGGTCACCCTGGACATGGGCGATCCTATCTGTTTTCAAAATGGGCTTTGTGTCCTAACGGCCGGCTACACTCCCGCCACTCAGCACCTGAACCTCATCTGGCAATTGAGACGGCCATTAACCCTTCCCCTTATTCCCCTCATCAGCAATCCGCCGCCGCCCGGTGTCTACGCCGGGCCTCGACTCTCTGTATTCAGCCACCTCTTGAGCAGCGATGGCCAATTCTTAAGTGGCGATGATGGCCTATGGATTGATCCGACAACCTTACAAGAAGGCGATATATTTATACAACAACACAAGTTACCATCACCAACCGCCGGGCAAATCATCGTTTTTGGCCTGTATGACCCGAAAACCGGTGAGCGAATTGTGACAGAAGACGGCCGTGATTCAGTAACAGTGGAGCTTGGAGAGTAGCGTGAACCTACCCAGACCATTAGGAGAACAGGAGAGAGAGGGAGCAGCAGAGGCTCCTTTCTCCTTGACACCCCTGCCCCTCCGCTCCCCCGCCCTCCTCATCCTCCTCTTCATTATCCTCAGTTTCGCCGCCAGTATCATGAATCCTTTGCACGAAGCAACAGACGAATTGCGCCATTACCGCTTCGTGCGTTACATAGTGCAAAATCAGGCCCTACCTGTCCAGGGCGAGATCGGCTGCCGGGCACAAAGCCACCATCCCCCCCTCTTTTATCTCTTAGGAGCTATAGCCACTGCCTGGATTGATACCGGCCGGGATGTCTGTTATTCACCGCCCGAAAATCCCTTTTGGGCCTATCGCTATTGGGAGGTCGGTAACGACAATAAGACCCAATACTTGCATGGCGCGGACGAGGCCTTTCCCTGGCGTGGGGAAGCGCTAGCCGCCCACATCATGCGCTTCATTAACGTGCTGATGGGCGCAGGCACGGTCTATCTGACCTGGCTCATGGGGCGCACCATCTGGCCACAGCGGCCCTATTTGGCCCTTGGTGGTGCGGCCTTTATCGCCTTCAACCCCATGTTCGTTTACATGGCCGGCGCGATTAATAACGACGTGATAGCCGCTTTAACGGGGACGGCCGTTACCCTGGCCTGCATCCAACTCCTCCAAGACGAAGCCGGTTTGAGCCGTCGTTGGGGAATAAAGCTGGGCATTCTATTTGGGCTGGCTCTGTTGAGCAAATTTAACTTGATAGCTGTTGCTCCCCTCATCGCCCTGGCGGCCACCGTTGTCGCCTATCGCCAGAAACAGTGGCGTTTATGGCTAGAAGTGGGCCTGCTTACCCTCTTCGTAGCCGCCCTCCTCTCTGGCTGGTGGTTCATCCGCAATCAAATCCTCTACGGTGAACCTACCGGCTTCCAGCGATTGACCGAGTTATGGGGTGTGCGCGACCCCTCCGAGAGCTTCGGCGTGGCTGTCTTTGAACTCGACTATTTGTGGACGAGCCTTTGGGGTCGCTTTGGCTATGGCCAGATTCCTATGTCGGAAGGCATTTACAGCGGCCTACGCTGGTTCGTTGGCCTGGCATTACTGGGCACGGTGACGCCGCTTATTCGTCGCTCTAAAATAGAAAGCCACCTCCTTTGGCCGCTTATTTTGCTAACATTGGATGTCATTCTATTTTTTGGCGTAGTCTTTAACTATCTGCTCGTCAGCCCAGCAGGACCAATGGGGCGATTCTTCTTCCCGGCGCTGCCCTCCCTCTCTATTCTGACGTTCTATGGTTTGAGCCAATGGCTGTCCTGGCTGCCATCGCCTCGTTGGCAGTGGCAGCGGGCAACGGCTGTTGTTACCAACCTCATCATGATTGCCCTCACCCTGGTTGCCCTGTTCGTCTATTTACTACCTGCCTATGCGAAACCGGAAACTTTTAGCCCAGAAACGGCCGTGCCCAATCCCATCAATGCCCAATTCGACACCTTTGTCAATCTGCGCGGCTACCGGCTCAGCCAAACCACCCTGCACCCCGGCGAACCTTTGGACATTGATCTTTATTGGGCCGTAACTGCTCGGCCACCGGGCAACTACCTGCTTTTCGTCCATATGGTTGATAATATTGGCACGATCACTGCCCAGCGCGATACGCACCCTGGTTTGGGCAACTTCCCCGCCAGCCAGTGGCAGCCCGGTGACCACTTTATCGAGTCTATTCGCCTTTATCTGCCGGAAACTGCTTATACCCCCTCCCAGGCCAGCATCACTGTTGGCTTATATGCACCTGTTGAGGGCTATCGGCTGGGCATCACCGCGGCCGATGGCACGGGCCTGGGGGATGCACTTTTGTTAGGCGATGTCACCATTTTGCCGCAAACTCAGGCCTTATTCCCCAACCCTCTTGACCAAAACTTCAACAACGAAATCCGGCTGCTTGGCTATGAATATGACAAGCGCGAATTACGGTCAGGTGAAACGCTTAATGTGACCCTCTTTTGGCAAGCATTGGCCGTGCCTGCTGACTATGAAGTTCAAGTGCAGTTGCTGAATGAGAAAGAAAGGGTGCAGGGAACGGCTCCCCCTCCCCTATCCCCTCCCACCAATCAATGGCAGCCCGGCCAACAGGTCAAAACCCAACATCAACTCACCCTTTCTCCCGATTTGGCCCCCGGTTCATACATTATTCACGTTGCTTTACTAGCTACAAAGTCCCAAAAGCGGCAAAATATCGTAGCAGAGGATGGACATTGGATTAATGATCACTTATTATTGTCAAAAGTGAACATAACTCCATAATTCATCAGGTACTTGATATGAACCCAAACTGGGTCTTGTCGCATACAAACAACAATAGATCATAATTCCCCGTAATGGTCAACGAGCGGACAAATAATATACGGATAGGTGTTGTTGGACTGATACTGTTAATCAGCAGTATTATTTATATTCTGCTGCCCTTTAACGCCCTGCGCTGGGCCAAGATCCCTTTCGCCGGATTTTTCCTTGATCCCAACTTAGTTATCAACAACATGGGCCGAAGTGAGTGGCTTAACCAGGTGGAACCGCCACTGGGTTATCCCGACCGGCTCATTGCCCTTAACGATGTGCCTATTGCCTCAAATCGCGACTTTTACGCCTTGCTCGCCAGCCAGGCCAGCGGCGATGAAGTCCATCTCACCTTTGAACAGCCTCATGATTCCCGTATCGAGCCAACATCAACCGCTCCAGCCCAACGCACCCTCACGGCACTCTTGACCCCCTTTACTGGCAGCCAATTATGGCAGCAGTTCTGGCTCTTTTATCTGGCCGGATTGATCTTACTCATCGTTGGCATCTGGACATTTCTGGTGCGACCTCGGCTGGAGCCTGCACAGTACTTTGCCGTATTCGCGGCCACCGGTTCACTGGCAAGTGGTTTATTATTTGATCTGATTACGACCCAGACCTTTTCCCGCGTCTGGTTTACTGCCCTCTCTTTTACTGTCACTTTCAACCTTATCGTCGCCTTCATCTACCCCCACGAAGCACGCCTTGTAAAACGCTATCCCTGGCTTAAATGGCTGGTGCTACTGCCAGGTTTAATCATTTGTCTGCAGGGGCAGCGCTGGTTGTTCAGCCAGACAGATCCCTGGGCTTATGTGGTTGGCTGGCGTATGGCCTTTCTACTCAATGGAGTCGCTCTGCTGATCGCCTGGGCAGTTATGACCTACAGAGGCTTTTGGTCGCGTTCACCATTTGTGCGACAGCAAGGTCGTATTATCCTGGCAAGTGCGGTCGTAGGCTTTGCTCCTCTTTTACTCTTCTTCCTGACCGGACCCCTGGGCATCACGATTAACTGGCTAAAACCTGAGTTATACATTCCACCAGTGGTGTTGTATCCTTTGACGATTGGCTACTTAATTATGCGGCACCAGTTGATGGACACCAACACAGCAGTGCGCAGGGGGCTGGCATATGCTGTGTTGGTCGCTCTGCTATTTGGGGCACTGGCTCTTATCGTGACAGGGTTGAGCACGGTGGTGGATACGACAAATCCCTTCTTCCTGGCTTTGCTCATTGTGATTGTGACAGTGATCTTTACACCCCTGCGAGAAGGCCTGCAACGGGAATTAGATAGGCTGGTGTTCCGCAAACCAGCCCGGCTAAATGAATTGCTGCGGGAGTATAGTCGGGAGCTGAAAACGGCCGTTACTGCCCCTCAGGTTCAAGAGATCCTTTTTAAATATATCAATGATGGTCTACCCCATAGCATCCCTCAACTTTTTCTACCGGACAATGACCAGCGCTGTTACGTCAATGGCAACGGTTCTGGTTTAGAAATGGATTCATCCTTCATACAGGCCATGCAACTACATTCAGGCGTCATAGACCTGGCTGAAGAACGCGTCTGGCCAGTGGAGTTACAGGGTCATGGAGAGATGGTACGCGCCATGAATGCTGCCGTTATTGTGCCTATGGCTACTGAGCAAATCTTAGTAGGCTGGCTGGCTCTTTCGCCCAAGAGCAATCAACAAAGCTATTCTCAAGGTGAGCTGGCCTACCTGGAAGATTTGGCCGATCAATCCTTAATTGGCCTGGAACGAGCTAATGTTATAGAACGGTTAGAAGCACGGGTCACTGAGTTAGACACATTGAATCAGTTTTCTCAATTATTGAGCTTTACGCCCCAGCCGGATGCCATCCTAGAGCTGGTTTACACATATTTCCAACGCATGTTTGAGGTGCAAAGCTTCTATATTTCCTTATGGGATGTCAACACGCAAAAATTGTACACAGCCTTCCGCCTGAAAAACGGCGAACGTTTAGAGGAACGAGAAGGTCGCCACTGTGTCGTTGATGATCCCCAGTTGCACGAAGCGATGGAGACAGGACAAACGGTGGTAGAGTGGGAAGATGACTGTTTTTGGATTGTCGCCCCTCTCAATTCCGGCGCAAATACATTGGGAACTATACATGCAGTTTATGTCAACAAAACGCTGTCCTGGCGACAGGTGGAATTGTTCGAGATATTTGCCGATAGAACGGCCGTTACCCTCGACCGCCTGCAAACCCAGGCCCAGTTAGAAACTCGCGCCCAGCAGCTAGAAACCATCAACCAGATCGCCCTTTCCCTCACATCTACCTTAGAAGTGGAACCCCTGTTAGAACTAATTCTGGACAAAGCTATTGAACTGTTAACGGCCGAAGCCGGGACCTTTCTGCTCGTAGACGAAGACACCGGGGACTTGGAATTTCGCGTGGTACGTGGCCCCGCCAGTGCTGATCTGCTGGGCACACGCCTGCCCATTGGCAAAGGAGTAGCCGGAGCCGTCGCTCGCAGTGGTCAGCCGATTCTGACCAACCAGGCCCGTGAAGATAAGCGACACTTCACCGAAGTAGACAGAGCCACTGAGTTCGTCACCCAATCCATCCTTACCGTGCCGCTTATGGTCCAAAGCAGCGTTTTAGGTGTACTGCAAATCATTAACAAACGGAATGGCGCACCCTTCAACGAAGAGGACCAACAAATCCTGATGGGCTTCGCCTCGCAGGCTGTCGTCGCTTTGGAAAATGCGCGTTTATTGGCTCAAACTGACGAAGCCTTGCAGGAGCGAGTCAAGGAATTATTCATGCTGCAGCAGCTTGACCGGGAATTGAACACGACACTCGACCCGGATGAAGTGCTAGAAATTACCCTCGATTCGGCTTTACGTATCTGCGGCGGGTCAGCCGGAGCCATTGTCCTAACCGATGAAGAAGGGGAAGCTCATATCCGTATCGGGCGCGGCTACGATCCCAACTATGCCGTAAGGCGCATTGACAGTGAGGTATTGCACTCCGGTTTGGTCGGTCATGTATTGGCCACTGGCAATTTCCACATCACCGGCAACGTACACGAAGAGCCAAATTACATGGCCGCCGCTTCGTCCACTCGTTCGCAGTTAACAGTACCCATCATCCATCAACAGAAAATCATGGGGGCCTTGGCTATTGAGCATGATGAGTTTGATGCCTTTAATGAAGAAACGGCCGAAACCGCTATCCGTGTCACCAATCATGCCGCTGCCGCCATCGCCAATGCCCTCCTCTATGCCCAGGTAAACAAGGCTAATCAAGCCAAATCAGAGTTTGTCTCCATGGTCTCGCACGAATTAAAAACACCGATGACCTCAATGCGCGGCTACACCGATTTGCTCCTCTCCGGCATGATGGGTGAGTTGAATGAGCAGCAGCGCAAATTTTTGGAAATCATCACCCAAAATATCCAACGCATGGGCCGCCAGGTGCAGGATTTGACGGATATTTCGCGGATTGAAAGCGGCCGTTTGCATATGAATTTTACGCCCATCGCCTATGCCAATGTCGTCGCTGAAACCTTGCCTTCAGTACAAGGGTTGGCTGACGAAAAAAGCCTAAAACTCAACTTCGATATCCCCACCGAGCTGCCACCAATAAAAGGCGATAAAGAACGGTTGGTTCAAGTTCTGACAAATCTTATCAGCAACGCTATCAAGTATTCTCCAGGAGACAGAGAGGTCATCGTCAGTTTTGAAACGGCCGAAATCTCCCGACCCCATCAAACCACACCTCAACCGGTGGTTGTCTGCTCTGTCCAAGACAATGGCTACGGCATTTCCGAAGCAGATCAGCAAAAGCTCTTCACCAAATTCTTCCGTGCCGACGATTCCAACATCCGCCAGGCCAAAGGCACCGGTTTGGGACTCTCCATCACCAAAGGTATTGTCGAGTTACACGGCGGCCAAATCTGGTTGGAGAGTGAATTAGGCCAGGGAACCACTTTCTATTTTGCCATTCCTCAATCGTTAGAAGCGTAGGCAAAACGTGGGTTTCGTTCATTGACACAGACGAATTCCAAGGTATACTTCCCCCCATGCGGCAAATAGTAATTTGCAAAACAACCGCAACAACACCATTATGTGACTAAACGCACGCCATCTAGCGCGTGCGTTTTGTTTTTTATTGGGTAGTTTCACAAATTTATGCAGAGGAGAGTATGAAAAAGTTATGGACTACGCAATGATTGGTAAAATCGAAAAAGCAAGAATGTATGCAGAGGAGCGTGATCGCATTGAGTTTGAAAAACTCAGTGTTCACATTAAGGGGGAAAATCGCAGCCAACGTCACCACGTTGAATATGATAAAGGTCAATGGTACTGTGATTGTGAATTTTTTTCTTCGCGGGGAGTATGCAGCCATTCAATGGCTATGGAACGGGTTTTGAAAGATATGGTGCAGATTGGCGGCGGGTATCAGTAGGCCGTAATCGCTAATCAGTAATCGGTAAACGGTAAACGTGCCAGGGTAAGTGCCTGGCACGTTTTTTTATTTTATAATGGGGGAACAGAAAGCCAACCTCCCTCCGGGAGGTTATTTTGAGGAGAAGACAAGATGGAGCTGATCAAACAAGTTGATGAACATGTGGGCAGCCAGGCAGAGAAATTTTATAAAACGACGCTATTTCAGAGTGAGCGACTGCTGTTGGGGCTGAATTGCCTGGAACCTGGACAGGTGCAAAAGCCTCACGATCATGTAGATCAAGATAAATTTTATTACGTAATGGAGGGCAACGGCCGTTTTCAACTCGGCAATGAACAACGAACTGCCTCTACTGGCGAAGTGGTATGGGCACCAGCAGGTATGGTGCATGGTGTCGTGAATGAGGGGAACGGCCGTCTCACCCTCCTCGTCGGTATCGCCCCCTCCCCTTAAGGAAATCTATTCATGACCATCGGCAACGTTCAATTCGACCTTAAGCTCACCTTTCTCATCATTCTCAGCACCATCGTCCCCATGCTTGACTACTACAACCATCGCCTCACCTCCACCAAAGCCTACGACCGTGTCATCTTTTATTTCATTATCCCCATGCTTGTCATCCTCATTCTCTTCAAAGAGTCCCCATCTGATTATGGCTTTACCTGGGGCAACTGGAAAATCGGCCTCTTTTATGTGCTGATCGGCTGTGTGGGCATGGCGCTCATCCTCTGGGTTGTGGCTCGCCAGCCAGGAATGCAGCAATATTACACGAATCGTGCCCCGACCGAAGTGCGGCGATTGATTTATTTGACAGGGGTGGATCTGTTCGGTTGGGAATTCATCTGGCGTGGCTTAATGCTGTTCGCCTTCGCCCGTTATTTCGGGCCGGGGCCAGCCATCTTTTTGCAGGCTGTCCCCTTCGCTTTCATGCACCTGGGCAAGCCTGAGATTGAAACCCTGAGCACGATCTTTGGTGGTGCAGCCTTTGGCTTTGTTGCTTGGCAATCAGGCTCCTTCATCTATCCCTGGCTCATTCATTGGTTTATTGCCTCCTTTACACAGCTTATTGCCATAGGGAGACTGTAATCACGTAAGCAAGCATGACCGAACTTACACTAAAAGTGACAGATATGGCCCATGGTGGAACGGCTATTGGCCGAGATGAAAACGGCCGTCCCCACTTCATCCCCTTCACCATCCCTGGCGAAACGGTGCGTATCCGCGTAACGGCCGAAAAAAAACAGTATTACCGTGCTGAACTCCTCGAGGTGCTCAAGCCCTCGCCGGACCGCATAAGTGCCCGTTGTCCCCATTTTGGCCCTTGCGGCGGCTGCCATTTCCAGCACATGACCTATGAGCGGCAGCTACAAGCCAAGCAGGGAGTGGTCCGGGATCAGCTACACCGCATTGGTGGCTTCAAAAACGTCGTCGTGCAGCCAATCATTCCCCATCCTACCCCCTGGCAATATCTCAATGACATAGAATTTAGTCCTGTGGGAGACGGCCGTCTCGGTTTCTGGTCACCATCGCAAAAACAAGTCATCCCTATCAACGAGTGTCATATCATTCATGGCGATTTGGAAGCACTATTCCATGATATTGACCTGGATTTGCCCGATCTCCGTAAAATCACCCTGCGGCGCGGCAGTGATAAGGCGATGTTGGCCGCCCTGGAAGTCAATGATGTCGAACCACCCCAATTAGAGACCGACTTCCCTGTTTCTGTGGCCATCGTGCTGCCAGACAAAACGGCCGCTTCCCTCATTGGCGACACCTATCTCATCAGGTCTGTCAAAGGACGTCATTTCCGGGTCTCACCAGGCTGCTTTTTCCAGCCAGGTTCGGCCGATGCTTTAGTAGACACTCTGCTTGACTATGCGCAGCTATCCGGCACAGAAACAGTTGTTGATGCTTACAGTGGTGTAGGTACGTTCACAGCCTTCTTAGCCGATAAGGCAGCCAACGTCTTGGGAATTGAAGTGAATGGGGATGCAGTGGCGGACACGGCTGTTAACCTCCATCACACCAATAATGTCAGCCTCTATGAAGGCTGGGTCGAGGATATTTTGCCTGCCCTCAACGTGAAGCCAGATTTAATTGTTCTTAATCCACCTTCTCAAGGATTGTCTAGAGATGCCCTGCGGGCGGTGCTGGTGAAAGCGGCCGAACGCCTCATTATTATCAGCAGCGACATAGCCACCCTGGCCCGCGACGGCAAGCAGTTTGCCAAAGCCGGTTACAAATTGGCCGCCATCCAGCCTGTTGATCTGCATCCTCAAACCTTCCATGTTGACACCATTTCTCTGTGGATAAGCTCAGGCAAGTGACAGGCAGTTACTCCTAAGATGATACGCTGGCTAAAGGCTCACGCTACTTTCGTTTCACCTTTTCCCCAAATTAGGGTAACATGGAAATATGTTTGCCGATAAGCCGAAATTTGGTACAGAACATTTTCTGGCAGGCGAGACAATTGTGCGGGAAGGCGATGTACCGGACAAATTCTATGTGATCGTGACAGGGGAGGTTGACATCATTCAGAAAGACGGACAGGATGAACAGATCATCAATCATCTGAGGGCACGTCAATTTTTCGGCGAAATCGGCATTTTGCGAACGGAGAAACGCACGGCCACCGTCCGTGCCAGTACAAATGCAGAGGTCATGTCCCTAAATCGGTCCATTTTTCTCGACTGGCTGAGCCAATCTGAAACGATTCACCAGAAAATCAGCCAGACGATTGATCAGCGCATCAGTGCCGATGAACAGTTACAAGCTATACAAACTCCCCCAGCCCCCCCAGCTTCGACACCAGCCACAGGTCCGGAGCAGTTTACGCCTGGCACATTAATAGTGCGGCAAGGAGAAGCTCCTGATCATTTCTATATCATATTAGAGGGGGAGGTAGAAGTTTTTCACACAGGTGCCAATAACATAATAATACCCATTGCTCGTTTGGGCCGAGGGGAATATTTTGGTGAGATTGGTTTGTTGGTTGATCGCCCTCGTATCACATCTGTAAGAGCGATTACATCCGTGAAAACAATTTCCTTTGATCGAGAAGAGTTCGCGACCTGGATGACGGTTTTCCCCAGCAGCCAACATGGTATAAAACAGACGGCGCAACAACGCTTGCGAGAGACAGTAAACTTGCTGCGTAAAAAAACTAACTGACCTATGCAAACGAATAAACCAAGATTTGGGCCAGAACAATATCCAGCCGGCAGCGTCATTATCCGCCAGGGTGATTTGCCGGAAAAGTTCTATATTATCACCATCGGCTTTGCGGATGTCGAGCATGAGGGGCCTGAAGGGAGACATATTATTGACCGGTTAAAGCCGGGTGATTTTTTTGGCGAGATTGGTTTGCTTAAACAACGACGACGGAACGCTACAGTTCGCGCCAGGAGTGACATGACTGTCATGGCAATGGATCATCAAACCTTTGCCAATTGGTTGAATACATCTGGCCTGGAACAGGAAGAGATAAAAGAGGTGATGGATATTCGCCAGAAGCGGGTGGAACAGCGGGGCGGCAGTGATGATGAGCGTTTAGCTACAGAGATGTTTCACCAGCTACCGGCAACGAGTGGTAAGGAAAGGGCTGTCTCCAACACCACACCCTCTCCCACCGGTCATGGCCCCCTACAATTTTCGGCCGATGGCGTGATTGTCCGCCAGGGTACACCCGCAAACCGCTTCTATATCATCATTGAGGGGGAAGTAGAGGTCGTGCAGCAAGATGATAAGGGCAAAGAGACAGTAATCGGGCATCTCAATGACGGCCAATATTTCGGCGAAATCGGCTTACTTGAAGGCAGCGAGCGCACAGCCACCATCCGCGCTATTACCGATGTCAAATTATTCCCTTTCACCCGTGAGCAGTTTCGTTCCTGGTTGGCCAAATCTCCTGATAGCAAGGATGAAATCGAGGAGACGGCTCATTCCCGGTTATTACGTGATACAGGCCCACTACGGCCGTTAGAGTAAAATTTTCAGTAATCAGTGTCCAAAACCATCTATTGGGGCTGATCCTCCCGGAGGTTCCTCTTGAACCTCCGGGAGGGTGACTTGTCCTGATTACTGCCTACTGGTACTACGCTTTCATCCGCTCGTTTTGGGAATCCCAGAGTACGTCTTTGGTAACAACGGCCTTATGGCGCCTGGCCAAATACTCCACCTCTAACACTGTTCCCGGCTCTGCATAATCAGCCGGCACATAGCCAAAGGCAATGTATTTGCCCACTGCATAACCATAATTGCCACTGGTTATTTGACCTATGCAATCTCCATTCGAGTAAATCGGCTCATAGCCCATCAACACCACATTGGGGTCATCTACTGTCAGCGTACACAGGCGGCGTTTTAGCGGCGCATTCCTGGCATTGACAAGGGCCGACCGGCCGATAAACTCCCCCTTATTCATCTGTACCATCCAACCCATCCCCGCCTCATAGGGATTATATTCTGTATGAATATCACTGCCCCACAAGCGATACCCCTTCTCAAACCGAAGCGAACGAAAAGCGCCGGCACCAGCCGCAACCATATCTGAATCACGCCCAGCTTCCCATAACTCCTGCCACACCGCTGCCGCCATATCCATCGGCAAGTGCAATTCCCAACCTAACTCACCCGCATATGAAAGCCGCAAAGCGAACGCTCTGGCCATGCCCACTTCCAGCCAGCGACTGGTGTAGAAGGGAAAGCCCTCATTACTCACATCCTCGTGTGTCACCCGTTCCAGAACCTGGCGGGCATTTGGCCCCCATAAGCCCAGCGCTGCATACCCCTGCGACAAATCTCGAATGATGACAGAACCATCTGCTGGCGCATGTTGACGAATCCAGTGCAGTTCCAGCGGCAGGGTAGCATTACCCGTAAACATCCAATAGCAATCCCTGGCTAGTCGCGCCACCGTCAAATCGCGCCTGATACCACCCCTTGGAGTACACATCAAGCTGTAACAAATACGGCCGATTGCCATGTCCATCTGCCCCGTGCAAAGATAATTCAAGAAATCGGTCGCACCTCTACCCGTCACCTCAATAATGGCCAGGCTGGTCAAATCAAACAGGGCCACATTCTCCCGCGTTGCCAGATGTTCAGCTCCCTGGATCCGTGACCAATATTTGGCTCCCCAACCACTTCGTTCGGGTACCCGATCCTCATACAACTCCAGCAGCCGTTGATTCTCCTCAAACCAATAGGGCATCTCCAGCCCGGCGTTGGGAATGAAAGTGGCTTTCATAGATTGATGGAAAGCATGGAAAGGGGTCAGGCGCACATTTCGAGGGCGGGTGGTAGGCTGTGCCGGATGGGTCAAATCATATACTTCAGCATAATTCTTGCTGGCAGCAATGGAAATGAATTTTTCCGTCGTCTGGTAATCGAGGAAGCGGTTCACGTCAATCTGGCGTATATCCCATTCAGATGACCCATGCGTAAGCAGTTCAGCCATCACTTTGCCCACGCCGCCGGCATGAGTGAGCCAGATAGCCGCTGCCACCCAAAAGCCTTTGAGCGGTGTCTCTCCGACAATAGGCAGGCCATCAACAGAAAAGGAGAACATGCCGTTAAAGCTGTGAGTAATCTCCCCATTTCTGAGGTCGGGAATAGCCTGCTGGACAATACTCCAGGCTTCGCGGAAATCATCAGGCGTAAAAGGCAGGGTGGCTGAATCACCAACCTGGTGGGGATGGCGCATGAGCGGTTTGTGATGATAGCTGCCAATACCCATGCCATGCCAATATTGGCGAAAGTACAGCGCAACATCAAGATCA
>Ga0299914_10002073_pt1 | contig 13631 bp, 11 predicted proteins | sample RVTome_10_FD_201361 | JGI IMG/M metagenome (GOLD analysis project Ga0299914, IMG submission 201361) | Soil microbial communities from uranium-contaminated site in the Upper Colorado River Basin, Wyoming, United States - RVT153D57 (version 2) ...
GGTGGCGCCGCGTGTAGCCGCGCCCCAGTGACGGGTAGCTCCCCCAGCCCGGTGAGGTGCTCGAGCACGAGAACGCCCGCTTTGAGCAGGATCGAGTGGGCCGGGCGCGCGAGGTCGGTGGTGTCGTCGATGTTGACGCTGTCGATACCCACCAGGCGCGCACCCGCATCGGCCAGCCACAGCGCGCCGGACCGGCTCAGGTAGGGCGCGTTCTTGCCGTACTCATCCGTGCGCCAATGGCGGTCCCAGCCGGTGTGCAGCAACACCGCCGCATCCCTGACCTCATACGATGCCAGCGCCTGCGTGCCGATGGATCGGTCGCCACTGCCGAGGAGGTTGACCACAACCGCCGGAAGATCCGCAACCGAGGTCAGTGGCACTCCAGCGAGATCGGTCCCGTCCTCATACCGGTGGTACGGGCTGTCCAGGTAGGTGCCGGTGTTTCCGACCATGCTGATCCGGTCGATGGTGAACTCGGTACCCGGTGCGTAGTGCTTGCGGGACTCGAGACGGCTGACGTGCCGAGTGATCTCCGGCCCGGGTAGGCCGGGATACGTGGTCATGCCGGCGACGATCTCGTGGCTGAGCTCGACGATGCGCCGGGCCTGCTCAAGCCTCGCGGGCTGATCCGCCGGACCGCCACGGGAGCCCTTGTGTGGTTCCGCAAAGACCTGGATGTCACGCAGGTGGACATGGTCCACCATCAGCAGGCCAAGGTGACGCACGAAGAGTTCGGCCAGTTCGTCCTCGTTGATTTCCGCGCCCGGAACGTCCAACCGAAACCCTTGCGCCTGCAGGCCGCCACCGTTGAGAAACCTCACCTCGGCGTCGAAGGAAGCTCGGTACTCGGTCATGGCGCCAATCATTGCCCACGTGGCGACGCTGCGACGAGAGACGGGAAATCCTCACGAGTCCGGACGGCTGCGGCGGTCCGGCCATGACGGGCCGAGTGCGCGCACCGCGGGCAGGAGTCTGTCAATCAGCGATGACCCTTTGGCGATGAAGCTGTCCGCGCCGGCAGCAATCGCATCCGTAGCCAGAGTGTCGCGCACGCTGATCGCGATAGTGCACCTCTTGCGGTTCGCGAGTTCTGCGAGCACGGCTAGGCCGTCTGTGGCTTGCGGCAGCAGCACATCAACAATGACAACGTCCGGCCGTAGTCGGTGGTCGAGTTCGAGTGCCCGCCTGCCTGACGCCGCCTCGCCAGCAACGCTGACATCGCCCGAGCTGTCGATCATCTCCCGAAGACCGCGGCGGATGCGCGCGTCATCGTCCACGATAAGCACGCGCAGCCGTGGTGTTAGAGCGGCACGGTCGGCCTCGGTCGCAGGCACGGGCGTTCTCCTCGGCCTCGATTAGTAGAAGCAAAGCCCGGAAGGAGATGCTAGGCATCGGTCATTTGCCGCTTCCTGGGCACGACAGATGACCTACGAGGAGGCCGGAGGCTGTTGCGGAAGCTGGGCGATGCCCTTGCCGATGGCCCAGAGGGCGGCCTGCGTCCGGGAAGCAAGCCCGAGCTTGGAAAGAATGCTGCTCACGTGGGTTCGTGCGGTCCGTTCGCTGATGTCCAGCATCCGGGCGATCTTCTGATTGGAGAGCCCTTTCGCGACCAGGCCGAGCACTTCACGCTCACGTGGCGTGAGCTCGTCGATGGCCGCCGGCTCGTGCAGCGATTGGGTCAGCCGTTTCGCGACCCGCGGGTCGAGGTGGGCCTCCCCGCGGTGTGCCGCGCGGATCGCGTCGGCGACCTCCTCGGCGCTTGCGTCCTTCAGCAGATAGCCGGCAGCGCCGGCCTCGAGTGCGGCGTGGACGCGTTCGATCTCGGCGAAGCTGGTCATGGCGACGGCCTCGACGCCAGGGTGTCGGTCCTTGAGAGCCGCGATGGCACTGATCCCGTCCATGCGCGGCATCACGAGGTCCATCATCACGACGTGAGGCAGGTGCCCAGCAGCGTCCAGGGCGGCCACCTGGTCGAGCGCCTCTTGCCCGTCAGCGGCTTCCCCGATGCAGTCGATGTCGTCCATGGTTTCGAGGTATGAATGCATGCCGCGACGTACCACGCCGTGGTCGTCGACAACCAGGACGCGGATTGGTGGATTCCCGGTGTTGGGGGGTTGAGGTGTGGAGGTCGTGTTCCTGCCGTCCATGCTGGACGCCTACTCGGATCGATCGCCGGATCGGGCTGATTCCGGGATGGGTACGACCGCACGAATGACCGTGCCGCTGCCCGGGCGGCTACGGACGTCTAACCTGCCGCTCAACGCCTCGGCGCGCTGGGTCATGCTGAGCAGACCGAGATGGCCGGGGCGAGAGATCAACGGATCGAAACCGACACCGTTGTCCTCGACTTCCAGGACGAGTTGCCTGGGTTGCGTGTCCGTGGCATCGATGCGGATCCACACCTGGCTGGCCTCTGCGTGCTTGGTCACGTTGCTGAGCGCTTCCTGAATCAGCCGGTACAACTGCTCATCGATCTCGGGTGGGAGCGGAAGCCGTTCTTCGGGTGCCTCGACGGTGATGCTGATATCCTCACGCGCCGCGATGCCCTTTGCGTGTTTGTGGACTGCGGCGACCAGACCCTCTTCCTGGATAGCCTCTGGTCGCAGGGCGAAGATGAGTGCGCGCATCTCGGCGAGGGCGCCTTCGGTGAGTTCGCGAAGCCGGGTAAGCCGGTGGTCCAGCAGTTGTGGATTGGCTCCGGCCCGCTCGAGGACACGCTGGGCTGCGCAGGTCTCGAGCGTCATCGCGAACAGCGCCTGGGACACTGAGTCGTGCAATTCGCGCGCGAGCCTGGTCCGCTCTTCGAGCGCGAGCCGCTCCTCTACCTCGGCGAACAGGCGTGCGTTCTCAATCGCCACCCCGGCATGGGCTGCCAGCGTCACGACTGCGCGCTCGTCAGCCTCGCTGAACTCCGGGGCCCCCTTCTTTTCGGCGAGATAGAGGTTGCCGTATACCTTGCCGCGGACGGTGAGCGGCACTCCGAGAAACGATGTCATGGGCGGGTGGTTGTGGGGGAAGCCCTCGGAGCGCGGGTCGTCCTGCAAGCGGCGCAGGCGCACCGGCCGAGCGTCCTTGATGAGAGCCCCCAGCAGGCCTCGGCCCACGGGAAGTCGCCCGATTGCGGCGCGCTGCTCGTCCGTCACGCCATGGCTGATGAAGTCCTGAAGGCCGCCGTCGGGTCCGAGCACCCCCAACGCGCCGTAGGTTGCGTCGGCCACCTCGCATGCCGATTCTACGATCTTGCTCAGCACGCTGGGCAGCGACAGTTCTACCGCGATGGTCAGCCCCGCCTGAACGAGCGCCTCCTGCCGCCGCGACGCCTCGGTGGCTTCAGCGACCAGGCTGACGTTCTCCACCGCCACCGCAGCCTGATCACCGATGGCGTCAAGGAATCCCAGCAGGTCCCGGTCCGGACGCAGGGTGGGCTGCAGAAAGCCCTTCAGCACCCCCACGGCGCGCCCCCCGACTCGCATGGGAGCGCACACGATCGTCTCGTACCGGGGGTCACGCGCCGTCGCGGGGTAAGCGGACAGTACCGGGTCCTGCGCTGCGCGGACGACAACAATGCTGCCCGTCTGGAACGCACGCACCGACGGTAGGTCCAGGCCGTCCGCCTGGGCTGCCTTGAAGCGTTGGCCGTAGTCCCGGGGAAGGCCGTGAGCGCTGGCTACCTGGAGCTGGCCCGACGCCGGATCGAACAAGATCACCGCGCAGGCCAGCATTCCCGTAGCCTCCACAACGCCCGCGGACAGCTCCTTCACGATCACCTCGGAGCCGCCATTCGAGGCCATTCCCGACGTGATCCGTGCGAACGCCGAGGCCCAGCGCTCGGCCCGCCGCACCTCCGTGACGTCATGGAATACTCCGGCGATCAATTGCCGGCCGTTGATGTCCAGAGCGGTGGCCGTGTATTCGATCTCTCGCTCCTGTCCGTCGGGCCGGACGATCGCGGCAGTGCCCCGGTCGGCGGAAGGAGCGAGAAACTGGGCAGGTACCGTCTGGACCGGTTGACCTTCGACTGATGGGGAGATCAGCCGACTGTCGGCGCCGACCAGAGCGTCAAGCTGCCGCCCAAAGATTTCGCATCCCGCGGGGTTCACGTACACGAAGCGCTGGTTCTCGTCGAGGACACAGATGCCGTGACCGCAGTCCACAACCAGCTGCGTCAGCGCGGCATAGCCGAGATCGCTTGGCCGCACTGGCCGCGTTCCGCCGGAGTGGCGCGAGGAGTCGTGCACGTGTCCTTCCCTCCGTCGCCGGGGCTACATCCGTGGCCACACCATGGGGTGTGGCCTACATGGCGTGCCGCGAACCCGGCTCCCGAGTAACAAGAGAGGCGTCGCCAGAATCGTCTCCCCGGCGGCGGGAATACGTCAAACCTCTCACCTGACCCCCGTCATTTCGCCGATGCCCCCAGGGCCCCCGCGGTGAACACTCGCGTTGCAGGGATTGAAGCGACGCGTGGCGAGGAGGTTCCGCCGTGGCCCTACCCATTGATACTGACTTCCCGGCGGTGGTCAATACCGCTGTGCGGGCCGAAGGGGTGCACAAGACCTACGGCGAGGGTGCGACGGCTGTGCATGCCCTGCGAGGGGTGACTCAGGGCTTTTCGGACGGCGGGTTCACTGCCGTGATGGGACCATCGGGCTCGGGGAAGTCCACGCTGATGCACTGTCTGGCGGGCCTGGATCATGTCGACGCCGGCACTATCTACGTTGGCGACCACGAGGTCACCGGGATGGACGAGAAGCGGCGCACGTTGCTGCGACGAGATCGCATCGGGTTCGTGTTTCAGGCCTACAACCTCGTTCCAAGCCTGACGGCACGGGAGAACATCCTGCTGCCGCTGACATTGGCCGGCCGCCAGCCCGATCCCGCGTGGTTCGACACCCTGCTGGAAGCCACGGGGCTGCGCCCACGACTTGAGCACACGCCGGCGCAGCTGTCCGGCGGACAGCAGCAGCGAGTAGCCGCCGCCCGCGCCTTCGTGGGCATGCCCCAGGTGGTGTTCGCCGACGAACCCACCGGCAATCTCGACTCACGCTCCGGCTCAGAGCTCCTGGAGTTCATGCGCAGCGCGGTGGACGAGTTGGGCCAGACCATCGTCATGGTCACCCACGACCCGCACGCAGCCAGCCACGCCGATGAGGTCGTGTTCCTCGCGGACGGCTGCATCGCCGGAACACTGCCATCCCCAACCGTCGACGGCGTGCTCGAGCAGATGAAGTCCCTGGAGAGCTGAGCCGTGTTCCGCGCCGGACTCAAGGGCCTGCTCGCCCGCAAGCTCCGCCTCGCGTTGACGATGGTGGCGATCGTGCTCGGTGTCATGTTCGTGACCGGCAGCCTGGTTCTCACCGACACGTCATCTCGCATCTTCGACGACCTGTTCAGCGAGAACGCGGCCGGTGTCGACCTGGTCGTGCGCCAGGAGTCCGAGTTCGGCTCGGCTATGGGTGTGGAGGTCGAGCACGACCCTGTACCCGTATCGGCCATCGACCGTATCCGTGCCATCGACGGTGTCGCCGGTGCGGAGGGCTCGGTGAAGGGGCAGGCACTGCTGATCGTCAACGGTGAAGCGATCGTGCCAAAGGGTGCGTCGGTTGGCGCGTCCTGGCTCGACCAGCCATACGGAGCGTTCACCATCCGCGATGGCCGCCCGCCCGCGGCCGAAGGTGAGATCGTCATCGACGCGGCGACCGCCCACCAGCACGACTTGTCCGTGGGCGACCCAATCACCGTGCAGGCACACGCCGCACCAGAGAACCTCACAATCGTCGGACTGGCGGGGTTCGGCGACCGCGAGGGCGTGCCCGGCTCGACCGTGGCACTGTTCCACCTGCCGGTCGCCCAGCGCCTGCTCGACATCACCGACGGCGTTTCCGAGGTGCTGGTGGTTGCCGATGACACAACCGCCACAAGTCTGCGCCAGCAGCTGACCGAGACCCTGGGCAGCAGTTACGCGATCACGACCAGCCAGGACACCGCCGCCGCCAGTGCCGCAGCCGCCAAGGAGCAGCTCGGCTTCTTGCGCATCATCCTGATCGTGCTGGCCGTCACAGCCCTGCTGGTGGGCTCGTTCCTGATCGCCAACACCTTCTCGATCACTGTCAGCCAGCGCACCCGGGAGTTCGCGTTGCTCAGGGCGGTCGGCGCCACGGGCCGGCAGGTACAAGCGGCGGTACTCGTGGAAGCCCTGGTCGTGGGAGCCGTCGCGTCCGCGGCGGGTACCGCCCTCGGCATCGGCGCAGCCACCGGGCTGCGGGCGCTGACCGGCGCATTCGGCGTCGACCTGCCGGAGGGCCCGCTGACGGTCGCCCCCCGCACGCTGCTGGCCGGCCTGGTGATCGGGGTGGTGGTCACCATCCTCGCCGCGGTGGGACCGGCTCGACACGCTGCCCGCGTCGCGCCTGTCGAGGCCATGCGTGCCGCTACCGGTCCGGCACGGGTCTCCCGCCGACGGCGCGGGGTCGGCGTGGCGGTGGCAGCGGCCGGACTTGGATTGGTCGTCGCAATCGTCGTCGGCGCCGTGCCATCCCTGCTCGCGGTCGGCGTAGCCGGCCTGTTGCTCCTCGCGAGCCTGGCGCTGCTCGCCCCAGTATTCGCAGGCCGACTCGCGAAGGTCGTGGGCGGGCCTATCGCCCGCTCGGGGCTTCCCGGGCGCTTCGCCCGCGACTCAACCGAGCGCACACCCCGACGCACCGCAGCGACCAGTGTCGCGCTCGCGGTGGGGCTGGCAGTGGTGACGTTCATGACCGTCCTTGGTGGCTCACTCAAGGCGTCCGTCAATGGGGCCTTCGACGAGGTCATCCGCGGTGACTATGTGATCGAAAGCGCGCGCAACGAGATGCTGGGTGGGCTGTCGCCGCACGTCTACCACTACGTCAGCGAGCTGCCCGAGGTGGTGGCAGCCACGCGCATGCGGTTCGGCCACTGGCATGACGCGGGTGCCACCCAGGCGTTGACCGCCGTCGATCCCGCCACTCTCCCGCAGCTCGCCGACCTCGACGTGGTCGAAGGCGAGCTCGCCGCACTCGCCGACGGCGGCATCGTGATCACCGAGCAGGCCGCGCGAGACCGCGGCCTCGCGCTGGGCGACGAGCTCACCATGACCTTCGCCCGAACCGGCGACCAGCGGCTGCCGATCGTCGGGCTGCTTGAAGACGAGGACCAGTGGGCCATGTCCACCGGCTTCCTGATCGGGCTCGACACCTACGCCACCCACTTCACCGAGGACGTCGACGCCACGGTGATGGTGCAGCTGGCCGACGGGGTGTCCCGCCAGCAAGGAGCGGCGGCAATCAGGCAGGTGCTGGCAGACTTCCCGACCGCGGCAGTGCGTGACCTGGAGCAGGCGCGCCTGCACCGTACGCAGCAGATCGACATGATCCTCGGGCTCGTCACGGTGCTGCTGCTCCTCGCAGTGCTCATCGCCTTGCTGGGTATCACCAACACGCTGGCGCTGTCCATCGTTGAGCGGACCCGCGAAGTTGGGCTCTTGCGCGCCGTGGGCATGACGCGAGGCCAGGTGGGGGCGATGATCCGCTGGGAAGCGCTGATCGTGGCCATGCTCGGCGCCGTCCTCGGAATCGGCCTCGTCTTCGGATGGGTGGCTCTGCCTGCCCTGGCTTCACGCGCCTCGATCGAGTTCGCGATCCCCGGCCCACAGCTGGCCGCGTACCTCGCCGTGGCCGCCGTCGCGGGCCTCCTGGCCGGCATCCTGCCCGCTCGGCGCGCCGCCAACCTCGACGTGCTCAAGGCCATCGCATTGGAGTAGGAGTCCGGCATGCAGATACCCCGATCCACCACTCACGACCCCAGTGAACATCTTGCTGGACGCACGCGGGACCGAATGGGAGGTCGGCTCAGGCCCGGGATCCCGGTCTGTGGCTTCAACGGGCAGGTGCGGCGGTGACGAGAATGGCGCAAAAAGGTAAAAAGGTGGCCCTCGTTGCCTACCGGGGGTGCTCGCTCCTCGAACTCGTCGCTGCCCACGCAACGTGGTCAACCGCTTCTATGGTGTCCTCCCTACAGACTGTCGTCGTTGGAGCGACCACAGAGTTCCTACCCTCCAGCACCCCTCTCAGCTTCAGACCGCAGCGGACCTTCGCAGAGGTGCCGGACCCCGACGTTCTCATCGTCGTCGGCGGCGGAGAATCCACCGAACTCCCGCGTGAGGACGCCGAGCTACTGGAATATGTTCGCAATGCCGCCGGGCGAGCCTCCGTGGTCGGCTCGACCGGAACGGGCAGTCTCATCCTGGCCGCAGCCGGCCTGTTGAACGGTCGTACGGCGACCACCCACTGGGCATTTCGCAAGCAGCTCGAGACGGCGGGTGCCTCGTACCGACGAGCCCCATGGGTCGAGGACGGCAAGTTCGTCACCGGCGCCGGCGCCTCCGCCGCGATTGACATGTCACTGATGCTGATCGCGCGCCTGCGCAACCAGCGCCTCGCGCGTCGCGCGCAGATCATCATCGAGTGGGACCCCAATCCACCCTTCGGCCCGATCGACTGGTCAACGGTCGACGCGGCCGCCCCACTGGCGAACCCGCAACGAATCGCGGCCGAACCACGGCACATCGCGCTGGTCATCTATCCTGGCCTCACCGTGCTCGACCTCGTCGGCCCCCTCGAGGTGATGGCAGCGCTATCCCGGGCGCGGCCCGAGGTGGTTCCCGTCGTCGTCGCGGAGCACACATCACCGGTCGCGAGCGACGACGGTCTGACGTTCCTGCCTAACGGAACCTACGAGGATCTTCCAGCCCCGGACGTGCTGATCGTCCCAGGAGGCGGACGGCCGACCCTGCGTGCCATGAGCAACCCCGCACTACGGCAGTACCTCCGCACTGCATCCGCCGCAGCCTCCCACACGGCATCCGTATGCACCGGCGCGTTGCTGCTGGCCAGCATCGGGCGCCTCAAAGGCCGTGACGCGACGACCCATTGGGCATACCACCGGTTTCTGTCCGCGTTCGGAGCCAGGTACGTACAGCAACGATGGGTCCGCTCCAACGGGATCATCAACTCGGCTGGCGTCTCCGCTGGTATTGATATGGCCCTTCAGCTCGTCGCCGAACTGACCAACGAAGCAACCGCTCGGCGAGTACAACTTTCGCTCAATTACGACCCCGCCCCTCCCTTTGGCCGGATCAACTACGACCATCTGCCGCCGACCATGCGGACAGTGCGTGCACTCATGACCCTGACCGTGCCCGCCTACACCCGACGTCCCCGACAACTACTGCGCCAAGGCGCGTGACCGACCACACCGTCCAGACCAGTGTCGTCTCATCTCGCCGTGCCACCGCACCTCACATAGGGAGAGGACAGCATGAGTCGCGCAACACCATCGCAACCACCAAGGAAAGCGGACGTCGACGTCGTCGTGATCGGCGGCGGGCAGGCCGGGCTGGCCATTGGCTACTTTCTCGCCCGGCAGGGCCGGCGGTTTGTCATCCTGGAGGCCGGGGACTCGGTCGGTTCCGCATGGCGCGACCGCTGGGAGTCGCTGGTCTTGTTCACGTCGCGCCGCTTCAGCAGCCTTCCCGGCCTTGCCTTCCCCGGCGATCCCGACCGGCACCCCTCCCGGCACGAGGTGATCGCCTACCTCGAGCAGTATGCGTCAAGGTTCGACCTCCCGGTCGAGCTCAACCGCACTGTTCGATCGCTGCGGCGGCGCGACGGCCGATTCGTCGTCGAGCTCGCCGATCGACACATCGAGGCCGGCCAGGTCGTCGTCGGCACCGGCCCGTTCCAAGAGCCGATCGTGCCCAGTTTCGCCGAAGAGCTTGCCCCTGAGGTGTTCCAGGTGCATAGCGCCCACTACCGCCGTCCAAGCGACCTGCCTGAAGGCCGCATCGTGGTGGTCGGTGGCGGAAACACCGGCTTCCAGATCGCCAAGGAGCTATCGGCTTCGCACACCGTCCACCTCGCGGTCGGCTCCCGCCAGACGCCGCTGCCACAGACACTGTTAGGCCGCGATCTGTTCTGGTGGCTGACAAGGCTGGGTTACTTCAAGATAGCCGTCGACTCCCCGCTCGGGCGCCGCATGCAGCACCGCGACGCGCTGATCGGATCCACACCGCGCGAGCTTCGGGCTCGGTACGGGGTGGAGTTGAAGCCACGCGTGGTCGGGGCATCAGGCCACACGCTCACCTTCGCCGATCAAAGTGACCTTGACGTCGACGCGGTCATCTGGGCCACGGGCTACCGACCCGATCACAGCTGGGTTGAGTTTCCCGTATTCGGCGACGATGGCCGCGTACGGCACCGCCGCGGCGTGACCGACATCCCCGGCCTGTACTTCCTGGGTCTGTCCTGGCAGCACACCCGCGGCTCGGCCCTGCTCGGCTGGGTCGGCGACGACGCGAAATACATCGCCGAACATATGGAGACCGCTTCCACAGCCCAGACGGCAACCCGCAACAACAAGGCGCACTCTCGCAGTGAGCGGTGAGCACGACGAAGGGATTACTGACGATGCACCACACCGAACCAGACGAGCACTTCGAAACCGACCCGGCCAGTCTTCCCGAGGCCACCTCCGCACAGACGCTCGACCTCGCCGACGGTGATCGAGTCAGGCTGCGCATCGCGCCCGTCGCCAAGCAGATCAGCGCCGCACGCGCCAGGATGCTTGCATACAGCGGTTCGATCCCCGGTCCGACTCTGCGCGTCCGGCAAGGCGCCGAACTCCACGTTGACGTCGTCAACGACGGCGATCTCGACACGACCGTGCACTGGCACGGGCTCCGGCTCGACAACCGGTACGACGGCACCGCTCAGACCCAGCAACCCATCGTCGTCGGCGGACGGTTCTCGTACCGTCTCGACTTTCCCGACCCGGGCATCTACTGGTACCACCCACACATCCGCGAGGATTACGGCCAGGAGATGGGTCTGTACGGCAACATCCTTGTCGTTCCTGCCGACGCGGACTACTGGCCACCAGTGCACCGCGAACTGGTGCTGACCCTCGATGACGTGCTGATCGAGGACGGGAAAATCGCCTCTTTCAGCCGCACAGGACCGACCTACGCGGCGATGGGCCGCTTCGGCAACGTACTGCTCATCAACGGCGAGACCGATCTCTCGCTGAAGGCGCTGAACGGCGAGGTCGTCCGCTTCTACCTGACCAACACCGCCAACACGCGCGTCTTCAACGTCGCCCTGCCCGGCGCGCGGATCAAGCTCGTAGGCGGCGACAGCGGCCGGTACGAGCGCGAAGAGTTCGTCGACTCGGTGATTCTCGCTCCCTCCGAGCGGACGGTCATCGACGTGCTGTTCGACGAGCCGGGGCAGCTGACGCTCGAACACCGCACTCCACAGCGGACCTACTCACTGGCGGCGATCGATGTCAGCGTCACGCCTGTATCACCCTCGCTCGCCGACGGTTTCGAGCGGCTGCGCCACAACGCCGAGTGGGCGGTCGAACGCCAGCGGCTGGCCGCACACTTCGACGCTCCGCCGGACAAGACCCTCGCCCTCGTCGCCGAGATGGACATGGGCACATCCGACGGGCCAGCCGTCTACACCTGCCCAATGCACCCCGAGGTCACGAGCGACCAGCCCGACCACTGTCCGAAGTGCGGCATGAAGCTAATCCCGGCCACGCTCGTCACCCAGGAATCCGGACACGACACACACGCGCACCATCACAACGTCGATGAAAACACCGGTGACGAGGGCCACGACCATCACCACCAGCCGGCCGAAGGTGGCGGAATCGAATGGGAAGACGACATGGTCGAGGTCAACCGGGTCACGACGCCCGCGAACACCCGATGGAACCTGATCGACCGCGCGACCGGAGCCGTCAACCACAACATCGACTGGCAGTTCCGCGTCGGCGACAAGGTGAAGCTGCGGCTGGTCAACGAGATGGACTCCGACCACCCGATGCACCACCCCTTCCACATCCACGGCGCCGGCCGCTTCGTGGTCCTGGCCCGGAACGGCGTGGCCGAGGACAACCTCGTCTGGAAGGACACGGTGCTGGTCAGAACCGGCGAGACCGTCGACATTCTCCTTGATGTGACCAACCCCGGCGTCTGGATGGCGCACTGCCATATCGCCGAGCACCACGAGAGCGGCATGATGTTCAGCTTCAACGTCGCTCCCGCCGAAGAAGCCATCGTGGATGGGCGCAAGCCTGTCTGAGAGTCGCCTGCTCTCGTACGGTCGTCCTTGCGGGGGAGCGACGGCGGCGGAGCGGGAGAGGACCTGGCCCGGAGATGAGCTCGTTCCGCACCCGGGCTTTGTCTGGACGAACGCGGTGACGATTGAGCACCCGGCACCAGGAGTGTGGGCGTGGGTGACCCAGCTCGGCCAGGGGCGGGCGGACTCTACAGCTAGATACGCGCCCTATAACCCCGCTGCGCGGTACGACACCGGCCACGTTCTGGTGCTGGGCGGAGTGACCGATTCAGCCGCCCAGATCCAGGCTGGTCGCTCCAGCAGTTCCTGGGCGATCATCGTGGAGCCCGTGGACCGCCGGGCGCTGCCGCCTGGTCGTGCGCTCGCGTGGAGCGGGACTGGCCGCGCGGCTGCAGGGGCCGGCCCAGTTCGTCATGCAACACAAGATGATGCTTGGGATCAAGCAACGAGCGGAGGGCACGTGGTCACCCCTGAGCGCCGATGTGCTGATCCCGCTTTCCTGGTTCGCGGCGGTGGCCGTCGCCGCGATCCACGGTGGCCGCGCGCTCCGCGGCAGAGATGGAAGGTCACGAAGCGGCGTGATGAGCGGGCTCGCCGGGATCGGCGTCGAACTGCTGCTGTTCTGGGACGTCCCGGGTCGCGCCCGAGCCGCCCTGGTCACTGCCCTCGCGGGCTCACTTCTGCTAGGGCAGCGGAGGAATGATGAACAACAGCAAGCGTCGATGGACCGTCGCCGCGCTGGCCGGTGGCGGGCTGTCGGCATTTGGCATCCGTGAGGGTTTGCTGCTCAGGGATGCTGATCTCCCCACGGCTCGTAGACGAGCCGGACAGCTGGGCCCCACTCGGATCGCGGCCGGCGTGGCGATCCTCATTCGCCCCCAGCTTCTTGCCGGTGCTCTGGGCCTGAAACCCAAATGCGGTTGACGGCGGTGTCCACCCGGTGTTCGGCCTCCTCGTCCACTACCGATCGCACGACGAGGGCGCCCGCGGCTACACCAAGAACCCCTGGCGCGGCGACCACATCTCGGTGCCCTGCTGGTCGGAGCACGGCAACCCCTTCGTCCTCGAGACGAGCTTCCACAAGGGTGACTCCTTCGTCGAGCGGGTCGACTTCCCGGACGCTCCGGACGGGGTCATGGAAACCCTCACTGAGCTCCTCCAGTCCTGCGAAACGCGCTGACTCGCTTCGCAACCCGCGGAGCGGGTCACCAGTCACCCGGATCTGCCGTGCCGTGACCTAGCCGACAAGGTGCGTCTTGGCGCCACGAATCGCCAGCGTCGTCCGCTCAGGGTGAGGATGGGGCCATGCATGAGCTGACCTGGGGCCTCGACGTCTCCACGGACAAGGCCAAGACAGCTGCCGTCGCCCTCGACTGGTCGACCCAGGGCGAGGCGCGCGTCGTCGATGTACGCCGCCCACTCCACGCAGCCGACATCGCACCCCTGATCTCCAAGCACAGGGAGAGCAGGTGGGCG
>Ga0299914_10002074_pt1 | contig 13629 bp, 2 predicted proteins | sample RVTome_10_FD_201361 | JGI IMG/M metagenome (GOLD analysis project Ga0299914, IMG submission 201361) | Soil microbial communities from uranium-contaminated site in the Upper Colorado River Basin, Wyoming, United States - RVT153D57 (version 2) ...
GCATAATGAGGCTCTTCTGTCCGCGTCAACAAAAAGTCCGCGCACCCTTTGCCCTATGAGGTATTGCTTTTCCCTAAAAAGGCCTTATAATATCCTCTACCTGAACTGTCAGACAGAGAAGCACACCAGGTCAAAGAAGCCAAATCAAGCATCGTGAACATATCTGTGTTCTGCACCTACAGTCGCTGATTTCAGGGAAGTTGCATCTACAATCACACCTTTCTATTAGCCTGGCTTTCATACTCTGGGCCTTGATTGCTTGCTGGTTCGCGGAGATATGTTCATGATGGGTAATAGTTCAACCAAGCGTGTCAGTAACCCTGCTACTCCGGGCAATTCCGCTGCTGACAAGAGCGATACACCTGAAAGCAGCCCCTTTACCGCCCCGACCATCTCCTTGCCCAAGGGCGGTGGCGCGATTCGGGGCATCGGCGAGAAATTTGCCGCCAATCCGGTCACCGGCACCGGCTCTACGAGCGTGCCCATCGCCACCAGCCCCGGCCGTTCTGGTTTCGGCCCACAACTCTCCCTCTCTTACGACTCGGGGGCAGGAAACGGCCCATTCGGCCTCGGTTGGCAGCTCTCCCTCCCCACCATCACCCGCAAAACAGACAAAGGGCTTCCCCGTTATCAGGACACCGTTGATTCCGATGTCTTCATCCTCTCCGGTGCTGAGGATCTAGTGCCGCTATTAGAAAATGTCGGCGGTCAATGGGTGCGCCATGAAGAAACACGTTCGCTCGCTGGTGTCGCCTATCGTATTCAACGCTACCGGCCGCGCATCGAAGGGCTCTTCGCCCGTATTGAGCGTTGGACCAATTTACAAACAGGCGAGATGCATTGGCGCTCCATCACCAAAGACAATATCACAACACTGTATGGCAAAACGGCCGAAAGCCGCATCGCCGATCCAGAGGAGCCAACGCGCATCTTTAGCTGGCTGATTTGTCAGAGCTACGACGACAAAGGCAATGCGATTGTCTATGAATATGCCGCTGAAGATTCTGCAGGCGTTGATACTTCTCTCTCTCATGAGTGGAACCGAACAGAACAAAGCCGTTCAGCAAACCGCTATATAAAACGGATCAAATACGGCAATCGGATGCCAAACCGGGACGCACAGTGGCAGGCAACGGACCCGGCGCAGCTTTCCGATTGGATGTTCGAGGTGCTGTTTGATTACGGAGAGGGGCACTACAAGGCAATGCCGGAGGATAACGAGAAGGCGGCAGAGGAGCAGCATGCGTGTGTCCAGGCAAACTTGGAGGGAAATGCAGATTGGTCGCTGCGTCTGGACCCCTTTTCCAGCTACAGGGCAGGCTTTGAAGTGCGTACCTATCGTCTTTGTCGGCGGGTGCTGATGTTTCACCATTTTGCGGAGGAACTGGGCATTGAAAACTGCCTGGTGCGCTCAACCGAATTTCTCCACGAGGAAAACCTAATTGCCTCCTTTATTAGCGGCGTTATTCAATCGGGCTATGTGCATCGAGAAAACGGCCGTTATCTCAAAAAGTCTCTCCCTCCACTTGAATTTACCTACAGCCAGGTGGAAATTGACGAAACAATTCATGAGCTCGACCCCAGCAGCCTGGAGAATCTGCCCTATGGGCTGGACGGCGGCAATTACCAATGGGTCGACTTAGACGGGGAGGGACTGACCGGCATTCTCACGGAACAAGGCAACACCTGGTTCTACAAGCCTAATCGCGGCAACGGCCGTTTTGGTCCTTTGCGGATTGTCGCGCGCAAGCCTTCTTTAGCAGCATTGCGCCAGGGGCGGCAACAGTTCCTCGATCTGGCGGGGGACGGGCAACTTGATCTTGTGACCTTTGACAGCCCCACGCCCGGTTTTTATGAGAGAACCGCCGATCGGGATTGGGAAGCATTTCGGCCGTTTACAGCCCTGCCCGTGTTGGATTGGCGCGATCCCAACCTGCGCTTTGTGGACCTCACCGGTGACGGGCACGCGGATATTTTGGTGACCGAGGATCGGGTGATTAACTGGTATCAGTCGCTGGGCGAAGCGGGGTTTGCCCAGGCCGAGCGCGTTTACCAGGCACTGGATGAAGAACAGGGGCCGCGCCTAGTATTGGCTGACGCCGACCAGTCGATTTATCTGGCGGATCTGTCCGGGGATGGGCTGACGGATTTGGTGCGCATTCGTAATGGCGAGGTCTGCTACTGGCCGAGTCTGGGTTACGGCCGTTTTGGGGCCAAAGTAACGATGGACAACGCCCCCTGGTTTGATACGCCTGGTCTCTTCAACCAGCGCCGCCTCCATCTGGCCGACATAGACGGCTCCGGCACGACCGACATCATTTATATCGCCTCAGACGGCGTCACACTCTACTTTAACCAGTCGGGCAACCGTTGGAGCGCGCCCCGGCCGCTGCCCATCTTCCCACCCAGCGACAACCTCTCCTCCGTGACCGTCGTCGATTTGCTGGGCAACGGCACTGCCTGCCTGGTGTGGTCCACGCCGCTCCCCGCTCACGCCAGCCGCGCCATGCGCTATGTGGATCTGATGGGGGGCCAAAAGCCGCATCTGCTGATGGAAGTACGCAACAACCTGGGGGCGGAAACGCGGGTGCAATATACCTCCTCCACTCACTTCTACCTGGCTGACCAGGCGGCAGGCCAGCCGTGGGTCACGCGCCTGCCCTTCCCCGTACACGTCGTTGCGCACGTGGAAACGATGGACCACATTAGCCAGAACCGCTTTGTCAGCCGCTATGCCTACCATCATGGCTACTTCGACGGCGAGGAGCGAGAGTTTCGCGGCTTCGGACTGGTGGAGCAGTGGGACAGTGAAGAGACGGGCGCGTATGGCGAGGCGACAAACCTGGACGATGCCTCCTTTGTGCCGCCTGTTTATACAAAAAGCTGGTTTCATACCGGCTTTTACCGGGATCGGCAGCGTATTTCCCACCAATTTGCCGATGAATATTACCGCGAACCGGGCCTGTCAGATGAGGCATTTGCGGCGCTGCTGCTGCCGGACACGCTGCTGCCGCCTGGCCTCAGCATCGACGAGGAGCGGGAGGCGGCGCGGGCACTCAAGGGGCAGATGCTGCGCCAGGAGGTGTACGCGCTCGATGAGTCACCCCAGGCGGACCATCCCTACAGCGTGGCGGAGCGTAGCTATAAGCTGAAGCTGATTCAGCCCCGGACTGACAACCGCTATGCCGTGTTTTATACATGTGCCTGCAACAGCGTCGATTATCATTACGAGCGCAATCCGCACGACCCGCGTATCAGCCACCAGATGTCGTTGGAAGTAGACGAATTTGGTAACGTCCTCAAGGCGCTGGCGATCGGCTATGGGCGGCGGTCGGGGCAGGGCACGCTAAGTGGGGAGGACCGGGCAAAACAAGAACAGTTGCTGATGACCTACACGGAAACGGATGTGACTCGTGCGATTGATGAGCCGGACAGCTACCGTACACCGCTTCCCTGGGAGGTACGCACCTACGAATTGACGGGCTACAGCCTCCCCGATGGGGCGGAGCGGTTTCACATTGAGGCGTTTGTAGCCGATGATTTTGCGCTGGTGCAAACGGCCGTTCCCATCAGCTACGAAACGATGCCCGAACCGGGCCACACACACATGCGGCTTATTGAGCAGGGACGTACCCTATTTCGCAGGCAAGACCTGACCGGTGCCTTGCCTAAAGGGCAGGTGGACGACCTGGCATTACCCTATGAACAATACCGGCTGGCCTTCACGCCTGGGCTGCTCGACCTTTACGCGGAAAAGATAGCGCGGGCTGATTTGGAGACGATTCTGGCTAAGGAGGGGCGCTACGTGGCGCTTGATGACGGCGGGCAGTGGTGGGTTCCTTCGGGGCAAATCTTTTATTCCCCTGCCCCGGACGATGCGCCCGACGCAGAGCTGGCCCACGCCCGCCAGCACTTTTTCTTGCCGCACCGCTTTCAGGACCCGTTTGGGGAAACGGCCGTTGTGCACTACGACGACCATACTTTACTCGTGCAGGAAACGATTGATCCGCTCGATAACCGGGTGGCTGCGGAACATGATTACCGCGTGCTCCAGCCGCGGCGAATGACCGACCCCAACGGCAACCGCGCCGCGGTTGTTTTTGATTCGCTGGGGATGGTAGCGGGCCAGGCAGTGATGGGGAAGGCTTCACAAAACGATGGGGATAGCCTGGAAGGGTTTGAGCCGGAGCTGACGCTGGGGCAGATTCGGCAATTTCTGCTCAACCCCCAAGAAACGGCCGTTTCCCTGTTGGGGAACGCCACAGCGCGCAGCCTCTATGACCTGCACGCCTTTGCTGACTGGGAACAGCCAGTTTACAGTGCCACCCTGGCGCGGGAGCAGCACGTGAGCGACCTGGCCGAGGGTGAGGACAGCCCCATCCAGATGACCTTCACCTATGCTGATGGCTTTGGCCGCGAAGTGCAGACGAAGGTGCAGGCGGAACCGGGCCTGGCGCCTGAGCGAGAGAGCAATGGCGACAATCCGGCGCTGCCGGGCCGCTTAAAGCGCGCGCCGCTCTGCGGCGCGCCGGTCTTGGCGGAAACAGATACGCGCTGGGTGGGCAACGGCCGTACTGTCTACAACAACAAGGGCAATCCCGTCAAGCAGTACGAACCCTTTTTTAGCGCCACCCATCTCTTTGAAACCGAGGCGGAGATGGTGGAAACGGGGGTGACGCCGATTCTCTTCTATGACCCGCTGCAGCGGGTGGTGGCGACGCTGCACCCCAACCACACCTATGAGAAGGTGGTCTTTGACCCCTGGCATCAGGCGACCTGGGACGTAAACGACACAGTTTTGCAGACAGACCCGAAGGACGACCCGGACGTGGGCGGCTTTTTCCGGCGCTTGCCGCAGGAGGAGTACCTGCCGGGCTGGTATGAGCGGCGGCAGGAAGGGGCATTGGGTAAGCTGGAGCAGGCGGCGGCGGCGAAAGCGGCCGTTCATGCCAACACGCCCACTATCGTCCACCTGGACGCGCTAGGACGGCCGTTTCTGGCGGTAGCGGATAATGGGGTGGATGATAACGGCCGTTCCCAATTTTACGAGACCCGCACTGAACAAGACCTGGAAGGGCAAACACTGGCAGTAATCGATGCCCTGGGGCGCACCGTCATGACGTACCGGCTGCATCCGCCCGACGACGGCGACGCCTCCGGCTGGCTGCCCGGCTATGACGTCGCTGGCAACCAGCTTTACCAGAAGAGCATGGAGGCCGGCGCACGCTGGCTGCTGACCGACGTGGGCGGCAAGCCGATCCGCACCTGGGACGACCGCGGCTTCCAGCGGCGCATGAGTTATGATGCTTTGCAGCGGCCGCTCAATATTTTTGTGCAGCCGGAAAATGAGGCCGAGTTTCTGACGGAAAAGACGGTGTACGGCGAGAGTAAGCCGGAGCCGGAGACAAGCAACCACAGGGGGCAGGTGTGGCAGGTCTACGATGCGGCCGGGATTGTCACTAGCGAAGCCTATGATTTCAAAGGCAATCTGCTCACGGGGACGCGCCAATTTTTGCGTGCCTACCGCCAGCAGGTGGATTGGACGGCCGATCCCGACTTAGAGGACGAGCAATTTAGCAGCCAGACTCGTTACGATGCGCTCAATCGGCCGGTCGTCCTGACCACGCCGGACAACAGCGTTATTCGCCCCCACTTTAACGAGGCCAACCTCCTGGAGCGGATAGAGGCCAACCTGCGCGGGGCGGAAGAGGCAACTACCTTTGTCAGCAACATCGACTACAATGCCAGGGGGCAGCGGGAGGCGATTGCCTACGGTAACGGCGTCGCCACGACCTACGACTACGACCCACACACTTTCCGCCTCACCCGGCTGCACACGCAGCGCGGCAATCAGGCGCTGCAAGATTTGCGTTACACCTACGACCCGGTGGGGAATATCACCCACATTGCCGACGAGGCGCAGCAGAGGATTTATTTTAAGAATGACGTGGTGGCGCCCCACAACGACTACACTTACGACGCCATCTATCGCCTGATCAGGGCCAACGGCCGGGAACAGATCGGCCAGACGGGCCAGCCAGAGACGGACTGGCAGGACGAACACCGCACCGGGTTGGTGCACCCCCACGATGGGCAGGCGATGCGCCGCTACAGCGAGCAGTACAGATATGACGAAGTGGGCAACATTTTGCGCCTGATTCATCGCGCCCAAGACGGCAGATGGACCCGCGATTACGCCTATGAGGAGCCGAGTCTGCTGGAACCCGCTCTCAACAACAGTAATCGCCTCAGCTATACGCAGGTGGGCGAGCGGCAGGAGCGCTACCGCCACGACGCCCACGGCAACATGACCGTGATGCCCCACCTGGCCCAGATGGTGTGGAACTACCAGGATCAACTGCGCCGGGTGGAGCTAAGCGGCGGGGGCACGGCCACCTATCTCTATGATGCCGCCGGGCAGCGGGTGCGCAAGGTGGTCGAGCGGCCAAATGGCACGCGCCAGAAAGAGCGGCTCTACCTGGGTGGGCTGGAACTTTACCGGGAATATAACGGCAAAGGGGAGGAGGTAACGCTGGCGCGAGAAACGCTGCATCTGATGGATGACGCTCAGCGCATTGCCCTGGTAGAAACCCGCACCGAGGGGGACGACGAGTCCCCAGAGCAGCTCATCCGCTTTCAGATGAGCAACCATCTTGGCTCCGCCACGCTGGAACTGGACGAACAGGCAAACATCATTTCCTACGAGGAGTACACGCCCTACGGCAGCACCGCTTACCAAGCAGCCAACGGCCAGACCGAACTGCCCAAGCGCTACCGCTACACCGGCAAAGAGCGCGACGAAGAAAGCGGCTTCTACTACCATGGCGCACGCTACTATGCGTCATGGTTGGGGAGGTGGTCTAGCTCTGATCCCATTGGTATTCGAGATAGTAATAATCTTTATCAATACGTATTTGGCAATCCAATACGTATATATGACCCTACAGGTATGGAAGGTGAGGATTCTCTAAAAACTGGATCGTATAGTTCGGTTGGCGGGGACCATGTGCATCAAGTGGCCTCTCGAACAGCACAACCGGGAGCCAAACGAGCAACAGCGCCTCAAATAAAAGAAAGTTTGTCTGTGAGTACGAAATCACCATCTTACCTTGATAAGGCAGGGCAGAAGGTCGAATCCGCGATTAATCGAGCTGCGCATGGCAAAGACTATGATAAATTACCAGCAGGAGAGGCCGGAAAGGTACGCGTAACATCGAGCGGTGCAACTACTGTAGGAAAGACAACTGCAGCAACTCCATCTACTTGGTTTGAGGATGTTAAATCATACTTCAAGCTCCGTGAAGCTGGAGTTCCCCCCGACAAAGCGGTAGATCTTGTCAAGCGTTCGGGTGCTCAATTGGAAGCGGCTGGAGCAAGACCACAACGAGTTCCGCAGCCTCCTAGAAGCGCTCCTGCTAGTATAAAGGCAGGGCAGACTTTATCTGCTGAGACCCAAACTGTTTCTTCATTAGCAAAAACAGCTAGCGCCGAACAAAATTTGGTAAAAGCTGCCGCAGCTACAACCAAGTCGGGTGGACTTGCTAAGGTATTTCAAACTGGTGCGAGTATTCTTAAACCGCTAGCTCCAGTCGCCCGCTTCGCTTCTAAAGTAGCAACTCCAGTAAGTGCTGTTTTAGTAGGGGTTCAATTCGCAACGGCAGAAACAACCGAGGATTATGTAGATGCTAGCATAGGTGCGGCCAGCACTGCTTTACTTGCATCCCCTCACCCAGTAGCGAAGGCTGGTGGGGCGGGCTTAGCCGCCGGTCAAGTAATTGAAAAGACGCTAGATGTAAGTAATTATGCGTCAAGCGCAGGTATGTTTGTCAATGAATCATTGAAAAGTTTAGGTGCAAATGAAACGTTTAGTTTGGTGGCTGGAGGCGTCGCAACTGTAGCAGCGACACCAGCATCGATCGGAGTTGCCGCAGGCCACAAAGCATATAAAGGCGCAAAATGGGTGGCTGGTGAAGTGCACGAGCGCTTAACGTCAGATGATTACACATTGGTGCCTTGGAAATCACAGTTGTGGTCCGATATCTTCTAAAACGATGCGCCCTATGTGACGGTGACGGAAAACGGCCGTTTTCAAACCCTGGTCTCGCGAACGTCTGTTCTCAACAGCATGATTGGCACGCTGGTGCAAAGAAAGTAAGGAGGCAATACGATGCCACGATTAATTGTTTTACGATTACACCCTATTGAACCCATCAACGGCGCAGATTTTACCAGTTACCTGACTGATTTGAGTATCACCGTCTCTGACTTGGCAATGGATACGCCGACGGGAGTACAGGCGGTACCCATCGGCACGGCCGATTATCTGCCTCTGGGCGGTGGCGGTGCGCCACCAGCTGACCCACCGGACTATGACCCGGCAACAACCATTACACAGCACTTTGAGACCATCCCTGCCCCCATCCTGGGCGATCCGGACACTTTCCAATTTGTGGCGGTGGCAACGGCCGTTATTTCCATCCCCGGCGAACCGGCGGAGTATTTGACCAGCGATTTGCGCATAGAGGTGCAGCGAGGGGCCAGGACGGTCGTCAAGCGCGATCTCGATTTCAACGTGCCCCTGACCGATGACATTGATGACATTGCCGTACCCGGGCCGGGGGAATTTGCGGCCCTAACGCCGGTCAGCCTGCACATCGCCTTGCCCGCACCGCCCAGGGACGCCGATCTCAACCTGGCAACCCTGGAACTGCCCACCGACGGGACGCCGCCGGCGTACGAGGACGTCTACAACGCCGTGCGCACCGTGCTCGTCGCCGATCCCGGCGTGCCCAACACCGACGCCGGCGTGCAAGCCAAGCTGGAAACGCTGACGCTGCCCGAAGCGCGCCACATTGCCTACGAGATCATGTTCAACGCCGTCGTCTATCCTCCACCGGTTCCTGAACGCGAACTGGCGGAGCTGTATACGCTCGACTTTCCCAATCGTGACGATGATGCCGCCGACCAGGCGCGCGACACCTTTGAGGCGGAGCTGCTGGGGTACAAAGCGGTACGCAGCGCCCAGGCGGAGCGGGCCACGGGCTATGTTTATGCGCTGGCGGCCGCTTTCCAGGCGCGCAGGCTGAGCGAGGATGCCACTCAGGCGGGCTTCAGATTCCCAATTCACCCCGATGCGCCGGAAGCTGACAGCGCCAGCAAGGTGAAGGAAGCCGAAGTTATTTTGAGGAATTAAAGGACAATCTCATGAATCCAAGTTTTACCGTACGCCCCGAATACTTTTATGCGCTGACTGCCTACCTGCCTACCACCATCAACGCAGACCAGCGCTACCGGCTGATCACCTTGCAATCGGAGGTGCAGCTTGCCGAGCAGTTGCAAATGGCGATTGATTACGGCACCATCGAGGACAGCCTCAGCCCGAACCACTTTCAGGCAGCGCGGCGGCTGGTGGCGCTGGGCCGCGCCAATGACCCTGCCCCAGAATGTGTGGTGGGCGCGGCCGGAACCTCGGTGCATGACCTGGTGCAGGCCTGGCTGAACGTCACGGCCGCAACCACAGACGCCTTTTGGGATAACGTAGAGACCAACCACACTGAAGGCCATCTTGACCTGGTGCTCTGTGCGCTGACCGATAACCATACCGCTTTGAGCGCGGCGATTAAAACGGCCGATAATCCCTCCCCACCAGCCCATCCGCTGGACGCCTTTGCCCCTATCAGCAGCGTCGCGGAACTGGCGGCACGCACCGACCGGCAGTGGCGCAGTTTCTTTGTGGGGCGCGGGCATCTCCTGCCCGACTTCACCAAACCGGGCACAACAGAGGAGCGGGTAGAGGCCTTTATTCGCCACCTGCGCAAATTCCTGGCTGTAAACAGTGAAGCCGCAGACGATCCGGTGCTTGGGCCAAATGTGCCACCCCTGTTGGGTGTTTCCCAATTTGATATTTTCCAGCGCTTTGCCGATGCCTACCAGGCGCGGGCGGGCGCGGCCTTTCTCTTTGGCGGCACCTGGGACAATAGCCATTTCCAAGGTGCGCTCACCGATGTCTTCCCGCTGGATGAACAGGCGCGTGCCTGGCTGGCGCAGGCCCTACAGACCATTAACGACCTGCACGCTTTGGCTGATATTGGTGCAGTGGCCGTTCCCAACGAACCTGATTTGCGCTTCTCCATCATGGAAGCGCTCTTTGCGCGGGGCTTTGCCGGCCCTGAGGCGATTGCCGCGCTCAGCCTGGAAGATTTCAGGTATGCGCTCACCGGCACGGTCGCTTACCACTTTGCTGCAACCATCTACGCAAATGCTGGCGGGGCAGGGGGTGAGGCTGTTCCCGCTCCCAAACCGGGCTTTCAGGCCATCAACCCTGATGACCGGCTGGTGAACTGCGTCCCGCCAGCACATCTCTCCCCGCTAGGGTCGTTTGCCTACCTGCACGAGTTGCTGCGCGTGCTGCCCACCACTACCTGCGAAAAGCCGCTGCCCGACCCGGGAACGGGGGAGCAGCCGCAGGGATTAGGGCAGGCCGCTGCTTTCCGTCGCGGCGACATCGGCGCGATGCACGTGGTTCGCGCCAATCAGGACACGCCGCTGCCCATGATTGATTTGGTCAACGAGAGTTTGGAGCATCTGGCGGCCAATCTGCCGGGATCGACGAGCGGAGCTATTTACAACACGGCGATGAGCGAGCTGGAAACGCACATGCTGCGCCCGCCCGGCTCCCCGGAGAAGCACAGCGATCCCTATCGGCATGATGCGGAAAAGTTACTAGAGGCGTTGCCGGAGCATTCCTCGCCCGCTGTGCCGGTAAAAAGCGCCGGGGCTTATGATTTGCTGCGGACAGACTTTAGCGCACCGGAACTGCCCTACAACCAGCCGCTGGAAGTGCTGCGCACCTACCTGGGCCATATGGAGACAACGCGCTATGCTGTGATGCGCCGCTTCCGTAAGGACATCACCGCCTTTGTGCTCGATCCCGATAACGAACCGGGCGACTTTCAGCGCCATTTGTGGCGCTACCCGGTGCGCTGCGAGATTGCCATTGAGTACCTGGGCATCACGCCTGAGGAGTACGCGCTGCTCTTTAGCCAGGATATTGCCACCACGCCTACAGAAGGGCGCTTGCTGCTGCATGAACTGTATGGCTTTGCGACCGATACCGTTGACGATCGGCCCTGGACCGAGATTGTGGTACGCTTGCCGCAGTTTCTGGCGCGAACGGGGCTGGATTACTGCGACTTTCGCGACTTGTGGCTTTCCCAGTTTGTGCGCTTTTCCCGTGCGCCCGTGACAGTACCGGGAGCGCCAGGGGAAAACCCTGATGAGGGTGAGGAGGAAGACACGGGCTTCCCCGACTGCGATCCCTGCTGCCTCGATGAGTACGTGATTCAGTTTGATGATCCGGAAGATGCGGAAACGGCGCTGGCGCGGCTGGCGCTTTTCATCCGCCTGTGGCGCAAGCTGCAAACGGCCGATCCCAAACTCTATCACTTTGCGGACCTGTGGCAAAATCCCTACACCTTTACCCAGCTTAAGGACATCTGCGATGTTTTGAGGCTGTACAAAGATGGAAGCATCGATCCCGACTTTGTCTGCCAATTGGCGGCGATGCAGATGCTGCGCGATCACTTTGCCATGGCGTTGAGCGACGGCAGCCCAACGCCACCCGGCGCGACCGGCGCAGACCGAACCCATTTGCTGGCGCTTTGGGTGGGGCCGGGCGCGGCCAAATGGGACTGGGCCGTTGGGCACCTCATTGAGAAAATCCAGCATTACGCGCAAAGGCGCCTGGATGCTGACAAGCGGTCACCAGAGTTTGTCAAGCTGCTGGCGGAGAATCTTGATCCCTTATCGCGGCTGATTGGCTTTAATCCGGGACGGCCGGAACACACCTGGCACGCCAACCCGCGCCATACGCTGCGCTTTGCTGAGGTGCTAGCCAAGATTTACGCTTCCTCTTTTGGCATCGGAGAAATCCTCTTTCTCTTTACGGTGGACGATCACCTGGATGGGGACGATCCTTTTGAGCTGCAAACGGATGAAGAGATGTCGGACTCGCCGCTGGACTATGCCGACGACGAGCCAGACCATTCGCTGTGGGCGCTGCGGGATAAGCTGCTCGCGGTTGAGGTGAGCGAGGGGGAAACGGCCGTTTGGACCTGGGCCGAAATCGAAAGCACGCTGCGGGATAAGTTTGGCTATACGGCCGCTGGCCCCGGCGACCCGCTGCGCTCGTTGGGCGAACATTTCTTCCCCACCCTGTTGGAAGCGAGTGGGTATACGCTGTCGGCAACGGCGCGGCAGTACCGCGTCAATCTGGCGACGCCCTCACCCGCGATGTGGAACACGGCCCCAGGCGGCCCCTTCCGCTACGATCCCGGTGCGGGGCAGTTGTGGACGGAGCTTCCTCTGCTTGATGAGGCAGCCCTGGAAAAGCTCAGCCGCATCCGCCAACTAAACGCAGCAGAGCAAACGGCCGTTCGCGAACTCTACTTTTTACCGCGTGTCGATCTGGCCCACTTCGGCTTTATCTTTCCCGACTTTGCCGAAGCACAGGTGCGTCTCATCCAGGAAGCGGACGAGGAAAAGCGATGGGCCTACTTCCAACAGGCCTTCGCCTATTTTTATGAATCTTGTGAGGTGATTGCCCAGCACCTGACCGAGCATGTTGTCGCCAAAACCGAACAGCCCGCCACCGAAGACGGGCACGAGCTGGCCTGGGCCATCCTGCGCCACCTTTACGCCGATGAAAACCGGGCCACCTCGACCTGGGAAGACAACAGCGGTGCTATGCCTACCCTGACCTGGGAGCCTCAACCGCGTGGCGGCGCTTTTGCCGCTTTGCTGGGGCTGCGGGGTACGGGTTTACTGGGTGAGTTCAGTACCCTAAGCGGGACGCAGATCTGGCGCGAACTGCGCGGCGGTGTGGGTACCTTTGGCGATACCCTGAACCAGTGGAACGCCCCCGTGCCCACGGTGCTGCCCGCAATGGACCTGGTGTTGACGCCGCAGCAAGCCAATTTTGTCGGCTTGCACAACGGGTTTGCTTTTTCGGCCGCGAGCAGCGAACAGCTAGGTGGGATACAGGGCTTTCGCGCCGTCTGGCACGGTTCGCTGCTGGTGGAGGAGGATGGATCCTATACCTTCCTCGCCGGAGCGCCAACGGAGGCAGGCGAAGTGCCGGACTTTGAGGCGGCGAAGCACAATCGCTGGCGCGTCACGCTGGAACGGGGGCAGCGCATGTGGGTGCTGCTCAATCATCGCTGGGTGGGGGAGGATGCCCCGGCAGCGGCGGAAACCTCGCTAAACTTGCGTCGTGGCGTCTATGACTTAACGATTGAGTTTGAACAGCCGCAGCCCGAATTTAAGCGTGCCGAGGATGTCTGTCCACAGGTGAGTGGTTTTCAACTGAAGTATGCGGGACCGGATACAGATGACGAGAGAATCACCATTCCCCTGCAGCGGCTCTTTTATAAGGAGAAAGATGCGCCGCTAGATGACAAGCTTGAAAATTTAGCCGGTGCAGCCCAAGCCTTCCTGCGTGAGCGGTACGTGGGAACCATCCGCGATATGCGGCGCACCTACATGCGCAGCTTTAAGGCGCTCCTCTTTGCCCATCGCTTTGCCCTTTTTGCTCAGAAGCGGGCCGATTCTGGGCAGTCAGAACTGGGCTAT
>Ga0299914_10002075_pt1 | contig 13627 bp, 11 predicted proteins | sample RVTome_10_FD_201361 | JGI IMG/M metagenome (GOLD analysis project Ga0299914, IMG submission 201361) | Soil microbial communities from uranium-contaminated site in the Upper Colorado River Basin, Wyoming, United States - RVT153D57 (version 2) ...
GGTCGTACGCCTACGCCGACTTCGTACCTGACGAGGACGACGTCGTGGTCGAGCGGATCAAGGCCGCCGGCGCGATCGTGATCGGCAAGACACAGGTGCCGGAGTTCGGGTACTCCGGCACTGGGCAAACCCCGCTCGGCCCCCCGACCCGCAACCCATGGAACCTGGAGCGCACGTCCGGTGGCTCCTCCGCCGGGACGGGTGCTGCGGTCGCGACCGGCATCGGACCGTTCTCGCTGGGCAGCGACGGTGGCGGCTCGGTCCGCATCCCCGCCAGCTTCTGCGGGGTGTACGGCATCAAGCCGACGATGGGCCGGGTCCCGCTGTACCCGGGCACCAAGGACCACCGCTACCCGGGCGTGTCGAGCTGGGAATCCATCGAGCACATCGGCCCGCTGACCCGCACCGTCGCCGACGCCGCGCTGGTGCTGTCGGTGATCGCCGGATACGACGACCGGGACCGCCTGAGCGTTCGGTCTGATGATGTCGACTGGCTGGGCGCCGTCGACAGCGACCTGCGGGGCGTCCGGGTTGCCTACAGCCCAGATCTCGGGTACGCCGCCGTCGACCCCGCTGTTCGTAGGGTCACTGATCAGGCGGTGACGGTCTTCGAGCGCGATCTCGGCTGGGTCGTGGAGCGCGCCGACCCCGGCTGGGAAGATCCCTACGAGGCACTGCTGCCGCTCATCGTCTGCGAGAGTGACCTCGCCGGGTTGCGCCGGCTCGCCGACGAGCTTGGCGAGCGCATGTCGCCGCATCTGGTGGACGTCCTCCGGTTGGACTGGACCGCCGAGCAGCTCACCAGCGCTGTGGTGCGGCGCAAGGCGGTCTACAACGCGGCGTGGCGGTTCTTCCGTTCTTACGACCTGCTCCTGACCCCGACACTGGCCGTGCCGCCATTCGAGCACGGCCTGCAGGGTCCGGCCACCATCGACGGGCGTGAGGTCGACGCGTTCTACTGGCTGTCGTTCACGTTCCCGTTCAACTTCACCGGCCAGCCGGCGGCGACGGTCCCGGCCGGGTTCACTGAGGACGGCCTGCCCGTCGGGTTGCAGATCGTGGGACGGCGGCTGGACGACGCGCTCGTACTGCGGGCCTCGGCGGCGTTCGAGGCCGCAGCGCCATGGCGGGACCGCTGGCCTCCGATCCTCGCCGACTCAGGGTGATGACAGTCCGGATTGTCCGCCTCCGCGGTCACGCCCCGTTGACCCCGACGAGACGTGGGTGATCGGCCCCGACCCGCTCGGCACCAACGAGAGGCTGCTGACCATGACCACCTGTCACCCGAAGCTGTCGGATCGGCAGCGACTGGTCGTCTGGGGCTGAGCTCGACGAGGATCGAACGGCAGCCTCGGGCGGCGTCGCTTGTCGCCCGCTGCCACGTGTTGTCCCGCGGCGTCATGGACGGTTGGAGCGCACCACCCTGCTTGGCTTCACGTTCTGGGCGGGGCTCTAGGCGTATGCGGAGCCTTCACTGCCCCGTTCGTCGTCCCTGTTCGGCGTCGGCCACGATCTTCGCGATCCGCCGGGCCCGCGTGTTGGGCTTTACGGCGCTGATGACCTGCCACAACATCTGCTTGCGCGCCGATGGCGGAAATGTGTCCCAGTACGCGCGCGCCTGGGGCACCGCGTCGAGCGCCCCGGCGAGGTCGTCCGGTTCGACGAGGTCCTCCACTGCGTCGTACCGCGACCACCAACCGTTGTCCTTGGCCACCTCGACGGCGCGGCGTCCCGCCTCGGTCATGCGGCCCTCGGCCTCGAGCCTGGCGACCCGTTCACGGTTCAGGCGCGTCCAGCCGCTGCGCTGCCGCCGGGGCGTCATCAACTGCAGGCCGCGCGCGTCGTCAAGGGTGTTCACGGTCGAGTCGATCCAGCCGAAGCACAGCGCCTCCTCGACCGCTTCCTCGTAGGGGACGGCGGGCCACCCGGTGCCGCGCTTCCACGACGCCAGCCACACCCCGGATGTGGCGGCGTGATACGCGGCGAGCCACGCCCGCCAGGCTCCTCGCGTCTCGGCGTGGTAGATCGGATAGCCGAACTTCCAGGTCGGCGGATGCTCCGAGGCGGTCGGTGGGACGTCGACGAATGACATGCACACAGTCTGCCGCGGGCCCTCCTGCGACCGCGGCGCCGGATCCCGCGCCCCTTGTCAGTCCGCAGATGGACCCATGGGGCTCATCAGCTGAAAGTAGTTGTTGTCGGGATCGGCGAGCGTCGCGATCCACATGCCCTCCCCTGGGCGCGGCTGGTACGGTTCTCGCACGACGATGGCGCCGGCCCTCTCGACCCGTTCGAACTCGCCCTTCACGTCGGCCGTCTCGATATTGCAGATGATCCGGCCCGGGTCGGGATTGCTGCCCGTGACCTCGTCGTGCGGCCCGACAGTGAGCGAACCTGCGCCGAGCTGCCAGCCGGTGAAGCCCTGCTCAGACCAGTCGGGCGCGCCAAACAGCTTCGTGTAGTAGTCCGCGAGGCGCTTGGCGTCCTCCGATCCGATCATCACGCTGTTGAGGTTCATGGCTGCTCCTTGTTGTATGGGTCGACCGCAATACCCGCACAGTCATGACCGCGGCGGCGCAAGAAATTCATCGCCGCTGCCGGACCACATGCCAGCGTGCTTGATCAAGCCCACCAGGTTCGTCCCGGGATCCGGCACTCATCGGGGCGGCGGCGGCAGCCTTCGACAACGTCAAGAGGGAACCGCGGCGGGACCCGGACGCCAACGAACCACTCGGTGAAGCGTGCGGCCCGAGCTCGAGGCCGACGTACCAGTCACGCTCGGACCAGCCCATCGTGGTGGGGTCGAGCGCTGGCAGGAGCGCGGCCCACGGCTCCCCGGCTCGGTGTTCTCCAGGACAAACTGTGTGAAAGCCAGGGACAGCCTGCGGCAGCGAGGTCACACCGACATGCGACGTCCACCGGCCCGTCTCACTCCGATGGCTGATGGAAGCCAGGTCCGTCCAGCGCAGGGCGTCGACCAGGTCGGGTCGCCGATGTGCCACCACGCGCCGGTCCTCCTCGAGTACAGACCGCCGCGGGGTCGGGCGTCCCTGCCGATGAAGCGATGCTTAAGGTGCGCCGGCCATCGTCCTTTCCAACCACGTCGGACACGGACAGGAGGACATCATGACGGCGCTCATGCTTGTTGGCATCGTGATGGCACTCGGCTGCTTCATCTGGGCCCTGGAACTGATCACCCGGGCACCGGTACCCCACACCCCGTGGTACCCGACAGGGGAGGAGCCGTCGGACCGACCGGACCCGGACGGGGACGCTGACGATGGCTGCGGTTCGGCTGTTGGACCGCAGGAGATGAACGCCAGGTACGCGTTCGGGTACGACGACGGCGACGTCCGCAACGCGGTGTTTGCGAGGACGTACACGTCGTCCGGCCTGCTCAACGTCGACAGCGTCCCGAACGGATGGCTCATCGCCGGGATCCTGAACAACTTGATCGTCGATCTGATGATCGTCCGCGATGGGCCCCTGCCGCATCCGCACCGTCCGACCTCCGTGTTGCTGTACGGGCCGCCAGGCGTTGCGAGGACCGCGGTGGCGCACGCCATCGCCCGGCGCCAAGGGGTGGGTCTCGTGCACGTGCTCGCCTCGCAGATCGTGCCGCGGTATGCCAGCGGGTCGCAGACACTCGTGGCGTCGGCCGTCAACGCGGCCCGAACGGACCCTCCCTGCGTCGTGTTCGTCGACGAGTTGGAGACCCTCCTCCTGCGACCGCAGGACACCAGGCGGCAACGCGCCGTGCACGACCTCATCGGTGGCATCCTCCAGCCGTCCTACAGCGTCGCCCCGCTGTTGATCGCGTCCGTGACGACCTACGACTCGATGCCACAGGGTGAACGGTTGGTGCCCCATCGGTTCGACCAGGTCGTCCGGGTCGACGTTCCTGCGTTCGAGGGCGGGTTTTTCGGGACGGCCGCGTAGCTCGCTTCAACATGGCCCGTGAAGCGTGCGGCTGCTGGGCATGGGTGCGGCCGAGACCGCGCACGCGATCGCGGCGTCGCGCATGCTGGCTTCGCTGTTGGACGACGACGTTCACCGCCGCCGTCGTGGACGGTTGAGCGGCCGCGGACCTCCGATCCACGGTACGACGCACTCCTCATCCGGCTCGGGCGGGTGAGCGCCGTGGTCAGCTCGACGCGGACGGTCTTCGCGGACCTGTCGGTCTGCGTCCGCCAAGGCGGTCTTGTGCCCGTTGGAGGCCCGTCCGGTGTCGGTAAGTCGACCATGCTGGCGGTCATGGCCGGCCTGCGACCACCTGCCGCGGCGTGGTCACCTGGTCCGCGGCGGCCGACGGGGCACCCGTGTCGGACCCACATCCCCTCACACCGGGCGAGCCGTGGCAGGCTTGTACCGTTGCGTGGGGCCGTCCGGCCAACACGCGGCTGTCGGGTCCGGAGGCCGCATGGGTGACGTGCGGGTGTCGTTGCTTGGGCCGGTCGAGGCGCACCGCGCAGGCGCCAGTGTGCGACTCGTGCCGCGCGAACGCGCGCTGCTGGCGATGCTGGCGCTGGCCGTCGGTCGGCCGGTCACGTCGGCGGCGCTGATCGCCGGCGTCTGGGGTGAGAATCCGCCGGCGTCATCCCGCAACGCCGTCCAGGTGCACGTGTCCGGGGTGCGGCGTGCGCTGGGCGGTGACGTGATCCGTACGGAGCCTGGCGGGTACCGCTTGGACGTCGCCGCCGAGGCCGTCGACACCGTCCGGTTCGAACGGCTCAGCGACGAGGGCGCGTCGCAGCTGCGTCGTGGCCGGCCAGACGTCGCCGCTGAGCTGCTCCGCAGGGCCCTCGCCTTGTGGCGCGGCGAGGCGCTCTCCGACTGCGGCGACCTGCCGTTCGCGCAGGTGGAGGCGGACCGGCTGGAGGAGCGCCGGCTGGTCGCGTTGGAGCACCGCCTCGACGCCGACGTACGGTGCGGGAGGGGCGACGACCTGGTCGAAGAGCTGGTTCCGCTGCGCGCGGCCCACCCCTTCCGCGAGCGCATCGCGGGCGCGTTGATGATGGCGTTGTTCCAGGCCGGACGGCAGGCGGACGCGCTCGCTGCGTACCGGTGGACCCGGGACCGGCTGGTCGACGAGCTCGGTGTGGAGCCGGGCCCGGAGCTGCGGAGGATCCACGCCGAGATCCTCGGCGGCGATCCGGCGGTGCCGTCGGCCCCGTACTTCCTAGGCCGCCCGGCGTTCGGACGTCCACCGACCCCACCCGCACCACTGATCGCCCGCGCGGAGGACCTGACCGCGATCCAGCGGCTGTTGGGCCACGCCCGCCTGGTGACCCTGCTCGGACCCGGTGGTGTAGGCAAGACCCACCTGGCGATGGAGTGCGCGCGGTCGGCGGCATCACGTGACGGGCTCGAGGTGTTCTGGGCATCGCTCGCGGAGCTCACCGACGCCCCGCAGGTGCTGCCGACCATCGCGCAGGTCCTCGGCCTGCGGGAGACCACTGACCGGTCGCTGCTGGACCTGGTGCTCGCACTTCTCGCAGACCGGCGAGCGCTGCTCGTGCTGGACAACGTCGAGCATCTCCTCCCCGACGCTGCCGTCACCGTCGCGCCGCTGCTCGCCCACGCGCCGGACCTGTCCGTCCTGGCGACCTCACGGGCCGCGCTGCGGCTGTCGGCAGAGCACCGCTACGAGGTGCGCCCGCTCGCCGTGCCTCCGTCGCACGCCTTGGCGAGCCCAGACGAGGTCGCTGCGACGCCGGCATGCGCGCTGTTCCTCGCCAAGGCCCGCGCGGTCCGCCCCTCGCTGCGAACGTTGACCGCTGACACCGCCGCCGCGGTCGCCGAACTGACCAGACGGCTGGACGGCCTGCCGTTGGCGTTGGAACTGGCCGCCGCACGCACGAACCTGTTCACGCCAGCGACGCTGCTCGCCCGGCTCGAACGGCCGCTCGTGCTGCTGACGTCAGGGTCGGTCGACGCGGCGGGTCGGCACCGGTCGCTGCGCGCTGCCGTGCAGTGGAGCCACGATCTGCTGACGCCCGCAGCGCAGCGGCTGCTGGCCGGGCTGAGCATCTTCCGCGGCGGCTTCACGCTGGCCGGCGCAAAGGCGCTATGGGACAGCTTCGCCGATCCCGACACCGCTGTCTTCAACGTCTTCGACGTCCTCGACGAGCTCGTCGACGCGAGCCTCATCGGCCAACCTGAGGACGCCGACGATGACCGGTTCCAGATGCTCGAAACGATCCGCGACTTTGCCGACGAGCAGCTCGCCGATCCTGCCGAACGCCGCAGGCTGCGGCAGGCCCACGCCGCCTTTGTCGAATCGGTCGTCGCGCCCGACCCGCTCATTCCGCTCGTGGCACCGACCACCCGTGAGGCACATCTCCTCACGGTCGAGCAGCACAACGTGCTGGCCGCCACCACATGGACGAAGGACGCGGGCGACCACGTTCGCGGCGCCCGGCTGACCTTCGCCCTCGCCGGGTGGCTGATGATCGCCGGGCTCGCTACCAAGGCCGACACGCTGCTCGCGACGGTCGAGGACGACCCGCCCGACGCGGCGTCCCGGGCCCGGGCGATCATCACGCGCGCGATCGTCGCCACCTGGAGCGGACGGGTCGAGCGGTCGGTCGACCTCCTCGGACGGATCCGTCAGCTTCCCCGGATGGAGACCGCATCGGAGTGGCGGGCGATCGCGGACGCGCAGTGGGCGCTGATGCAGTCCCAAACCGTCAGCCCCGAACCCGACGAGATCACCGTTCTCGTCGAGCATGCGATCGCCACAGTCCGAGCAACCGAAATCGCGTTTGCACTCGCGTTCACGCTGTCCTGCGGCGGCGGCGCCATGACCGCGGTAGACACCGTACGCGCCCGGACGATCCTCGAAGAAGCCGTCGCTCACGCACAACAGACGCCATCGCACCCGGACTGGATCATCGCCGCCAGCAACCTCGCCGAACTGGAACTTTCCACCGGAAACGCAGACGCGGCAAAGCGGTGGGCCCAGACCGCAGCCACCGTCGACCTCTGCCGCTGGGCGCCCGCGATGCGCGGCTACCCGCTGGACCTGCTCGGCGCGTCGCATCTCGTCCTCGGCGAGTTCGACCGGGCCGAGGCGCCGCTGCGTGAGGCACTGACGCTTGCCGCCCAGGTCGGCGACACCGGCCTGCTGTACGAGGTCATCAGCCGCTTCGCCGCACTCGCGGCGGTCCGCGGCCAGCACGCGCGCGCCCGAAACCTGCTCACCGCCTACCTCGACTGGAGCCACCACACAGGCTCAGCGCCGAGCGGCAGCGCCCAGACCGTCATCGCCCTCCACCTGGCCCACGTCCGCGACGAGGTCGGGCGCCAATATCGGCAAATGACGGACACCGCCGACCTGCCGTCAGCGCGCGAGCTGGTCATCTACGCGCTGTCCTGACGTCAGGAGATCCGGCGGAGCCCGAGTTGCACTTGCCGCCGGCGAGGCGAGGTCACTGATCCCCGACAGCCTGCCTACCTGTCGCACCACTGCTGGGACAAACGACGCAGGCGCGGCGACAGTCCCGACATGCGCCACACAGGAGATGTGCCGTCGTCGGTTGTCGTGTCCGTGCGGCATTAGCGGTTCTTAAGGACCCTCCGACACATTCTTGCCGAACGCCACAGCAAGTCGCAGACGGCCCAAGCAGTCGGTCATCGGGCACGTATTCCGCCATCGGCGGAAGCAAGATCCACCAGTTGCGAAGCGCACTAGCCGCTCTACCTACTGAAAACGGAGATCCAACATGAACATCAAGCACCTTGTCGGCCGAGCGCCGTTGGGCCGGAGCCGAGCCGGCATTTTTGACCGCGGCCGAGCACCGGTCGCCGATGGCACGACCGCAGTCCCCAGTCGGCCCTCGGTTGTCGCGACCCTCATCACAGCCTTTGTCATCGTGCTGCTCAGTCTAGGAGGTTGCACCTCAGGAGAGATCAGGACCACTGGCCAGGCCGGCGGCGAGTTCGTGAACGCTGTCCGCCGTTCCGACGAGTCTGTTCGGGCCATGACAACGACGCCCGGCGCAGTGTACGTCGGCAGTGCAGCCAGCACCGTAGGACTCCCAGGCCACCTCGCGCGCAACCTCGATGAATGGGCGGAAGCCGCGAAGAGGTCAGGCGGCCTTCTGGAAGAAGTTGGACGGCTCGTTGGCAAGACCGGCTCTGCTATCGCGTTGAACAGCGAGGGCCTTGCTCGCGCACAAACGACGTTTGCCGCGATCGATGTTGCGGCTCGCAATTCGACCGACGCAGCAACTCTGAAACAGAAGGTGTCGGACACAGTTTCACGGATTCGCTCATCAGAGGTCGTTTGGAAAGCTCTCGTGTCGTCCATGTGGAACGTCACGTGTCAGGCTCTCTACAATCCGCCGCGTACGCAACAAGAGTACACTACGGCAGTCGTCGAGCAGGCCTCCGACTTCGGAGTAGCATTAACAGACGACGTCGGCGCGGAGATCATAGCGCATGGCGTATCCGCAATTCGCGAGGACGAGACTGCAGCGGATATGGCCGTGAACGCCTGCGGACGAATAATGAGGCTGCGGTAAATACATCATAGTCACGCGGGCATTGCGACGAGCTTGCAGGCGAATCCATTGCGACGCCTTCGACGGTCGGCCGGGCGCTGCTGACCGCGATATGAAGCGGTCCACGCAACAACCCGAGCTACTTGAGCGACAGAGACTACGCGGCGTCCGGGGCGACAGGACGCTGGGTCGACTCTGCTGGCGTGGTCGCCGTCAGGACACACCTGCGCGAGAGATAGTACAGCCGTGGACTGGGGTTGAGGTGTGTTTGCATAGGTCTGCGAGTGGCTAGACCAGACGTGTCGAGGTCGTCGACGGAGGCGCTATGCCCGAGCTGGGGGACCGATTCCCGAGGTTTCGCGCCGCCGCCGTGCAGTCGGCCCCAGTGTTCCTCGACCGCGACACGACGGTTGATCGGCTGGGCAGCTACGTTGCAGAGGCGGCGGACAACGGCGCCGAGCTGGTCGTGTTCTCCGAGTCATACATCCCGGCCTTCCCGCTGTGGAACCTTGTCGTGGCGCCCATCGACCAACATGACCTGTTCCGCGCGCTGTACGAGCAGGCCGTATCCGTGCCGGGGCCGGCGACCGAGCGCCTCGCGGGGTTCTCGAGACGGTACGGCGTCCACCTGTCGGTGGGTGTGACCGAGCGCAGCGCGGTCAGCATGGGCGGCCTGTACAACACGAATCTTCTCTTCGACCCGACGGGCCGGCTCATCAACCGTCACCGCAAGCTCGTGCCGACCTGGGCGGAGAAGCTCAGTTGGGCCAACGGCGACGCGAGCCAGCTACGTCCCGTTCCCACCGCGGTGGGGCGGCTCGGCATGCTCATCTGTGGCGAGAACACCAACACGCTCGCACGCTACGCCCTACTTGCGCAGGGCGAGCAGGTGCACATCTCGACGTATCCGCCCGTGTGGCCCTTCCAGCGCCCTGATGCGACGCACAGTTACGATCTGACGCGGGCGATCGAGATCCGCGCTGCGGCGCACGCGTTCGAGGGCAAGGTCTTCAACATCGTGTCCTCGGGATTGCTTGATAGCGACGCCATCGACCGGGTCGCGCGAGTCGCGCCCGACGTCAAGGACATCCTCGAGTCGACGCCTCCGTCGGCGTCGATGATCTTGCATCCCAGTGGCGAGGTGTGTGCGGGTCCGATCGTCGGTGAGGAAGGTATCGTCTACGCCGACATCGACGTCGCTGACAGCATCGTGCCGAAGCAGGCGCACGACATCGTCGGCTACTACCAGCGGCCCGACGTCTTCCGCTTCGCCATCGACCAGCGCCCGCAGCGCCTCATCGATGTGCGCCGCCAGGAGCCGAGGGCGGACGCGACGTCTGGATCGGACAGCCCGTGGACGGCCATGCACGTCGCCGCCGATGAGCTGCAGGACGAGGAGTAGATCCATGCGCGTTGGGATCGTGGCGTATGAGGGTGCCGACGAGCTGGACGTCGTCGCGCCGCACCGCATCCTCGGTGCCGCCGGGTTCGACGTCGAGGTCGTGGCGGAGGAACGCGGTGAGGTGGCGCTCAGCGAGGGTCTTGTCGTCGCGGCGACCGGCGACTTCGCGACCTGCCCACCGCTGGACGTGCTGCTGGTGACGGGAGGATCCAGCACAGAGACCGATCGGGGCCGACGGGTCCAGCAACGCAACGAGCGCCTACTTGCATTCGTCCGCGACCGCGGGGCCAACGTCCAGCTCGTCAGCGCAGTGTGCACTGGCGCCTTCATTCTCGCCGAGGCAGGCCTGCTCGCGGGACGACGCGTGAACACCCACTGGCAGTACCGGGATGAGCTCGACGAGCTCATGCGGCGGCGAGGGGAGCCGGTCGAGATCGTGGCAGAGCGGGTGGTGTGGGACGGCGACCTCGTCACGTGCGGCGGCGTGACCAGCGCGATCGACCTGTCGCTTGACGTCGTCGCGCACTGTCTCGGCGAGGACCATCGCAGGGCTGTCGAGGCGGTTCTGGAGCGCAACACGCCGCCGTTGACGACCGGGCTCGCGCACAGATGATGCAGACAGGGGTCAGTAGGGAGTGACAGATGGCTGGGCGATCACGGACCGGCGATGCGATGAGCACCGAGCACACGCCGGCGACCGCCAAGGGCCGTTTCCTCGGCGTCGTACCACGCACGTCCGTCGGCCGGGCGCTATGGGCGTTCGGCGTGTTGAACCTGTTCCTGACGTTCCTGCCCGCGTGGGACATCGCGTTCAACGACGCGCGGCTCGTAGGAGGGCTGCTGCCATTGACGATCTTGTGGTCCTACGCGGTCTTCGGGTTGAACATGCTCCTCGCGATCGCGGTGTACTTCCTGCAGTTCCGTCCGTGGGCAGACCGGATCGAGGGCAGCGATCTCATACGGCCGACGGACACCAGCCGCCGTGACGAGTACGACGCCGTCACGAAGCGGTCGAAGCCGGGCGGCGCACGGGAGCGGCCGTGATGAGCGGCATCACGATCGCCTCGCTGGCGGGAATGGCCGCATACCTGCTCGTCATCTTCTTCATCGGGCGTGCCGCCTACCGCCGCAACATCAAGGGCGACCTCGACGACCAGTATCTTGTTGGACGCAGCCTCAACCCGTTCGTGCTCGTCGGAACACTCTTCGCCACCTGGTTCAGCACATTCGCGTTCCTCGGCGGTCCCGGCACCTACTACCTCAACGGCGTGAGCTGGCTGCTGTTCGGCTTCTTCAACTCCATGGGCCCCGTCTTGATCTGGGTGTTCGGCGGTCGAATGTGGGCGTTGGGACGCCGCTACGGTTTTGTCACACCTGGTGACCTGCTCGCCACCTACTACGACGACAGCCGGCGTGTGCGGGTCCTCTCCGCCGGCGTCGGCATCGCGGTGCTCTTCCCGTACGCCGCCATCCAAATCGCTGGCATCGCCAAGGCGGTCGCCGGCGCGACCGACAACGCGGTGCCATACACCGCGGGGCTCCTCATCGTCGCCGTCAGCGTCGGTCTCTACTCCATCTTCGGGGGCGCCCGCGCCATCGTGTGGACCGATGTGATCCAAGGCTTCATTTTCGCGCTGGTGCTTCTCGCAACAAGCGCGCTGGTCGTGGGCTGGGCCGGCGGATGGACAGACGGTTGGCAGCAGGCCATCGACACCAACCCGGACAAGATGGCATTCACCGGTGACACCGCAGGCGCGTACTTCACCACAATGCTGCTGTGGACCTTCGGCTGGGTGCTCACCCCTCACCTGTGGCAACGCATGTACATGGCACGCTCCCCCCGGGTGCTCGGCGTGTCGATGGTGTTCGCCTCCGGCCTCTCGTTGTGGGTCGTGACCTTCACCGGCGCGATCATCGGCTTCCTCGCCATGGGCCTGTTCCCAAACATCCCGCAGGGCTTCGACTCGGACGCGCTCACGCCGCTGCTGTACCGCGAGTTCCTGCCTGCAGGCGCGGTGATGCTCGTCGTCGCCACGTTCGCGGCAGGGATGTCAACCCTCGACAGCCAAGTGATCAGCGGTTCCTCGCTCTTCACGCTCGACATCTTCCGTGAGAGCCGGCCGGATACTTCGCGCATGCAGCTGTCAACCGTGGGCCGGTGGTTCGAGGCGCTGTTCGTGCTCGGGCTCGTGCTGTTTGCGGCCTTCCCCGCCAGCCAGGCCCTCATCATCCCCCTGGCGTCGGTCGGTGTGGGCTTCGGCCTCGCCCTGCTCATGCCGCTCATCGGTGCCCTGTACTGGCCACGCGCAACCGAGGCGGCTGCGTTCTGGTCCATGCTGTCGGGGTTCGCGGTGATGCTCGTGCTGCAACTGACAGGTTGGACTGAACAGCTGCCGACGACGTTCGGGCCGCCAGCCTGGGGATTCTTCGCCAGCGTCGTGCTGTTCTACGGGATCAGCTTCGCGACCCAGCCAGTGTCCGGACAGCGCCGCGAACAATTCCACGGCTACCTCGACCAGACGTTCTCGACCGCCCGCGAGCCGCTACCCACCACCGCGACACCGGCCAGCGGCACCAGCGCAACGTAAGGACGCTGTGCCTGAGCGGCGTGCTCGGCCGACCTGCTGCGCCGCCTCGCCGACCTCGCCGTCGCGCGGCGACCGATCACCGGCGAGCTGCTCGACGCAGCTTGGGCGCTGCGCGACAACATCGCCGCCCGTGACCTGCCGTATATCGCCGCCGCACGGGCGCTGCCTGCGACCTGGTCACCACGGACGACCGTCTCGGGCCGCGCCGCGCTCGACATCGTGGCCACGACCGACGACCCAGCCTGACCCTTGTCGATCGGTGCGGGCAGGTGGCCGAGATCCTGCCCGCCGATCGACGCGCCGCCAGCACGGTGTTGCAGCCGCCTGGTCCAACGCAGTAGCGCCGACTACTCTTCTGCGAAGTGCTTTGGTCAGGAGCTCGCGTTGAAGGCAGCAACGCGCAGGGGCATGGGTCTTGCCGGTGTCATGGCGCTCGCGCTCGTCCTGTTGGTCCTGACTGGCCGCGCCGCAGTGTTGGCTCGCGCACCGTCCACCGAGGAGTGCGTCGAACTGTGGAACGGCGCGCTCGACAACGGGACAGCCAGCGTCGACGTGCAACCGCAGGACGTATTGCTCGCGTCTCAGGGCGCCGGCGATTGGAACGGGCAATATCCGGTCTGCTGGCTGACGATCGTCGACAACGATCACACGTGTCAGTCGTTCCACACCCTGGCCGGGAATGCGAATCGATGGGGCTCCGACCCGATCGACACCTGTGACACGTCCACGAGGCCCGACAACAGTACGGCACTGGGAGTGTCGCCGGATGGTCGGATAGCGATCCGCGAACGCTGAACGCGTCCGCATTGTCGTGACTGATTGGGGGCTCTACGCGACTGAGCGTGGGGCGCGGCCTCTGATTCTCGCGGCGGGTGCAGTGTGCCAGTCGACGCCGCAGTGCAGCAGCAGCCGGATGCGGTAGTTGTCGAAGTTGCGGAACCCGTGCCCGACGCGTTTGACCTTCTTGATGAGCAGGTTGACGGCTTCGGTGCGGGCGTTGGTCAGCCCGCCGGAGGCGTGCCAGGCGAGCAGCTCGGTCTCCCAGCGGCGCACCGTGCGCGCGAGCCGTTGGCACTCGGCGATGCCGGAGTCGACCGCCCAGCCGTAGAAGACCTCCAGCGCAGCCCGGGCGT
>Ga0299914_10002076_pt1 | contig 13624 bp, 8 predicted proteins | sample RVTome_10_FD_201361 | JGI IMG/M metagenome (GOLD analysis project Ga0299914, IMG submission 201361) | Soil microbial communities from uranium-contaminated site in the Upper Colorado River Basin, Wyoming, United States - RVT153D57 (version 2) ...
CGCTCCTTGACGCTGGCATCCACGATGTAGTCGCCTCGCGAGTAGTCGCCGTACTCGGCCGTGTCCGACACCGAGTAGCGCATGCGTGCCAGGCCGCCCTCGTAGAACAGGTCGACGATCAGCTTGAGCTCGTGGAGACACTCGAAGTAGGCGACCTCCGGCTGGTAGCCCGCCTCCGTGAGCGTCTCGTACGCCTTCTGGACCAGGCTCGACACGCCGCCGCACAGCACGGCCTGCTCACCGAACAGGTCGGTCTCGGTCTCCTCGGCGAACGTGGTCTCGAGCACGCCCGCACGCGCCGCACCGATGCCCCTGGCGTACGCGAGCGTGAGCGCACGGGCGGTGCCGGTGGGGTCCTGATGGATCGCCATCAGCGCGGGCACGCCGGTGCCCTCCGTGTAGGTGCGCCGGACCAGGTGGCCTGGGCCCTTCGGAGCGACCATGCACACGTCGACACCGGCCGGCGGCGCGATCTGGCCGTAGTGGATGTTGAACCCGTGGGCGAAGAACAGCGCGTTGCCGTCGACGAGCCCCGGCTCGACCTGCGTCCGGTAGATCTCGGGCTGCACGGTGTCGGGCACGAGCATCATGACCACGTCGGCGCGCTTGACCGCGTCGGCCACGAAGGTCACCTCCAGGCCCGCGTCGCGCGCGCGTCCGGCGCTCGAGGAGCCCTCGTGCAGGCCGACGATGACGTCGACGCCCGACTCTGCGAGGTTGCGCGCGTGTGCGTGACCCTGCGAGCCGAAGCCGAGCACCGCCACGGTGCGGTCCGCCAGCATGTCGAGCGAGGTGTCGTCCTCGTAGTGGATCTGGACCATCAGGGTTGTCTCTTTCGTTTCGGGTGGGTGCGCCGGTCAGGCGGAGCGCTGCAGGCGGAGCGTCCGGCCCTCGGTGATGCTGCGCGAACCGCGACCGAGCGCGATCATGCCCGATCGCACGAGCTCACGGATGCCGTAGGGCTCGAGCAGCCGCACGAGCGCCTCCAGCTTGTCGGCCGACCCCGTGACCTCGACGGTGACCGACTCGACGTCGACATCGACGACCTTGGCGCGGAAGACATCGGCGATCTCGATGATCTCGCTGCGTGTCGTGCCGGTGGCGGCCACCTTGATCAGCTGCAGCTCCCGCTCGACGGCCTCCGCCGGCGTCAGCTCGACGATCTTGAGCACGTTGATCAGCTTGTTCAGCTGCTTGGTGACCTGCTCCAGGGGCGAGTGCTCCGCGTCGACGAGGATCGTCATGCGCGACACGTGCGGGGACTCGGTCGTCCCGACCGACAGCGACTCGATGTTGAACCCGCGTCGGCTGAACAGTCCTGCGACGCGCGCCAGGACACCCGGCTTGTTCTCTACCAGGACGCTGAGGGTGTGCATGCTCATGGTGGGTCTCGACTCTCTCGTGAGGTACCGGGCGCTACGACGGCGGGACCGTCGGCAGACCGGCCCCGCCCGGCTCCCCCGGGCCGCCGGCGGGCAGGTCCTGGCGCGCATGCCACTCCTCGAGCGACTCGATGACGTCGTCGTTGCTGCCACCCGCGGGCACGAACGGGAACACCTTCTCCTCCGGGTCGACCCTGAAGTCCACGACCACGGGCGCGTCACCGACGGCGAAGGCCTTGTCGAGCGTCTGGTCGACGTCCTCCGCACGTTCACACCGGTAGCCGACACAGCCCATCGCGTCGGCGAGCTTGACCAGGTCGGGCACGTCGGCACGCAGGTCGATCTGGGAGTAGCGCTGCCCGTAGAACAGCTCCTGCCACTGGCGGACCATGCCGAGCACCCCGTTGTTGATGACGCAGAAGATGACGGGAACCCGCTCGGTGCTCGCCGTCGCCAGCTCCTGCAGGGTCATCTGGAAGCTACCGTCGCCGTCGATCGCGACGACCGTCGTGTCCGGACATCCGACCTTGGCGCCGATCGCCGCCGGCACGCAGAAACCCATGGTCCCAAGGCCACCCGAGTTGATCCAGGTGCGCGGGGTGCGGTACCGGATCAGCTGGCTCGCCCACATCTGGTGCTGGCCGACGCCGCTGACCACGATCCCGTCGCCGTCGAGACGGCGTCCGAGCGCATCGATCACGGTCTGCGGCTTGAGCGGGCCGTCGGCCTGCTGATCCCACCGCAAGGGGTGCTCGTCGCGCCAGGTCCGCAGCTGCGCCCACCAGGGATCGAGATCCGCACGGCGGGCACCGTCGGCGAGCAGTCGGCGGACGGCATCGGTGATCTGCTGGGTCACCACCGCACCGTCACCGACGATCGGCACATCCGGCTCACGGTTCTTGCCGATCTCCGCGGGGTCGATGTCGACGTGGATGACGCGGGCATCGGGCGCGAACCTCGTCAGGTCGCCGGTCACGCGATCGTCGAAGCGGGTGCCCAGCGCGATCAGCAGATCGGCGCGCTGCAATGCGGTGATCGCGGTCCAGTGGCCGTGCATGCCGGGCATACCGAGGTGCTGCGGGTGGTCGTCGGGGAACACACCGCGCCCCATCAGGGTGGTCACGACCGGCAGCTCGAGCATCTCGGCCAGCTCCCGCAGCTGCTCGTCGCCGCCGGCCTTGATCATCCCCCCACCCGCGTAGATGACGGGGCGCTGCGCCTCGAGGATCTCGCGTGCGGCCTCGCGGACCATCTTGCTGTGACCCCGCACCGTCGGGCGGTAGCCGGGGAGGCTCAACTGGTCGGGGTAGCGGTAGTCGAAGGTCTCGACGAGCACGTCCTTGGGAAGGTCGACCAGCACAGGCCCCGGGCGGCCCGTCGCGGCGATGTGGAACGCCTCCTTGATCGCACCGGCGATGCGAGCGGGATCGCGCACGAGCTCGTTGTGCTTCGTCACCGGCATCGTGATCCCGGTGATGTCGGCCTCCTGGAAGGCGTCGCCCCCGACCGCGCGGCGGGCGACCTGTCCGGTGATGGCCACGACGGGCACCGAGTCCATGTGCGCGTCCGCCAGGGCGGTGACGAGGTTCGTCCCACCGGGGCCTGACGTGGCCATTACGACGCCCACACGACCGGTCGCGTGGGCGTAGCCCTCGGCCATGTGGCCGGCACCCTGCTCGTGGCGGGCGAGGACGTGGCGCATCGGTGAGTCGAGCAGCGGATCGTACGCAGGCAGGATCGCCCCGCCCGGGTGACCGAATATCACGTCGACGCCCTCGGTCTCGAGGGTCGCGATCACTGCCTGGGCTCCGGTCATCTGCATGGGCGCTGACCCTTCTCACACGGGGGTCCGGGTTCCACGAGCCTGTCCGCAGCGTCGTCGCTGCGCTGTCAGCGTCCGTGGGCTCTGCTGGGCCTGCCTACAAGAAACAGCCCTTCGCCGGTGGCGGAGGGCTGGTCGATCGTCGCTGCGCTGACTACCGTCCTCCGACCGGCGGGACGAGGCCTACGAGCACGATGAGCGACTGGCGGTCATCCCAGTGCTGGCTCATGGTGGTCCTCGGCTCGTGCGCGGCACGGCGCGGGTGAGCGCGCCACCTGCAGTGTGCGCCGTGATGGCCGGCATTGCAACCCGGCCCGCACCGGGGCGTCCCGCGGGCCGTGGGCCGACCTCACCGGTGCACGGCAGGCGACAGAGTGTCACAGACGCCACACCCGTTGAATTCGTGGCCGCTCGGGCATGTCCGAGCGTCCAGTGCGCACGTCAGCCCTCGCAACCCTTCCACGGGGAGCGGAATCGGGTAGAGTGGATCCCACCGCAAGGCACCATGCGGGGGGCGGGTTCCCGCCCCCTCCCCCCGCAGCCGGTGCACCTCGTCAGCGGCCGGCGAGGGGCTGATATCAGCGCACGAGGCCGTGGCGCATCGCCGTCACGACGGCCTGCACCCGGTCGTCCGCCTTCAACTTCGTGTAGATCCGTGACAGGTGGCTCTTGACCGTCTCCTCACTGATGCACAGCACATCGGCGATGTCGCGCGTGGTGCCACCGGTCGCCATGACCTCCAGCACCTCCTGCTCGCGGTGGGTCAACGGCTCGATGCCGGCATGGATCGCCAGCGGGCCGACGCGCTCCAGGAAGGGCCGCGTGACGTCCGGGTGCAGGAAGCCCTTGCCCGCCGCGACGGCGCGGACCGCCTGGATCAGCTCCTTGCGCCGTACGTTCTTCGGCAGGTAGCCCGCCACGCCGGCAGCGACGGCACGCGTGACCGTGTCGTGATCGATGAACATGGTCAATGCCATCATCCTGGTCGGCACGTCGTGCTCCAGGATCTGGCGGACCGCGGTCAGGCCGTCCATGCCGATGAGGTTGACGTCGACCAGCGCGAGATCGGGTTGCTCGGACAGCACGATCTCGACGAGCTGCTCGCCTGATGTGACGATCGACTGCACCTGCATGTCGTCCTCGAACGACAGCATGGTGGCGAGGCCGTCCGCGACGACGCCGTGGTCCTCGGCGATGACGATGCGGATGACGGCGCTGCCGGTGGGCGGTGGATCGATGACCGGGGTGGCGAAGGTCACCATGTCGGCACCTCCAGTCGAACCGTCGTGCCCCTGTCCGGCGCTCCGGTGATGTCGAAGCGGCCGCGCGCGAGTTCGGCGCGCTGCTGCATGAGCGCAACCCCATGGCTGCGCATGCCGACCTTCGTCGGGTCGAAGCCTCGACCGTCGTCCCGCATGAGGACCACCAGCCTATCGCCCTCGTGGCGAAACTCGACATGCACCGATGACGCATGCGCGTGCTTCTCCACATTGGCCAATGAGCCGCGGACGGTCTCGTAGGCGAGCAGCTCGACGGCGAATGGGAGCTCGGGCATGGGATCGGGCGCCGTGACCGTCGCCCGAACGCCGGTGCGGGCCTGGAGATCAGCGAGCAGCTTGTGGACGCCCTCGCTGACCGTGCCTGGCACGATGGTGCTTTGCCGCAGCGACTCGAGCGTGTCACGCAGGGCGCGGATGCCGTCGCTGACGCCGAGCGTTGCCTTCTCGACGACCTCGCTGGCCCGCGCGGGATCGTTCATCTCGATGAGCATGTCGGCGTTGTCGATCTGCATCTGCGCCGCCGCGAACAGTGGGAGGACGTCGTCGTGGACCTCCATGGCGATCCGGCTCCGTTCGTGGGTGGCCTCCTCGAGGATCCGGGCGGTCAGGGCCGTCCGGGCCCGCTCGGTCGCGGCGAGCTCCGCCTCCACCTGCAGCCGGGTAAGCGTCAGCCCGATCAACGAGGCGGCAGCCTCGATGACAGCGCCAGAGGCGTCCGCGCGGGCGGTGTCGTCAGCGCTGAGCACGATCGCCGCAGGGTCGGCCCCTGGGATGTCGATCCGGACGCCACCTGACGCCGCGTCCCCCGTGAGATCCACCACGACGCTCGTGGCATCGAGCGCCCGGTCGAGGGTCTTGGTCGCGATCGGCGCCACGTCATCAGCGTCGTGGACGCTCAGCAGCTCACCCGACAGACGGTTGAGCATCTCCAGCTCGAGCACGCGCGCCGCGAGCTCCTCGGCACGGTCCTGCGCGGTGCGCGCCGACTGTTGGGCGGAATGGCTCAACCAGAACGGCACGGCGACCAGGACGACCGCCCAGCGGCTGACATCCTGGACCAGGACGACGATCAAGAGCGACATCATCGCGGAGACCGCGGCGTTCAGCGTGAACCTCGGAAAGGGGTTGGCCGACTCGGAGATGGCCTGTCGCCACGAGCGACCCCGACGCACGACGAGCATCACCGCGAGGAGCACGGTGTTGACCGCGTCGAAGCAGACGACGGCCACGAGGGCGGCGGGCACGATCTGCCACGAGCCGCTGCCCACGAGCGCGTAGACGACCCCGACGGCGACCGCCGACGTGGCGCCGGCGAGCCCGTACATTGCGCGGTTGAACACCGCCATGACCAGCGGTGCCTCCCCACGCACCTCACGCCAGAACAGCGCCCCCACACACGCGAACAGCGTGACCGCGGCCGGCGGATAGACCACGGCGGCCGACGCTATGACGATGGGACCCAGTGGCGACTCCACGTCCACCTCGGGCAGGATCGACAACGTGGTGAGGTTCGCGACTGCGATCAGCGGTATCCAGAACAACCCGTCCTGCAGGTACGACGACGGGAAGGCCGACGCGATGATCGCGCCACAGCAGAGCGCCAGCGCCGCGGAGTACGCGGTCATCAGACGAGATGGCGGCAGCCTGCGAGCCGCGGCCGTCTGCTGTGTTGCCGAGCCGGTCACCGTGTGATCCTAGTGCGACCGGCGGCAGGCCTGCGACGTGCGTCCCGCGGGGGGAAGGTACGTCCCGCGCCACGATGACCTTCCCGAGCACGACGGGTGGTCGGCAGGCCGTCCGTCAGAGTCCATGTCGCAACCGTCGGCCTGGAGGCACACAACATGCAGAAATGACCGCCAGCGGCGGTCAATCTGCACAGTATGGACGGTGCGGGGGAGATGTGGGGGTTCCACATCGCTCAGCTGCTACCAGCCTGCCTTGCGCATGCCCTGGTCACCTCCCAGAGGTCATCGACCGAAGCTCTACATCTCTCACTTGGTCACAACTACTCGCGGTAGTTGCCAAGTAGCTACTTGTTTAACTTATACCCCACGCGTTCACAGCTCGACACGATTCCGTTAAACAAGCTCTCAGGTCGTGCGCCAACAGCACGGCATGAATGACACGCACTAGTCCGACGTCCGAAGTCGGCACGATTTCCCGCCTGGGTTGCACGATCCATGACCCCAACGGGCTAATCCGTTCGCCCGCGCGAACCACGACGCGTGAAGCCTCCGTGGCGCGCTAGCGTGGTCGGTCGACGTACGACCCAGGAGGGTCATCGATGCTGCTGGAGACCATCCGCTCGCCACGCGATCTTCGGGGGCTCGACGCCGAGCAGCTCGAGCAGCTCTCCGACGAGATCCGCCGGTTCATCGTCGAGGCGGTCTCACGGACCGGTGGCCACCTGGGGTCGAACCTGGGTGCGGTCGAGCTGACGCTCGCCGTGCACCGGGTCTTCACGTCACCGCACGACGTCGTGCTGTGGGACACCGGGCATCAGGCCTACGTGCACAAGATCGTCACCGGACGGCAGGCGGGGTTCGACGCCCTGAAACAGGGCGGCGGGCTGTCGGGCTACCCGTCCCGCGAGGAGTCGGAGCACGACTGGGTGTCCAACAGCCATGCGTCGACGATCCTCAGCTACGCCCACGGGATGGCGACCAGCTTCGCCCTGCGCGGAATCGACCGTCGGATCGTGGCGGTCATCGGCGACGGCGCCCTGACAGGCGGGATGGCGTTCGAGGCGCTCAACAACCTGGGCCACAGCGGACGGCGCGTCATCATCGTGCTCAACGACAACGGGCGCTCCTACGCGCCGACGATCTCGCGACTGGGTGACCACCTGGCACGCCTGCGGCTGAACCCGTCGTACGTCCACGCCCGCAGGATGCTCGAGGACCGGCTGCGGACCCTGGCCGGCATGGGCGAGGTCGCCGTGCAGGGCATCAACAGCATCAGCGCCGCCCTGCGCGAGGTCATCGAGCCGCACGCCTTCTTCGAGGCGCTCGACGTGCGCTACACCGGCCCGATCGACGGGCACGACACTGCCAGGATCGAGCAGGCGCTGCGCCACGCCGCGACCTACGACGGGCCGATCGTCGTGCACGTGCGCACGCAGAAGGGCCGCGGCTACGCCCCCGCCGAGACCGATGTCGAAAAGCGCCTGCACGACGTGTCGGCGTTCGATCCGACCACCGGCAAGAGCGCCAGCCGCGGCAGTGGACCGACCTACACGCAGGTGTTCTCAGACACCATGCTCGAGCTCGCCGAGCGCCATGACGAGCTCGTCGCACTGACCGCAGCCATGCCGGGATCGACCGGTCTGCTCCCGCTCGCGGAACGTCACCCCGACCGCGTCATCGACGTGGGGATCGCCGAACAGCACGCGGTCACCGCCGCCGCCGGCATGGCGATGACGGGCCTGCGCCCGGTCTTCGCCGTGTACTCGACGTTCCTGTCGCGGGCCTTCGACCAGATGAACCTCGACGTCGGCCTGCACGGCCAGCCCGTGGTGTTCGCACTGGACCGTGCCGGCATCACCGGCCCGGACGGCCCGTCACATCACGGGGTGCTCGACCTGGCACTGAGCCTGCGCGTCCCCGGCATGACCGTCTTCGCCCCGTCGTCGGCAGGGGAGCTGCGGCAGATGCTGTCCGACGCCGTCACGCTGGACGGCCCGGCGCTGGTGCGGTTCCCAAAGGGCACCGCGCCCCAGGTGCCGGCCGACGAGATCGGCCATGGCCTGCAGGCCCGTCGCGTCCGGGCGGGCGGGACGGTGTGCTTCCTCGCGGTCGGCAAGATGGTGCCGGCCGCGGCACAGGCCGCCGAGCAGCTCGCTGCCGACGGCGTGTCTCCGACCGTCTGGGACGTCCGCGTCGTGAAGCCCGCCGACCCGACGATGCTCGACGACGCCGCAGACCACGACCTGGTGGTCACCGTCGAGGACGGGGTGCGCACCGGCGGCGCCGGCTCGTACCTCGCAGGCCTCATGGTCGACCGCGATGTCGCCGGGCGCAGCCCGCGGCTGTTGCACCTCGGGACGCCGGACGCCTACGTCGAGCACGGCAGCGCCGATAAGATCCACACCGATCTCGGACTCGACGCGACGGGCATCGCCGCCGCGACCCGAAAGGTGCTCGGGAGCGCCGCCTAGGACACCGGTGGCACCGGTCGCGGGCGGCGCACCACCTCGCGGGCTGCGACCGCCACCTTGCGCCGCAGCGGCACCGACGCCCGGTGCGTGAACACCTCATGGTCGGCCGCCTCGATGCGGTCCAGGATCTCACCGTACAGACGGTGGGCGATGCGGATGCACGCCTGGCTGCGCGGCGCCAGCATCCCCCACCCCTCCTCCGCCCGCCGGTACAGCGCCCTGGTCCGGTCGATCTCGAAGGCCAGCAGCCGACGCAGCTGCGGTGTCACCTGTCGCCGGAGGAGGTCGTCGGGCGTCACGCCGAAGCGCGCAAGGTCCTCCAGCGGCAGGTAGATGCGCCCGCGGTCGAGGTCCTCGGCGACGTCGCGCAGGAAGTTCGTCAGCTGGAAGGCGATGCCGAGGTCCATCGCCCGTGCACGTGCGTCGGGATGGCGGGCGCCGAGCACCGGCAGCATCATCGCACCGATCACGGCGGCCGACCCGTACACGTATTCGTACAGGTCGTCGTAGGTCGGGTAACGGGTGACCGTCAGGTCCATGGCCATCGAGCGCAGGAAGGCGCGCAGGTCGCCGTGGGCGATCCCGAGCTCGTGGACGGTGGCCACCACCGCCTTGAGCACCGGATCAACACTGTGTCCACGGTCGAGGCAGGCCAGGAAGTCGGCGCTCCAGGCCTCCAGCGCGGCCCGGCGCTGCGCATCCGACCAGCCGAGGTCGAAGTGGTCGACCAGGTCATCGGCGTAGCGCGCGAAGCCGTACAGCGCATGGACGTGGTGGCGTCGGTCCCTGGGCAGGAACCGGGTCGCGAAGTAGTACGTGCGGCCGTGGGCGGCGTGCAGCCGCCTGCACAGCTCGTAGCTGGTGGCCAGGTCGACGGGGCGGTCATCGGGCAGACCCTCGGCCACGATGACGGTGGACGGTGCCGGGTGGCGGTACCCCGGCACCCGTTCCGGCGCGCTCACGTCGGACGTCTCCGGCGTCGGCGTCCACCGTCGATGACCCGCTCGGCCGCGAGCCTGCCGGACACCAGCACCATCGGTACGCCGACGCCGGGCACGGTGCCCGACCCGACGAACACCACGCCGTCGACCGTCGGCGCGACGTTGCGTGGACGGAACGGCCCGGTCTGGCCGAAGTGGTGGCTCGCGGCGAACGGGGTGCCGGCCGCCATGCCGTGACGTGCCCAGTCGGCCGGCGTGACGACCTGGCTGGTCACGACCTCGGGCGTGCCGTAGCCGGCCTGCGCCATCCGCTGCAGCGCGGCCTGCAGCTGTTGCGGCGCCTGGGCGTCCCAGTCGATGTCGTCACCGCGCAGGTTCGGTGCCGGCAGCAGGTGGAACCCCACCGCGCCACCGTCGGGGGCCAGCGACGGATCCCCCTGCGTGGGCACCGTCAGGAACCACGACGGATCGCGCTGCACCCGCCCGGCGAGCAGATCGTCGAACGAGGCCCGGTAGTCGCGTGCGAAGTGGATGTTGTGGTGCGCGGCGTCCTTCAGTGGTCCGCCCAGGCCCAGGTGGACGACCACGCACGACGGCGAGTAGCGGAGGCGTCGCACGCGGCGGGGGGTGAGCTCGGGGCCGAGCAGGTCCCGGTAGGCGACCGGCAGGTCCGGGTTGAGCACGACATGATCGGCCGCGACCACCTCGCCGTCGGCTGTGCGCACGCCGGTGGCCCGCCCGCCGCGCACCTCGACCTGCGTCACCACCGTCCCCAGCCGCAGATCGACGCCACGACGGATCGCGAGGGATGCCAGCGCGCGGCTGACGGCGTGGATGCCACCGGCCGGGAAGTACACCCCCGCAACGCTGTCCATGTACGCGATGACGGCGTAGACGCCGAGCGCCTCGTACGGGCTCATCCCGGCGTACATGGCCTGGAAGGTGAACAGCCGGATCAGTCGCCAGTCGCGCAGGTGGCTCGCGACCAGTGGGTACAGCCGCCGGAAGCCGCCGAGCCGCAGCAGGCGCGCCATCACGACGGGTCGCGCCAGATCGAGCACCGAATCGAAGTTGGTGTCGATGAACTGGTCGTACTCGGCTTCGTACAGGCGGCGCAGGTGGTCGGCGAACACGACGAACCGGTCGGCCTCGGCCCGACCGCACACGTCGGCGACCTCGTCGCGCATCGCATCGACGCTGCCGCGCACGTACAGGCGCGACCCGTCGTGGAACCGAGCACGGTAGGCGGGATCGAGCCGCTCGAGCTGCAGGTGGTCGGCCATCGTCTCGCCGGCCAGCTCGAACAGCTCCGCGAGCAGACCTGGCATCGTCAGCACACTCGGCCCGGTGTCGAACGCGAATCCGTCGCGCTCCAGGCGGCCGGCGCGGCCGCCGGGCACGTCCGCGCGCTCGAGCAGAACGACCTCGCGCCCTGCCACGGCCAGCCGGATCGCCGTGGCGAGCCCACCCAGGCCGGCGCCGACGACGACCACGCGGTCGCGGGCCGCGCTGTCAGGCATCCCGGAACAACGCCCGACCGGCAAGCTGCGTGAGCGCCGACCGCGCCGGGCCGCCGACCACCGCGATGGCCTGCAGCGCCCGCGCATGGTGCTGCTCCACCTGCCGTTCGATCCGTGCGAGCGCTCCGCACTCGGTCACCACGGTCCGTACGTCGTTGGCGCGCCGCTCGTCGACATCGGGGTTGCCCAGCGCTGCCGTCACCACGGCCCGTTGGCTGGGGTCGGCCAGATCCAGCGCCGTCAGCATGAGCATCGTGCGCTTGCCCTGGCGCAGATCGTCCAGGACCCCCTTGCCGGTGTCACCGGGGTCACCGAACAGTCCGAGGATGTCGTCGCGCAGCTGGAAGGCGACACCCACCGCGTCGCCGTAGCCCACGAGCGCCGCGTCCAACACGGGGTCGACGCCGGCGATCGCCGCCCCGAGCTGCAGCGGCCTGGTCACGGTGTAGCGGCCGGCCTTGAGCAGCGCCACCGTGCGGGCCTGCTCTGGCTGCGCGTCACCGGTCGCGGCGAGCACCAGGTCGAGGTACTGCCCGGCCATCAGCTCGGTGCGTAGGTCGGTGAAGACCCGACGCGCACGCTCGCGCTCGAGCGTGTCCAGCGGAGCGGCGTCGAACAGCTCATCGGCCCAGACGAAGGCCAGGTCCCCCGCGAGGATGGCAGCGCCGACACCGAACCAGTCCCGGTCGCCGCGCAAGCCGGAGGCGCGGTGATGAGAGGCCATCGCGATGTGCACTGCGGGCTGCCCACGCCGACGCGTGCTGCGGTCCATGACGTCGTCGTGGATCAGCGCGAAGCTCTGGAGCAGCTCGAAGGCCGCCGCGGTGTGCCAGATGGTGTCTGTGTGGGGCGCGCCGCCCGCCCGGTACCCCCAGTAGACGAACGCTGGACGCATCCGCTTGCCGCCGGTGAGCACCAGGCGGTTGATGGCCTGCGCGACCGGCGCCAGCCGCGGGTCGAGGTCGGTCAGCTGGCGCTCGCGTGCGCCGAGGAACTCCGCGAGCAGCGCGTCGACGGGTTCGGAGACCACGCGCAGCGGGTCCACGGTCAGGTCGACGGCCGACGACGCGTCAACCATCGTGCGCGTCTGGCCTGCTGCGCGGTCGCTTCATCACCGTCTCCGCCTGCATGGTGTGACAGGTAATCGTAGGCCGGTCGGTCGCGGCACGAGGCGTGCGCTCCAGCGCGCCCGACCCGATGCTGTCGTAGGGCTCATGCGTCGCCGATCAGCCTGCCGCGGAGCAGGTCGTTGACCAGCGCGGGGTTGGCCTGCCCTCGACTCGCCTTCATCACCGCGCCGACCAGGGCGCCGATCGCCTTGTGGTTGCCGTCGCGGACCCGCTGGGCCGCATCGGGCTGCGCGGCGATCGCCTCGTCGACCATGCGCTCGAGCTCGCCCGTGTCGGAGACCTGCTCCAGCCCACGGGCACGTGCGACCACCGACGGGGTGCCCTCGCCCGCCAGCACACCGTCGAGGACCCGCCGCGCCAGCTTCGTCGACAGCGTGCCGTCGCCGACCATCCCGACCAGCTCGGCGAGGTCGTCGCCGGTCAGTGTGAGGTCCGACGGCTCGACGTCGCGCTCGTTGCTCCAGCCGAGGACCTCGTTGGTCAGCCACTTCACCGCGTCGCCGCCGGGGGCGCCGGCCGCGACCGCCGCCTCGAGCACCCCGGCCAGACCAGAGGCGACCAGCGTCGCCGCGCGGTCGGCGTCGACGTCCAGGTCGCGCAGGCGGGCCCGGGTGGCCGCCGGCAGCTCGGGCAGGTCCGCGCGCAGCTCGTCGACCCACGCCGCCGACGGTTCGATCGCCACCAGGTCGGGGTCGGGGAAGTAGCGGTAGTCGAAGACCTCCTCCTTGGCACGCAGGGTCGAGGTGTGCCCCGCATCCTCGTCCCAGTGCCTGGTCTCCTGGGTCACCTCGACACCGTCGCGCAGCAGGTCGGTCTGGCGCTCGATCTCGTACGAGACCGCGCGTCCGAGCGAGCGGACCGAGTTGAGGTTCTTGACCTCGACGCGGGTACCGAAGACCGCGTGGCCACGTGGCCGCAGCGAGATGTTCGCGTCGCACCGCATCGACCCCTCCTCGAGCTTGGCGTCGCTGATGCCCAGCGCGAGCACGATCGCGCGCAGCTCCGTCAGGTACGCCTGCGCCTGCGTCGCCGAGCGCAGATCGGGCTCGGACACCACCTCGAGCAGTGGGATCCCGGCGCGGTTGTAGTCGACCAGGCTGTAGTCGGCGCCGTGGATGCGTCCCGACGTGCCGACGTGGACGGTCTTGCCGGTGTCCTCCTCCATGTGGACACGGTGGATGCCGACCCGTGCCACCTCCCCGCCGACGTCGACGTCCAGGTGACCTCGCTCGCAGATCGCCACGTCGTACTGGGAGATCTGGTAGTTCTTCGGCATGTCCGGATAGAAGTAGTTCTTCCGGTGGAACTGGCTGTGGTCGATCACCTCACAGCCCAGCGCCAGGCCCAGGCGGATGGCGTACTCGACGGCGCGCGCGTTGGGCACCGGCAACGA
>Ga0299914_10002077_pt1 | contig 13616 bp, 6 predicted proteins | sample RVTome_10_FD_201361 | JGI IMG/M metagenome (GOLD analysis project Ga0299914, IMG submission 201361) | Soil microbial communities from uranium-contaminated site in the Upper Colorado River Basin, Wyoming, United States - RVT153D57 (version 2) ...
GAGCTCGCCGCGTATCCTGCGCGCGACGCACCGTACGCTCCCGCGCCACGTCTCGAACGTACCTGGAGATGAGGAGACAGAGTGACCTTTACGCCGCGCCAGTCCATCCGCGCGGGCCTCGACCACCCCGAATCTCGCCTGGACCCGATCATTGCGGCTAGGCTCGCCGATCACCTTAATGGCCTTCCTTGGACCACGATCCTCGTGGAGCTTGACAGAGCACGGGGTAAGCCTCCGCGGCACTACAACACCAGTGACATCCAGCCACAGCTGCGGATGCTCACCGAGCGGCTCGGCAGACTGGGCTTCCCGTTCGACGAAGGCGTGCACCCCGCCCGTCTGGTCAGCACATTGGGGAGCGAGCTCCGGATTGTCCGCAACAGCGAGAAGCACAACGATGATCTCACCGCGATCGATGCGTGGCGTGCCCACGACACCTGCGTCCGGCTACTGGAACACTTTGGCGATACGCATGGGGCCAAGGCGGCAGCACATATGCGCCACGCCGCGATAGCGGCAGTTGTAGCCGAGTCCGGCCTCGACCTGAGGAGTGCAACGGGCCAGGCCGATCAGGCAGCCCAGGTACCGGCGCACGGGAGTCGGGCAGACGACTCGGCCATGGAGCAGGACCCTGACGCAGAGCCGGAGCTTGTCGAGCCCGACGCATCAGTCCTCGAACGTGAAGCCAGCGACGATACTCCGCTCATCGGCCACCAGCGCATGAGTTTCGAGCCGTGGATCCCTGTGGTCGTCGGTGACGTCGACGTGCTCGACCACATCGCGAGGAAGGCCAACAAGGAAAGGGTCCGCGCAGTGGCACAGGAGATTGTCGAGTACGAGGGGCCTGTTCACCTTGATCGCCTCGCTCAGCTGATCGCCGCGTCGTTCGGGGTGCAGAAGCTTCACGCGAAGCGGCAGCAGAAGATCACGTATCAGGTCAAGCAGATGGGCCTGCAGATTGACGGCGACAAGTTCGTTTGGCCGGCGGACATTGACCCGGAGAACTGGGTCGAATTCCGGCCGAACACGAGCGAGGTTCGGCGTGACTTCGTTCACGTCAGCCCTGTCGAGATCGCCAATGCCATGCGCTTCCTGCAGCGCCACACGCCGGGCTTGGACGGCAGCGAGCGTCGGGCCGCGGCCTTGCGTACGTTCGGCCGTAAGAGGCAAACAAAGAACTTCGCCGCCCACCTAAAGAAGGCGAGCGCACTGGTGAACCGCTGATTCTCCACAGTGCGAGCCTTTGATATTCTGTCCGGCTCTGCAGGATCGTCCCAGTGGGGCCATGGCGGAACCAATCAACCACCTGGGAGTGTGCCGGATGCCCAATGGCGACGCACCGATCGACAATCTGCGCAGGCACCTAACCGGAGCATCACGCGTGGACTCACTGTCGGAATCGTTCTCGATCTTTGTGTATGAGGTGCTTAGCGAGCAACTGGCCGAGGTGGACCTGCGCCTCCTGTTGTGGGACGGGTCGCTCGACGACCGTCCGCTTAATGGGCTCGACCAGGAACACCTCCAACGAGCCAGGCTCGATCAGCATCGCATCGCCCACGAGTGTCTGGCCTGGGCGGAGCAGCACCTGACAGCCAGGACACTCAAGCGCCGCACCCGGGACACCTGGGCAACGATCGACGGCCCCTTCCCTTACGCGGTAAATGGTGCCGGCATGGAGGCCGAGAGCCTCGGCCTCGTTGCGTCGGGCATGTTGCACTTCCCGCAGGAGTTCACGGAGAGCAATCAAGTGGCCACCATCAGCAAGCAATTCGAGCGGTTGTGGCCTGACGACACGTCGACCAGCGACGCGCAGCATCAGTTCCTCGAGGCGCTGGGTCGGCTGCTCGCCGACAACGCTCCCGAGTCGGTTTACCTACGGATCCTTACGTCGCTGTTCAACGACTTCATCGACGAGGCCGGTGACGAGACGGCCGACCGCGGCCGCACGGGCTTCTACGACACGCAGGTCTGGAAGAAGCTCTACAGATTTCAGCGTGATGGCGTGCTCGGCGCCATCGAGAAACTGGAGCGCCACAACGGCTGCATCATCGCCGACAGTGTCGGCTTGGGGAAGACGTTCGAAGCCCTCGCGGTGATCAAGTACTACGAGCTGCGCAACGACCGGGTCCTGGTATTGGCCCCGAAGCGGCTGCGCGAGAACTGGACCATGTACCGGGCCAATGACCGCCGCAACCCGCTCGTCGACGACCGGTTCAACTACGACGTGTTGAACCACACTGATCTGAGCCGAACAAGTGGGGTCTCAGGTGACATCGATCTATCGCATATCAAGTGGGGCAACTACGACCTGGTTGTCATCGACGAGTCACACAACTTCCGCAACAATCCGCAGGTCCAAAGCCGCATCACGCGGTATTCCCGACTGATGGACGAGGTATTCCGGGCGGGTGTCAAGACCAAGGTGCTCATGTTGTCCGCAACACCTGTGAACACCCGTCTTGCTGATCTGCGCAACCAGGTACTGTTCGCGACCGAGGGTGACGACACCGCTCTGGCGGCGGATGGCATCCGCAATATCGGCTCCACTCTCCGCAAGGCACAGATCCGGTTTAACGACTGGCAGCGCAAGTCCCCTGCGATGCGGACAACCAAGTCGCTGGTGAGCACCCTGGGTATGGACTACATCAGGCTGCTTGATTTGGTGACGATCGCGAGGTCCCGCAAGCACATCGAGAAGTACTACGGCACCGCCGATGTCGGGAGGTTCCCGGAGCGACTCAAGCCGATCAACTTCATGCCGCCGGTCGACGCCGACGGCACCATGATCCCGCTCGATGCGATCAACAGGTCGATCCTTCGACTGACGCTCGCGGCATACAAGCCCACGTTCTATGTGCAGAACAGCGCCAAAGCAGAGAAGTATGCGCGACTGTACGACCACCACCTACGTACGGGCGGCAGGCGTGTCTGGAAGCAGACCGACCGCGAGAACAACGTGGTGCACCTACTCCGTGTAGGGCTGCTCAAGCGGTTGGAGTCGTCAGTCAGCTCGCTCGGGATGACGCTAGCGAAGATCCGAGACCGAGTCGACGCGGCGATTGCCCGTATCGACGAGTTCGAAGCCTCAGCAGAATCCCGAATGGCCACAGACCTGCCCGAGGACCTGACGGTTGCCGACCTCGCGGACCCGCAGTACGACGATCTGGTGGTCGGTGAGAACGTCAAGGTGTTCTTGGAGGATGTCGACCTACGCAGGTGGCGGCAGGACCTCGAGGATGACCGCGCCACGATCGCTCGCCTCCTTGACGAGGTGCGCAAGGTCGACGTTCGGCGCGACGCGAAGCTGGACCAGCTTAAGCGGTTCCTCCGTGACAAGACCGAGAACCCCACAAACGGGGACAACCGAAAGGTGCTGGTCTTCACCGCCTTCTCTGACACGGCCGAGTACCTATATGAGAACGTCGCGTCCTGGGCTCACGACACGTTTGGGGTGCACGTTGCCCTTGTCGGTGGCCAGATCACGCGGAGCACGCTCAAGCTCAGGAAGACTGACATGCTGAACGTTCTGACGGCGTTCTCGCCCCGGTCCAAGGGCGGCGAGATTGACGGGGAACAGATCGACATCGTCATAGCCACCGACGCCATCTCTGAGGGGCAGAACCTCCAGGACTGCGACACCGTCGTCAACTATGACATCCACTGGAACCCCGTACGCATCGTGCAGCGGTTCGGCCGCGTGGACCGCTTGGGAACCAGAAACTCCTCGGTCCAGCTCGTGAACTTTTGGCCGAACATTGACCTTGACGAGTACATCAACCTCGAGAAGCGCGTCAGTAGCCGTATGACTCTGCTCGACGTGTCGGCGACGGGGGAGGAGAACCTCCTTACCGCAGATGACGCCACAGTGATGAATGACCTCGAGTACCGTCGAAGGCAGCTCGAGCAGATGCGCGACGCAGCCCCCACCATGGAGGATCTCGCCGGCGGACTGAGCATCACCGACCTCACGCTGTCCGATTTCCGCATGGACGCCGCCGCCCGCCCGCGCAAGGAGCTGCGCGCCATTGCCAAGTGGCCGCTCGCCCTGTACAGCGTCACACGATTCGACCGGGCGTTGGACGGAGAGGGTCTCATGCCTGGCGCCGTCTTTCTCCTGCGAGTTCGCGACGGCGCGTTCACGTTCTCTGACTCCTACCCGCTCGTCCCGTACGTGCTCGCCTACGTGACCGATGACGGCGAACTCGCCCACCCGATCGAGGAACCCAAGCTCGCGCTCGACGTCCTGCGACGGCACTGCCTTGATTGCACTGAACCAGACCCTGACGCAGTGCACGCGTTCCACAAGACCACCCGCAACGGCCACTCCATGGGCCACTACCGCAAGCTGCTCGATGCCGCCGTGCGGGCCACATCCGGCAAGGCGAAGGAGAACGCCGTCGCATCGCTCTTTTCTGCCGGCCCTTCTGACCTCGGCACAGGCGCCGGAACCGCTGGCCTGGAGAATGTGGAACTGATCGCCTGGGTGGCAGTAATCCAGTGACCGCCACTCGCGACGCCGTCGAGATCCTCGGTGTCCCAGACAGCGCCAAGGTAGGGCAGCGCCTGACCAAGAAGCTCCTCGCCGCACAGTTCGACGCTTCACGCGCCGACGTACGGCTCATAACTCGGGTCGTATCCTCCGCCGAGGTGGTGGCTATCCTGCGTCCTGAGACTATCCAGGTCCCGCCTTATCGCGACGATGAACGCACTGTGGTCGACATCGCGATCCTGGACGTGACGCTAGGGGAAATCGTCTCCGGTCGCGACCGCTCCCGCCTCGCAGAGCTGCTGCACCGCAGCATGCCGCGGCCAGTGGTGGCATTTCTCCGTGTTCCTGGCGATGACGTGGTGCTCTCCCTTGCGTTGTCGCGACCGAGTCGATCTGAGCCTGAGCGCAGCACGATCGAAGCCTCAGTGCAGATTCCGCTTGACGACATCGCTGCCGACGCGCTGCACATTGCGCGCCTGAACCGGACCGACGTGTGGGCGCTGTACCGGGACCTGGTACGTGTGGCTGCTGCTGGAGGTTGGCCCGGTAACGGGGCCATGACTGCGGAAGACGCGGTCATGCTCCGTCGCCGCCTGATTGACCTGGAGATCGAGCTCTCCGCCCTCGTCCACGAGGCGAAGCGTGAGAAGAACCAGCAGCGCAGGATCGACCTCAATACTCGTGGACGAGAACTCCGCTCCCAGATCCTGCGAGTCCGGGGCTCGCTTTACAGTACAGACAGCCCGAACATACTCGACGTAGGTGGAACGCAGTGACCGTGGACTTTGAACCCATCAGCGACTTCGCAGCCCCCGGCGAGGCGCGCCATCATCTTGCTGTCCTCGCCAAGCTCCTCCCCGGCGTGGTGACCGACGATGGTGTCGATGTCGACGCCCTCCGCGAGATGCTCGGCGAGCATGTGGCGCCGACCGGGACTGAGGCGTTCGGGTTGCGCTGGCCCGGGATGGGAGAGGCCCGCCGGCGGTCCACCGAGCCGGCGACCGGGACACTCCTGCCACGTCCCGACGAGTCGGTCGATTGGGACACCACGCGGAACATCGTCATTGAGGGCGACAATCTCGAGGTTCTGCGCCTCCTGCGCCGGGGATACACGGGGAAGGTGGATGTGATCTACATCGACCCGCCCTACAACACGGGCAACGACTTCGTGTACGACGACTCGCTGAGGTCGACCGCCGCTGAATACGAGGCCGAAGCCGGGCAGCGCGATCAGGACGGCGTGCTCCAGACCGGTGAGGGAACTGACCGTGCGCAGGACAAGCGTGCTGGCGCCGCCAAGCACGCCAAGTGGCTGTCGATGATGTACCCGCGGCTGCTCGTGGCTCACCACCTACTTGCCGAGACCGGCGTCATCATCGTGGCGATCGACGACACGGAGCACGCACGTCTGAAGTTGCTGTTGGACAAGGTGTTCGGGGCGGAGAACTTCATTGCGAATGTGATCTGGCAGGGTGTGAAGAAGAACGACTCACGGTACGTTTCTGACAGTCATGACTACATGCTCATATTCGCGAAGAATGAGGCCCATTTGACAAGTAAGGGCACTCGATGGCGTCTGAGGAAAGAGGGCGTGGATGAGGTCCTCGAAGTCGCGGCGAAGATCTGGGAAAGCTCTGGACACGACACTGGCAAGGCAACCGAGGACCTTAAGGCTTGGTTCGCGACACAGAAAGGCCGGTTTTCTGCGGCGATCACGAACTACAACAGGATCGACGAGAATGGGCGAGTCTACTTCGGCAGCGACCTTCGCTCCCCGAATCCGCGGGAAAATCTCAAGTATGATCTTCCGCACCCGGTGACAGGAATACCCGTTCGTCGCCACCCCAATGGTTGGGTATACTCGCGCGAGAAGATGTCGGAAAAGATCGCTGAAGGTCGGATACTTTTCGGCCCGGACCACACAACGCTTGCGTATTACAAGAGATTCCTTGAGGAGCAGTCGGACGAAGTTGCACTTTCGGTCTTCGAGCAACCACGTCGATCTGCATCACAAGCACTTGAAAAGTTGCTTGGCTCCGATGTATTCCCCTTTCCTAAGGACGTCGGCGTTATCGGCCGGTGGATCAACCTTGTGACGCAGAACTCAAAGGAATCCCTGGTCCTCGACTTTTTCGCCGGTTCCGGCTCCACTGGCCACGCCGTCATGGAACTTAACGCTGCTGACGGCGGCAACCGCCGGTACATGCTTGTCCAGCTCAACGAGCCGGTGGGCAAGGAGGGCTATGGCACGATCGCGGATATTATGCGCGAGCGGCTCCGTCGTGCCGGCGCAAAGATCGCCGAAAAGCCCGCACTGGACGCACCGGACACCGATGCCGGCTTCCGCTCCTACCGCCTTGCGTCGAGCAACGTGAAACCGTGGGATGGCTTCGCCGCGGCACAGAACCCGGAGCAAACGCTGCTAGAGGCGGTGGACAATCTTGCCGACGGGCGTACTACGGTCGACCTGGTCGTCGAGATGATGCTTCGCCTCGGTATTGACCTGATCACGCCGGTCGAGACTCGCGAGGTGGCGGGTAGCACCCTGTACAGCGTGGGTGGCACTATCTACGCGTACTTCGGTACGGGGGTGACCAGCGCACGTGCCGACGAGGTAGCGAAGGCGATCGTGGCGTGGCGCGACGAGAATCCGGTGGACTCGGACGTTACCGTCGTCGTCCGCGACACGGGATTTGTGGACTCGGCGGCCAAGCTTAACTTGGCGGCTGCCTTGGAACAGGCCGGCTTCACCACACTGCGGAGCATCTAACAGTGAAGTTCACGTTCGACAAGGATCTGGACTACCAGCGCGACGCGATCGACGCGGTCATTGGGCTGTTCGCCGGGCAGGAGAAACTGTCGTCCTACTTCACTGTTTATGCGAGGCCAGCGGCCGATACGCTGATCGACGAGGCGCTGACACCGGCATCTCACGACAGCCAGGGGTACGGTAACCGTCTCCGACTCGACGCCGACACTGTCCTCAAGAATCTGCACGCCGTCCAGGAGCGTGTCGGGCTGGCTCCAGAGCCTTCCCTCGACTCGATGAACTTCACGATCGAGATGGAGACCGGCACCGGCAAGACGTACGTCTACCTCCGCACGATCTACGAGCTGAATCAGCTGTACGGGTTCACTAAGTTCGTGATCGTGGTGCCGTCGGTGGCGATCAAGGAGGGCGTCATGTCCTCGATCGCAATGCTAGGTGAGCACCTCGGCACCCTATACGGGAATCCGCCGGTGCAGTTCTTCACGTATGACGCTAAGAACGTGTCGCGGCTGCGATCGTTTGCTACATCGTCAGGTATTGAGATCATGGTGACCACGATCGGAGCGATTAACAAGGCGACCAACACCATCTACAAGCCCGCGGAGTCCCTCGACAACGAAGTCCCGATTGATCTAGTGCGGGAGACCAACCCGATCGTAATCGTCGACGAGCCGCAGAGCGTCTACGGCGACGACGGTTCAAAGTCAAAGAAGCCGGGAGCGGGCCGTCGCGCGATTGAGGGTTCGGAACCGCTGGCCGTGCTGCGGTACTCGGCCACACACCCGAAGCATGACAAGGGCAACCTGGTCTACCGTCTGGACGCCATCTCGGCGTACGAGAAGCAGCTCGTAAAGCAGATCGAGGTGGACTCGCTGGTCACCGAATCGAGCGGCGTCAAGCCATACGCTCGCCTACTCGGAGTCAACCGCACCAGAGGCGCGCTGACGGCGAGGGTCGAGGTGGACACCGAGACCGGCAAACGCAAGGTGGTCACGGTCGACACAAACGTGCGCAGGAACCTCGCGGATGTCACGGGCCTGGACCGCTACCGGCACCTGAATGTCGTCGGCATCAGTGTCGCTCCGGGCGACGAATACGTCAGCTTGGACACCGAGCCGATGCCACTGCGCATCGGGGACGCAGTCGGGGCTGAGGTTAGCCTCGGCGAGACGGCCCGACAGATGATCGCGCAGACCATCCGGCAGCATCTGCGCAAGGAGATGGAGTTCGTGCTGCACGGGCGCGACATCAAGGTGCTCAGCCTGTTCTTCGTGGACTCCGTGGCCAAGTACCGCATCTACAGCGAGAGCGGCGAGGCGCAGCCGGGCGAGTATTCCCGGATCTTCGAGGACGAGTACGCGCGGATCGCTGCGGAGCCTGCGTTCACCACCCTGCTCGGTACCCGGCACAGCGACGCCATAGCCCGTGAGTCACACCAGGGTTACTTCTCGGTGGACCGGAACAAGAAGACCGGTGACCGGTTTGTCGATACTTTTGAGACGTCGGAGAAGGGGCGTCAGCAGGCCGGCCTGGCTTACGAGCAGATCATGAAGAGTAAGACCTGGCTCACCACGCCGGGTACCCCGATTCGGTTTATCTTCACGCACTCGGCCCTGCAGGAGGGCTGGGACAACCCGAACGTGTTCCAAATCTGCGTTCTTCGGAATATGGGCTCCGAACGGTGGCGCCGGCAGTCCGTCGGCCGCGGCTTACGACTGTGCGTCGACGGAACAGGTAACCGGCTCCACGGATTCGCGGTGAACCGACTAACGGTAGTCGCCAATGAGTCCTATGAGGAATTCGCAGAGCAGCTCCAAAAGGAGCTCGCCGACGACCTCGGGATCGAGTTCGGTGTGGTCACAGTCGACGGAATTGCGCGCCTGCAGTTCAAGGACATTGACGCAGGCGGCAAGGTGGTTCCGGTCGGCACCGCCGCCGCGACGGCCCTGTTCCAGGGCATGCTGGAAGCCGAGTACATAGACAGCAAGGGCAAGGTGACCGAGGCTCTGCGCGTGGCGGTCCAGTCCGACGACCCGGATCTTAGGCATCTGGTTAAGTCGGTGGCATCCCAGGAGACCGCCACTATCGCGATCATGGGATTGATCAAACGCTTGGCAAAGCCGATCGACGTGAAGAAGTCCGGCCAGCACATTTCGGTGCCCGTGGTCACGGAACAGCTGGAGAGCCCCGAGTTCACTGCGCTGTGGAGCCGAATCCAGCACCGCACCCAGTACCGGGTGGAGGTAAGCGAGGACGAACTGCGCAAGGAGCTCGTTGACGCACTGCGCAAGATCGGGCCCGTGCCGCAGCGCAAAGGCGAGTGGCTCACCAGCCGAGTCGAGAAGATCGACCAGAGCGGGCTGAGCGGAGACGTGGTCGCCGCGCGCCGGGTGGACGTTACCTACGCTGACAGTGAAACTCTGCCCGACATCCTCTCGGTGCTGGCCGACCAAACACAGCTTACCCGTGCGACGCTTGCCCACGCGGTCATTGAGTCCGGAACCCTTCCGCAGTTCGTCATGAACCCACAGGCTTACACCGAGCGCGCGATTGACGCGATAAGGACTGCTGCCGGACGGCTCCTTGTGAGCAACCTGAGGTACGAGCTCGTGGACGATTCGCGTCCCGACGATGAGCGTCGATACCCGGTGACACTTCTCGAGAACGCCAACCTTTCGGGGTACGCGGGCAAGGGGGGCAATATCGTCTCCGACGACGACGGCAATCCCATTTCCTTCGCGGAAAAGTCAGTGTACGAGCATGTCGTCGTCGACTCTAAGATCGAGCGAGAGTTCGCGCTACGGCTCAAACAGCGCGAAGAGGTCAAGGCGTTCGTCAAGCTGCCGGCCGACTTCACCGTGCCCACCCCACTCGGACCGTACAACCCCGACTGGGCTCTCATGGTGCAACGCCCGGACGGCAGCCAGTACATCGTCTTCGAGACCAAGGGAACCACCAATATTGAGCTGATCCGGCCGGAGGAAAAGGGGAAGATCCTAGCTGCAGAAAAGCACTTCGACGTTGTACGCGCCCGCATCGCCCCGGACTTGCAGTACGCGACGGTCGACACTATCGAGGCCGCTGACGGGATCATGGACCATGCGGCCAGTGCATGACGAGGGTTGGCCCCGTGTCCGAGCATCACGAAGCATGTCGTCAAGCCCGCTACCGTCCTTGACCATAGAGTGATCGCGCGCAACTTGCGGGTCTGCATCACTGGGATCCGGCAGTCTGGCGCGACGTGGCTCAATGGGTACGCAGCTGATCGACGTCGGATCTGCGTCCTTACCACCATCAAGAGGGCCACACGCCGCCACAGTCGGACCGCCGCTATGGCGTTTCGACACGGGCCGAGACTTCAACGGCGGCACAACTTGACCCTGACTGTTCACTGGCGTCACACCAGCGGCGCTGGCAGGAACATTGCCAATCAAGATCGAGAACCGCTACGGTTGGCCGATGGGGAGCGGCCCGACGGCAACAAGCGACGGGATCCTGTTTCCGGCTGATCCGCCAAGATCAGCGTATCTGTCACGGACCGATCACCGACATTACGCGCGTGGATCGAGGAACAAATGGAGCCACGCATGCCTTCCTGTATGCGAGTACGAAGTCTTTTGCGATTCAGAGAGCAACGATTGGCGTGACAGCAGACCAGATCTGTGGGGTCTCCGCGGAGGGCTAACGGAGCTCGGAATGGGAGGCGAGAGGATTGCGAAGTTTCCCGCGGTGCAGAATGACCATGATCCCTGGCATGGATACCCCGTCTCTGCCCTCGACCACAAGCGTGAATTTGATCATCGTCCTGAACCTGGCCTAGTGGCTCGATGGGTCGCTTCGGGACTGATAACAAGGACTCAGGGCGCAAGAATCAATCGAGGGAAGGTGTGACATGCGCATCTTTCGAATCTTGCTCTCCGGTGCGCCCATTGAAGACGTATTCATTTACCGTACTCAACTGTACTGCTGGACCTTCGATCAACGTTTACGGATTTATAATGTTAGCGACATTGAAGACGCGATAGAGCGATATGAGGTCGATCGCGGACCAGGTGTCTGTTACGCGCTCTTCCATAGCCGCGGGATCGGCGCTTCAGCGAGACAGGTAATGAGTTGGCGGTCATTCTCCGCGATGCCTCCAAATTACTTGGATCCAATTGTAATTGATAGTGAATCAGTACCTTATCGAGAGATCCCAGCCAGAATAGATGCCGACGCACTTTTGGATCTCCTGATCTACTATGACACTCTCTACTTCGCAACGCGGAACGGTCTCTTTGTGCTCGATCTGGCTGAGAATCGGGGTGATTTTACTAGCATAGTAGTTCCAGTTGCACGGATTAGAGAGGCCTGCTATTCGACCTCCGCTGGCCTGGGCGCGGTTGGGGCGTCATGTGGTCCAGCCGGCTTGCGCTTACTGTTCGGAGGTATTGAGGTCAATGGGAGTGAACCGCCACCCGTGAAGAAAGTATCAGACATTTCAATTAGGTCTGATATTGGATATGGGAGCGTCGTAAATTATCCGTCGCGTTCGGAATACGAGTTTCTGAGCGGTCCAATCATTGCGACGGCGAGAGGCGGGATGCTGACGGATGTGTCACCGTCACGTGTATTGGTCTCCTCGGAACTACGTGAGTCTACCAGTGCCGGCGTAACGGAAGGCGAGTACGTTCTGTGGGATAGGTCGAGGCTGCTAGTTTTCGAGGACGAGGAGGTGTGGTCACTCAGTGTAGTTCGGAGCGCCGACGTCAGGAAATTGAATCGAAGGCGAGACGTCGCCTCATACGGAGAACTTGTGGGAAGGATAATTTCGGTTGTCCGGATTGGTCGATCATTTGCTCTAGAGTCTGACAAGGCTCTTGTTCTTATTTCGTCAAATGACCATCAAGTGGTCTCGACAGGTCCGGTGATTGCGCTCCGCAGCTATCCGAGGTCGCATCGGTATCAACGCTTGGCTACCGCCACTTCAGAGCAGGGGGTTTGGATGTTGGCCGTGGACGGCGGCGATGAAGCTTAGTGGCGTGTCATGGTTGCTCCGATTGGCGACCTCTGTCGAGATGCGCGATGACGCTTGCCGAAGTGTCAAGCAAGCAGGCTGCAGTTAGTAGTCCAGGGTACCTGGGCGTCGGCTTCGTTGCGCTGCCGAGGTAGGCACGGCGATGTCGTGATTCCCGTCGCCTAAGTGCTTCGGCTCTTCGCTGCATACGACCGGTGAACGGCGGGCTGCGCCGTCGATACTGACCCGAGTTGTCAGGGGCTAGCGCGCACTGGCCCGAGAAGACTCGGGAGTTGGCTCCGCGATGGCACGGGATGCCCGTTCCACGAGCGCAGACACCAAGTCGGCGGCGACGTGCGTGCCGGGACAAGGATCGCGAATGGTGCTGAGACGGACGTCTTGCCATCGCTTTCGGCTTACACCTTCTGTGACCAGAACTGTCCAAGGATCATGGCATGCTTGCCGGCCGTGGCGGAGTTCAGCGAAGGTGTATACGAGAAGGTCCGGACGTTCGGCTTGGACGAGGCGCTCGCCAGCCTGCCGTCCGAGTACCGGCCAGACTTCCTCGGCGTCGACCCGGCCGATGCCCCCGATGTTGTGGCCACGCACGTAGCCGGGGCCGTCCGCCGGGCGATTGCGAGCGAGCCTGAGCCCACTCGCAGGGTGGCACTCACCAACGAGCTTCTAACTACGCTCGCTGCGCCGGATGACCAGCTGCCAGGTGTGATCGAGCACCTCATCGCGCTAACCCGACAGCTAGGCCCAAGTAGCCGAACGATTCCGCGTCCGGTCACTCCACTCTCGCGGGCCGCGCTACTGACCAACTCGAGAGACGAGCCATCACTGTCGGCGGAGCTGCGTGCGGAGCTCTGCAGCGCCGACCGAGTGGATCTGCTGTGCGCGTTCATCCGCTGGCACGGGCTCCGCGTACTCGAGGAACCCCTCGCGGAGCTCCGCCGCCGCGGCGTCCCGTTCCGCGTCCTCACAACCACCTACGTGGGTGCCACCGAGCGTCGCGCCGTCGACGAGTTGGTCAGGCGGTTCGGCGCGGAGGTCCGAATCAGCTACGAGACCCAGGCCACCCGCTTGCACGCGAAGGCGTGGTTGTTCCGGCGCAACTCCGGCTACGACACCGCGTTCGTCGGTAGTTCCAACCTGTCGAGATCCGCGCTAGTCGACGGACTGGAGTGGAACGTCCGGCTGTCCGGCGTAGCGACCCCCGACCTGATCCGCAAGTTCGCCGCCACGTTCGACACCTACTGGGAGTCGAACGCGTTCGTCCCCTACGACCCCGACCGGCACGGCGACGACCTCGACGACGCGCTGGCATACGCAGGAAACAGGCGTGCCACGACGTCCAC
>Ga0299914_10002078_pt1 | contig 13614 bp, 18 predicted proteins | sample RVTome_10_FD_201361 | JGI IMG/M metagenome (GOLD analysis project Ga0299914, IMG submission 201361) | Soil microbial communities from uranium-contaminated site in the Upper Colorado River Basin, Wyoming, United States - RVT153D57 (version 2) ...
TGCTGATCTTGGGCGTCTGGGGTCTGAGCTGGATGGTCGGGATGCTGGCGAGCGTAAAGGTCAACGTCCACGAGCTCAGCCGCGACGGGCTGCGAGCGCGCTACGGGAGCAGTATCGATGCGTTCGTTCCCTGGAGCGCCGTCGCCAGTGTCCGCCCCCACCGCCAGGACCTGCCCAGCTCCCGCACAGTCCAACTCTCCGCCGGCCCGGGCGGCACGATGCTGAGCATCGGCGTGTCCAGCCAGACGAACGTCCGGGTGACGCTGCGGGAGCCGGTCGTCGTCACACTGCCCAAGGGCGAACAGGCCATCGTCGAACTTCGCTGCTACGCCGACGACGCGCATGCCTTCGTCGATGGCGCGCGTTCGCTCCTCGGCCAACCCCCGGACACCTCGCTTTGACATATTCCTATATCGGCATATGATGGCCGGCATGGCCCGAGCCCCCACGACCGCGGATGCGTTCAACGCGATTGCCGAGCCGCAGCGGCGACAGATCCTCGAGGTGCTGAAGCAGGGCGAGCGCCCGGTACTGGAACTCGCCGAGGAATTGCGGATCGCCCAGCCAAACGTCTCGAAGCATCTACGGGTGCTGCGAGAGGTGCGCCTGGTCCGCGTTCGCGAGGTCGGAAAACAGCGGCTCTACGGACTTGACGCCCGGGGCCTGCGTCCGATCCACGAGTGGGTCGGCGGTTTCGAGGAGTTCTGGAACGAGACCTTCGACCGCCTCGACACGTACGTGCAAGAACTGAAACGAGACAAGGAGCATTCAGATGGCACATAGCGCCAACCGGTCCGCCGAACCCGCGACCGATCGCGAGATCGTTATCACCCGCACCATCGACGCCCCGCGTGAGCTGGTGTTCGAGGCGTTCACGGACGTCCGGCACCTGTCGCAGTGGTGGGGTCCGACCGGATTCACCACCACGACGCGGGCCTTCGAGTTCCGCGCAGGCGGCAGCTGGGACTTCGTCATGCACGGGCCGGACGGGACGGACTACCCGAACTGGATCACCTGGCGCGAGATCGCCCGGCCGGGGCGGATCACTCTCCTGCACGGCGATTCTGCGGACGATCCGAACGCGTTCGAGTCGGTCCTGACGTTCGAAGCCCGGGGCGCGGCGACGGACCTGGTCATGCGGACGGTCTTCCCGACGGCCGAACTGCGCGACCACGCCGTCAAGGAGTACCACGCGATCGAGGGCGGCGAGCAGACGCTCGGCCGGCTCGCCGATTACGTCATGGCACAGGAGGGAATCTGATGGCGGGCAAGGTCTTCTTCAGCGTCGCCATGACGCTGGACGGGTTCATCGCGCCAGAACAGCGGGCGGACGACCCAGAGTTCAAGGAGTGGATGGCGCAGTGGATGCAGCTTCAGCACTGGGCGTTCAAGCAGCGGTTCTTCCGGGAGAACCTCAAACTGGGCGCCGGCGGCGAGGAGGGCGTCGACAACACGGTGGCCGAGGACACCTACCACCGCACCGGCGCGAGCGTGCTGGGTAAGCGGATGTTCGACGGTGGTGAGCATCGCTGGCCGGAGGAGGCGCCGTTCCATACCCCGGTGTACGTGGTGACGCACGAGGTCCGCGAGCCGTGGGAACGGCCGGGTGGCACGACGTTCTACTTCGTCAACGACGGCATAGAGAGCGCTTTGAAGCAGGCCAGCGAGGCGGCCGGGGACCGGGACGTGCGCATCGGCGGTGGCGCCGAGACGATCCTGCAGTACCTGAACGCCGGGCTGGTGGACGAGTTCACGATCACCCTCGCCCCGGTGTTCTTCGGTAAAGGGGTGCGGCTGTTCGATCGGGTGGAAGCGGCCGGCATCGCCCTCGACCTCGTCCGCGTCCAGCCCTCACCGATGGTCACCCATCTCACCTACGCGGTGCGCCCGCGCTAGCGGCGCCGACCTCCTGCTCGACAAGGTCCATGTTGACCGCGGCGGCGGCGCGCGCCCCTGCTGCCGCCGCGGCTACCACGAATGCGGCGCGATCCACCACATTGCCGACGGCCCAGACTCCCGCGACACTGGTCCGGCCGGTGTCGTCGACCTTGATCATTCCCTCGTCGTCACGTTCGCAGCCCAGGCCGGCCAACAGCCCGTCAATGGGGATGAAGTTGGGAGGCACGAAGAGGGCGGACCGGCTCACGACCGTGCCGTCAGCCATTCGCACCCCCCGCAGCTTGTCATCCTCTACCACCAGGCCGACGACCTTGCCCTCGACGATGCGCACGGACCGGGCGGCCAGCGTGGCCCGGTCCTGTTCATCGAGCATCGCACCGGAGTCGAACAGGACCACGTCGTCTGACCACTGCCGCACGAGCGAGGCTTGGTGCACCGCCAGTGGCTGCCAGCCGAGCACGCCGATCGGCAGATCGCGTACCTCCCACCCGTGGCAGTACGGGCAGTGCAGGACGTCACGGCCCCAGCGGTCCCGCAGACCGGGAACGTCGGGAAGCTCGTCTCGCAGGCCGGTAGCGATGATGAGCCTGCGCGCGCGGACCGAGCCGTCCTGAAGCGTGATCTCGAAACCGCCGTCAGCTGTCCCGGCCTGCTCTGCTCTCCCGGCCACAACCCGACCGCCATAGCTCTCGACCTCGGCACGGCCCAGGGCGAGCAGTTCGGCTGGCGGCGTGCCGTCCCGGGAAATGAATCCATGCACCCCTCGAGCCGGGGCGTTTCGCGGTTCTCCCGCATCGATGACCAGCACCCGCCGGCGAGCCCGGGCCAAGACAAGCGCCGCGTTCAACCCCGCAGCCCCGCCGCCGATAACAACAACGTCTTCCATTTGGTCCACCTCCTGGCTGGTGACCTTGCCCGATGGCGCGGCGAGATGACAAACAAGCTTGCCGGTTTGGCAAACTCCGGCTATGGACCAAGTGCTCGCCGCCGTGGGGCCGCGGCTCAGGCGGATCCGCGCCCAACGCCAGTGCACGCTCGCCGAGTTGTCGGCTGCGACTGGCATTTCGATAAGCACGCTGTCGCGGTTGGAGTCGGGACGACGCAAACCCAGCCTCGAACTGCTACTTCCGATCGCCAAGGCCCACCAAGTACCGCTCGACGAGCTGGTCGGCGCTCCCCCGGTCGGCGATCCGCGGGTCCGGCTGCGTCCGATACGGCGCTACGACTCCACGATCGTGCCGTTGACGCAGCACCCCGGTGGCCTGCAGGCATACAAGATGATCATCGACCCGAACCGCAGCCGGCCCGAACTGCGAACCCACGAGGGCTACGAGTGGATCTACGTGCTCAGCGGGCGGCTTCGGCTCGTGCTCGCCGACCATGACATCGTGCTGGCGGCCGGTGAAGCCGCCGAATTCGACACCCGGCTGCCGCACTGGTTCGGCAGTACCGGCGACGCGCCGGTCGAGATCCTCAGTCTCTTCGGGCCGCAGGGCGAGCGGTTACACGTGCGCGCCAAGCCACGGAACCGCTCATGATGGCTGTCCGCAGAACCACGGTGCGCCGCCAATGATCGCTCGAGTACCCCCGGGAGAGAGGATTGCCACCTTCGGGGCTGGCGGGCTCGTGCCGCGGACAATGGCAGGCTCAGATCACGTTCCCCGGTTCACTCACCGGGGCGTGGGCGGCATTGGCAGCGGCAGACCCGGAAGGCCGTCCAGGCTCGTGCCCACATGGTCCTTCTTTTCGAAGTAGGCGTTGAGCGACTCGTCGTCCTCACGTGCGAACCGCTTGCCGTGCAGGTCGCGGTCGCCGTCGTAGGTCATGAACGGAACGGCGTATCCGCACGTGTCGCGGATGAGTTCGGCGTGGACGACGATGATCGCCCGCAACCCGTGCTGGGTGGTGTCGATGTCAGGGAAGTGCTCCATCAGCGTGGGCCACCGCGAGTCGTCCCGGAACACCGGTTCGCCGCGACCGTGGATCCGCACGATGTTCGGCGGGCCCTGGAAGGCGCACCACATGAGCGTGATCCGGCCGTTCTCGCGCAAATGCGCGATGGTCTCGGCGTTGCTGCCGGCGAAGTCGAGATAGGCAACGGTGAAGTCGTCGAGGACGGCAAGGGATCCGGTCAGGCCCTTCGGCGAGAGGTTGACCGTGCCGTCGGCTGCTAATGGCGCGGTGGCGGTGAAGAAGATGGGTTGAGTCGTTATGAACTCACGCAATCGGCCGTCAATACGCTCGTAGACCTTTCCCATCCGGCAATCATCTCCGACCTGGTCGGCCTGCCTGCGCCCGGCCGCTGCGCTGCGGGCTTAGCGCACGGCACCGCCGGGCTTTTGGCGCGCGTATAAGCGTCCTCGTCCTTCGACGAGGTAGCCAGCTGCTGCTTGAGGGCGGCGTAGCGCTCGACGTGTGCCGGGTTGGCTCGGAGGTGATCGCGCAGGAGCCGCTCGTTTCGCGACTCCCAGGTATCGGCCGTGACGACGTGCAGGTGGTGCGTAGGCACGCCGGACGACGAGCGGCGGTGGAACAGCCGATTGGGCATGCCGGTGTCCTCGTACCGGTAGCCGAGCCGCGCCAGGTCGGCCTCGCGTTCACGGACGCGGTCGAGGCGTTCGGTGGCGGCCATCAGATCGATGATCGGCTTCGCCGCGAGGCCGGGCACTGGCGTGCTGACGATGTGCTCGATGCGAGATCAACGAGCGGTGGTGGTTGGCCTCGGCGCGCCGGAACTCGACGGCGATCGCGCTGAAGGCATCGGAGATGATCACGTCGTCGGCCTCCTCGTCGGTGAGCCCGGATGCGAACGACGGGGACCTATCGGTCGGTCGTCCTGCGCGGCTGCGGTGATGGTCCCGATCCTCGAAAGTCACTGTGCTTGGATCCCGTCGGAGATGGACGGGTACTTCGGTTTCCACGACAGCTCGTTCTTGGCGCGAGCGTTCGACACGCGCATGGAGACGCCGCCGAACAGCGCTTTGCCGTAGGGGGCCGCGACCGCGAGGACCCACTGCGGCACGACGAGTGGGCTGGGGGCGTGTCGGTGCTCAGCGATGCCGGTGACGAGCTGCCGGAAGGTGGCGGGCGTGTCGTCGACGATGTTGTAGGCCCTGCCGGCTCGTCCGTGGTGCAGCGCGGCCAAGGTGGCGGCGGCGGCATCCTCGTGGTGGATGAACGGGATCTCGCCCCCGTTCCGGACGACGGGCAGCATCCTTCTGCGAAGCATGGCGGCGACGTTGTCGATGTCGGCGCCGTAGAACAGCCCATAACGCAGGGCGATGCCCTCGATGCCCTCGGCGTGGGTGGCCTGCTGCTCGGTGGAGACCATTGCCGCGAGGTGAGCATCGAATGCGTCGCCGTGCGGTACGCCGAACGGTGAGTCCTCGGTCAACGGCGTCGTCCCGTGGTCCGCGTATCCGTAGCCGAACACGATCGACTGGGTCAGGAACCGTCGCGCACCCGTTGCCTGTGCCGCCTCGAGAAGGTGAGCTGTGCCCTGGGTGCGCAGCGCGTTGGTCTGCGCCATGTCGCTGTGCCGGGCCGGTGCCTTCTTCAACGCCGTGAGCTCGTGGATGACCGCCTGGAACGTCTTGCCCTCCACGGCCCTGAGCAGCGCGTCTCGGTCCATGACGTCGACGACGATCGGGGATCCACCCAGCTGCGCGATCCGGCTGGCTCCCTGGCTGGAGCGGGTGATGCCCGACACCTGATGTCCGGCGGCGATCAGTTGCCGCACGAGCGGGCCGCCGAGAGCGCCGGAAGCCCCGGCCAAGAGAACCTGCATGAGCTACTCCTCACTTTGGTGATCCGCGTCCGCTCGCTTCAGCCGGGCCCACGCCTGCGACCACCAGATCCACGAGGGCGTCGACGTACCGCTCCTCGCTCACATCGGAGGGATGCGTCCCGAAGATGTCGCGCAGAAGCCAGTAATGAGAGATCGAGCCGATGATTACGGCGGCGAGCGCCACCCAGTCCAGCCCGCCCCGATCGGGCGCGGCGTGTCGCTGCAGCCAGTTGGCGACGGCGGCATGGATGCGGGCGATCTCCTCCGTGCGGGCGATCTCGAGCAGTTCCGGGAACAGGGACAGGTCCTTGATCAGGACCCGGTTGAAGTCTCGTTCCTGCTCCAGCCGGCGCAGCCCGGCCACAGCGATCATCGCCAGGCTCTGCCGAAGCGGCGCCTCCTCCGCGGTTCCGGCCTCGCTGACCAGACCGAGCAGGCCCTTGCCCGCCGCCACCTGCTCACGAATGCCTTCGGACAGGAGCGCCTTCTTCGACGCGAAGTGTCGATACAGGCTCCCCGACCCGCCCGATAGACCCGCCGCAGCTTCGATCTCGCTCACCGACGTGCCCGAATAGCCCTGCTCCCCGAACAACCGCATCGATTCCGCGATCAGCCGCGAACGGGTAGAACCACGTGGACCAGGCGACATAGGGCTCCTTGCAAGTAACCAGTTACTTTGCGAGACTAGTGCCGACACGGCGGGGGTCGCAAGTCCCGGGAGGGCGTGTCATCGATCTGCTGGCCGGCTCGAAGGAAACGGACGATGGAAGGGCAGTGGCGCCGCGCAGGTAGATCGTGGCGGGGCGCTCATCACCGTCTGGCACAACCTTGACACGCCGCGGTTCGGCAGCTACGGCACCGGCCGAGCGATCACAGTTCACCGGCGGCTACGAGACCACCCTCGACCCCACCAACCGTCTCCACGCCGAGTTCTGGCAGCGCACCTGCCGCTCCACCGCGACATCGACCTGGACCACAACGAAGAAACCCTGCCGACCGACCACGGGGGCAGGGTTGGAACTTCGACCAAATGGTGGAGCTAAGGGGATTCGAACCCCTGACCTCCTCCATGCCATGGAGGCGCGCTACCAACTGCGCCATAGCCCCGTGCCTGACGGCCACCTAAGGTTAGCCGACGGGGCAGCCATGCTCATAATCGAATCCTGCGCCGCCAGACCGCCGGCGTGTCGCCCCACATTTGCATGATCGGCGGGGTTCAGCCCTCTTCGATGGCAACCGGGGTGGGGAGCGTGCCGGCGTTGTGCTCGACGAGCACCCAACCCTGCTCGGTATCGCGCAGCATCGACCAGGAGCCGTTGGAAAGCCCGCCGATATTGGTGAATCGCTCGAGCGGCATGCCGATGAGCGCGGCGATGCCCAGCCGGGCCGCCCCGCCGTGGGTGGTCAGCACCGCCAAGCCGGCGTCGGGAAGTTTGTCGGCGATGTCGCGGACCGCCTCGGCCATCCGGGCGGCGACCTCCTGCCTGGTCTCACCGCCCCCGACTCGCAGCAGCGGGTCACCGGCCCGCCAAGCGACGTAATCGTCCGGGTGGCGAGCGGCTATCTCGGCACCGGTCAGGCCCTGCCACTCGCCGGCGTACGTCTCGCGCAGCCTGGGGTCGAGCATGACGTCCAGCCCGGTGAGCGCAGCCAGTTCAGCCATGGTGTCCCGCGTGCGGTGCAGGTCGGACGAGACCAGCAGGTCCGGCGCCAGCGCCGCCAGCCGGCGGGCCGCATCATGGGCCTGCTTGCGTCCAGCCGGGTCCAGCGCGATGTCGGTCTGCCCCTGGAACCTGCCGGCGGCGTTCCACTCGGTGCGCCCGTGGCGCCAGAGGACGATCCGACGGCTCACCCGGACTCTCCGCGGGGGCCGCGGCGCCCCACGTGTACCGCCTCGGGTAGCGGGATGAGGGGGCAGTCCTTCCACAGCTTCTCGAGCGAGTAGTACTGCCGGTCCTCGGAGTGCTGCACGTGGACGACGATCTCGCTGTAGTCGAGCAGCACCCAGCGCCCTTCTCGCTCACCCTCGCGGCGCAGCGGCCTGGCGTCGAGGTCGCGAAGCCGCTCCTCGATCCCGTCGACGATGGCCTTGACCTGGCGATCGCTGGGCGCGGAGCACAGGATGAAAGCATCGGTGATGGCGAGTTGCTCGGACACATCGAAGGCGATGATGTCGTCTGCGAGTTTGTCACTGGCCGCTTCGGCAGCGGCGATCACGAGCTCACGGGCTCGGTCGGAGACGGGCAAGCGTCGAACCTCTCATCGGGAGTCTTCGGTCCCAGGATCTCACGTCCTGGCGGCAGTGTAGAGCTGACGTTTAGCGATGTATTGGACAATTCCATCCGGCACGAGGTACCAGATCGGCTCTCCCTGGCTGACGCGCTCCCGGCACTCGGTCGAGGAGATGGCCAGCGCAGGCACCTCGACGAGGCTCACCTTGCCCTCCGGCAGGCCGATGTTCGACAGTTCGTGCCCGGGCCTGGTGCAACCGACGAAGTGAGCGAGCTCGAACAGCTCGCCGACATCGCGCCAGGTGAGAATCACCTCGAGAGCGTCCGCGCCGGTGATGAAGTACAGATCCCAGCCCGCACCGCGCTCAGCCTTCAGGTCGCGCAGCGTGTCGATGGTGTAGGTCGGGCCGGCGCGGTCGATGTCGACCCGGCTAACTGAGAACCGCGGGTTGGACGCCGTCGCTATCACCGTCATCAGATAGCGATCCTCGGCCGGCGAGACTTCCCTGCTCTCCTTCTGCCAGGGCTGGCCGGTCGGGACGAAGACCACCTCGTCCAGGTCGAACCAGGCCTGCACCTCGCTGGCGGCGACGAGGTGACCGTGGTGGATGGGGTCGAACGTGCCACCCATCACGCCGAGCCGCTTGCGGTCGGCCACGGCGTCAGCCCCCGACATCACGCGTGCGGGCGGCCCTTGCCGATCGCGAGGACGATGAACAGCAGCAGCAGAAAGATCAGCAGCACGCCGCCGCCCCACACCTCGGCCGAGAACGGCGAGTCGACATGCGTCTCTGCCGCGAGCAGATCGATCGTGGTCATGGCCGGTTAGCCTACCGGGTCAGTCCCGGACGTGGCCGTCCCCGGTCACGATGTAGGTCGTCGTGGTCAGCTCGGGCAGCCCCATCGGCCCGCGGGCGTGCAGCTTCTGCGTCGAGATGCCGATCTCGGCGCCGAAACCGAACTGCTCGCCGTCGGTGAACCGGGTGGACGCATTCACCATGACGGCCGCCGAGTCGACGGCGGCGGCGAACCGCCTCGCGTTGGGCAGCGACCTGGTGACGATCGCCTCGGTGTGCCCGCTGCCCCACCGGCGGATGTGCGCCACCGCCTCGTCGAGCGAGCCCACCACGCCCGCTGCGATGTCGAGCGAGAGGTACTCGGCCGCCCAGTCCTCGTCGGTGACGGAGACGACCGTGCTGCTGCCGGCCTGAACGCGCTCGTCGCCATGCACGCTGACGCCGGCTTCATCCAGGGCCGCGAGTACTCGTGGCAAGAAGGCGTCGGCGACGTCCTCATGCACCAGCAGAGTCTCGGCCGCATTGCAGACACTCGGGCGTTGGGTCTTGGCGTTGAGCACGATCGCGAGCGCTTGGTCGAGGTCGGCCTCGGCGTCGACGTACACCGTGCAGTTCCCGACGCCTGTCTCGATCACCGGGACGGTCGACTCCTCGACCACGCTGCGGATCAACCCAGCACCACCGCGGGGAATCAGCACGTCGACCAACCCGCGAGCCCGCATCAGGTGTTTGGCCGCCTCGTGCCCGGCGCCTGGGACCAGCTGGACGGCGTCCGCCGGTAACCCGGCCGCGGCCACCGCGTCGCGCAGGACGTCCACGATGGCAGCGTTGGAACCGGCCGCGCTGGACGAGCCGCGCAGCAGCGCCGCGTTTCCGCTCTTCAGGCACAGGCCGGCGGCGTCGGCCGTCACGTTCGGCCGTCCCTCGTAGATGATGCCGACCACCCCCATGGGGACGCGGCGCTGCTCGACGGACAGCCCGTTCGCCAGCGTGTATCCGCGCACTACCTCGCCGACGGGGTCGGGCAGACCGGCGACCTGGCGCAGTCCGTCGGCCATCGCGGAGACGCGGCCGGCATCCAGCCGGAGCCGGTCGATGATTGCGGCCGGGCTGCCGGCTTGCTCGGCGCGAGCGATGTCGGTGGCGTTGGCATCGATGATCCGTGCGGAGTTGGCCTCCAGAGCGTCGGCCATCGCGAGCAGCGCAGCGTCCTTGTCGGCACGGGTGCGTACGGCCAGGTCCGCGGCGGCCTGCTTGGCGCGGCGGGCGGTGTCGAGCACCGGGGTGGCGAGGTCCTCGGTCATGTCTTCGATGCTAGCCCCGCGTCCGCGGCGGTAGCGCGGCCGTCCACTCCCCGGTATCTCGCGATCGTTGTGACGGATTGGTCGAAAGCCGGATCGAACTCCACATCGATCACCGTGCCACCGGGCTACGGACGAAGGATGACCATGTCGTCGCGGTGGACGACTTCGCGCTCGTACTCCGGGCCCAGCTCGCGGGCCAGCTCGCGAGTAGACCTGCCCAGCAGGGCCGGCAGCTCGGCCGCGTCGTAGTTGACCAGCCCGCGGGCGACCGCTCGGCCGTGCTCGTCCACGAGGTCGACCGGGTCGCCGGCCGCGAACCGCCCGTCGACTCCGGTGATTCCGGCAGGAAGCAGGGATTTGCCCAACTCGACCACGGCCCGCACGGCCCCGGGGTCCAGCCGCAGTTCGCCCAGCGCGTCGGTGGCGTGCTCGAGCCACAGCAGCCGGCGCGCGCGGCGACCGCGGGCCCGCGGTAGGAACCTCGTCCCGACGGGCTCGCCTGCGAGCACCGCCGCCACCTCGCCCGCCGATGCCAGCACGACGTCGATGCCGGAGCCGGTGGCGATCCGCGCCGCCTCGACCTTCGTCCGCATTCCCCCGCTGCCCAGGCCCGCCCGGCCGGTGCCACCGATGTGCAGCCCGTCCAGGTCGCTGAGGTCGCGGACTTCAGCGACTCGGCGGGTATGCGGCAGCGCCGGATCGCCGTCGTAGAGCCCGTCCACGTCGGACAGCAGGATGAGCGCGTCGGCGTGGACGAGTTGCGCGACGAGTGCGGCCAGCCGGTCGTTGTCGCCGAACCTGATCTCGTGGGTCGCCACCGTGTCGTTCTCGTTCACGACCGGCACGACGCCGAGGTCGAGCAGCTTGTGCAATGTGCTGTAGGCATTGCGGTAGTGGGTGCGCCTGGTCATGTCGTCGACGGTGAGGAGCACCTGGCCGACGCCGAGGCCGTGCCGCCCGAACGCTTCGGCGTACCGCGCGACGAGCAGGCCCTGCCCGACGGCGGCCGCGGCCTGCTGCAACGCGAGCTGGCGCGGCCGCCGCGGCAGGTTGAGCGGTGCCAGGCCGGCGGCAATCGCGCCGGAGGAGACGAGAACGAGCTCGCGCCCACTCGAACGCGCCTTGGCCAGCTCGTCGACCAGCGCGGTCAGCCGATTGCCGTCCAGCCCGCCGGCGGCCGTCGTCAGCGACGACGAACCGACCTTGACCACAACCCGCCCGCCGCTGGCGAACGCGCTGCGATCCATGCCCACCGCCCCTCCGGGTCGTCCGCCTGGCATGATCAATCCCGACTGTCCAGGCGGGCGTCTGAGCCGCGCGGGCCGTGCAGCAGTTCCGCGCCTGCGGTGATCGACGGCTCCCACTCGAACACGACGGCGTTGTCCTCCGGGCCGATCAGCACCTCGACGCCGGGCCTGGCACCCGCCTTCACGAGCGCTTCCTCGACCCCGAGTCGCGCCAGGCGGTCCGCGAGATAGCCCACGGCCTCGTCGTTGCTGAAGTCGGTCTGCCGTACCCAGCGCTCGGGTTTGGTGCCTCTAACCCGGAAACGCTCGCCTTCGCGGGTGACGGTGAACCCAGTCTGGTCGACCGGCGTCGGGCGCAGTACCAGCCGGGTCGGCTCCGGTGGTGGAGCCGACGCCCGGGCCTCGGCCACGACCTTGCCCATCGCGTATGTCAGATCCCGCAGCCCTTCGCGGGTTGCCGCGGAAATCAGGAAGACGGGCCAGCCGCGCCGCTCGAGGTCGGGACGGACCATCTCGGCCAGGTCCCGCGCCTCTGGTACGTCCACCTTGTTGAGGGCGACCAGCCGGGGCCGCTCGGCGAGCCCGCCGTACGACTCCAGTTCGCGCTCGATGACGTCGATGTCGGTGAGCGGGTCGCGACCAGGCTCCATCGTGGCGCAGTCGACGACGTGCACCAGCGCCTGACAGCGCTCGACGTGCCGCAGAAACTCATGGCCCAGCCCGCGTCCCGCACTGGCGCCCTCGATAAGGCCTGGGACATCCGCCACGGTGTACCTGACGTCACCGGCCTCGACGACCCCGAGGTTGGGCGTCAGGGTCGTGAACGGGTAGTCGGCGATCTTCGGCCGGGCGGCGGAGATGGCCGCCACCAGCGACGACTTGCCGGCACTCGGGAAACCGACCAGCCCAACGTCCGCAACGCTCTTGAGCTCCAGGACGACGTCCCGTTGCTCTCCCTCTTCGCCCCGCAGGGCGAAGCCGGGGGCCTTTCGGCGTGGGCTGGCCAGGGCGGCGTTGCCCAGGCCGCCACGCCCACCCTGAGCTATGACGTAGCGCGTGCCCGCGCCGACGAGATCGACGAGGAGCTCACCGTCCGGAGTGGAAACGACCGTGCCGTCAGGGACCGGCAGCACCACGTCCTCGCCCTTGGCCCCGTGGCGATCGTCGCCTTCGCCCGGCGCGCCGTTGCGAGCGCGACGATGCGGTGAGCGGTGGTAGTCCAGCAGCGTGGTGGTGTTCGGGTCGACCACCAGGACGACGTCACCGCCGTCGCCGCCATTGCCTCCGTCCGGGCCACCGAGCGGCTTGAACTTCTCCCGGTGGATCGACACGCAGCCGTGCCCGCCGTTGCCCGCGGCGACGTGCAGCACGACGCGGTCGACGAACGACGGAATCGCCATGGCCGCACCTCACCTCATTCTGGAAACTCAAAGGGCGGGCCGGTCATCGCGACCAGCCCGCCCTGTTGGCTTGTTCGACTGCCTAAGCGGGGGTCACTCCCCCGCCGGAACGACGTTGACGACCTTGCGACCGCGCCGAACGCCGAACTCTACGGCGCCGCCGGCGGTTGCGAACAGCGTGTCATCACCACCACGCCCCACGTTCTGGCCGGGGTGGAAGTGCGTCCCACGCTGGCGGACGATGATCTCGCCGGCGTTCACGATCTGACCGGCGAACCGCTTGACGCCGAGCCGCTGGGCGTTGGAGTCGCGCCCGTTCCGGGTGGACGAGGCGCCCTTCTTGTGTGCCATGGCTGCGTCCCCTTACTTGGCCTTGATATCGGTCACCTTGACCTGGGTGTACTTCTGGCGGTGCCCCAGGCGTCGGCGGTAACCGGACTTGTTCTTGAAGTGCTGAATCTTGATCTTCGGGCCCTTGGTGGCGCCGAGAATCTCGGCCGTCACCGCAACCTTGGCCAGCTTGTCCGGGCTTGAGGTGACCTTCTCGCCGTCGACGAGCAGGACCGCGGGCAGCGACACGCTCGAACCGGTCTCGCCGTCGATCCGGTCGATGTCGATGACATCGCCGACGGACACCTTCTGCTGGATGCCGCCACTGCGGACGATCGCGTACACCGCGGGCTCACTCTCTCGTGTCGGGCTTGCAGGCGCACGTCGTTGCTGGCGGCGGGCGCACGGATTGGTGGCGCGATACGCGCCGACGTCCAAGGATACGGAGTCGGCCATGGCGAGGTCAAACCGGCGACGGGCCCGGTCACCCGCGCGGTGGTGCCTTTCACCGAGCAACCTTTAGGCTCGATGCGGTCCAAGGTCATCTGGAGAACGAGCGGGAAAGGCCAACATGTCGACTCGGGACGCTTCGCAGGATACGGAGTTTCCGCCGGGCATC
>Ga0299914_10002079_pt1 | contig 13614 bp, 6 predicted proteins | sample RVTome_10_FD_201361 | JGI IMG/M metagenome (GOLD analysis project Ga0299914, IMG submission 201361) | Soil microbial communities from uranium-contaminated site in the Upper Colorado River Basin, Wyoming, United States - RVT153D57 (version 2) ...
CGCTGCCACGTGATGGTGCGGCATCCCAGCACGATCTACGACGGCGGGCTCATCGGCTCGGGCGCCTCGCCGAGCGTCCGCATCTTCGCGCGGTCCTGCGTGACGTGCCACTCGACGATCCACGGCTCGAATCACCCGAGCGGGCAGCGGTTCATCCGATGACCGGGGCGGAAGGCGAACGGCGAAAGGCGGCGATCATGCGGACAGGCCTGGCGCTCACGACGTTGATGCTGGCGCTGCTGCCGGGAGCGGCCGGCGCGCAGGAGGCGGGCACGCCCGGCCAGCCGCCGGGCGTCACCGTCCCCTCGGCCACGCCCTGGACGGGCATCCTCGATTTCGGCGCGAGAGGCACGTCCACCGATGGCGACGCGGCACGCTACGAGCGCTACCGGGATCTCGGCGACGGGTTCTTCCTGGAGGACTTCCGCGTCTCGCGGGCGCACAGCGGCTGGCTGCTCGACTTCACGGGCGAGCACGCCGGACGCCGCGATCAGCGGTACATCGGGACGGTGGATCGTCCCGGCCGCTTCCGCGGCCAGTTCCGCTGGGACCAGATCCCGATGCTGCTCAGCGGGTCCACCCGCACGCTGTACACGGGGATCGGCACCGGTGAGCTGCGCATAGACGACGCGCTCCAGGCGCAGGTGCAGGCGTCGCCGGTGGCGAACCTCCCGCCGGTGTTCGATCAATTCAGCCGCGGGTTCGACACGCGCACGCGCCGGCACATCGCCGAGGGGATCGCCGAGTACCTCGCGACGCCCGAGCTGACGTTCAGCGCGAACGTCCGGCGTACGGATCGCGAGGGCACGATTCCGTTCGGCGGCAGCTTCGGGCACAGCAGCCTGGTCGAGTTCCCGGCGCCGACCGACCACAACCTCTCGGAAGTCGAGGCGGGCGCCGAGTGGGTGCGCGACCCCTATCTGCTGCGCGCCGGCTACAGCGGCTCCTGGTTCCACAACGACGTCACGTCGGTCATCTTCGACAATCCCTTCCGCGCCACCAGCATCGCCGGCGCGTCCTCGGTGGGGCGCCTGACGCTCGCGCCGAGCAGCTCGTTCATCGGCGTCAACGGGCTGGCGTCGATGAAGCTGCCGTACCGTTCGCGCGCCACGGCCTATCTGTCGGTCGGCTCGCTGAAGGACGCCGGCGATCCGCTGGTGCCGCTGACCATCAACTCGGCGCTCTCGGCGGCGCCGCTCGAGCGGGCGACGGTGCAGGGGGAGGCGCGCACGACGGCCGTCAACCTGACGTTCGTGTCCCGCCCGCGGCGCGACATCGACGTGGACGTGCGCTACCGCGCCTACGACTACGACAACCAGACGCCGGGGTTCGCGCTCTCCCAGCGGGTGTCGTACGACAACACCATTTCGAACCTGGCGGAGCCCGTGCACACCGAGCCGTTCGGGCTCCTCCGCCACACGGTCGACGCCGACGTCCGGTTCACCCCGCTGCGCCGCACGACGGCCGGCGTCGGCTACACGCGGGTCGTGGAGGATCGCACGCACCGGATCTTCGAATCGACGGCCGACAACGTATTCCGCGTCGTGTTCGACACGCTGGGGCGTGAATGGTTCTCGCTCCGAACCAAGTACGAGCACGGCCGGCGCCGCGGCGAGGGGATCGAGCAGGGCATCCAGATGCTGATCGCGATCGGCGAGCAGCCCGGCATGCGGCATTTCGATATCGCGTCCCGCAATCGCAACCGCGTGACCGCGCTCGCCAGCTTCACGCCGCTGGGCAACCTTGCGGGCAGCTTCTCGTTCGCCGCGGGCAAGGACGACTTCATCGACAGCGAGTTCGGTCTGCGCGACAACACGCACACCGTCTACGGGACGAGCGTGGACTATCTGCCGACCGACCGCCTGACGCTCGCGGCGGCGTACTCGTACGAGCGCTACGACGCGCTGAACCGGTCGCGGCAGGCCAATCCCGGCGACCAGTTCACCAATCCCGCGCGCAACTGGGCTGCCGATCAGGCGGATCGCTCGCACACGGTGACGCTCAGCGCGGCCGTCGCGCGCATCGCGGAACGGGCCGACCTGCGCCTGGCCTACAATGTCAGCCGGGCGCGCGCGCGCTACGAGTACATCACCGGGCCGGTCGCGGACCGGACGCTGCCGGAGGAGGTCGTGGTGCCGACGGAGCTGCCCACGCCGACGGAGTTGCCGCCGACGCTGAGCGAGCTGCAGGGCGGCACCGCGGACTTCGTCTACACGCTCACGTCACGGCTGTCGCTGGGCGTGTCCTACTGGTACGAGCGCTATCGCGTCCGCGACTTCACGCTGGACATCGACGCCAACCCGGTCCTGCCGCGCGGGCAGGCGCTGCTGATGGGGTATCTGTACCGGCCCTACACGGCGAACACGTTCTGGGGAAGGCTGATTGTGGCGTTCTGATCTCGAGTCACCCGGGTTGACCTCCAGTCACCCGGGTTGACCTCCGCTGGACGGGCAGACGGCTGGCGCGCACGCGCGGGGCGCGTGCGTCGACGATCACGACGGCCACGACGGCAAAACAGGCTGTAGGACGTCGTGATCGTCGTGAACGTTCCCGGGCCGCAGGCCCGTGGTCCGTGGTCCGTGGTCCGCAGGCAGGCTGACGTGAGGGAGGCGCGCCGCTACTGCCTCGTGCCCTCCAGCGCCTCGAGCGAGGCGCGCTCGCGCTGTTCGGCGGCGCGCAGCGCGGTCATGTCGGACGCCTCCAGGGCCTCGGCGCGCATCCGGAAGCTCTCGTCGCGCAGCCGCACGTACTCCTCCGCGCGGGCGAGCAGGTCCTGCTGCTCGCGGGGCACCTTGTCGAACTCGCGCAGGCGGGCCTGTGCGGCCTGCAGCTCCGGCACGATCGTCCGCTCGATGACCTCGGCGAGCTGCCGTGCGCTCATCGCTCCAATCCGGAACTGGCCCACCGCCCGCTCGTAGGCGGCATCCAGTGTCTCTTCGAGGGCGACGAGGCGATCGAGTTCCGGCCGCACGTCAGCCAGGCCCCGCAGCGGAATGGCGCACGCCAGGGCGACGAGGACGGCGGACGCCGAAGCGGTGACGACCCGGCGCAGCGGAGGGCGCGCCGTGCCGATGCCGCGGGCCAGGCCCGCGCCGCAGATCGCGCCGGTCAGGGCGCCGCCGAGCTCGGCGCCGGTCGGGAGCGCCCCGCTCACCAGGTTGTAGAGCGCGAAGATCGCCGTCACCGGCGCGAGCGACCGGAAGACCCGCAGTGGAATCGTGACGGGCGAGCGCGGCAGCATCGCCCAGCCCGCCGTCATCACCAGCAACCCGTAGAGACCGGCGATCGCGCCCGACGCGCCGGCGCTCACGGCGACGGGGAACGTGGCAAGGCTCACGAGGCTGGCGAAGAGGCCGCTCGTCAGGTAGACCGCGGCGAATGCCGCAGGCCCCACGATCCGCTCGAGGACGATGCCGATCTGGACGATCGCGGCGACGTTGACGAGCAGGTGCAGCGGGCCGGCGTGGACGAATATCGACGTCAACAGCCGCCTCCACTCGCCGTTGGACGTCAGCGTCCCGACGTTCGCGCCCCACTCGGTGAGCGTCCCGGGGTCGCCGATGGAGCCGGGAGCGGCGACCATCATGCCGAAGACGAGCACGGTAAGGCCGGCGATGGCCGGCGTGGCAGTCGGCAGGGGCGTGCGGGCGCGGAGCGCCGCGTCGAACGCGTCGGGCTCCCGGCGTCGGCCGCGCGCGGCGGCCGCGGCGTGCCTGGCCCCGCCGCCCAGGACACCCAGCACCGTCCGGACGACCTTTCCCCGCTCGTCAGGTTCGAGCACGTACCAGGCGAACCCGGCAATCACGATCAGCGCGACGATCAGCATGGCGTCCTCGAGCCTCAAGAGGCGTGCCACGCCGCCGCGCGGAATCGTTGGGAAATCGGCGCCGGTCCCGCGCTGCCGATTTCAAATCGGCGGGGGGGCGGCCAGGAATGTAACGAGAGCTTCGAGACGCGTTGAACGCCGCCACGGCGCTTGCGCTGGCGATCACGACGCCCACGACGGCTGCAGGGCTGCGTAAACCATCGAATCCGTCGTGATCGTCGTGATCGTCGTGGTCGTCCCCGGGCCGCAGGCCCGTGTTCCGCGGGCGTTGTCCCGCCGGTTGCGTTCACGGCCGGCTGGTGGCCCAACCGGCCCCTAGTACTCGACGCGTCTTGTCGCCGGCTTCGGCGTCTCGTGCGCCACGCGGATCCGGGCGTCCACGACCACCGCGCCCGCCGGCAGCGCCATCACCGGGTTCAGGTCCAGCTCCTGGATCTCGGGGCACACGGTGACCAGCTCGGAGACGCGCAGCAGGACGCCGCGGAGCGCCGCCTCGTCGGCCGGCGGCGCGTTGCGGTAGCCGCGCAGCAGGCGCGCGCCGCGGAGCCCGTCGATCATCTCCCGCGCGTCGGCGGTCGAGAGCGGATGGAGCCGGAACGCCGCGTCCGCCAGCACGTCGACCAGGACGCCGCCCGTGCCGCACGCGATCACCGGGCCGAACTGCGGATCCTGCACGGCGCCGACGATCATCTCCACGCCGCCGGGGATCATGCCCTGCACGAGCAGCCCGGACAGCTCGCCCGCGAACCGCGCCTCGAAATCGGCGGCGGCCTCGCGCAGCGCCCGTTCGTCCTCCAGGTTGAGCCTGAGGGCCTTGCGCTCCGTCTTGTGCAGCAGCGCGGGGCCGGCCGCCTTCAGGGCGACGGGATAGCCGATGGCCTTCGCGGCTGCGACCGCGCCGGACGCGTTCGTGGCGACGCGGACGGGCGCGGTGTCGATCCCGGCCGCGGCCAGCAGCGCGTGCATGGCCTCCGCATTCAGCCACCCGCCCGCGCCCGCCAGCGCGCCGTCCACGATGCGGCGCGCGGCCGTCCTGTCGAACTCCTCGACCGCCGGCGGCGAGCCCTGGGGCGCCGCGCGCCACTCGCCGTGCACCGCCACGCGCGCGAGCGCGAGCGCCGCCGACTCGGGAAACGCGTACGCGGGAATGGAGCCGAGCGCCGCGGGCGCGCCCGCCGCGCACATGAAGACGCCGAGCACGGGCTTCTCCGGCGAGGCCCGCGCGGACTCGGCCACCGCGGCCGCCACCTCGTCCGGGTCGGTGACGACCGGGGGGATGTAGATCACGATGACGCTGTCCACGCGATCGTCGGCGAGCAGCGCGGCCAGCGCCCGGCGGTAGTGATCGGGAGTCGCCGACGCGATCATGTCCACCGGATTCCCCACGCTGGCGGCCGCCGGCAGGAACGCGCGGAGCGTGGCCATCGTTTCGTCGCCGGGCGCGGGGATCTCCAGGCCGTTCGCCTCGCACGCGTCGGCGGCGAGGATGCCCGGGCCGCCCGCGTTGGTCAGGATCGCCACGCGCCGGCCCCGGGGGATCGGCTGGTGCGAGAGGAGCGCCGCCACGTCGAACAGCTCCTCCATCCGATCCGTCCGGATGACGCCCGCCTGCCGGAAGAGCGCGTCCACCACGGCGTCGCTCGACGCGAGCGCGCCGGTGTGCGACGAGGCCGCGCGGGACCCGGCGCGGGATCGCCCCGCCTTCACCGCCGCGATCGGTTTCGTCCGCCCGACGCGCCGCGCGATCTCGCTGAACTTCTTCGGGTTCCCGAAGCTCTCCAGATACAGCAGGATCACCGACGTGTGCGGGTCGTCGGCCCAATACTGGATGAGATCGTTGCCCGAGACGTCCGCCTTGTTCCCGACCGACACGAAGCTGGAGAAGCCGATGCCGAGCCGCTTCGCGTAGTCGAGGATCGCGAGCCCCAGCGCGCCGCTCTGCGTGGACATCGCCACGCGCCCCTCCGGCGGATACACCGGCGAGAACGTCGCGTTGAGCCGGAACGCGGGGTCGGTGTTCAGGAGCCCCATGCAGTTCGGACCGATCAGGCGCACGCCGGCGCGGCGAACGCGGTCGACGAGCGCCGTCTCGCGCGCGCGCCCCTCCGGGCCCGATTCCGCGAACCCGGCGCTGATCACGCAGATCGCCCGGACGCCCTTCGTGAGGCAGTCGTCCACCGCGTCCAGCACGTTTGCCGCCGGCACGACGATCACGGCGAGGTCGACATTCCCCGGGATGTCGATCACCCGCGGGAAGGCCTTCCAGCCCTGGATCTCCGACGCCTTTGAATGCACCGGCACGATCCGTCCCGTGAACCCGGCGGCGCCGAGGTTGTGCAGGATCTCCGCGCCGATCTTTCTGCGCTCCCGGTTGGCGCCCACGACCGCCACGGTGCGCGGCTCGAAGAACGCCTTCATCGACGCGGTTGCCGCGGCGCGCGACCGCGCCGCCGCCTTCTCCTCGAACGCGGGGGTGGAGGTGAGCGACACCACGACGTGCGTGACGCCGTCCTCGACCCGGCGACCGACGTCGAAGCCGGAGTCCACGAAGACGTCCATCATCCGGCGGTTGTCGCCGAGAACGTACGCGTCGAACGCCTCCAGCCCGTCGCGGCGCCCGAGGATCGCGAGCCGCTCGAGCAGGCGGGTGCCGATGCCGCGCCCCTGGAATGCGTCCGCGATCGCGAAGGCAACCTCGGCGCGCGGCCCGTCCTGCGGGCGCCGGTAGAAGCCGGCGAACGCGACGATCCGCCCGCCGGTCTCGGCCACGAGCGACCGTCCGGCGGCGCCATCGACCGAGACCAGCGTCCGGACGCGCGCCGGATTCAGCGTCGGGAGGCCCATGAACCGCTGGTAGCGGCTCTCGGCCGACAGCGCCTCGAGAAACGCGACGAGCGCCGGCACGTCCGCCTCCGCCGCCGGGCGGAGGCTCACGGTCGAGCCGTCGCGGACGACGACGTCGACGACATCGGGAGCGGAGGGCTCGGGCAGGGTCATGGTGGCTTCGAAGAACGACGAGCAACGATGTTGCCATGTTCGCGGCCGGCGCGGTCACCGGGCGCGCCTTGCGGCCGGCCGTCCGTCTTTTTCGCGCCCCAGGCGTTCTGATCGATAATCCTTGTGCAAGTTTTCACATGACAGTCCCGAGCTCGCCGGCCAGGCGCGCCGGCCCGGCCGATCCTCGCGCGTGCGCGCGGGCGGCCTGGTGGGCGCCGCCAGGCGGCGAGGCCGCGGGACACGAGGCGTGAATGAAGAACGCGTACCGGCCGCTCGTCCTCGCGGCCGCGGTCACTCTCGTCGCGGCCGCCGCCGCGCAGGCCCAGACGGTCATCGTCAGGAGCGCGCCGCCCGGAACGACGATCGAGGTCGTCGTCAACGCCGAGACCCTCGGTACGGCGACGACGGATGAAGCGGGCAACGTCGCGATTCCCGCCGGGATGTTCGCCGCGGGCGGGAAGCGCGAGACGGACGCGAACCTCTACGTGGACGTCTGCCCCGACAAACGCCGCATCATCATCGTCGAGCGGGGCGAACCGGATCCCGCGCAGGACGTCGCCTGCATCCGCACGGAGAGCCTCGGCCTCTTCCTCGTGCGGCCCGTCAGCACCTTCGTCGTCAACGCCTCGACGGCCACCCCGACGGTGATGCTCAGGCAGGGGCCCGTGAGCGTCGTGCCCGAACCTTCGCGAGAGTCCCTGCCGACCGGCTTCGTCGTGTTCGGCGGCGCCGGGATGGGGAAGTTCCGGGACGCCAACCAGCTCGCCTGCGGCAACGTCGAGGACTGCTCGGGCGACGAGTGGGACCTGACCTACACCACCGGCGCGGAGTTCTGGCTCAGCCGGTTCATCTCCGCCGAGCTGGGCTACGTGCGCCGCCGCGAGCTGGAGATCGAGGGCCGCGGCACGGGGTTCGATTTCGCCAGCTCGCTGGACAGCCATCTCACGACGGTCGCCGGCAAGTTCGGCATCCCGATGGGGCCGGTCCGGGCGTATGCCAAGGGCGGCACGAACTACCTGCGCGCCGCCACCGTGCACCGGCAGACGATGGAGGACATCACGGTCGAGATCGACGGCGAGGAGCAGGTCATCGAAGGGGGGACGGTGACGTCCCGTCTGGATTTCTCCGGCTGGGGCTGGCTCGTCGGCGGCGGGCTCGAGATCTGGGCGAAGCCGTCGTTCGCGATTTACACGGAAGGCGGCCTGGCGGGGATGAAGGGCCACCCGCGAGAGGACGCGGAAGGCTCAATCGACGATCGGCTGACGTATTTCGTCGCGGGCCTGCGGATTCGCATCGGGGGCTAGCAGGCCGAGTCTGCCCGAGACGCATGCTGGAAGATTGGAAGAGTGCGCTTTATCATCTTCCATTTTCCATTTACCATCCGGGCCGAAGGCCCGGGCTACTCGACTTCGATGAGCTCCACCTCGAAGACGAGCGTCGAGTTCGGCGGGATGGGGCGGTTGCGCACGCCGCCGTAGGCGAGCGACGGCGGGATGATGAGACGCCTGAGGCCTCCCACTTTCATCCCCTGGAGCCCCTGATCCCAGCCGGGGATGACCTGCCCGGCGCCGAGCACGAACAGCAGGGGATCGAGCCCGGCCGACGAGTCGAACTGCGGCCCCTTCTGCTGCGGCGCCGATTCGTCGAAGAGCCAGCCCGTGTAGTGCACCGACACCGTGGAGCCGCTGGCGGCTTCGGCGCCGCTGCCCACCCGCAGGTCGGTCTGGGTGAACGGCGCGAAGTTCGAGGGCGCGTCGGGCAAGTCACTGCAGCCCGCGCTCCAGACCGGCAGCAGGGCCGCGGCCAGGACGAGGATTGACCTGTACACACGTCTCACGCTTTTCGAGCTCCTTCGCGGTATTGAACTCTGATTATGCATCAAGGGCGGGTTCACGGGGTTCACGGGGTTCACGGGTTCAGGTTCCATGCCGAGGGAAGGAGATGGTAGCACCGGCGGCTCGCTGGCGGGTATAAAGGCTCATGCTGAACGAGCTGCGCTTCACAATCAGATCCCTCGGGAAGAACCGCGGCTTCACCGCCGTGGCGGTCGTGACGTTGGCGGTCGGGATTGGCGCCACCACCGCCATCTTCAGCGTCGTCAACGGCGTGCTGCTGCGGCCGCTGCCCTACCCGAACGCCGACCGTATCGTGCAGGTGTGGACGACGAGCGCGAACGAGGCGAAGGGTTCCTTCGGGCCGCCCGACTTTGTCGAGTTCCAGCGGACAACCCGTACGATCGACCGGGTCGCCGGCTATCGTGAGGATCCGGTCACCGTTGCCGTGAACGAGCGCGACCCGGTCCGCGAGACCGCGGCACTCGTGACCATCGACTACTTCGACGTGTTCGGAACGGGCGCGGCCCTCGGACGGACGTTCATGGCAACGGTCGACCAGGGCACGCGGGAACCGCTGGTCGTGATCGGCGCGTCGACGTGGCGCAACCTGCTCTCGTCGGATCCGAACGTGATCGGGCGGCGCCTCCGGATCAACGGTGTGGCGCACACGATCCTCGGCGTGATGCCGGACAGCTTCAACTATCCGGCGGGCGCCCGCCTCTGGGTGCTCTCGGACCGGCCGGTCCCGCCGCCGCCGATCGAGGTGCCAGGGGACCTGCTCGAGATGCGCGGCATCCAGTACTTCCTGGCGGTCGGCCGCCTGGCGCCCGGCGCGACGGCGGCGCAGGCGCAGGCGGATCTCGCCGCGACGGCCGCCGACATCGCCCGACGGTATCCTGCGTCCAACACGGGCCGCGGCGTGCTCGTCGAGCCCCTGCACGAGCGTATCGTCGGCGACGTGCGGCGCGCGCTGCTCGTGCTGCTCGGCGCCGTGGGGACCGTGCTGCTCATCGCGTGCGCGAACGTCGCCAGCCTGCTGCTCGCCCGCGCGTCAGGTCGGCAGCGCGAGCTCGCCGTCCGTGCCGCGCTGGGCGCATCGAGAGGGCGGCTGGCGCGCCAACTGCTCGGGGAAGCGCTCGTGCTGGCGGCGGCCGGCGGGGCGCTCGGTCTCGCGGCAGCGCGCTGGACGCTCACGGCGCTGGTCGGCGTCATCCCGCCGGGTGTGCCGCGCGTGGAGGAGATCGCCCTCGACAGCCGTGTCTACGCCGCGGCGTTCCTGCTGTCAGTAGTCAGCGCGGTGCTCTTCGGCCTCGTCCCCTCGCTGCAGGCGTCCAGGACCGAGACCGCGGCGGTGCTGCGGGGCGGAGGAGATCGCGGATCCACCGGCGGACGCCGCCGGGCGCGCACACGCGCCGGACTGGTGGTCGCGGAGATCGCGCTGACGCTGCTGCTGCTGGTCTCGGCGGCGCTGCTGGGTAACAGCCTGCTCAGGCTGCAACGGACGGATCCCGGGTTCGACGCGGGAGCCGTGACGATCGTCAGCATGCCGCTGCCACAGGCCCGCTACCCGGATCGCGAGCGGCAGGCCGGCTTCTACGAGCAGTTGCTCGAGGGATTGCAGCGCCGCGGAGAGATCGAAGTGGCGGCCGTGGCGTTTCCCGGTCCGCTCGACGGTTCGCATGCCGCGGGAGCGTTCACGATCGAAGGACGTCCCGGGGAGCCCGGCGCGGACCGCCCGTACGCCTCGATCGCCTCCGTCTCACCGGAGTACTTGCGCGTCATGGGGATCCCGCTCATCGCCGGGCGGCACTTCACCGCGCAGGATCGCAGGCCGGCTCAGCCGACGGCGATCGTCAACGCCACGCTCGTCCGGCGCTACCTGCCGGGAGAGAATCCGGTCGGGCGGCGCATCCGCTTCGGCGAGACCGAGGCGGACTGGATGACGATCGTCGGTGTTTCGGGAGACTCGCGCAATCGTGGCCTCGACTCCGACCCGTCGCCGCTGGTCTACATTTCCTACCAGCACTTCTCGCTGCCGTTTCTGAGCGTCGTGGCCAGGAGCGCCGGCGGGCCCGGCGCCGTCGCGACGGCCGTCCGGGAGGAAGTGAGGCGGCTGGATCGCGAGCTGCCAGTCGATCGGGTCCGCCCGCTCACGGAGGTCGTGCGTGCCTCCGTCGCGGCGCCATTCTTCCGCACGCTGCTGCTCGGCGCCTTTGCGGCGACGGCGCTGCTGCTGGCGATCGTGGGCGTCTACGGGTTGATCAGTTACTCGGTGTCGCAACGCAGGCGCGAGATCGGCATCCGCGTCGCGCTCGGCGCCACGCGGTCGCGGATCGTGGGGTCGATCGTGCGCGAGGGGATGACGCTGGCGTGCATCGGGATCGCGCTCGGCCTCGCCGGCGCGTGGGCGTCGACCCGCGTCCTCGCGTCGTTCCTGTTCGGCCTCGACGCGACCGATCCGCTCACGTTCGCCGCCGTCGCGCTCCTGCTCTTCGTCGTCGCGCTGCTCGCCAGCTACGTCCCGTCGCGTCGGGCGCTGCGCGTGGATCCCCTGGACGCGCTGCGGGCGGAGTAGTCGAGAACTCGAGAGGCCGCGGATATCCCGGCGACCACACATGCCTCGCCCAGGGGCCGTGGCTCTCAGCTTCATGAAGCCCTGCGCGACGAGAGCCGTGCGTGGTCGACACACGTTGTTGACAGACGTAGCGCAGCCCTTCACCCGCATTGCTCACGAGCGATGGCGGCTTCGCGTAGCGGTGACGGAGGTGACGGAGGTGACGGAGGCTTCAACACGGAGAGACTGAGGAACGGAGGACAACGGAGAGTACCGGGCTGATTGACGGCTCGCGAGCCGCACGCCCCGCGCTTCGCGCGGGCAGGAGGGGTGAGAATCCAGAGAAAGATGAGAGCCATCGGGCGGCGCGGCTCTCATCTTTCTGGATTCTCACCCCTCCCGCCGCCGACCGCAGGTCGGCGGGCGTGCGGCGGGGCGGCGATTCCAGCCACCCGGCTCTCTCCGTTTCGCTCCGTGGCTCCGTGCCTCCGTGTGAGAAAATCTCCATTCCTCCGCTCGCTCCGCTGTCCCCCGAGCGGCCCCTCGTCGCCCTTTTCATGGATTGTCCACGGTGTCCGGAACCGGGATCGCCGTGTCCGATGCCGGGAAGCCGTACGGGAGCCAGGGGGAGCACGGCCGCGCCAATTGCCGGTACGACAGCAACTTCGCGTTCGTCCCACCGTCTGGCACATGCGTTGTAGGCTGACGGCCATGCTCCAGGATCTGCGCTACGCCTTCCGCACGTTCCGGCGGAGTCCGCTCGTCGGGCTCGCGGCGGTGCTCACGCTCGGGCTGGGGATTGGCGCGGCGACGGCCGTGTTCTCCGTCGTGGACGCGGCGATCCTGCGGCCGCTGCCGTTCGAGGCGCCCGATCGGCTCGTGCGCGTGTGGGAGCTGACGCGTGACGGCGATCGCTTCCCGTTCTCGGGCCCCGATTACGTGGACGTCCGCGCCGGGACCCGCGCGCTCGCCGGAGTCGCCGCGTACAGCGATCTGGGATCCACGAGCGTGCTCGCCGGCGCGGGCGATCCCGAGCGAATCACGGCCGTCCCGATCACGGCGTCCCTTCCAGACGTCCTCGGCGTCGCGCCGATTGCCGGCCGCATGTTCGGCGAGAACGAGGAGCGGTCGGCAGGTCCGCGCGCGCTCGTGTTGTCGCACGGGTTGTGGGCGCGCCGATTCGGAAGCGATGCGGGCGCTCTCGGGCAACGGGTGACGCTCGACGGCGCGCCGGCGGTCGTCGCGGCCGTGATGCCGCCTGGGTTCGACTTCCCCGGAGGCGCGGACGCCTGGGTGCCGCTCAGGCTCGATCGGCTGAGCGACCGTGGGGACCATGAGCTGGCCGTCATCGGCCGCCTGGCTCCCGGCGCCACCCTGCCGCAGCTGCGCGACGAACTTCGGGCCATGATGGGCCGCATGGCGGACGCCCATCCGGAGATTCATGCCGGGTGGAGCGCCGACGCCGTGAGCTTCAGCGACTGGATCGTCGCGCCGCGGTTCCGCGAGGCAGTCTGGGTCCTGTTCGGCGCGGTCGGCGCGCTCCTGCTGCTGGCGTGCGCGAACGTCGCCAGCCTGCTCCTGGCGCAGGCGGCGGCGCGCCGCGGCGAGATGCGTGTGCGAACGGCGCTCGGAGCGGGGCGTGGACGCCTCGTGCGCCAGCTGCTCACGGAGTCCGCCGTGCTCGCGGCCTTCGGCACGGCCGCCGCGGTGCTCATCGCGATCTGGTCGGTCGAAGCCGTCCGGGTGCTCGCGGCAGATCGCCTGCCGCGGCTCGAGGACGTGCGGGTCGGCTGGAGCGTCCTGGCGTTTGCGTGCGGGGCCGGGATCCTGAGCTGTCTCGCCTTCGGCCTCGCGCCGGCGCTCCACGCCGCGCGCATCGACGTGCGCAGCGGCATGGACGAGGGCCTCCGCTACTCCGCCGGCAACCGCCGCCTCCGCCACGGCCTCGTCGTCGTCGAGGTCACGCTCGCGGCGATGCTGCTCGCCGGTGCGGGCCTGCTCGCGAACAGCTTTGTCCGCCTCACGCGCGTCGATGCCGGGTTCGACGCCAGGAACGCGGTGGCCATTCCCGTCGAACTGCCGGGCGGGCCTTCGGATCAAGCGTCGGCGTTCTACGCGGAACTGCTCGAACGCGTCCGTGCGCTGCCGGGCGTGGCCGATGCGGGCGCGACGTCCACCAACCCGTTCCGGCAGGGCGGTTTCAGCAATGACGTGACGCCCGCCGAGCGCGCCGCCGAGGCGCCGCCGAGCGGGCTGGTGCAGGCTGGATGGCGCTCGGTCACGCCAGGCTACTTCGAGGCGATGCGCGTGCCGGTGCTTTCCGGCCGGACGTTCCGCTCGTCGGATGACGCCTCGGCCGAGCGGGTGGTGGTGGTGAGCGCGTCGCTGGCGCGCCGGCTGTG
>Ga0299914_10002080_pt1 | contig 13607 bp, 15 predicted proteins | sample RVTome_10_FD_201361 | JGI IMG/M metagenome (GOLD analysis project Ga0299914, IMG submission 201361) | Soil microbial communities from uranium-contaminated site in the Upper Colorado River Basin, Wyoming, United States - RVT153D57 (version 2) ...
TTCGCCTTGCCGAGCACGTCGGGCACGATCCGCTGCGATGTCCCGTGAGGCAGGGCGAGAAACAGCAGATCGACCTGGTCGACCAGCCCGGGCTCGTACGGCACGAACGAAAGTTCGGGATACGCCCTCGCCAGGCTGGGGTAGAACGCGGCGATGGGCGCGCCCACCTGCGAGTCCGCCGTGGCGAAGGCCACCTCGAGCTGGGGATGGGCTGCGCACAATCGGAGCAGCTCAGCCCCTGTGAATCCGGAGCCACCGATGATGCCGACAGCGAACATCCGACTAGTATACGTATCTTCGCATCTTTATGCAATGCAGTCGGCGGGCTGCTTGGGAGTCAGGCTCGCAGCTTTGCCGGCAGCTCGTGTTCGACTGCGTCGATCACACTGCGGCGAACCGCCGCCACATCGTCGTCGGTGAGCGTGCGATCGGCGGCCTGCAATCGCAACGTGTAGGCCAGGCTGCGATGGCCATCCGGGACCGGGTTGCCTCGGAACACATCGAAGAGCTCGAGTCTCGCGAGTAGGTCACCGGCCGAGGTTTCGATCGCCCGCGTGACGTCGGCGGCCGCGATCGACTCGTCGACCTCGAAGGCCAGGTCGATATCACTCGACGGATATCGGCTGACCAACTCGTAGGACCGCGTCGGGCGAGCCGTGGAGAGGACCTTGTCGAGGTCGACCTCGAGCCACGCGACCCGCTCGTCGACGTCGAAGTCGCTGAGCACACCAGGATCGATCTCGCCGACAGTACCGACGATCTCGTCACCGACCACGACCTCGGCCGTCCGGGTCGGGTGCATCCCGGCGACCGCGACCTGCTGCAAGCGCGTGTCATCGAGCGTGAGCGCGTCCGCGACGACGCGCCACACATCCACGGCGTCGGGTGCCTCTGCACCGGCCAAGGCCACCGCGAGGTATTCGGGCTCGTCTGGAAGCTCCTTCGGATCGTCCCGCGCGAGGAAGACCTTCGAGATCTCGAACAACCGGACACCGAACGACCGGTGCGACTCGTTGTATGCGATCGTCTTCAACAGACCCGGCCTCAACGAGGTACGCAATACGCTCTCCTCGGCCGCGAGAGGATTGGCGATGGTGACGGCGTTCGTCGGACTCGCCGTCGTCTCGAGCTCACCGGGCGCGAGAAACGGCATCGGCGCCACCTCGTTGATGGCCAGTCCGACCAGCACCTGACGCAGCAGTCGACGTTCCTGCTGGCGCACGCTGAGTGAACCCGCGGTCACCGCGGCCGGCAGCGTCCGCGGAATCTTGCTGTAGCCGTGGTGACGCGCAACCTCCTCGATGACATCGGTCTCGGTGGACACATCGGGTCGGAAGCTCGGCACCTCTACCGTCTGCACGTCCGGACTCTTCGACGGCTGGCAGACAAATCCGATCGGCTCCAGGTACGCGGCGATCGCCTCGGTCGGCAGATCCGTGCCCAACAACGAGTTGACTCGATCGGTACGCACATCGACACGAGATCGGGTGGGCAAGTTGCCCCGCGCGTCGATCGATCCCGAAACCAGCTCACCGCCCGAGGCCAGAACGAGCTGAGCGAAACGGCGGGCAGCCAAGTCGGTGACCTCGGGGTCGGTGCCACGCTCGAACCGCATCGATGCCTCGCTGCGCAAGCCCAGCCGCTTGGAACTGCGCGCGATGGCCATCGGCTCCCACCATGCCATCTCGAGCAGCACGTCGTTGGTCGCATCGTCGATCTCGGTGGACGCGCCCCCCATCACACCAGCGATGCCGATCGGGTGGTCGTCGGCGTCGGTGATCACCCCGTCGCGGCTGGTCAGCTCGCGCTCGACCTCGTCGAGCGTGACGATCCTCTCGCCATCTCGTGCCCAGCGGACGCGCAGCGCGCCGTCCTTCACCTTGCTCAGGTCGTAGGTGTGGTTCGGCTGACCGAGCTCGAGCATCACATAGTTCGAGGCGTCGACCACATTGTTGATCGGCCGCATGCCGAGGGCGAGCAACCTGTTGGCCACCCGTGGCACCGAAGCCCCGACCGCGATCCCGCGCAGCACCCGCGCGACGAAGCGCCCGCACAGATCGGGATCGACGATTTCGACCGATGCAAGCGATGCGATGTCGCCCGGGGTCTCCGGCACATCGAACCGCGGCATGGCGAAGGGCACGCCCAACCGTGCGGCCAGATCACGCGCAACACCCGCGACCGACAGGGCATCCGGACGATTCGGGTTGACCTCGAGGTCGTACAGCACGTCCGACTCGATGCCGAGGGCCTCACCGAGGTCAGTGCCCGGCTGCGTGGCCGGCGGCAGGATCATGATCCCGCTGTGGTCGTCACCAAAGCCCAGCTCGGATGGCGAGCACAACATCCCGTTCGACACTTCGCCGCGCATCTTGCGCCGTTCGATCCTCATGCCGTTCGGCATGACGGTGCCGGTGGTGGCCAGCGGCACGACATCACCGACGGTCATGTTGAAGGCACCGCACACGATCTGCAGCGCTTCGCCGTCACCGGGGTCGACGTCGACCAGCTGGATCTTGTCGGCATTCGGATGAGGGCGCAGGGCGAGCACTCGGGCGACCACCACGCCCTCGAGGCCCTGGCCGACGAGATCCATCGACTCGACCGCAAGCCCGAGGTCGCTCAGCTGGTCGGCAATGAATACTGGATCGCCCTCGATGGGCGCGAACTCACGTAGCCAAGAAAGCAGGACCTTCATCAGAACTGTTCCAAGAAGCGAACGTCGTTGACGATGAGCTCACGTATGTCATCGACGCCGTGACGCATCAACGCCAAGCGCTCGATACCGAACCCGAACGCGAAACCGGTCCACTCCTCGGGATCGAGGTCGACCGCGGCGAACACGTTCGGGTGAACCATTCCGCATCCACCCAATTCGAGCCAACCGGTCTGGCCGCACGTCCGACACCCAACACCCTCGCAGAACACGCAGTTGATGTCGTACTCCGCCGACGGCTCCGTGAACGGGAAGTACGACGGTCGGAGCCGAGAATGGATCGATGCGCCGAAGTACGCAGTCGTGAACGCTTCGAGCGTTCCGGCCAGATCCCCGAAGCTGATGCCGTGATCGACGACCAGACCCTCGATCTGATTGAACACCGGCAGGTGGCTGGCATCGGCGGTGTCCTGGCGGTACACCCGGCCGGGCGCGACGACGTAGATGGGCGGCGACTCCTGTTCCATGACGCGGATCTGCACCGGTGAGGTGTGCGTGCGCAACAAAATCGTCTCGGGATCGCCCAGGTCGACGTAGAGCGTGTCCCACATACCGCGCGCCGGATGCGCTTCGGGGATGTTGAGCGCCTCGAAATTGTACCAGTCGCTTTCGACCTCAGGTCCTTCGGCCACCCGGAATCCCATGCCGACGAAGACGTCCTCCAGCCGGTCACGCGTCTGTGTGATCAGGTGGAGATGACCGCGTCGACGGACCGACGGTGACTCGGTGAGATCCAAGCGCTCGGACTCGAGTCGTGTCGCGCGGGCAATGGCCTCGAACTCGCGGCGCCGATCAACGAGTTGAGACTCGAGGTTGCTGCGGGCCGAGTTGAGTGCTTGGCCGGCGAGGCGACGACTGTCCACGTCGAGCCCGCTGAGTTGTTTCTTGAGCAAGGTGAGCGGCGACTTCTTGCCGAGCAGCTCGGCTTCCGCTTGACGAACGCCGTCGAGATCGGACGCGGCCGCGATCTGGTCACGACCCTCCTTCTCGATGCGTTCGATGTCGTCGATCACCCGGTTCACCCTGGCTGGTCGGCCTTCCTCTGCCAAATCGAATTCGCCGGCAGGCTAATCCTCAGATGTCGCTGCCAGCGGCATCCAGCTGACGCAACCGCTCGAAGCCCAGCACCGCGGCGGTGCTCGCCACGTTCAGGCTTTCGACCGCGCCGCGCATCGGAATGCTCAGCCGGCGGTCGAGCGACGCCTCGACCTCGGACCCCAGACCGTGTGACTCGCTACCGAGCACGAGCGCCACGTCGCCCGATAGATCGACATCGCGATAGTGGTCGCCTCCGCGAGCGACCGTGCCGACGCGACTGAAACTCAGTTGCCCCAACCGGTCGAGAAGGTCGCGTGTGGCCGCGACCTCGAGCAGTGGGAGGCGGAAGGCGGACCCTGCGGCGGCGCGAACGGTCTTCGGACCGAAAGGATCGGTGCTGTGATCGGCGAACACCACCGCCGTGGCACCAACGGCCTCGGCCGTGCGAATGATGGCACCAGCGTTCCCCGGATCGTTGATGCGGTCGAGGACGTACACCAGCCCTCGGGGTTCGGACTCGAGGAACGTGGTCAAGTCGAACCGTGGGCGTGGCGCGACGACGATCACCCCTTGCGGCGCGCTGGCGTCGGCGACCTTGGCCAACACACCCTTGGCCAACGAGTGCACCTCGGCCCGGTCCGCGACCGCCGCTCGCAACGGCGCCAGCGCCTCGGACTCGTCATGATCGAAGAACACGGCCTCGATCGGATAGCTGCACGCCAGCGCCTCTCTCAGCAGGGTCGGTCCCTCGAAGACGAATTGGCCCGACTCGGAACGCGATCTACGGCGCCCGATGAGGCGCCGTAGATGCTGCACTTTCGGATTGCGAAGCGACAGCTGGTCGTCACTTCTCATCGGCTGCTCAGGTACTCGCGCCCGCCCGCGTCGCGATCTCGACCAGTGTGGCGAAAGCCGCTGGATCCGTCACGGCCAGGTCGGCCAAGACCTTGCGGTCGACATCTACGTCGGCGGACCGCAACCCACTGATGAAGCGGCTGTAGCTGATGCCGTTCTGCCGGCACGCCGCGTTGATGCGCTGGATCCACAGCCGACGGAACTCGCCTTTGCGCGCCCGGCGATCGCGATACGCGTATTGCAGCGAGTGCATGACCTGCTCGTTGGCCGCACGATACGAACGGCTCTTGTTGCCGTAGTAACCCTTGGCCCGATCGAGCGTGCTACGACGGTGCTTCTTGCTCGGGACGGCACGCTTCACTCTTGCCATCGGAAATCCTTTCGGGGAAGAGAACGGGATGCTTGCGGCGAGAACCCGCGGGTGGGTCCTGCGGCGTGGCTCAGATGCCGAGTTGACGGCGGACGTGCTTGGCGTCCGCTCCGACGACCTCGGTCGTGCCACTGAGCCGTCGTTTCCGACGGGGGTTCTTCTTCTCGAGCAGGTGATTCAGATAGGCCTTCCGGCGCAGAAGCTTTCCCGTGCCAGTGCGCTTGAAGCGCTTGGCCGCACCGCGGTGCGTCTTCATCTTGGGCATGGTGTTCTCCGTTGTCGTGGTGACGAGCACTCGGCGGCGACGCCGGGCTCGCACCCCGGGCGCTAGGCCGTCTCGCCGTTGTCGCTGATGTCGTTGGGTTGGCTGATACCCGCCGCCTCGGCGTGACCATCGGCCGAGCGTCGGCGTTCGGCCTCGTGGGCCGCTTGCGCCTTCTTGTCGGGAGCCAGGACCATCGTCATGTTGCGCCCGTCGAGCTTCGGGTACACCTCGACACGCCCGAGATGGGCCACGTGCTCGGCGACGTCGTCGAGAATGCGCTTGCCCAGCTCGGGATGCTGCATCTCTCGACCGCGGAACATGATCGTGACCTTGACCTTGTGGCCCTCGCCGAGGAACCGCTCGATTCGACGCGTCTTCGTCTCGAAGTCGGCCACGCCGATCTTGGGCCGGTACTTCATCTCCTTGACGACGACGTTCGTGCTCTTCTTCCGCGATTCCTTCGCCCGCTGGGCCGACTGGTACTTGTACCGGCCGTAGTCCATGATCCGGCAGACGGGCGGGTTGGCCTTGTCGGCCACCTCGACGAGGTCGAGGCCCAACTCGCGAGCCTGGGTCAGAGCCTCGGGCAAGGGCTTGATGCCCAGTTGGTCGCCCTCGGGACCGATCAGGAGCACCTCGCGAGCGCGGATGCGGTCGTTGATCCTGGGTTCGTCGCTGGCGGCTGCTATCGCCGTTCACTCCTGGTCAATGCGCGCTCTTCTCCTTGCGCCGAGTCGATCGACGACCGCCTTCCGAGTCGCCCAGATGCCTGGGCGGCCAAAATCAAAGGAACGGACGCCGGAAAGCCGACGCCCGCACACTCCGACACCGATGCAAGCCTGGTGCCAGGTGGTGGAATCGACCCGACGCACTCGATCTCGGTGGCCGGGTGGGAGCGACGCCCCGCTTTCCTTTGGTTGTGACGCCGTAGAGTACCAGCGCACGCCCCGAACATCGACTTTCGAGCTGGGGCTCGAGGAAAGAAGCGTCGATCATGAGTCTCTGGACGCCGGGAGGCGAGGTCCCCGTCGACCGCAACCGCCAAGATGCCGCTCCGACCTCGGACGAAGGCATCTCCGGCCGCGTGGGTGGCCCGAGTCTCGAGGACCTCAGCCCCGAGGAGCGGGCGCAAGCCGAGCAGATGATCGCCGAGATGGCCGAGGTGCAACGCCAGATCCTCTCTGCTCCCGCCGCCCAGATCGTCACGAACCACGTCGCAGGCTTCTACGAGCTCGCGGCCCTGCATCTCGCCCAGGAGAAGCCGAGGTTCGACGAAGCTCAGCTGGCGATCGACGCCATGGCGGCGACGGTCGACGCCGTGGGAAATCGCCTCGGCGAGAACGAAGGCCCCTTGCGCGACGCGCTCAACCAGCTTCAGACGGCGTTCGTTCAGAGGAAGAACGAGGCGACGTCGGACTGAGCGCCGTCCACGGCTAGCGCCCCCGCAGGTCGCGCCGAGCGAATCCGACGACGGCTGCCGCGAGCGCCGCCGCGGCCCCGCCTACGAGCACGATCACATGCCCGAGCGGCAACCCATTGGCCAGGGGGTTGTCGCCCGTGGCGTAGTAGAAGAGCGACACCCACTTGAACGGCTCGAGCCAACTGACGACCGGCGCGAGCGAGCCGACGAGATACGACGTGGCCGCGACGCCCGAGGCGACGGCAATCGCCAGGACGCGGCTACCGCTGAACGCGCCGACGGCTAGCGCGAAGAAGCCGAACGTGATCCCGAGCAGAATCTGGCCGACCAACGACAGTGCTACGTCGACCAACGCCACGTCTACGTCCACGATCAAGCCGACGCCGAACGTCACGACGTAGGTCGCCGTGGCGAGGATCGCGACGAGCACGACCAACACGGCCGCCTTCTCGAGGAGCACGCGGCCACGCGTCACTGGGTAACTCATGACCAGCTCGAGCGTCCCGCGTTCCTCCTCGCCGGCGACTGACGCTGCGCCGAACCCCACGGCGAGAATGATGAGCAACAACGGCAACACGAACGCGAACAACTGGCTGTTGAGGTAGTCCGCCGCGGCGGTGAGGTCGAAGGTGGTCTCGCCGCCGGCGAACAGCGCCATGAGCTCGGGCGGGTAGTCATCCATCAGGTCGTTCAGCTCGTCCTGTCCGCGCACGCTCGGGAAGCTCACCACGATGACCACGGCGTAGATCGCGGATCCCACGATCCACCAGGTGAGAGATCGCCGTCGGTCGAGCAGCGCGCGCCGTGCGATCTCCATCACACGTTCTCACCGCTCGCCCGGTAGACGTCGATGAAGATCTCCTCGAGGTCTGCCGGTTGGCTCACGAAATCGACAACTGTGTGGCGAGACGCGGTCTTCACCACTGCGTCCAACGAGCCCGACACGGTCATTCGCAGTTCTTGATCCGTCGCCGTGACGTCGGTGACCTCCGGCAGATTGGCGAACTCGGCACGGTCGACCGCTTCGGTGAACCTCATGACAACGTGTCGTTTCGCTCGCGCACGCAACGCCTTGACCGAGTCGACGATGATCATCCTGCCATCGCGAATGACACCGACCCTGTCGGCCGCGCGCTCGACCTCGTCGAGCGAATGGGAGGAGAGAAAGACGGTCGCACCGCGGCCGACGACCTCCCGGAGCAGGACGCGAAACTCCTCTTGCATCAGCGGGTCGAGTCCACCGGTCGGCTCGTCGAGCATGTAGAGCTCGGGCATGTGCATGAAGGCCTGCACGACTCCGACTTTCTGTCGGTTGCCCTTGGAGAGGTCGCGTATGGGACGGTCGAGGTCGAGACGAAAACGTTCGGCAAGAGAATCGCGCTCGGACAGATCCTCCGTGCCGCGCAACCTTGCCAACCAGTTCGTAAGCGCTCGACCCGTCAAGCGGTCGTACAACTCGAGGTCGCCGGGCAAGTAGCCGGTGCGGCAGTGGATCTCGACGTAGTCGACCCGCGAGTCCAGACCGAGAACGGTCGCCGTGCCGGACGTGGGCCGGTGGAAGTCGAGCAGAGTTCGGATCGTCGTCGTCTTGCCGGCGCCATTCGGTCCGAGGAACCCGAAGACCTCTCCTTGTTCGACGACCAGGTCGACCGCCTCGATGCCACGCACCGTGCCGTAGTACTTCGTGAGCGCGCGGGTCTCGATCGCCGGAGGCACGGCCGTGTCGCTATCCACTGATGTCGACATCGACCACTCTGACAGAGGCCGCCTCCCACCTACCCCGCCTACCCGGCACCACATCGAACTCCACGTCCGCGCCGACGTCGATCGAGCGCGAGCCGTCGAGGATCGCCGTGCAATGAAAGAAATGCTCGCTTCCGTCGGTTGCTCGTACGGTTCCGTAGCCGACTGCTTCGTCGAACTCGAGAACCTCGCCTAGCACGGTGTCAGCTCGCCTGACTCAATGCACGATCTTGGCAATCGGCAACTCGATGATGTCGGTGGCACCGGCATCGCTCAGCGCAGGAATCAGCACGTTGATGGCCGCCTTCGGAACGACGGTCTCGACGGCGTAACCTGCGCCGGCATAGAGCTCGTTGACGGTAGGCGCCTTCATCGAGGGCAGGAGATCGATGACGGTTTTCAGCTGCTCACCCGAGACGTTCAGTTTCACCAGGACCTTTTTGCGCGCCTCGAGCACGCCCTCGAGGAGTGTGCGCAGCTGATGCATGGCGTGCTGCTTCTCGGGGTGGGTGTAACTCGCGGGATTGGCGATGAGCTCTGTATACGAAACCAACACTGTGTCGATGATCTTGAGGCCTGCGGCACGCAGGGCGCTGCCCGTCTCGGTGAGGTCGACGATGCAGTCGACGATGTCGGGAACCTTGGCCTCTGTCGCCCCGTACGAGAGCCGGATGTCGGCCTTGATGCCACGCTCCTCGAAGAATCGACGCGTGAGCTCGGGATATTCGGTCGACACTCGCACGCCGTCACTCAGATCACTTGCCTGCTGAGCGTCGGAGCCGGCCGGCACCGCCAACACGATGCGTACCGCGTTGTCGCTCGCCTTCGAATAGTGCAACTCGCCGAGAGAAACGACGTCGCTCCCGGTCTCCTCGACCCAGTCACGCCCGGTGATGCCGAAATCGAAAACACCGTCGGCGACGTAACGCGGGATTTCCTGAGGTCGGAGAACTCGCACCTCGTCGATACGAGGATCGACGATGTCGGCGCGGTAGTTGACCACCGAGTCACGGTGCACGCGCAGGTCGGCCGCCTCGAACAGTTCGAGGGTCGCGCGCTCGAGCGAACCCTTGGGCAGGACCAGTTTGAGCATGGCGGACAACGCTACCCGGCGGCGCGTCCGGCACTCGAAACCAATCTTCACGGAGGCCGTCGGTTGGCCCATAGGCTGGCGCCATGCAGCACATAGAACGCCATCGCAGCCACCGAGCAGCCTGGCTTCGAGCGGGCGTGCTGGGCGCGAACGACGGCATCGTGTCGACGGCCAGCCTCGTTCTGGGTGTCGCCGCGGCCGACACGGGTCGTTCGGTCATCCTCACGGCCGGCGTCGCCGGATTGGTGGCCGGCGCACTGTCGATGGGTGTCGGGGAGTATGTGTCGGTCAGCTCGCAGCGCGACACCGAGCGAGCCGACATCGCAAAGGAACGACAGGAACTCGCAGCCACGCCGGAACGTGAGCTGGCCGAGCTGGCCGCGATCTACCGACACAAGGGATTGTCCCCCGGACTCGCCCGTCAGGTCGCCGAGGAACTGTCCGAAGGCGATGTCCTGAAGGTGCACCTCGCAGAGGAGCTGGGGATCACCGACGAAACGGCGGCCCGACCCGTGCAAGCGATGGTCGTGTCCATCGTGGCGTTCGCGGTCGGTGCCGGCATCCCACTAGCGGTCATGGCGGCGGGGAGCTCGTCGACCAGATCGGGCATCACGATCGCGGTGGCGTTGCTCGCGTTGGGTGTGCTGGGTGCCCTCGGCGCCCGCCTCGGCGGTGCACCACCTGGTCGAGCCTCCGCTCGTGTCCTGCTTGGTGGCGCCGCGGCCATGGGTTTGACGATGCTCGTCGGCAACCTCTTCGGCGCCGCCGTGAGCTGACCTTTCGCTTCTCAGCTCGTGCGGAGCTTGCGGAGAAGATCGACCATCTCGATTGCGGTGCGGGCGGACTCCTCGCCCTTGTTGTCCTTCTCGTTCGAGCGCTCGAGGGCTTGATCGAGGCTCTCGGTGGTCAGGACACCGAAAACAATCGGGATTCCGGTGGAGAGCTGCGCATCCTGGATGCCCCGCGCGCATTCGCCGGCGACGTAGTCGAAGTGCGGCGTGTCACCCCGGATCACCGCGCCCAAGGTCACGACCGCGTCGTAGTTGCCCGTGTCGGCCATCGTCTTGGCCGTGATCGGAATCTCGAACGCACCCGGCACCCACACCACCGTCACATCGGCCTCCTTCACACCGTGCACACCGAACCCGTTCGAGACACCGTCGAGCAGGCGGTTGGTGATCAGGTCGTTGAACCGGCCACACACGACACCGAACCGCATGCCTTCACCGCTCACTTCACCCTGCATGGCCTTGGCCGCGCGGAAGTTAGAGGACATCGTCGAGACCCTCGATCAGGTGGCCCATGCGTTCGCGCTTGGTGCGCAGGTACTTGATGTTCTCGGGGTTCGGTGCGGCCATCAGAGGCACGCGCTCGACGATCTCGAGACCGAAGCCGTCGAGGCCCCCGTACTTCGCCGGGTTGTTGGTGAGCAACCGCATCGTCGTGATGCCCAGATCAACCAGGATCTGAGCGCCGATGCCGTACTCGCGACTGTCGACCGGTAAGCCGAGCTCGACGTTGGCGTCGACAGTGTCGTGGCCTTGATCCTGCAGGTTGTACGCGCGGATCTTGTGCCCGATGCCGATGCCCCGACCCTCGTGTCCTCGCAGGTACACGAGCACGCCGAGACCACTCTCGGCGATGGCCTGAAGGGCGTGGTCGAGTTGTATCCCGCAGTCACACCGCAGCGAGCCGAAGACGTCGCCCGTGAGGCACTCGCTGTGCACGCGCACCAACACGTCGTCCTCGCCTTGCACTGCGCCTCGAACGAGCGCGACATGCTGTTCGTTGTCGAGCAACGACTCGTAGACGTAACAGTTGAAGTCGCCCCACTCGGTCGGAATACGCGCTTCGGCGACCCTCTTGACGAGCTTCTCCGTCTGACGCCGATACCTGATGAGCTCGGCTATCGAGATCATCAGTAGGTCGTGCTCCTTGCAGAACATGGCGAGGTCGGGGACGCGCGCCATCGAACCGTCGTCGTTGACGATCTCGCACAACACGCCTGCCGGGTAGAGACCCGCCATGCGCGCCAGGTCCACGGCGGCCTCGGTGTGACCCGCCCGCTTCAACGAACCGCCATCCGAGTAGCGCAAGGGAAAGATGTGCCCAGGCCGAGCGAGATCTCCAGGACGCGTGGCCGGATCTATGAGGGACTGGATCGTGGTAGCACGGTCGGCTGCCGAGATCCCGGTGGTGGTTCCGTGGCGATAGTCGACGCTGTAGGTGAACGCTGTGCGCTGTGCTTCGGTGTTCGACATGTCCCGAACCATCAACGGAATGTCGAGCTCGTCGAGCCGGTCACCGGTGAGCGGCACACAGATCACGCCCGACGTGTGTCGCACGAAGAAGGCGATCTTCTCGGGCGTCGCGGCTTCCGCCGCCATGATGAGATCGCCTTCGTTCTCGCGATCCTCGTCGTCGACCACGACGATGATCTCGCCCCGCGAGATCGCCGCCACTGCTTCTGGGATCGACGCAAAACTCTCGGAGTACTGCGATCTCGTTCCGTGCGACACGTGGGCTCCTCGCTCGCTGCGCGCGGGCATCATCGCGCCCGTCCGTCTTGGGCGTTTCGGTCGGAGTGAGCCTCGATGAGGCGCTCCGCGTACTTGGCCATCACGTCCACCTCCAGGTTGACGCGGTCGCCTGGACCCTTCTGGCCGAGTGTCGTGACTTCGGAGGTGTGCGGTATCACCGCGACTGTGAACCCGTCGTCCAACGCCTTGACGACCGTGAGGCTGATGCCATCCACGGTGATCGAGCCCTTCTCGACCACATAGCGGAGCAGGTCGCCGGGCATGTGAACCTGCAATTCGGGCGCGGGCTGGATGATCTCGCCGACCGTGTCGACATGACCTTGCACCAGATGTCCACCCAAGCGGTCACTGAGGCGAAGCGGGCGCTCGAGGTTGACCGGATCGCCTCGGCGGAGCCCGCCGAGATTCGTGCGAGCGAAGGTCTCGTCGCTCACGTCCGCTTCCCACCAGTCATCCCCGAACGCGACGACGGTCAGGCAGCAACCATTGACCGCGGTCGAATCACCGATCTTCGCGCCGTCGATCACCGTGGTCGCGGCAATGCGGAGACGCGAGCCCTCCCGCGACTCGACGGTGCCGAGCTCTTCGACGATTCCCGTGAACATCAGGTCTTCCCTCCCGAGGTCGTCGGTTCGAGATCGAAGCGAACGTCGTCGCCGACGCGCTTCACGTCGAGGATGCGCCCTCGCCATAGGTCGGCGATCGTTTCGGCACCGCTGCCTGCGAACATGGGACGGGCGTCGTCGCCCCCGAACAACGCCGGCGCGACATACACCACGTAACGATCGACCACTCCGGCGTGGTGGAAGTCATGCGCCACGGTTGCCCCGCCTTCGACCAAGACCTGCAGCACCCCGCGTGCGCCGAGCCGGTCCAAGATCTCCGCCGGCTTGCCCTGCAGCTCGAGCGCAGGTTGCAGTCGAGCCTCGGGCGGAGCCTCACCGAGCACCACCCGCAAAGGCTCGACGCCTTCGGCTTCCCCCGACGGCAGGCGAACCGTGAGCGCGGGATCATCGGCACGGACGGTTCCAGCACCGACAAGAACGGCATCGCTGTCGGCACGGAGCCGATGGGCGTCGAGCCGCGCCTCGTCGCTCGTGATCCATTGACTGGACCCATCGGGTGCGGCGATTCGGCCGTCGAGCGTGGCTGCCAACTTGAGTACGACGAAAGGTCGGCCTGTCTCACGGTGGACGAGGTAGGGGCGCAGTTGCTCGGCGATGTCGTCCGCGCACACGCCTAGCTCCACGGTGATTCCCGCGTCTCGCATCCGAGCGAGTCCCAGACCGGCGACGTTCGGATCGGGATCGGCGATGCCGACGACCACTCGTGCCACCTCGGCTTCGACCAGCGCGTCAGCACACGGCGGTGTGCGGCCGTGGTGTGCGCATGGCTCGAGGGTGGTGAACACGGTTGCGCCGCGGGCTCGCAGGCCCGCCGCCCGAATCGCAACCGCCTCAGCGTGGGGTCCCTCGCGACCGTCGGTAGCACCCTCGAAGCCCGGATGATCGGAATCGTCGCCCGGCACGACGACCGCGCCGACCCATGGACGAGGCGATACGCGTCG
>Ga0299914_10002081_pt1 | contig 13605 bp, 6 predicted proteins | sample RVTome_10_FD_201361 | JGI IMG/M metagenome (GOLD analysis project Ga0299914, IMG submission 201361) | Soil microbial communities from uranium-contaminated site in the Upper Colorado River Basin, Wyoming, United States - RVT153D57 (version 2) ...
CGCTCCTCGGCTGGCGCCTCGTCGCTCGCATCTGAGAGGAAACTCCACCATGACTACGCTTGCCGCACACGACTACCGCGTCGCCGACCTCTCGCTCGCCCCGTTCGGGCGCAAGGAGATGCTCCTCGCCGAGCACGAGATGCCCGGCCTGCTGGCGATCCGCCGGGAGTTCGGCGACTCGAAGCCGCTCGCCGGCGCCCGCATCTCCGGATCGCTGCACATGACGATCCAGACCGCGGTGCTGATCGAGACGCTCACCGCGCTCGGCGCCGAGGTGCGTTGGGCGAGCTGCAACATCTTTTCCACGCAGGACCATGCCGCCGCCGCGGTGGTGGTCGGGCCCGACGGAACGCCCGGCAACCCCCAGGGCGTGCCGGTGTTCGCCTGGAAGGGCGAGACGCTCGAGGAGTACTGGTGGTGCACCGAGCAGATGATGACCTGGCCCGGCGCAGTCGCCGGCAACGGGGCGAACATGATCCTCGACGACGGCGGCGACGCCACGCTGCTGCTGCACAAGGGCGTCGAGTACGAGCAGTCCGGGGAGGTTCCCGACCCGACGTCGGCGTCGAACCCCGAGCTGGCCATCGTGCTCGGCCTGCTGCAGCGGTCGCTGAAGACCGATCCGCAGAAGTGGACGCAGATGGCCAAGGGGATCCGCGGCGTCACCGAGGAGACCACCACCGGCGTCAAGCGGCTGTACAAGATGCACGCCGACGGTGAGCTGCTGTTCCCGGCGATCAACGTCAACGACTCGGTCACCAAGTCGAAGTTCGACAACCTCTACGGCTGCCGGCACTCGCTGGTCGACGCGATCTGCCGGGCGACCGACGTGATGATCGGCGGCAAGACCGCCGTCGTGTGCGGCTACGGCGACGTGGGCAAGGGCTGCGTGCAGTCGCTGCGCGGCCAGGGCGCCCGCGTGATCGTCAGCGAGATCGACCCGATCAACGCCCTGCAGGCGGCGATGGAGGGCCTCGAGGTGAGCCCGCTGGACGACGTCGTCGCCACCGCCGACATCTTCGTGTCGGCGACGGGCAACGCCGACATCATCACGGTCGACCACATGCGGCAGATGAAGCAGAACGCGATCGTGTGCAACATCGGTCACTTCGACAACGAGATCGACATGGCCGGCCTCGCCCGCAGCGGTGCGACCCGCGACGAGCTCAAGCCGGGCACCGACGTCTGGACGTTCCCCTCCACCAACGACGTCGGCGGTGACCAGATCATCGTCCTCGCCGAGGGGCGGCTGGTCAACCTCGGCTGCGCCACCGGTCACCCGAGCTTCGTGATGAGCTGCTCGTTCAGCAACCAGGTGATCGCCCAGATGGAGCTGTTCAACAACACCGACGGCTACCCGACGGGCGTCTACGTGCTGCCCAAGCGCCTCGACGAGAAGGTCGCCCGCCTCCACCTCGACGCCCTCGGCGTGAAGCTCACCAAGCTCACCGACGAGCAGGCCGAGTACCTCGGCATCGACCCAGGCGGCCCGTACAAGTCCGACCACTACCGCTACTGAGAGTCACCATCTGGGGAACGTCAGTTGCGGAATCCGCAACTGACATTCCCCGGAACCGCCGGGCGGGAGCCGGTCGGCGGCCGGGGGTGAGGACTAGCCTGCGTGCATGGCCAGATTCGGTCGCGTCCTGACGGCGATGGTGACCCCGTTCGCCGACGACCTCGCCCTCGACGTCGACGGGGCGGTGCAGCTCGCCCGCTGGTTGCAGGAGCAGGGCAACGAGGGTCTCGTCCTCGCCGGCACCACGGGCGAGTCGCCGACGCTCAGCCATGACGAGAAGCTGCAGCTGTGGGAGGCGGTCTCCGCTGCGGTGACGATCCCCGTCGTCGCCGGCTCGACCGGCAACAACACCGCGGCCGACGTGCAGCTCACGGCCGAGGCCGGCAAGTGCGGCGTCGCCGGCATCCTCGCCCTCTGCCCCTACTACAGCCGCCCGTCGCAGGCCGGCATCGAGGCCCACCTACGCGCCGTGGCCGAGGCCACCGAACTGCCGCTGCTCGTCTACGACATCCCGGTGCGCACCGGTCGCAAGGTCGCCACCGACGTGCTCGTGCGCCTCGCCCGCGAGGTGCCGAACATCGTCGGCGTCAAGGATGCCGCGGCAAGCCCGGCGACGACGGCGCGACTGATCGCCGCCGCCCCCGCCGGCTACGAGGTGTACAGCGGCGACGACGCCCTCACGCTGCCGCTGCTCGCCGTCGGCGCGGTGGGCCTGATCGGCGTCGCCACGCACTGGTGCGCGCCCGACGTCGTCGCCATGTTCGATGCCTGGCAGCGCGGCGACACCGCGGCGGCGACGGCGGTCAACGCGCGGTTGCTCGAGAGCTGGCAGTTCGAGACCGGCGACGAGGCGCCCAACCCGACGCCCGCCAAGGCGATGCTGCGCCACCTCGGCCAGCCCGCGGGGCAGTGCCGGCCGCCGCTCGGTCCCGACCCCGACTGGCTCGCCACCGGCGCCGCCGAGGTGTACGAGCGCCTGGTTGCCGCTCGTGGCTGACGTCGGCTCGCCGGCGGCGGGCGCCACCGACCCGGTGCGGATCGTGTTCCTCGGCGGGCTCGGCGAGATCGGCCGCAACTGCATGGCGATCGAGTACGGCACGGGTGCCGACCGCCCGATCCTGCTCATCGACTGCGGGCTGATGTTCCCCGACGCCGACATGCACGGCATCGACCTCGTCCTGCCCGACTTCACCTACCTGCGCGAGAACGCCGAGCGGATCATCGCCGTCGTGGCGACGCATGGCCACGAGGACCACGTCGGCGGCCTGCAGTTCCTGCTCCGCGAGCTGAGCGTGCCGATCTACGGATCGCCGCTCGCCCTCGGTCTCGCCCGCAACCGCATCGAGGAGTCGGGCCTGCTCGGGCGCACCGAGCTCCACGAGGTCGCCGACGGCGAGCGGCTGCTCATCGGCCCGTTCGACGTGGAGTTCATCCCCGTCACCCACAGCGTCCCGCACGCCCACGCGATCGCCTTGCACACGCCGCAGGGCGTGATCCTCCACTCCGGCGACTTCAAGCTCGACCTGACGCCGGTCGACGGGCGCCGCACCGACCTCGCCCGCATCGGCGAGCTCGCCAAGACGGAGGGCATCCGCGTGTTGCTCTGCGACTCGACGAACGCCGAGACACCCGGCCACGCGCCGAGCGAGACCTCGGTCGGCGCCGTGCTGCGCCCCCTGTTCGCCGAGAGCAAGGGCCGGCGGATCATCACGGCGAGCTTCGCCAGCCACCTGCACCGCATCCAGCAGATCGCCGACGCCGCCATCGAGAGCGGCCGCGTGATCGCCACGCTGGGGATGAGCATCCGCAAGAACGTGCAGCTCGGGCTCCACCTCCGCGTGCTGTCGATCCCGCCGAGCAAGCTGATCGACATCGAGGCGATCGACCAGTACGCACCGGGCGAGGTGTGCGTCATCTCCACCGGATCACAGGGCGAACCGATGTCGGCGCTGGCGTTGCTGGCGCGCGGCGAGAACAAGTTCGTCAAGCTCTCCGACAACGACACGGTGATCCTGTCGAGCCACGCCATTCCCGGCAACGAGGGCAACGTCAACCGCGTCGTCGACGGATTGTTGCGGGCCGGCGCCAGGGTGGTGCACTCCGGCGTGCGCGACGTCCACGCAACCGGTCACGCCCAGGCCGACGAGATCAAGACGTACCTGTCGATCGCCCAACCCGACTGGATGGTGCCGGTTCATGGCGAGTTCCGCCACCTGATGGCGAACGCCGGTCTCGGTGCCCTGATGGGTGTGCCGCGCGATCGCGTGCTCGTGTGCGAGGACGGCGACGTGCTGCTCGTCGGCCCCGATCGCGTCGAGTTCGCCGGTCGTGTGCCGGCCGGCTACCTCTACGTCGACGGCATTGTCGGCGATGTCGGCCAGGGCGTGCTCCGCGATCGCCGCGTGCTCGCCTCCGAAGGCGTGGTGGTCGTCGTCGTCACCGTCGACCAGCAAACCGGCAAGGTGCTCGTCGGGCCGGAGATCATCACCCGCGGCTGGGTGTACGCACCCGAGGCGGAGGACCTGCTCGACGAAGCGTGCGACACGATCGCCGCGGCGGTCGAGGCGTCGCTGGCGAGCGGCGTGCGCGACGTCGAGCAGCTCGAGCGCGACGTCCGACGCGCGGCGGGCCGCTTCGTGTCCGACCGCACGCGCCGCCGCCCGATGATCGTGCCGGTGGTGATGGAGGCGTGACGGAACCGGAGGGTGCCAGCATGACGCTTCGGTCATGTACGCACCCTCCGGCTGCTCACGCCGGCTGTGGACGAGGTGCCGGCGCGAGCGATCGGGTGGCGGCGACCCGGGCGAGCACGGCGGCGCTGGCCGCGGTGCCGATCAGCCCGAGCGTGACGAGCGGCCGGTCTCCCCGGACCAGCCCGTAGCCGCCCCAGAGCGCGGACTGCGTCAGGCGCACCACCCACGACGTCGGGGCGATGCCGGTCGGCGCGGCGCAGCGCCACGCCGTCCAGACGGCGGGAGCGAGTTGCACCGCGTAGGTCACCGACAGCAGTGCGCCGAGCACACCGAGACCGCCGGCGACGTAGGCGACGAGGAGGGTGGCGAGCCAGGCACCGGCGGCCGCCGCCGGCCGTCTCCATGGCACGCCTGCCCGCAGCAAGGCTCTGACCAGGGCGGCGGCCACCACGAACGTGACCACCGCCTCCGGCACGGCGCTCCACAGCGCAACGCCCGTGAGGTAGATCGTCCAGCCGGTCTCGGCGGCGCAGCTCAGCGCCGCGGTCGCCAGCGACACCCCGGCGGTGTCGCCCGTGCGCCGCAGTTTGCCGAGCTGGGGCCACGCGCCGGCGATCGTCATCGACGTGGCGACGAAGGCGGCGAGCGCGGCGAGGTCGAGCCAGTCCATCGGCACGTTGCTCGCTCCGGCCTCAAAGTCTGCGGGTGAGGCAGATGTCGTCGACGCCGGTGATCGCTGTCCCGTCGGCGAGCTCGCCGGTGAGCGTCAGTCTCGTCGCATCGGCGGGGATCGCCCCGGCGACGTCGTCGACGAGCACGATCAGGTCGCGGTGGCCGTCGCCGTCGAGGTCGACGGCGACGGCGAGCGGCCAGACGGCGATCCGCAGCACCGGCATCCCGGACAGTTCGAGCGACCACGGGTCGACGTCGCCGAGGTCGGCGGCGGCATTGCCGTAGATGATCGCCGGGATCACGCCGTGCCCGTCGTTGCGGATGCATCGCGACAGCACGTCGACGTCGACTTCGACCGGGATGTCGTCCGGCGGCGCTGTCGACGATGGTGGCGGCCTGGTCGTGGTCGGATCGGTCGTCGTCGGTGTCGGTTCGGTCGTGGTGGCGGGCGGCTCCGTCGTCGGTGGTGCGGGCTCGGTGGTCCCGACCGGCGGTTCGGTCGTCGCGACCGGCGGTTCGGTGGTCGGTGTCGGTTCGGTCGTGGTGGCGGGCGGCTCCGTTGTCGGTGTCGGTTCCGTCGTGGTGACGGGCGGCTCGGTGGTCGCCGGCGGTTCGGTGGTCCCGACTGGCGGTTCCGTCGTGGCGACCGGGGGCTCACTGGTCGCCACGGGTGGTTCGGTGGTGACGACCGGTGGCTCGGACGTCGCCGGCGGCGCGGATCCGTCGGTCAGCGCGAACGAGTAGGTGCCGGCGCCGTCGAAGGCAGCGTTGCGCACCTCCAGCCGGTAGCTGCCGGTCTCCGCCAGCACCTCGTCGCGGTCGGCGAGCTGGGCGAAGAACACCAGCGAGCCGTCCGCCGCCCGCAGCAGCCAGTCGGTCGAGGGATGCTCCTCGGCGATCACGTCGAAGGTGACGATCTGCCCGGCGGTGGCGTCGAACAGGAAGTGGTCCTCGGCTCCTGGCGACTCGAGGTTGCCGGCACCCGCCGCCGGCACGCCGTCGCTCACTGTGTCGCCGATGGCGATCGTGAACTCCTGGGGCTCGGGTTCGAGGTGCAGCGTCAGCGTGTACGTCCCGGTCTCCCCCGCCGTCCAGCCGAACACCTCGATCGACCAGGTGCCCGTCTCGTCGAGCGTCGTCGTCAGGTTGCCGTTGACCGTGCCGCCGCCGTTGCCGGCGGGGTCGTGGAGTCTTGTGGCGACGTCGGCGGTTCCGTCGATCGCGCCGATGCCCACGACGTCCCCGGCGGTGCCCTCGAACCGATAGACGTCGACGGTGCTCGGTCCCTCGAGATTGCCCGCCCCTGGTCCGGGCACGCCGTCGGACACGGTGTCGCCGTAGGCAATCGTGAACTCGTCGACCGGGTCGACGGGCGGCTCGGTGGTCACCGGCGGTTCGGTGGTGACGACCGGCGGTTCGGTGGTGACGACCGGCGGTTCGGTGGTGACGACCGGCGGCTCGGTCGAGGCCGGCGGCGAGGACTCGTCCGTCAGGGCGAACGAGTACGTGCCCGTCGAGTCGGGGAACTGACCGCGGACGACGAGGGTGTAGGTGCCTGCCTGGGTCATCGTCGCTCGCTGGACCGCGAGGTCGTCGTCGAACACCACGGAGCCGTCGGGTGCGAGCAGCTGCCACGCCAGTTCCGCCGGATCACCGGACAACGCTTCGAAGTGAACGAGCTCTCCGCCCGCGGCGTCGAAGTGGTAGAGGTCCTGGCCTTCGGGGAGCTCGATGTCGCCCGCGCCCGCCTCGGGAACGCCGTCGGACACGGTGTCGCCGATGGCGATGCCGAACTCGTCGATCAATGCCGACATGTCGACGAGGTGGAACGAGTAGGTGCCGACGGTCGTGCCGTCGCTGCGCACGTCGAGCGTGTACGTGCCGTCCTGATCGAGCGTGAGCAGCTCCTCGCCGTAGGCCTCGTCGAACGCGGTGCTGCCGTCGGGTGCAGTCAACGTCCAGCGCAGCGGCCCGGGGATCCCGGCCCGGTTGAAGAAGCCGGCGAGCGTGCCGGCGGTGGCGGAGAACCGGTAGCGGTCGATCGCCGTGACCGTCTCGATGTTGCCGGCGCCGGGCCCGGGGACGCCGTCGCTCACTGGCTCGGAGAAGCCGATCGTGAACTCGTCGAGGTGCGCCACGTCGGTCAGCGAGAACGAGTAGGTGCCGCTGTCCGCCGCAGAGGCACCGCTCACGATCAGCGTGTACGTGCCGCTCTGAGCGAGCGTCTGGGTGGTCTCGGCGAGCGGCTCACTCGCGAACACCCGGCTGGCATCGGGGGCGACGAGCTCCCAGACGAGCGCCGCCGGGTCGCCGCTCAGCACACCGAGCTGCGCCTCCTCCGTACCGGTGGCCTCGAAGGTGTAGAGGTCGCGGGCGCCTGGGATCTCGATGTTGCCGGCGCCGGCGACGGGCACGCCGTCGGAGACGGTGTCGCCGAAGGCGATCGTGAACTCGTCGATCGTCGCGTTGACGAGACCGAAGCGGTACGTGCCGACGTACGGCAGCCCCGGGCGATCGAGGGCGAGCACCGTAAGCGTGTACGTGCCGGTCTGGTCGAGGTCCTGCTCGCGCCCGTAGAAGGCGTCGTCGAACACCTCGGTGCCGTCTGGGGCGTGGAGCACCCAGCGCAGGTCGGTGCGGAGCCCGAAGAACGTGGGGAACGCGGCCCGCGTGCCGGCGACGGCGTCGAAGGTGTAGCGGTCGACCGACAGCGGCGACTCGAGGTCGCCGGCGCCCGTGCCGGGAACGCCTGCGGACACCTGATCGCCGAAGGCGATGGCGAACTCGTCGACGTTGGTGGTCTCGAGCAGGCGGAACTCGTAGGTCGTTCCGTTCGCGGGGTCCTCCTGGCCGCTGACCGTCAGCGTGTAGGTGCCGGTCTGGGTGAGGACCTCGCTGCGGTCGGTGTAGTCGAACGGCAGCTCGAAGACCAGCGAGCCGTCGGGGGCGTCGAGGCGCATCGTCTCGGCGTACTCGGCGAGGACGGCGTCGATGATCGCGATCTGGCCTGCGGCGCCGTCGAAGCGATAGACGTCGACCGAGTCGGCGAGCTCGAGGCTGCCCGCCCCCGGGCCGGGCACGCCGTCTTCGACGCGGTCGCCGAAGGCGATCGTGAACTCGTCGTGCAGGTCGCCGAGGTCGAGCAGCTTGAACGAGTACGTGCCCACGTACGGCAGGCCGGGCCGGTCGAGCGCGAGGGCGCTGAGCGTGTAGCCGCCGGTCTGGTCGAGCGTCAGCGTGCGGTCGGCGAAGGCGGCGTCGAAGGAGGTCGTGCCGTCGGGGGCGTGGAGCACCCAGCGCACGTCGGTCGGCAGTCCGTCCAATGCGTCGAAGCGGACCTCTGTCCCGGCCGTGCCGTCGAAGCGGTAGCGGTCGATCGCTGCCGGTGACTCCAGGTTGCCGGCGCCGGCGGCGGGCACGCCGTCGGTGACGAGCTGGCTGAACGTGACGTCGAACTCGTCGATCGAGGTGGTCTCGAGCAGGCGGAATTCGTACGTCGTGCCGCCGGCCGGGTCCACCTGGCCCTCGAACGTCAGCGTGTAGGTGCCGGTCTGGGTGAGGAGCTCGACGCGGTCGGTGTAGTCGAACGGCAGCTCGAACACCGTCGAGCCGTCGGGTGCGGTCAGCCGGTAGGTCTCGGCGTGCTCGGCGATCACTGCGTCGAACACGGCGGCCTGCCCGGCGGTGGCGTCGAAGCGGTAGAGGTCGACCGAGTCGGCGAGCTCGAGGTTGCCGGCGCCGGGCCCGGGGACGCCGTCTTCGACGCGGTCGCCGAAGGCGATCGTGAACTCGTCGACGAGGTCGTCGAGGTCGACGAGCCGGAACGAGTAGGTGCCGGAGCCGAACGTGGTCGACGCGACGTCGAGGGTGTAGGTGCCCGTCTCCGGCAGGGTGACGTCGACCGAGACGAATCCCGAGAAGACGACTGAACCGTCGGGTGCGCGGAGAATCCATTGAACGTTCGGCGCGTCGAAGACGAGCCGCTCGAACGCGACCTCCTGCCCGGCCGTACCCTCGAGGTGGTAGATGTCGCGCGCTCCCGGCTCCTCGAGGTTGCCGGCGCCGGGCTCGGCTATGTCACCGACGACGCCGTCGGAAACCGTGTCGCCGAGTCTGATGTCGAACTGCTGCGGGATGAGCGACGTCAGCTGGAACGAGTACGTGCCCATCTCGCTCGGGTCGGCGCCCCGCACCGTGACGATGTACGTCCCGTCGGCGGGGAGAGCGAGGTGGCGGTCGCCCATGCGGAGGTTGCCGAACAGCACGTCGCCGTCGGGCGACGTGAGCGTCCACAGGATGCCCAGGTTGTTGCTGCCGCCGAGGTAGTCGAAGACGGCCTCCTCTCCGGCCGTGCCCTCGAACGTGTAGACATCGGTGGCGCCGGGGACTTCGAGGTTCCCGGCGCCGGCACCGGGGACCCCGTCGGAGACCGTGTCGCCGTACGCAATGGTGAACTCGTCCACCGTGCGGGTGAGGAGCTGGAACGAGTAGGTGCCGGTGTTGGTGAGGGACGTGCCGTCGAGGGTGAGGGTGTAGGTGCCGTCGGCGGGGAGGGTTGCTTCGACGTCGATGAGCAGCGTGTCGAACAGCTCGCTGCCGTCCGGGGCGGTCAGCTCCCAGCGGAAGGCGGTGCCGCCGGCGAGAGCGTCGAAGATCACGGTGTGTCCCGTGCTGCCGGTGAACGTGTAGACGTCGGTGGCGCCAGGGGCTTCGAGGTTGCCTGCGCCGGGGCCGGGGACGCCGTCGGACACGGTGTCGCCGATGGCGATGGCGAACTCGTCCGGAGTTGCGGGCACGAGCAGCAGGGCGAACGAGTAGGTGCCCGTGCTGGCGATGTTGAGGCCACGCAGCGTCAGCGCGTAGATGCCGTCGGCGGGCAGGGCGAGCTGGCGGTCGCCGATGAACGTGTCGAACAGTTCGCTGCTGTCTGGCGCCGTCAGCGTCCAGCCGATGTCGACGTTGCGCCCGGCGAGATGGTCGAACACGACCTCGCTGCCGGCGGTGGCGGCGAACGTGTAGACGTCGGTCGCGCCGGACGTCTCGATGTTGCCGGCGCCCGGGCCGGGGACGTCGACGTCGACGGTGTCGCCGATGGCGATGGCGAACTGCTGCGGAGTAGCGGGGACCTGGAGGAGTCGGAAGGAGTAGGTGCCGGTGTCCGACGCCGGGTCCCAGCCGCGGACGGTGACCGTGTAGGTGCCGTCCTGGCCGAGGGCGAACTGGCGGTCGACGAAGAGGCCGTCGTGCAGGTTCGAGCCGTCGGGTGCGTCGATGCGCCAGAGCAGCGTCGCGTTGTTGCCCGCCAGCACGTCGAGGATCACTCCGTCGCCGGCCGCTGCCGTGAACGTGTAGACGTCGGTGTCGCCGGGGTTCTCGATGTTGCCGGCGCCGGCGGCCGGGATGCCGTCGGAGATGGTGTCGCCGTAGGCGATGGCGAACTGCTGCACGAGACCGGCGGTGGCCAGCAGGTCGGCGAGTGGCGGCGCTGACGGGGCGACGGCCGGCTCGCTCGTCGCCACCACGGGCTCGGTGCTGGCCCCGGGCCCTGTTGTCGCCGGCGCCTCCGTCGGCGACGGCGCCGTGGCCTCGCTCGGCGACGGCGCCTCGGTGATCGCCGGCGCGTCGGTCGGGGGCGGCGCCTCGGTGGGTGGCGGCGCGTCGGTGGGCGGCGGCGCCTCGGTGGGTGGCGGCGCGTCGGTCGGTGCCGGTGGCTCGGTGGCCGTCTGCCGCAGCGTGAGCATCGTGGATGGCGCGGTCGGCGGGATCGTCGTCGGCGGTGGTGCCGGCTCGGTGGTGGGTGGCGGGGGAGGACCCGGGTCACCCGGTTTGCTGGTCGGCGCGACTGCCGTCCGCGGCGCCCCGGACGAGGCGATCGGCGCCGTCGCCGCCGTTACCGGCGCGAGGGCGACGAGCGCGGCGACGACCGCCAGGCTGGCGACGACCGTGATCGACTGGCGGCACGACTTCATCCGGTGTTTCTCCTGGTTCGCCTCGTTGCGCGGGTCGGCTCAGGCCGACATCGAGCACGGTCGGGCAGCGGCGTTACCGGCGCGTTACCCGGCCACTCACGAGGGCGCGGCGCCGTACCATGCGGGACGCCGGCAGGCATCGGTTGGTACCGTGGATTCGGTCATGGCTACTTGGGGCCCCTCCAAGAAGCGCGACCAGCGCGCGCTTCCTGCGGCCCGTTCGAACGCGCCGGCGCGCACGTCGCGATCGCGCCGGAACGGCTCGTCAGGCTCGGCGACCGTTGGTGGCGACAAGCGCGGCGTCGCCCGGGCCCGCTACAGCCGGGTCGACGAGCAGCGCAGCCGCCGGGCCGAGGCCTCGGGCGAGCTGCGCCGGGCGATCGCCGGCCGAGAGGGCGACTTCTACGGCCTGCTGTGCATCGCCGCGGGGGTGATTCTCGCCCTCGGCGTGTACGTCGATGTCGCCGGGCCGCTGAGCGACGCGATCGGGTGGGTCGTCGGCTTCCTCGCCGGGCTCGGCCGCTACGTCGTCCCCGCGGGGCTGATCCTCGCCGGGATCGGGCTGATCCGCGACGCCAGGACCTCGGCGCCATGGCGGCTCGTGTTCGGTTGGAGCTTCATCGCCATCGCTGCGCTGGGCCTGCTCCACGTCGCCAACGGCCCGAACACCACGGTCGGGTTCACCGTCGAGGGGGTCAGCGACGCCGGTGGCGCACTCGGCTGGGTCGTCGGCGAACCGCTCGCCCGGGCGCTCGACGACATCGGCGCAGCCGTGCTGCTCGCCTTCATCGGCGTCGGCGGCGCGCTGCTCATCACGCAGGCCTCGCTGCGCTCGATCGCCGAGGGCACGGGCACGTTCGCCGTGGCGATCGCCCGTCCGCTCGGCCGCGTCGCACGCGACACGCTCGACAACCTGTCGTCGCTGAGCAGCGACAACGACCCCGACGCCGGTGAGTACGACCAGCTCGACCGCGAGGGCGCCGCACCGTCCGCCGAGCCGGTGCCAGGCGAGGACGACCCGACCGTGCTCGCCCTGCCGGTGTCGACCGGGCCGTCCCTCTACGACGGCGCCGATGACGACCTCGGAGACGAGTCATCCGGGGCACCGGGCAAGCGCCGCGCCGGCAACCGGGCCAAGCCGGCGGCCGGCGCAGGTGGCGACGCCGGCCCGTGGGTGCTGCCGCCGGTCACCCTGTTGCGCCGAGCGGGCACGCAGGCGATCAACCGAGCCGACGTCGAGAGCCGCGGTCGCGTGCTGCAGCAGTCGCTCGAACAGCACGGCGTCGACACCACCCTCGCCGGGATGACCGTCGGCCCGACCGTCACCCGCTACGAGCTCGAGCTCGGCCCTGGCGTCAAGGTGGCCAGGGTCACGTCGCTGCAGAAGGACATCGCCTACGCGATGGCCGCCACCGACGTCCGCATCCTCGCCCCGATCCCCGGACGCTCGGCGATCGGCGTCGAGGTGCCCAACCACACCCGCCAGCTCGTCGCCCTCGGTGACCTGCTCGTGTCGCCGGAGGCTTCCGCCGCCACCGGCGTGCTCGACGTCGCCGTCGGCAAGGACATCGCCGGCAAGTCGATGTTCCTCGACCTCGCCACCACCCCGCACCTGCTCATCGCCGGCGCCACCGGTGCGGGCAAGTCGAGCGGGATCAACTGCATCATCACCTCGCTGCTGATGCGCACCACGCCCGACCAGGTGCGCCTGATCCTCGTCGACCCGAAACAGGTCGAGATGGGTCAGTACAACCGCCTCCCGCACCTGCTCACGCAGCCCGTGACCGACCCGAAGAAGGCGGCCAACGCCCTCGGCTGGGCGGTGAAGGAGATGGAGCGCCGCTACGACCTACTGTCGAAGGAGGGCTTCCGCGACGTCGGCGGCTACAACGCGGCGTTCGACCGCGGCCAGCTCACCGCCGAGATGCTCCCCTCCGGTGAGGTGGTCAACGAGCCCGAGCGGCTGCCGTACATCGTCGTCGTCGTCGACGAGCTCAACGACTTGATGATGGTCGCCGCCCGCGACGTCGAGGACTCGATCACCCGCATCGCCCAGAAGGCTCGCGCCGTGGGCATCCACCTCATCGTCGCCACGCAGCGCCCGAGCGTCAACGTGATCACCGGCGTGATCAAGGCGAACATCCCAGCCCGCATGGCGTTCGCGGTGTCGAGCCTCACCGACTCGCGCGTCATCCTCGACCAACCCGGTGCCGAGAAACTCGTCGGCAAGGGCGACATGCTGCTGCTCCCTGGCAACACGTCGATCCCCAACCGCATCCAGGGGTCGTTCGTCGGCGAGGACGAGGTGCGCCTCGTCGTCGCCCACTGGCGCGAGCAGGCGCCCGAAGTGACCTACGTCAGCGGCGTCGAGGGCGCCGCCGATGGCGGCGGTCAGGCCTCGCTGGGCGGTGAGGTCGACGCCGTCACCGCCTCGTCGAACGCGATCTCCGCTGGTGGCGACGACGACGACGAGGCGATGATGCGTCAGGCGATGGAACTCGTCGTGCGCAGCCAGCTCGGCTCGACGTCGATGCTGCAGCGCAAGCTCAAGGTCGGTTTCGCCCGTGCCGGGCGGATCATGGACCTGCTCGAGACGCAGGGCGTCGTCGGCCCGAGCGAGGGTTCGAAGGCCCGCGCTGTGCTGATGACGGTCGAGGAGTTCGAGGCGCTCTACCCGTAGGACGTGCCTGGCACTTCCTACGGACAAGAGCTGGGACCGGTCCCTCCCAGCCCGCGAGGCGCCGTGCATTCT
>Ga0299914_10002082_pt1 | contig 13604 bp, 9 predicted proteins | sample RVTome_10_FD_201361 | JGI IMG/M metagenome (GOLD analysis project Ga0299914, IMG submission 201361) | Soil microbial communities from uranium-contaminated site in the Upper Colorado River Basin, Wyoming, United States - RVT153D57 (version 2) ...
TGTATCGACATTCAGCACGCGATTGCGACGTAGAGCAGTCCTCCCTGTGAGCGCAGCTCATGGGGAGCAACCGTCTAGGCGGGTTGCCAGCTTTTGTTGTCACGGATCATGGCATTGAGGGCGACGATGAGCTTTCGCATGACGGCGACGATGATGACTTTGGGTTTCTTGCCGGCTTCGCGAAGTCGTTCCTTGAAGGCTCGGAAGACCGGGTTGTGAGAGCTGGCGACGAGGGCGGCCATATAGGCGACGTCGCGCAGTTCCCGCCGGCCGCCGAAGATACGTCGCTGGCCTCGGAACATGCCGCTGTCGCAGTCGAAGGGTGCAACGCCGAGCAGGGCAGCTGCCTGGCGATTGGAGAGCTTTCCCAGCTCGGGCATCAGGGCGAGCAGGCTGTGCGTGAAGACAGGTCCGACGCCGGGGACGGACCGCATCAGCTCGCTCTTGCGGGTCAGGTTGGGGTCCGCCGCCACCGCCTGGGCGATCGCCTTCTCGAGCAGCAGGATGTCGGCCTTGATCCGATTGGCCCGCTTCCGGGCCAGTCGCTTGAGCATGGCGTTGGTGGCATGCTCGGCCTGGTTGGTGGCGCGGGTCAGCTCCTCGCCGAGCTGGCGCCGGGCGGTCACGAGCTCGGCAAGAGCCTCGGCCGCGGGGTGTCGCTCGATCGGATGTTGCGGCACGGACGAGAGGAAGCGGGCGATGACGAGGGCATCGATCCGATCGTTCTTGGCGATGATGCCGCAGGCTTTGGCAAACTGGCGCACCCGCAAGGGGTTGATCCTGCGGGCCGGCAGGCCGGCATCGAGCAGGGCGTTGAGCGCGCCGCGCTCATATCCGCCGCTGGCTTCCAGGCCGATCGCCTCGATCGGTACGCGACGCAGCCGCCGGATCAGCTCGGCTCTACCTTCACGGTCGTTGCTGACGCGAAAGGCCTCTCCGGTCGGCCAGACCGCCACGTCGAGCCAGGCTTTGGATACATCAATGCCGACAAACAGCTTATCTTGTGCCATCTTCGTTCCCTGCCTTGCGTGTGCGGGGTTGAACCCTCGCAACCGTACGGGTTGATGAAGATGCGGCCGGAGCGCCTAGCTCCCCAACGGTGTGCAATCCAGGGGGGACACGGGCTTCCGACCGCCGCAGCCGGCTCCGCGCGCGGAGCCGGCTGCACCCCTCTTCTGGCACAAATCAAAGATACAAGGGGGACCACCCGAAGGGTGGTGGAGGGGCCGAACGGTGGCTAGCCCCTCCACCGCGTTTCACGCGGTCCCCCTCCCCATCGCCTTCGGCGACAGGGAGGACTGAATGTCGATACGACCCCATTGTAGCCACCTGCGCCAATTTCGCCGGGATGACTCCTTTTTCCCATGGCGGCAGCGGGCGCGATCCCGCGGGCATTTCTTCAGATGCCGGGCACCGGCTCCGGTCCCACCAGCAAGGGCTCCGGTCTCACCAGCAAAAGCGGCGGCGCCTGCCTCGGGCGCAGCAGATAGAGCGGCAAGGCGGTCACCGTCAGCGCGAGGCCGAGCAGGGTCGGCTCGAGGCCGGCGCCCCACATTGCCCAGGCGGTGAACGCCAGTCCGATCGCGGCGGCCGGGACGGCGACGCGCCGGATCAGCGCCGCCACGCAGATTGCGGCGTAGACCCATAATGCCGTGCAGGTCGTCAGCAGTGCGATGAACAGATAGATGCCGCCCAGCGAGCCGCTGGCATAGGACAGGATCAGAGCGGTCGCCAGCATCGACGACAGGATCAGCACCCGGGTCGGCACGTCGCGCGCCGATACCCTGGCAAACCAGGGCGGCAGCAGGCCTGCCCGCGCCATGCCGAGCGGCACCTCGGCCTGGATCAGCACCCAGCAGTTGAGGCAGCCGATCGCGGAGACGGACGCGAACAGGGCGACCAGCACCGCCGCCCCCCGGCCCCAGAAGCGCTCGACGAACAGGGCGATCGGCGCGTCCGAGGCGACCAGCCCCGGCCCCATGATCAATACGATGCCGGAGCAGACGACCAGATAGAGCAGGCCGACGAAGGCGGTCCCGGCCATGGTCGCGCGCACGATGTTGCGCGCAGGGTCACGCACCCGCTCCGCGGCCATGTTGGCCACTTCGAATCCGAGGAACGGAAACAGGGCCAGGACGACCACGTTGCCCAGGCCGGTCAGCAGGGTGCCGGCGCGCGGCAGGGGCGCGAGCGGCGCGTCGCCGGCCAGCGCGAGCCACGCCAATATGCCGAGCACCATCGCCAGCGGAATGAGCTTGAGCAGGGTGGTCGCTACCTGGAACCGACCCGCCGCTCTGGCGCCGCCGACATTGAGCAGGGTGATCAGCCAGAGCAAAGCGATCGCGGACGCGGCGCCGGTCAGCGGCGTGGCGTTGAGCGCCGGCACCGGCACCGACAGATAGCTGATCGCCGCAATCGCCAGCCCGGCGCTGCCGGCCCAGCACGAGATCCAATAGGCCCATCCGACCAGCAGAGCGGGGAGCGGCCCGAGCACGGCGCCGGTGACGGCGATCGCCCCGGGCGCTTCCGGCATCGTCGCCGACAATTTGCTGAGCGCGAATGCCAATGCGAGCACGCCCGATATGGCGATCAGCCAGCCGATCACGCTGGTCCAGCCGAACGGCGCGATGCTGGCGGGCAGCATGAAGATGCCCGCCCCGATCATCCCGCCGACGACCAGGGCGGTGGCGGTCCAGATGCCGAAGGGTCGGTCAGGCGAGGCGGCGCCCGCCGGCCCGCTTGCGTCGCCGGCCGCCGGCCCGCTCGATGTCGCCATAATCATTCCCCCTCAATCGCTTGCGCGCGCCGTTCGCCGCGCGCCGTCACTGGCGTTTCGCGCAAACTCCGCTATCCTCCCCGCTGGGGGCTCCGCGCGAACATTGCGGAACGGTCCGTCGTGAAACCACGGGGTAGAAACGATGGCTTGCCGATGATTTGCCGATGACGGCCGTGGCGGAAGCCTGCGACCTGGCGCATGCGTCGGACTTCCGGCTCGGCGGCCTCGCGGTGCGCCCGCCGACGCGCGAGGTGATCGGCGCGAACGGGACGGCCCTGCTGGAGCCACGGATCATGCAAGTGCTGGTCGCCTTGGCACGCCGCCGCGGCGAGGTCGTCTCGCGCGGCGACCTGATCGATTCCTGCTGGGCCGGCCGGGCGGTCGGCGACGACGCGATCAACCGCTGCATCCAGGCGATCAGGCGGCTGGCCGACGATCATGGCGGCTTCTCGATCCGGACCGTGGCGCGGGTCGGCTACCGGCTGGAGGAGGCGGACGTCGGGACCGAATGCGCCGCGGTTGCCGTGCCGGCGCCTGCGCCGGCGCGGGATCCGTCGCCGGCGAACCACATCCCCCGGGCCAGCGAGCGCCGCCATCTGACGATCCTGTCCTGCGGCCTGGTCCGGCCGGCCGGCGCCGGCCTCGATCCGGAAGCCAATTACGCCATCGCCGCCGATTGGCGGCAGATGGTGGTGGCGGCGGCGCTGCGGTTCGGCGGGCATGTCGACAGCGCACGCGGCGACCGACTTCTGATCTATTTCGGCTATCCCGAGGCGCAGGAGGATGCCGGCGAGCGAGCGGTGCGTGCCGGCCTGGCGATCGTCGAACAGATGGCGCCGCTCAACGCGCGGCTGCACGATCACCATGGCGTCAGCCTGTCGGCGCGGGTTGGCATCCACGCCGGCATCATGGTCGTCGCCCGCGGCAGCGACGGGAGCTTCGAGCTGTTCGGCGAAGCCCTCGACACTGCCGGTCAGGTCGAGGGACTGGCCGAGGCGAACGCGGTCACGATCAGCGGCACGGTGCTCGACAAGGTCACCGGCCAGCTCATCGTCGAAACCCAGGGCGAGATCGAGGTCGGCGGCCAGCCGCTCTCGCTCCACCATGTCCGCTCGGCGGGCCTTGCCGGCGAACGGCGGCGGCGCCAGGATTCCCCTTTCGTCGGCCGCGCGGAGGAACTCGCTCTGCTGGCGAGCCGCTGGGCCCGAGTCAAAGCCGGCGCCGGCCAACTGGTCCTGGTCCATGGCGAGCCGGGAATCGGCAAGAGCCGGCTGGTCGCTGCATTCCAGGACAGCATCGCCGCCGAGCCGCATCTCTGGATCGAATGCCGCGGCGAGCCATTGTTCGCCAAAACGGCGCTCCATGCATCGGCCCAGATGCTATGGCGGGGGCTGGGCTGGCGCGGGGACGAAAGCCCGGCGGAGCGGTCGGCCGCGCTCGAGCGGGCCCTGGAGCGCAGCGGGCTGAAGCTGGCCGAGGCCGTTCCGCTGGTCGCCGACATGCTCGGCTTGCCGATACCCGATCATTATTCGCCGCTGATGCTGGCGCCCGAACAGCGCCGCCGCCGGCTGCTCGCCACCCTTGCCGACTGGCTGTTCAGCGCAACCAGGAGCCAGCCGTTGGTGCTGGTGATCGAGGATCTCCATTGGCTCGACCCGTCGTCGCTGGAGCTTCTGCACACGCTTGCCGAGAAGGGCGCCGGCCAGCCATTGCTTCTGCTTTGCACCACCCGCCCGGAGTTCCACGCCACGTGGCCGGCGCGATCGCACCACATCCAGATTGCGCTGGGCGGACTGGCGGCGGCCGAGATGCGTAGCCTTGTGACCGGGTTGACCGACGTGCCGGCGCTCGGCGCCGGCACGGTCGATGCGATTGTCGATCGTGCGGACGGCATCCCGCTTTTCGCCCATGCGCTGGCTCGGCTGATAAGCGAGCGGGCAAACGCCACCGAGATTCCGGCGACGCTGATGGATTCGCTCGCAGCCCGGCTCGACCGGCTCGGCGAGGCGCGGACGATCGCCCAGATCGGCGCGGTGATCGGTCGCGACTTTTCCTGGGATGTGCTGTGCGCGGTCGCGGGTCTTCCGGACGATGCGCTCGAGGCAGCGCTGGCACGGCTCGCCGAGGCGGAGCTGATTCACGTTCGCGGCACGCCGCCCGACGCGCATTATCGGTTCAAGCATGGCCTGATCCGCGACGCCGCCTATGGCGCCTTGCTGACCGAGCAGAGGCGCGGGTGGCACCGGCGTGTTGCCGGAGCGATCACCAGCGGCGTCGCGACGGTCGAGGCGGAAGTGCTTGCCCACCATTGGACGGAAGCCGGCGATGCCGAAAAGGCGATTGCGGCCTGGATTCTCGCCGCCGTCCGTGCGGCGTCGCGCAATGCCTTCGTCGAAGCCAGCCAGGCCTATCGCGAGGCGCTGGCGATCCTCGCGACCCGTGAGGAATCGCCCGAACGCGACGCGCGCGAACTGGACCTGTCAGCGGCCTACGCGCTGGTGCTGCTGCCAACCAAGGGGTCGCAATCGCCCGAGCTCGCAGCGGTCGTCGCGCGCAACCAGCAGCTTGCGCAGCGCGACGGCAATCTCGGCGCGCTCGTGACCGCGCGCACCTACAAATTCGTCGCCGCGACTCTCGGCGGCGATTGGGCGCAGGCGGCGCCGCTCGCCGACCAGGTTGCCGAACTTGCCGATCTTGCCGCCGCCGACGCGCGCCCGGAGGACGTCGATCTCGGCCGCGCCATGGGCCATTATTGCCACTTCACGGCATCGTTCTACACCGGCGCGTTCGCCGACGCCGAGGCCTATTACCGCCGCTGGGAAGAGATGAACCGCGACCCCAAATATGCTCAGCGCGCGGTGATCACGATGACCCACGGCAATGGCGCCATCCTGTCCTGGCACCGTGGCGATCACGACGAAATGCGCAACAGGCTCGCTTTGGCGGAAACCTATTCACGCGAGGCCGAGAATCCGTTCTACCGATGCGGGGCTCTCGTTGTCGATGCGTTGGCCACCATCCTGCAGCGGGATCCGAGCCGTGTCGAAGCGATCGCGACCAAGGCCGTCGATTTCGCGCGCGAGCGCAGTTTCCCCCAGGTCGAAGGGTGGTCGGTCGCTGCTTTGGGTTGGGCGCGGGCGCAGCGCGGCTTCGCCGGCGAAGGGGTCGCCCTGATCCGTGCGAGCCTGCTGATGCAGGCCCGCAACCAGACCCGAGTGTCCCTGCCCTGGTTCATCACCATGCTCGGTGAGGCGGAGGCCCTGAACGGCAACATCGCCGGTGCCTTCGATGCGTTCGCAGAAGCCCTCAGCGTCTCTCCGCTGGAACGCCAGTACCGCCCGCTCACCCTGATCAGCCGCGGCGAATGTTCTGCGCAGGTCGGCGATATTGCGCGGGCGGAAAGTGATTTCCGCGAAGCGATCGCCCTTTCCGAGACGATGGGCGCGACAAGCTGCAAGCTGCGCGCGATGACCGGGCTCGCGCGGCTCCACGAAGGCAAGGACATGCGAGCGAGGCTCGCCGCATTGCTCGACCGGATCGTCGGCGGCGCCGACAGCCGCGACATCCGCGAGGCGCGTGCGCTGATCGGCCAGCCGGCGGTTTGAAAGCGTTCGAGGCGCCTGAGCGGCGCGACGGCCCGATCCCGCTCGAACCGACCCCTTTCGAGGGCCCCCAAACCACCACCGCGTTCCCCGGCGAAGGCCCGGGTCCGGTTCGGAGTCAGGCCTGGGTCCCGGCCTTCGCCGGGACACGATCCCGCTAGAGCCGACCCCTCCGAGGACCCCAAACCACCACCGCGCTCCCCGGCGAAGGCCGGGGTCCAGTTCGGAGTCAGCCCTGGATCCCGGCCTTCGCCGGGAAGCGATCGCGCTCGAACCGACCCCTTTCGAGGGCCCCAAACCACCACCGCGTTCCCCGGCGAATGCCCGGGTCCGGTTCGGAGTCAGGCCTGGATCCCGGCCTTCGCCGGGAAACGATCCCGTTTGAGCCGACCGGCTCCGAGGGACCCAAACCATCACCGCGTTCCCCGGCGAAGGCCGGGGTCCGGTTCGGAGTCAGCGCTGGATCCCGGCCTTCGCCGGGAAGCGATCCCGTTTGAACCGACCCCCTTCGAGGGCCCCAGACCGCCACCATCGGCAAATCATCGGCAAATCATCGTTTCCAGGCCGTGTCCGGCTTCCGGGCCCGCGGCTAATTTCCTCCGGGTTCACGACAGGTGAATCGAAACCACAGGGGGACGCCATGAAAATCTCAGCCAGGCTCTATTGCGTGACGGCGATCGCCGCGCTCGCAATCGCAACGGCGCCAGCCATGACGGCGGAAAACCCGCAGGTCGCGGCCGAGATCATGGCGCTGGCGCGCGCGCAATGGGCCGCCGAGCTGGCCCAGCGTCCGGTTGCCGAGCAGATCGCATCCATCGCCGAGGATTATACCGAGTTCAATCCCGACCATCCCACGCTCATCACCGGCCGGGCGCTGAATGCGCGGTTCTACGAGGCGTGGTCCGCGGGGCCGAGATCGCTCGTCGGCGACATGCAGAATCCGCATGTGCAGGTCTATGGCGACACCGCCATCCTCTCCTACAATTATGTCGGCCTGATCCGGTCGAGGGAGGGCGACATCACGGCCAGCAACGCCAAGTCGACCCGCGTCTACACGCGGCAGAACGGGCGCTGGATGCTGGTCCACGCCAATTTCGCGCCGGTGACCGCGCCAGCCAACTGAGCGCGGATGCGGGGTTGGCAGCGGCTGCTCCCAACCCCCTTTTCCCGATCCTTGCGCGAAGCGCCGGACGGCTTTCGCCGACAAAGCGAGCCGCCGCCGGAAATTGCCGGCCACGGAGGACCCGATGAAGACTATTCTGCCGATCATAGCGGCCGCCGTGCTGCTCGCGCCGCAGGCCGTCGCGCAGGCCCCGGACGCCGATCCGATGGCGCCGGTCACCCGATTCCTGGAGGCCTTCAACGCGGGCGACGTCGCCGGCGTGGCGGCCGCGCATGCCGACGACGTCGTCATCGTCGACGAGGCGCCGCCCTTCATCTGGCGCGGCCGCGAAGCGCTCGCCCGCTGGCTGGCCGATCTGGGCGCCGAGGATGCGCGCCGCGGCGTCACCGGCGGCGCCGTCACGCTCGGCGCCGTCCGTCGCCGGCTGGTTCATGGGGACCGGGCCTTTGTCGTGATCGACGCCGTCTACCGCTACCGGGAACAAGGCGTCGCCACCGTCGAGCCGGCGGTGATGACCCTGACGCTCGAGCAGGGCGCGGACGGCTGGAAGATCAGCGGCTGGACCTGGGGCGGCACCGAGCCCCGGCCGGCGCAGGCGGAGCGCTAGGACGATGGCCAGCCCCGTCAAGCTCGCCCACCTGCTCTACGCGACCCGCCGTTTCGATCGGATGGTCGCCTGGTATCGCGACGTCCTCGAAGCGCGCGTGGTGCACCGGGATCCCGCGCTCGCCTTCCTGGCCTATGACGACGAGCATCACCGCATCGCCTTCGCCAATCTGGACGTGCTGAAGCCCGGCGCGGACAGCCCCGACGATCGCGGCGCGATCGGGGTCAACCATGTCGCCTTCACTTATTCCGGCGCCGGCGATCTGCTCGCGACCTACAAGAGGCTGAAGCAGGCGGGGATCGAACCTTACTGGCCGGTCCATCACGGCATGACGCTGTCGCTTTACTATCGCGATCCCGACGGCAACCGGCTGGAATTCCAGGTCGATGTCGGCACGGCGGCGGACGCCGTCGCCTACATGGCCGGCCCGGTTTTCGCCGAAAATCCGATCGGCGTCGCCTTCGATCCGGACATGCTGCTGGCCCGCTGCGAGGCGGGCGAGGAAGAGACGGCGCTGCTGCGCCGCCCCGAGGGGCCGCCGTCCGGAATCCCGCACGCGCACGGCGTCACCTGAGCGGCATCGGGCGAACGGCCATGGCGAGCACGACCAGGGAGTCGATCAGCGCAAGCGACCTGCCCGATTCCATTCGGCGCCAAAGTCCGCCAACCGCCGGGCGCCGGATGAACCGCAGCGCCGCGGCGCTCGGCGCGCTGGCTGCCGGCATCGCGGCAGGGGCGGCAATCCGCGCCGCCGACAATGACGCGCTCGCGGGGCTCGCGGAGATGATCCGGCCGGTCGGCACCTTGTGGCTGAATGGTCTGAAGATGACGCTCGTCCCCCTGGTCTTCGCGATGGTCGCCAAGGGCATCATCGCGCTCGATCGCTGCCATGGCGGCGGGCGGCTGATCGGCATCGCCTTGCCGCTGATGCTCGGCCTGCTGGCGGCGGCGATGCTGACCGGCATGGGCATCGGCCTGATGTTCGAGGCGCTGTGGCCGGCCGCGCCGGTGATCCTGGACGCAAGCGGCGCGGCGCCGGCCGCCCTGGCCGACACGCCGTCGATCGGGCAGATGCTGATCGCCCTGCTGCCGCCCAATCCGGTCGCCGCCGCCAGCAATGGCGCGATGGCCTCCCTGGTCGTCTTCGCGATCGTCTTCGGCTTCGCGGTCTCGCGTTCCGGCGATCGGGCCGGGGATGTGGCCACGCCTCTGCTCGACCAGATCGCGGCGGCGATGCTGCGTATCGTCGACTGGGTCCTCCTGTTCACGCCGATCGGCATCTTCGCCCTCGCGCTCGGTCTGGCGCTCGACAATGGGCTGGGCGTCGCCGGCTTCGTCGCACGTATCGTGCTGGAATCGGGCGTTTGCGCGGTCGTCGCCGTCCTGCTCGGCTACGGCATCGCCTGGATCGGCGGCGGTATCGAGCCGATCCGGTTCGGCCGCGCCATCGCCGCCGCCCAGGCGATGGCCGCCGGCACCTGCTCCTCCGCCGCGACCCTGCCGGCAATGATCGAGACGAGCGACGACAGGCTCGGCATTCCCGAGGCGATCGGCGGCGCGGTGCTACCGCTCGCGGTCAGCATCTTCCGCTTCGCGGTGCCGCTCTACCAGGGCGCAATCGTGATCCTGTTCACCCGCGCGATGGGGCTGCCGCTCGACGCGCCGACCCTGCTGATCGGCGGTGCGGTGCTGATCCTCAGCACGATCGGCGGGGCCGGCCTCCCGGGAGCGGCGGTGATGTACGCCAGTTGGGCGGCCGGGCTGCAGATCCTCGGCCTGCCGCTCGAGCTCGTGCCGCTGCTGATCGCCGCGAACGCGCTTCCCGACATCATCGTCACCGTCGGCAACGTCACCGCGGACCTGGCGGTGACGAGCGCGGTCGCCCGGCGCCTGCGCCGCCGCGTCGCGATTCCCGAACCAGCCCCGATCCAGGAGGCCGCATGATGGCCGATTGCCCCACGCCCGAAATCGGCCGATCGGCGATGCGCAAGGCCTTCTGGCGCATCCTTCCGCTGATCGCGCTCGCTTATCTGTGCGCCTACATGGACCGGGTGAACGTCAGCTTCGCCGCCGTTCAGATGAACGTCGACCTGGGGTTCAGCGCCACGATCTACGGGCTCGGCGGCGGCCTGTTCTTCCTCGGCTATGCGCTGTTCGAGATCCCGTCCAACCTGATGCTGGTCCGCTTCGGCGCGCGCAAGTGGATCGCGCGGATCATGATCACCTGGGGGCTGCTGTCGGCGGGCATGATGTTCGTCGACTCGCCGATGCAATTCTACGTCCTGCGCTTCCTGCTCGGCGTCGCCGAGGCGGGCTTCTACCCCGGCGTAATCTATTATTTCGCGGGCTGGTTCCCGGTCTGCCATCGCGGCCGCGCGGTCAGCCGCTTCTTTGTCGCCAGCCCGCTCGCCGCGGTGGTGATGGGCGGCATTTCGGGCTGGCTGCTCGGCCTCGACGGCACGCTCGGCCTGCAGGGCTGGCAATGGCTGTTCCTGGTCCAGGGTCTGCCGACGGTGCTGGTCGGCCTGCTGGTGCTGCGCCTGCTGCCCGACGCGCCCGCCGTTGTTCCCTGGCTGACCGCGCCCGAGAAGGACTGGATCGAGGGCGAGCTGGCCCGCGAGCAGGCGCGACTTGGCGGGGCGGGCGGGCACAATGTGCTGGCCGCCTTCCGCAATCCGCGGGTGCTGATCCTCGGCGCGCTCGGCTTCGTGCTCATCGGCGCGATCACCACCTTCGTCCTGTCGGCGCCGATGATCCTGGCCGGCGCGACCGGCCTCGGCATGACCCAGATCGGCTATCTGGTCAGCGCCGGCGGCCTGGTCGGCGCCGCCGTGATGCTGTTCGCCGGCGACTATGCCGACCGCCGCGGCGACCGCTTCCTCAACGCCTTCTGGTATTCCGTCGTCCTCGCCGGCGCCTTCCTGGTGATCCTGCTGTCGCCGGCGCCGTCGATCGTGATGATCGCCTATCTCGCCTTCGCCGCGACCTGCTTCACCGTCCCGATGCTGACCTCGTCCGGATGGGCGGAGATCCTGAGCGTGCGCGAGCTGGCGGTCGGCGCGGCGGCGATCAACACCCTGTCGCAGATCGGCGCCTTCCTTGCCCCGTTCGCCTGGGGCGCGGCGCGCGATGCGACCGGCAGCTTCGACGCCGGCCTGGTCGGGCTCGTCGCTCTGGCGCTGATCACCGCGGCCCTCGTCCTGGTGATCCGCCGAGGCGTGCGCAGCCGGCGCGCCCTCCCCGCGCCCGTCATCCTCACCGCGAACGCCTGATCGGGAGACGGGAACATGGCGACGCTCGACCTTTCCCTGCCGCACGCACTGCCGACCGCCGGCGAGAATGTCGCGGCCTTCATTGATGCGTGGACCATGATGACCTCGCGCTTCCCGGGTCACCGGATCGCGGCCGACGGCGGCGTCGCGACCACCTTTTCCAACACGCCGCTGCCCTTTCTCAATATCTCGACGCTCGATCGGCCGCTGACGGATCCGGGCGCGTTCCGCCACGCGTTGTGCGAGGCGCGGGCGCGGGCGGCGGATTGCGGCCACGGCACGATGCTCGCCTTGAGCGGCGATTGGGCGCCCAGGGACTGGGAGGATCTCGCGGCCGAGACCGGCTGGCTGCGATCGATGGCGCTGACCGCCATGGCGGCCGACCGGCTGCGCCCGCCCCGGCGGGCCGAAGCGGCGCTCGACTTCCGTGCGATCGACGATCCGGCGACGGCGCGTGATCTCGGGCTGGTCAACGCGCTCGCTTATGCGATGCCGGTCGAGGCGTTCGATTGCCTCGGCGAGATGGCGCTGTGGCGGGACGGCGGCTTCGGGATCGTCGGCTATGACGAGGGCCGGCCGGTGACCGGCGGCGCCGCCTTCGCGGTCGGCGGCATGATCTATGTCGCGATGGTCGCTTCGGCGCCGGGCACGCACGGCCGCGGCTATGCCGAGGCGGCGATGCGCCGGATCATCCTCGACGCCGAACGGGCGGTCGGCGGCCGGCGGATCCGGCTGCACGCGACCGAGACCGGGGAGCCGCTCTACCGATCGATGGGATTCGAGGGCGGAGCGGCGCTCACCTTGCTCCACCTCGCGTCGGGCGCCTGATCATGGGTGCAGCCGGCCTGGCGGACCTGCCTGCCGCGAAGGCGCGAAGCCGCTTCTTCGGCATCGCGGCCCTAGTCACGCCGGCGCCTTCGCTCTTCGCCCTGAACGGCTGATCCGGAGACAGATAATGGCGACGATCGACATTGCCCTGCCGCACGGATTGCCGCCTGCGCGCGACGACGATCGCGCCTTTCTCGGCCACCCGAAGGGGCTCGCCTATCTCGCCTTCACCGAGGCGTGGGAGCGCTTCTCTTATTACGGCATGACCGCCTTGCTGATGCTCTACATGGTCGATCAGCTGCTGCTGCCCGGCCATGTCGAGAATGTCGCCGGCATGGACGGCTATCGCGCCGCGCTCGAATCCGTGCTCGGTCCGCTCTCGCCGCAGGCGATCGCGGCGCAGACCTTCGGCTTCTATTCGGGCCTGGTCTATTTCACGCCCTTGCTCGGCGGGATGATCGCCGATCGCCTGCTCGGCGCGAAACGGACGGTGCTGATCGGGGCGCTGCTGATGAGCGCCGGCCATTTCGCGATGGCGTTCGACCAGAGCTTCCTGGTCGCCCTGCTGCTGCTCGTGATCGGATCGGGCTGCCTCAAGGGCAATATCGCCGCCCAGGTCGGCCATCTCTACCTGCCCGACGACGAATCGCGGCGCACCCGCGCCTTCGTGATCTTCAGCACCGGCATCAATATCGGCGGAATGATCGGCCCGATCGGCTGCGGCCTGGTCGCCCAGCTCTACGGCTGGCACGCCGGCTTCGGCCTCGCCGGCGTGCTGATGCTGCTCGCCACGATCACCTATCTCGCCGGCCAGCGCCACCTTCCCGCGGCGGCCCCGCGCCGGCGCGATCGTGCGCCGTCAGCCCCGCTCACATCGGGCGAGCGCCGCACCGTCGCGCTCCTCATCCTGTGCATGGCGATCACGGTCTTCCAGTCGATTGCCTATTCCCAGATCTGGGTTTCCGGCATGGTCTGGATCCGCGACCATGCCGATCTCGCCACGCCGATCGGCGGGGTCCCGGTGGCCTGGTTCAATTCGATCGATGCCTTGTCCAGCATCCTCGTGGTGCCGCCTTTGGTGTACCTGTGGGCGCGCCAGGCAAAGAAGGGCCGCGAGCCCGGCGACCTCGCCAAGATCGGCATCGGCGCCGCGCTCGCCGCGGCCTCGGCCGGCCTGCTCGCGCTGGGATCGCTGCTCGCGGGGGAGGGCAGGACCAGCGCATTGATCCCCGTCCTCGCCTTCGCCGGAATGGGCGTCGCCTTCATCTACTACTGGCCGCCGATGCTCGCTTTGGTGTCGCGCGCCGCGCCCGCGAAGATGAACGCGACCCTGATCGGCGCGCTCTACATGTCGCTGTTCGTCAGCAATGTGATCATGGGCTGGGTCGGCGGCTTC
>Ga0299914_10002083_pt1 | contig 13604 bp, 16 predicted proteins | sample RVTome_10_FD_201361 | JGI IMG/M metagenome (GOLD analysis project Ga0299914, IMG submission 201361) | Soil microbial communities from uranium-contaminated site in the Upper Colorado River Basin, Wyoming, United States - RVT153D57 (version 2) ...
GACGAGCCCGCAACCGCCCTTCGGGTCATCGCATTGGCGCAGGAGCTCGCGGGCGAAGACGCGGCCCTCTACGAGGTGCCCCTGGAGCGTCTCAAGGCGGCAGCACTGGTGGTGCTGGGACGATTGGATGAGGCGGCCGACTGTGTGGATCACGCCCTGCGCAGCGCTCTCCGGCAGGGACTGATTCACGAGGAAGCACTTCTCCTCTTGATCAGGTCCGAGATGCCGGAGGTGGGATCAGAGAGTGACTCTGAGGAGGCGAGCCGCCTCCTCAGAGATCTCGGTGCGGCCCTGCCTTATGTGTACCGCTTTCCATCGCCGATGTTGTAGACGACGTCGACCTTGATGAAAGTGCCCAGCGGGTGGCTGAGGATGTCCGCCAACCCGGTGACGCGGCTTGCCGACTCGATCAGACACGAAGTGTGGCCTGCGGGCAGATAAGCGGACGGGTCGACCGGGGCCGACACTGTGCCGACCGGAAGGTCACCCGCCCCATCGCGCGGGTCGGAAAGACACCACGGCATGACCCTCTTTCCATCCCCGACATGGTCGTCGTAGCTGAGGGTGCGGTGTTGGGGGTCTCCGTTCGGGACATCAGGCGGACTGTCGAATCGCCACGTGATCACCTCGAGAAACTGAGCCACGGTGTCGGGATCCGCATCGACCGGCTCGGCGATGAAGTCGACGAAGAGCTCGTTGCCTTCGGTGCCTGCCTCGAAGTTGAACAAGAGACCGTTCTCAGGGCCCTTGCACTCGCCGTCGATGTCGGAGCCTCGTGTGATGCTGAACGTTGCGTTCTCGCCTTCGATGAGGATCTCGTTCTCGGTGCAGTCGATCTCACCATCGAACGCTTCCACCACCTCGAACACGGTGTCGTCGGTCCCCAGAGAGACGCCCAGAGGCCCGGCAGGTGAGCCATTGAAACCGCCCTCCAGTGAGACGACGCCTTTTGCTGCATCCACTGAGCTGCTCGGGTAGATGAGAATCGTGTCGAAGGTGCCGGCTACCTGGAACGCCTGCCAGTGCCCTGGGCCCGGATTGTCGGCGGGGTCCAGCCAGAGGATCACTCGCTCGTTGTCGCTGGCTCCCGAGTCCGGCCCGCAGTCGGAGGCACCGCTGCAGGGCACGGTGATCGTGCTGACCAGTGCACCGGCATGTCGTAGCTCGAGGGTTGCGCTGCCGTTGAACTTGAAACCGAGATCGATCTCGGCGTAGCTCACTTCCCGGCCGTCCAGTGCTCCGGTCAGGCTGAGCGTCAGCACCTGCCCCAGATCCTTGTTGATCCGGGCGCAGGGCTCTCCGTTCCCCTCGCCGGTCTGGCCGACACCAATTCGATGATCTTTCATGCCGGCAAACGGATTCTTGTTGGCTTGCGTTGCTGACCCCTCAAAGCTGACCAGTGAGGCGCCGGTGGAGGCGAGTTTGCAGTTGGGTGCGGTCAGCGTCTGCACTTGATTCGACCCGGTCGCGGCGGGGTCGAAGATGACCTTGTCGCCGTCGGAGTCGAGATGGAGAAGCAACGTGCCGAGCTCGGCAGTGATTGGGCCATCTCCGAAGGCGGGGACCATCAGCAGCGAGACCGCCGCCACAACTCCCGCCGCACCAGCCAGCCACCATCGTCGACGTCGTTTCATCATTCCTCCCATTTTTGCCCATGCGTGCATCGAGGCCAAGTGCGTATGACGACGCTGCCCCTGAGCCTCCGCCCGTTCTCAGGACCTTACCCGTCGCGATGCACTCGTGTGCAAATTCCCAGGCTGGGCGCGATGATGAGGGTGATGCCAGGAGACGACAGCCTCGCCGAGGTGGCCGACCTCTACGTCCTCCCTCTCGACCAGTTCACCGCCGCTCGAGATCGGTTGGCGCAGCAACTCAGGTCGGGGGGTGATGCCGAAGAGGCAAAACGGGTCGCCAAACTGCGGAAGCCGTCGGTGGCGGCATGGGCCCTGAATCGGGCGTCCCGGAACAACCCAGACGACGTGAGCCGTCTACTGGACAGCCATCGGCTGCTCCGGCAGGCGGGGTCGCGACAGGCGGTCGAGCAGGCATCGGAGAGGCGCCGGCAGGCGGTCGCGGCTCTCACCGACGCCGGGATGGCGGAGCTGGATGGAGGATCTCTCCAGACCCGGGACCGCGTCACCCGCACCTTGTTGGCGGTGGCTACCGACGCCCATGGCGAGGCGGACCTCGCCGCCGGGACCCTGGTTCGTGAGCTGGAGCCGTCGGGAGGTGGGTGGGGCGAGATGGAGTTGCCCCCGATGCCGGAGCCAGATCCCGCGGAGCGGGCAGCGGCGGCATTGGAGGAGGCACGTGAGCGGGCCCGGGTTCTGGAGATCGAGGCCAGCGACGCCGAATCCCAGGTCGAAGCCGCAAAACAGGAACTGGCCGAGGCGAGACAGCGCGCCAAGCGCGCCAGATCTGCGGCAGACACGGCCGGCGCCGAGGTGCAGAAAGCGGAGAAGGCAGCCGGAGAATGAAGACAGGGGGGGTTTCCCCGGTTGACAATCGTCGTCCCGGTCGATACTTCACATTCGGGTGGGACGAGCCGACATGGAGAAGGATCTCGAGTTGGCGCTCGAAGTGGTCACCGAGGGCCGAAAGGGGCTGCGTCGCGTTGCAGGCGACTTTTCGTTGGAAGCTGCCGATCCGGGTGTCGCCCTAGAAGCCGAGACGGTCCGCACCCGGTCGCGTGACTGGGTCCACGGCTCGGGTGTGCAGGGTTTGGGGATTGGGGACAAGCTCACTCACGGCGAGCCAACCGGCGAGTTGGCGCTGCGGGTCTATGTCGAGAAGAAGAAGGCAAGGACAAAGGTCGCCAATCCCGTGCCGAAGGTCGTGGTCGTCCCCGGAGTGGGAGAGCGGATCACCGACGTCATCGAGTTGGGGCGGGTCATCCCCGAGCTGTTCACCGAGAGGGTCCGGCCGGCGATGCCGGGCTCCGGTCTTGGCCACACTGCGGTCACCGTGGGCACTTTCGGCTGTCTGGTTAGGAAGAAGGGGGATGCGAACGGCCTCTACGTGCTGAGCAACGCCCACGTCCTCGCCAACGAGGGCGTTGCGTTGCCCGGAGACGGGATCCTCCAGCCGGGCGCGCTCGACGGTGGTAGCTCTGAGGGGGACTCCATCGCCCGCCTCAGCGAAGTCGTGCCATTCGAGTTCACGGAGGCCAGTTTTCCGAATCTCGTCGATGCCGCCATTGCCCGGGTTCGCCGCCGCACCTGGGTGGGGCCGAAACTTCGAATTCTCGACATCGTCCCGGCCGGGGTGAGCCGTACCGTGCGCCGGGGTATGCACATCAAGAAGGTGGGCCGCACCACGGACTTCACGACGGGGGTAATAGCCGACGTGCATCTCCGCCTGGCGCTCAAGTATCAGCGGCCGACGGGCTCGGGCCGGGGCCGGGTGGGGTTCAGGGACCAGGTCCTGTGCACTAGGTACAGCGCAGCAGGGGACAGCGGCTCGGTGATCCTCAACAACAACGACAAAGTCGTGGGACTCCATTTCGCCGGCGCAACGTCGGGGAGCGTCTTCAATCGCATCACCCATGTGCTCCAGTTGCTCGACATCGAGGTGGTGTGATGGCTAGCCGGAGCCACGTCGAGCGCGCCATCGAGCTGTACCAAGAGGAGCTGGCCCGGTACCCGAACGTGACCGGCATCGGAGTTGTCCAGGTGACCGATGATTCCTACGGCCCGACCGACCTCGCCGTCGCGGTGTATGTCACCAAGAAGGTCCCCCGCGACCAGTTGAAGGCGGGAGAGCGCATACCGCCCTCGCTGCAGATCACGAGCCGGGACGGGTCGCGCAATGTCCCGACTCGGGTCATCGCCACGGGGGAATTCGCGCTCGAGGACCAATTCGACATCGAGCCGGCATGAGCCATCGAGGAAGGAGGGCAGTCATGCCCGAAGGAACTGAGGTGCAAGGCAAGGACACCCCGGTGTCGAGCTTCGACGTCGGCGACGAGTCGATTTCGGACGAGATCTCGACCGGTGAGGACGATCACGTCGAGAAGACCCCGAGGAGCGGGTTCGAGAAGGTCGAGGGCTACAGGCCCCCGGCATCTCCGACACGCAGCGAGTTCTCCCCCGAGTCGGTTGGAGATGTGTTGTCGGTCCCCGACGAGACCACGCAATTGCCCGACATCGGAGAGGCGTCGTTCGGCCCGCCCGACGCCAGGCCGGAGACGGTGCATGGCGCCGACGATCGGTTCCAGATCGCCAACACGGCGGCTTACCCGTGGCGCGCACATGCGTCTCTTCGTATCACCGCTGCGGACAACTCGTTGTGGATCGGCACCGGATGGTTCGTCGGGTCGAGGGTGTTGGTGACCGCCGGGCACGTGGTCTATATCAAGAACAGTGGTATCGCCGACCGCGATGGTTGGGTTCAGAAGATCGTCGTCATGCCGGGGCGAAACGGGGGCACCCTCCCGTATGGGTCGGCGACGACATCCAGTTTTTGGACCGTTGCCGGGTGGGCCACGGATGGTGACGGCGAGTACGACTACGGCGCCATCGTTCTGGGCGAGTCGCTCGGCGACAGGACCGGCTGGTTCGGGTTTGGAAACTGGCCGAGTCTCGATGGCGTCCACGCCAACATTTCCGGCTACCCCGGTGACAAGCCGGCCGGCACCCAGTGGTATGCGGCCAGGACCGTGGACTCGGCCAGCACCCGGAAGGTGTTCTACGACATCGACACCGCCGGAGGCCAGAGCGGGTCCGCCGTCTATCGGTTCGCCAACGGATCCAGATACGGGATCGCCATCCATGCCTACGGTGGCGCCACAGTCAATTCGGGCACCCGGATCAACCAGCCTGTCTTCGACAACATCAAGAAGTGGAAGCAGGCGTCGGAGGCGTGACGATCGGAGGGAGCCGGATCGAAGGACGGGCCCATCTCGCCGATGACACCCCGGTGAGCGAGGCACGGGTGTTCTTCGCCACCGCGCCGGTGCCGCTGCCCGACATCGCCACTCTCACCGATGAAGACGGCCGATTCTCCTTGTACGCACCGGCGCCCGGCATGTACCAATTGGTCTGTCACGCCGATGGGCTCGACCCGGCGACCGTACCCATCGATGTGCGGGCAGACTCGGTGAGCGTCGAGCTCGACATCGAGCTTGGCGCCTGAGCCGCAGTCGCCTCCCGAAACGACCTCGGCGGTAGTCGGGTAGCTTTCCCGCCAAGGTGGATCGGGACGCACTCAGGGACGGTGTGTTCATCCCCGTGGTCATCGACGCCGAGCGGGTCGTCGACGGGGCGGAGATGGTTCGGGTTACATACTTCGCCGTCACCACCGACGCTCCGGCGCCGGTGTGGGAGGTCGAGCTTCCGGCCGTGGCGCAGCTCCACGGCATTGGAGCGCTCGGTCTCGCCGGAGTCATCTATAGCGCATTGCGGGAGAGCCGAGCCCCAGGGCCCGAGACGGTGGAGTTCGACCTGTTCACGGATGCTGACGACGTCGCTGCCATATTCGCCCTCGAGGAATCAGGCATGCCGTTGACGGTGCAGGTGGAGGATGTGTGGATGCCACGTGCCTGGTTCGACGACGAGCCGGCACGCGGTGATGTCTACCGGGTCGCGCTCGAGGCGTTCCAGGACGCCTACCGGTATACGGCAGGGACCGTCGACTCGGACGTTCTGCTGGAGCCGGACGTGAGTGGGCTGGTGATCTACTCGCCGGTCGAAACCGAGGCCGTGACGCAATGGTCACAGGATCAGATCGATGCCAGCAGGCGGGCATTCCCCGACAAGGAGGTCAAGCTGCGGTGGAGGGACGATGGCTGAGCTGGCGGTGACCATCATCGATGTCGGCTGGGGAGATTCGATCCTGGTCGAATCGCGGGGCGATGGTGGCGACCGTCGCTTCGGCCTCATCGATTGCAACGACTACGAGCGCCAGCGGACCGCCCTTCCCTTCGTCAAGCGCTACTTCGAGAGGCTCGGCCAGGACTGGCAGGGGCCTCAACACAACTTCGAGTGGGTCCTGCTCACCCATGGCCACGCCGACCACGCCCGTGGCCTGAAGGAGATGATGTCCACGTTCGGGACCAAACACTTCTGGTATCCGAAGTCGGTTGCCTCCACCACTTATGGCGTCCTCCTCGACTTCGCCAACCGATCGGATCGGGTGCTCCATCATCAAGCAGTGGACGAGTCCAAGCTCCTGGAGGCGCCGGAAGTGACCTTCCACTGTGGCATGCGGATCCTGTGGCCCAACTTCGACCAGATCGACATCGACAATGAGAACAACAACTCGGTTGTGCTCGCCCTGACGCTCGGTGATGTCACCATCGTGCTCACCGGTGATGCGGAAGCCGAGAACTGGCCCGAGATCGTGGGCCGGCTACCGAGCCACACCACCTATCTCCAGGTGCCGCATCACGGTGGGCGCAACGGGCTCTTCGACCCCAACGATGGAACGCCGTGGCTCGATCATCTCAACCCCCGCCACACGCGGCTGGTGATGAGCAGCCACGTCGTGCCCCATGGCCACCCCCATCCCGACGTGGTCACGGAGCTTTCGAACCGCCGCTTCGTCTCCTACCGCACCGACCGCAACTACCACCTCACGCTGAGCACGGCCGGTGAGAGGGTCACGGTGGGCTATACCCATGTCAGCGGGCGTCTGCCTCGCTGATGGGAAGGTGAGACTCACCGGGCGGGCTCCAGATTGCGGTTGACCCGGAACAGGTTGTCGGCGTCGTACTCCGCTTTTACCCTCCGCAGTCGCTCGTAGTTGCCGCGGTAGGAGGTCTGGATGCGGGTCACGTCGTCGTCGGTGGTCTGGAAGTTTATGTAGTTGCCTCCAGTGGAGAAAGGCCGGAATCGCTCCCAGGAAGACCTCACCCACTGCTGATAGGCCGCGCCGTTGGGGTCGGTGGCCGGCCACGCCCCTGCTGCCCCAGAGACATATTCCGCATCCCGATTGCCCACCGCCCCATCGTCTTCCTCGTGGTCGTTGACCGCCCCGGCGATGTGGAACATCATCATCTGGGACATCGGTGACTCGATCCCGGCGCCATTGGCGAGAAACGCCTCCAAGAAGTCGGTGTTGACCTCGGGGATGAACTCGGTCTTCCAGTAGTAGTTGGCTCCCTTGGGCTGGGTGGCATCGAGCATCGACTGCTGCTCGACATAGGTCTTGGGCGTGATGAGATCGGCGACCGGGTTGCCGAACCCCTTGATCGGGGCCAGGTCCCGCTTCGCCTGCCTGGGATCCCCCGTGTGGCAGGCGATCATGGCCACGATGAGTTTGCCGTGCCATGCCTCGGGGATGAACGGGGCCGGGGGAGCGAGCCGCATCGTCGAAACCAGGGTCAGCTCCCTCGGTGCCGAGGCGGTGAGCTCCTGATAGATCCCGAGAACGTCCTCGGCATGGTCCGAGGCGGGCCAGGCGATGAGACCTCCAACGATGCCGGGTCCGATGTCGTGGAGCCGGTAAGTGAACTCGGTGACGACCCCGAAGTTCCCCCCACCGCCGCGGATCGCCCAGAAAAGGTCAGGCTCGGACTCCCGGCTTGCGGTGTGAACCAGGCCGTCGGCGGTGACCATCTCCACCTCGACCAGATCATCCACGGTGAACCCAAATCGGCGAGACAGATACCCAAAGCCACCACCCAGAGTGAGACCGGCGACTCCGGTCTGGGAGACGAAGCCAAGGGTGGTCGCTAGGCCGTGTTCCTGTGTGGCCCGGTCAACGTCACCGAGGAGACAGCCGGCGCCGACGTGAACCAGTCGCTGGTCGGGATCGACACGGACTTCTCGCATCCGCGCCATGTCCAGCGTCAGGCCGTGATCGGCCAGGGCGAGCCCGGAGATGTTGTGCCCGCCCCCCTTGATCGAGAACAGCAGGCGGCGATCCCGGGCCAGGTCCACCGCGATGGCCACCTCGTCGCTGTTCTCCGGCTGGATAACCAGGGCGGGCTCTTTGTCGATGAGCCCGTTCCAGATCAATGTGGCATCGTCGAAGCCCGGGTCGCCGGGGCGGAGCCGGCCCTTTTCGGGGATCGGCTCGAGGAGGGACAGGTCGATATCGGCCTCACCGCCGTCGAGGGTTCGGAGTTTCAGTGTCTCGTCTGGCATGAACCGAGCCTTCCCGGCTGGAAACGCTAACCGAACGCCGTTTGCTGCCGCTTTCCTGGTGGTATGACTTCCCAGGAGGCCCGAAATGGCGACGAAATCACTGGAGAAGCTGAACAAGAGCGAGTTGTACGAGCGGGCCCAGGAGGCCGATGTCCCCGGTCGCTCCCAGATGGACAAAGAAGAGTTGATCGAGGCCCTCTCCGATGGGGGGGCCGGCGTGTCGCACAGCCGGAACGCGAAGTCGAAGCGCTCGATATGGAACGGGGCAATCACTTTCGGTCTGATCACGATCCCCGTAGGGCTCTACACGGCCACCGAGGACAAGGACATCTCGTTCCACCTGCTCTCCGGCAAAGACGAATCTCGCATCCAGTACAAGCGGGTCTCAGCAAAGACAGGTCGTGAGGTCGATTGGGATGACATCGTCAAGGGTTACGAATACGAGAAGGGCAAGTACGTCCTCTTCACGCCCGAGGAGCTCGAGCAGATCGCCCCGGAAAGCGCCCGGACCATCGATGTCGTGCAGTTCGTGGACGCCGCCGAGGTCGATCCGATCTACTTCGAGAAGAGCTATTTCGTGGTGCCCACCGACGTGGCAGTGAAGGCCTATGAGCTGTTTGTTCGAGCTCTCGAAGAGTCGGGCCGTGTCGCCGTGGCCAAGGTGGCCATCCGCGAGAAGGAGCGACTGTGCATCCTGCGGGTGAGAGACGGGTTGGTCGTCCTCGAAACGATGAAATGGCCGGATGAGATCCGGCAGGCGGAGTTCGACGAGCTCGACAAGAAGCCACGCCTCTCAGCTCAGGAACTGAAGATGGCTCAACAGCTGATCGACCAGCTGACCGGTGAATTCGATCCCAAGGTCTTCGAAGACAGCTATCGGCGAAGGGTCGAGGCGGCAATCGAGGCGAAGATCAAGGGGAACGAGATCGCGGTGACCCCGGCCGAGGCGCCGACTGAGAAGGTCGTCGATCTCCTCGAGGCGCTCAAAGCGAGTGTCGAGCAGACCAAGACCAGGCGCTCGGCATGACGCTGGGTGACCGCCCGACGGACCGCGACCGGAACCGGCCCATCGAGGAATGGAGCGACGAGGAGCTGGTGGCCGAATATCGGTACATCAAAGGAGAGCTCGCAGCCGAGGACCCGGAATACCGGGACTCGGACGACGCTCCTGCAGGGGTCATCGAGGGAGAGATGAAGCGACGAGGTCTCACCCCCGATCGGGAGGATGTGATCCCCGACGCCGGCAGCCCGGGGCGTGAGCCGGATACATCGGTCTGATGCGCGTCGCATCCCTGGGCTAGCTCCGTCACCGATCGTACGATTCAGCCTGTGACCACAGGTCCCACCATCGGCTTGAGCACCTATGAGGAGCGGAGGGTCGAGGAGCTGCGACGTTGGAAACGGCGAGCCAACGGCTTCCTCCTGGGTGCGCTCGTCGTCTTCCTGATCAGTCATTTCTTCGGTGGTGAGACCGGGCTCAACGGTTTCATTCGGGCTGCCTCCGAGGCGGCGCTGATCGGTGGCATCGCCGATTGGTTCGCTGTCACCGCGTTGTTCCGTCACCCGCTCGGAATCCCCATCCCGCACACCGCGCTGATCCCACGGAGCAAGGACGAGATCGGGCGGGGTCTGGCCGAGTTCGTCCAGCAGAACTTCCTCGACCCGTCCAATCTCGGGAAGTGGCTCACGAACGCGGATATCGCAGGGCGCTTGGCGCAGTGGTTGGGCTCTCCCGACCACGCAACACTGGCAGCGCGACGGACCATCGAGACCGGGTCCACGATTGCTCAGTCCCTCGACGATGAACGGGTGGCGTCAGTCGTCACCCAGACCTCTCTCGATTGGCTGCGACAGACTCCGATCACGCCGATCATCTCCCTCGTGGTCGATGCCTGGCTGAAGGGTGGTCGCGCCCTGCAGTCGGTCGAGGCCACGCTGAGGGGTGTCGACGTTGTGATCGTCGACAACCTCCCCTATTTCAGAGAGAATTTCGCCAAGACCTCACCTTGGTGGATGCCGGCCTGGGCGGGGGAGCTCGTCTTCGAGCGGATCATCGCCTCCTTCCGGACCCTGGTGGACGAGGTCGCGTCCGATTCGTCGCATCCGATACGCACCGACATCGAGATGATGCTGTCGAGGATCGCCGACGACCTGCGCAACTCCGCCGATCTGGCGGAGCGCATCGAGGATTCGAAGCTGCACATCCTCGACTCGCCCGAGTTGGCAGCGGCGGTCCAGACTCAGTGGCAAGTCCTCCAGGAGAGTCTGGGCCGTGCTGCCTCCCAGCCCGGCTCGGACCTGGAGAAGCGTTTGGCGGAGTTGATCCAGTGGTGGGCCCGCCGGGTGCTCGAGGACGAGGCTTTACGCACCCGCATCGATACATGGATCGCCGAGGCGGCAGAGCGTCTCGCCCATCAGTGGGATGACGAGGTCATCGGGATGATCGAGACGACCGTGGCCGGATGGGACGCCACCGAGATCTCCCACCGCCTCGAGCTCCAGCTGGGGAGGGACCTCCAGTTCGTGCGGATAAACGGGACCGTCGTCGGGGCCCTTGTCGGGATCACCATCCACGCCCTGCTCGTGCTCACCGGCAACGTGTGAGCGTCGGTGGGCCGGCTACCGGGGCTCGAGGCGCATAGTGGTGCGCAGAGTCTCGGGGAGGAGCATGTTCTCGAGTGAGCGTCCCCGGTACTTGCGGCGGAGCGCCTCGGAAGCCGATTCGATCGAATCCGGGTCGTTCGCCGGCATCGCTCTGAACTCGAACCGGTCATCCCCGACCCTGAGGGCGACCTCCGGGTCGGCGACGGCTCTTTGGTACCAGCGTCCCGACTCGCCCCGAACCGAGCGCACATAGACGTCGTCGTCCCCGACGACGACCCAGATCACGGTGCCGGTGACCCGGACGCCGCGCCTGGTCTCGATGACTACCTCCCGGGCGTCCCCTATCTCTTGGAGCTGCTCTGCGGTCAACGACATTGTCTGAGACTACGTGCCGGACCGCACGCCGAGCACGGTGCGTGCCATCTGCACCAGGTCGAACCAGTCTTCGGCTCCGAGCTGGCTCATATGTCGAGGACCGCTCCATGGGTGCCGGCGACGATCTCGAACTCCTGACCCGTCGCCCGCAGCCGTTCATGCGCTTCGTCCAGCTTTTGATCACTGTGATCCGGATCGTGGTGGAACGTCATGAGGGTCCCGACACCTGTCATGGCGGCGAACGCGAGCAGATGGCTATACGAGCTGTGGCCCCACCCCACACGCTCTTGGTACTCCTCGTCGGTGTATTGAGAGTCGTGGATCAGGAAATCGGCCCCAGACGCCAGGCCGTAGCCAGACGTCCACTCCGGGTTGTTGGGGAAATCCGGCATTCCCAGCGCCGGCTCATGGTCGGGGAGATAGGTGAGAACCCTTCCGTTTTCCTGCAACCGGTAGCCGAGGGTTGGGCCGGGGTGCGACACCAGGTCGGCGGTGACCTGGATCCCATCGATGTCGAACGTGCCCGGTGGGACGTCGTGAAAGACGACATTGGAGAGATCCCGCACCCGAAGGGGGAACAGTGGCGGAGACAAATAGCGGTTGAGCCGCTCCGAAAGCGTCTGTGTCGTCGAGATCGGTCCCCATACGTCGACGCGAATGTCTGGGTCGTGCAACGGGGCGAAGAAGGGCAGCCCCTGGATGTGGTCCATATGGAGGTGGGTGATGAGCACGTCGACTCGCTCCGCCGCTTCGACATTCGCCCCCAGCGCCCGCATCCCGCTGCCGGCGTCGAGGACGATGAGCCTCCCCTCGTTCCCCGTCACCTCGACCGCGGATGTGTCGCCACCGTATTTGGCCGTCTCCGACCCGGCGCTTGCGATCGACCCGCGCGTCCCCCACAGCTTGACCCTCAGTCCTCCACCTCCCAGAACGTGGCGAGGACGCCGAGGAATCTCCCGCCCTGGCCTTCGATTGGGAGCGCAGTCACCTCGACTGCCCGCCACACGCCGTCCATCCCCTGGAATCGAATCGCCCGATGGGCCGGCGTTCTCTTGCTCAAGGCCACTAGGACAGGGAACTCGTAATCGGGCAGCGGCGACCCGTCGGGTTGGGTGACGTGCCACGCCCCCACCAGTGATTCGGAGTTGATCGGGCCCACATCGTCGAATTGCACTCCGAGCAGCCCTTCGGCCGACTCGTTGTAGTAGATGAGATTTCCCGCGTCATCCATCATCCACATCGGGATGGCCAGGTAGCTGGCAAGCTGCCTGAGGAGGATCATCTCGACAGGCTGTTGCTGATGAGGCATGGGAGGGAACCTACCGCCGCCTGTGCCCCGATGTCATCTCAGTTGGATCCGATAGGTCACACCATCGTTGTCCACGGCCGCCGGGCGCATCGACCCGCCGGGGAGATAGATCCCGCCGTCGATAGCCACCAGTGGGTTGCCATGCAGGCCGTGGGGGAGGGACTGGATATACGCCCACTGGCCGCCGGCGTGCTCGAGTCTCTCCACCGAGTCCAGCGCCTCGTCGGGCGAGAACACCTCACCTCCGGCGACCACGATCGCTTCATCGACCACTACCGCCCCGAACCCGGAACGGGCCTCACCAAGTGACGGGCCGGCCCGCCAGGCCTGCGCATCGGGGTCGTAGATCTCGGTCGTGGCGAAGATCTCGTCTTCCCATCGTCCGGCGATCGCCCAGATCTCGCTGTCGAGTGCGACCGCGGCCACATGCTCCCGCCGTGTGCCCGGGGCCGGCACAGCGGCCCAGGTGTCGCCCGGGACGTTGTAGCGGTAGACGCTCCCTTCTGGGACACCTCCGACGACGAAGATGGTCTCGCCCATCGTCACGGCAGCCCCCGCAGCGACCGGGGCAGGCATTGCCCCACGGTCGACCCACTCGCCTTCGACCAGCTCCCAGACCGAAGCCGACGGATCTCCGGCCGGGGTGTACCCACCGATGAAGAACAGACGCTGTCCAACCGTTGCCGCCATCCCGTGATGCCGGGCCTCGGGGAGATCTACGAGGGCATGCCAGGCATCGGTCTCAGGTGAGTAGGCCTCGACTGTGGGCGTCACGCCGGTCCGGCCCACACCGACCTCGATCAAGCCGCCGGCGACTGCGACTTCGCCCCCGACGACGGCAGCTGGATGCTCGCTGCGGGCTTCGGCCATCGGGGCCAGCTCTATCCAACCTGGAGGGGGCTCTGTGGTCGAGCCCGAGGCGGACGTTGACGTGGTGGAGGTGTTGTCGATGGCGCCCTGGTTGCAGGCTGCTGAAGCGATGAGGAGTAATGCGGCGACACGTCGCACTCCGCCAGCCTACGAAGTGCGGTGATAGGTTCGGGCCATGACCATCGAGGACCGCGCCGTCGACCCCTCGCGGCCCCACGCCGCAAAGCATGTCCGTCAGTACCTCGAGAGCGATGGGGCGTCTGTCGATCATCCGGCCGCAGGACATCTGATCCTTCTCTACACAACGGGTCGGGCTTCAGGCGAGATCCGACGGACACCGTTGCGGTTCTTTGAGATCA
>Ga0299914_10002084_pt1 | contig 13595 bp, 10 predicted proteins | sample RVTome_10_FD_201361 | JGI IMG/M metagenome (GOLD analysis project Ga0299914, IMG submission 201361) | Soil microbial communities from uranium-contaminated site in the Upper Colorado River Basin, Wyoming, United States - RVT153D57 (version 2) ...
CGAGGATGTAGGTGCCGGCGTCTATCACCACATGCTCCGATGCGAAGAAGTCAGCGACGAGTGGTCGTTTGACCACCTTATGCGTGGGTCAACTGACCACTCGATCAGTTGAGGCCGCGGACGACGTACGGGCGCTCGCCGGGGACGACCATGCCCTGAGCGCGGGCCTTGCGGGCGATGACCATCGGGTCGTCGGCCGACTGGACGCGGTTGTGGAGGCGCGTGTTCTCCGCCTGTAGCTCGTGGCGCTTGGCCTTGGCGGCGCTGGTCGCCGTGTAGGTCTTGACGAAGTCGATCACCGGGTTGAGGTAGGAGTAGGCGACGACGAGCAGGACGAACGTCAGCGCGATGCGGCCGACGCGGTCCCAGTGGATGCGGCTGGCGCCGCTGCGCGGGCCGGGACGCCTGCGAGCGGCCGGTCGGCGCCGGGCCGTACGGGGGTTCGCTGTTCCCGCGTAGGCGCGCGCTGCCATGCCCGGTCCTACGCGTCCGGGCCTCGCTTTCCTTCACCGCCTGGACGCCTGGGCGGGCGCCTGCAGGCGCGGGGGCGCCGATCCGGGCAGCGCCACCCACGTCAGCCAGGCGCGCGGGTGAACGCGTCCAGGCCTGGAAATTGAGCCGAGCCCCCCAATTCCTCTTCGATCCGCAGCAAGCGGTTGTACTTGGCGACGCGATCGGAGCGCGAGGGGGCGCCTGTCTTGATCTGGCCGGCGCCGGTGGCGACGGCGAGGTCGGCGATCGTCGTGTCCTCGGTCTCGCCGGAGCGGTGGGAGATGACCGCGGTGTAGCCCGCGTCGCGGGCGATGCGGATCGCGTCGAGGGTCTCGGTCAGGGTGCCGATCTGGTTGACCTTGACCAGGATCGAGTTGGCGACGCCCGCCTCGACACCGCGTCGCAGCCGCTCGGGGTTGGTGACGAAAAGGTCGTCGCCGACCAGCTGGACCTTCTCCCCCAGCTTCTCCGTCAGCAGCTTCCAGCCGTCCCAGTCCTCCTCGTCCATGCCGTCCTCGATCGAGAGGATCGGGTAGCGCGAGCAGGCGTCTTCCCAGTAGGAGGCCATCTCCTCCGGGGAGAGGGTGCGACCCTCGTGCTCGAGCACGTAGGCGCCGTTCTCGAAGACCTCGCTGGTCGCCGGGTCGAGCGCGATGAAGATGTCGGCGCCGGACTCGTATCCGGCCGCCTCAACCCCGGCCAGCACCGCCCGCAGCGCCGCCTCGTTGGACTCGAGGTTAGGCGCGAAACCACCCTCGTCGCCGACCGCGGTCGAGTGCCCGGCGGCGGCGAGGCTCTTCTTCAGCGCGTGGAAGACCTCGGTGCCGACCCGCAGGCACTCGGAGAAGCTGTCCGCGCCCGCCGGCACCACCATGAACTCCTGGAAGTCGACCGAGTTGTCGGCGTGGGCGCCGCCGTTGAGGACGTTCATCATCGGCACCGGCAGGAGCGCCGGCTCACCGCCCCCGTAGAGCTCGGCCAGGTAGCGGTAGAGCGGCTGCCCGGAGTCGGCCGCGGCGGCCTTGGCGGCGGCGAGCGAGACGCCGAGGATCGCGTTGGCGCCGAGGCGGCCCTTATTCGGCGTCCCATCCAGCTCGATCATCGTCTGGTCGAGCGCGCCCTGCTCGGCGGCGCGGGCGCCGGTCAGCGCCGCGGCGATCTCGCCGTTGACGTTCTCGACAGCCTTGGCGACGCCCTTGCCCGCCCAGCGCTCGCCCCCGTCGCGCAGCTCGACCGCCTCGAACTCGCCGGTGGAGGCGCCGGAGGGCACGGCGGCGACGCCGCGGGCGCCGGACTCCAGCACAACCTCGACCTCGACGGTCGGGTTGCCGCGCGAGTCGAGGATCTGCCGCGCGTGGATGGAGGCGATGGCACTCACGGACGCGCGAGTCTATTCACCGCACGGGCGTTCCGCTGTTGCTTTTCCTCGCTATGTAGGGATAAGCAACAGCGGAGCGGTGCTGCTACGGGGCGACGCCCGGCGGGAGACCGGGGGGCAGACCCGTTGGGGCGGCCGGGGTGTCTCTGAGGCCGGTCGGCGTCGGGCGCTGCGGCAGTCTCTGCCCCTGTGGCGTGAGCGGGTTGACGCTTCCGGGCAGGGCCGGGGCGAGCTGCTGCACCGGGGCCGGGCAGGCCTCGGGCGGGGTTCTCGGGTTCGCCTCGTAGCAGGCGGGCGGGGCGGCGTCGGAGCGGCCGCTGGGCTTGAAGTTGTCGCAGCGATCGATCACGAAGCCCTCGGCGCAGAAGGTGCGCGACTGCCACTTGCTGCCGTAGTTCTCGATGAACGCGGCAAAGGCCTCCTGCTGCGCCTGCTGGGTCAGCTGGGAGACGATCTGCGATCTGACGTCCTCGAGCGGCTGCACTGTCTCCGGTCTCGCTCTCTGGTCTCTGCTCGCTCTGACGGCCGGGGTGGTGAATTGCGTCGCCTTGGCCGCCTCGTAGTAGTCCTCGACATCGTCCTGCGAAGGCTCCGGCACGCTCTCGGTGATCCGCTGCTGAATCTGGGTGCTGAGAAGCTGCAGCTTCACCCGCTCGTCCACGTCGTCCTCGGTGAAGCCGGACTCTCTGAGGAATCTGCGGTACTCCGCCTCGGTTCTGAAGTTCTGTCTCTTGATGCTCGCCAGCTCGTTGTCGATCTCGCCCTGCGTGACCTCGACCCCCAGCTCGTCCGCCTCGCCCTGGATCCAGACCGCGTCGAGGATGTCGCCCATCGCCGCCATCTTCACGTCCTCGTACTGGGCGTCGCCGGGTCTGGGGGCCTCTCTCAACCCCGCCCGCGCGGCCGTCTGCACGAGGGCCCTGTCGTAGTCGGCCTGGCTGATCTCGCCGATGTCGGCGGGGGTGTCCTCGACCAGGGCGACGTCGCCGTCGGGGATGCTGGGATCGCCGAGGCCGACGGCCACCGCGAAGCCGAGAAAGAGAACGATCAGCAGCGTGCCGAAGACGAGCAGGCCGAGTCGCTGCAACGGCGCAAGTCTGGAGAGGGGACCTCCGGCCCCCGCTCTCTTCCCCTTACCCGTCGTGGGTCTCTTCGTCGAATCGGGACTCACGAGGCCGGGAGCATATCCGAAGAAGAAGACTTTGCTTCCCTCAGGGCCTCCGCCATCGCCAGCACGGCGGCGAGGCGGGCCTCGGGCTCGTTGGGAACGCTGACCCCCGCGGTTCTCTCCCGCCACTCGTACAGCGCCCCCTCCAGGCGCTCGCGCAGGACGCCCGCCCCCTCGGAGTCCAGCTCGACCCCGGTGACGCTGAGGCGGCCGCCGCGGAACTCGATGCTGCGGGCGCCGGCCAGCCCCAGCTCGATCCGCGCCCGCTGCAGGGCCAGCAGGTTCTCGACCTGCTCCGGCGGCGGGCCGAAGCGGTCGCCCAGCTCGTCGCGGATAGCGCGCAGCTCGCCCGGCGCCCGGGCGGCGGCGATGCGCCGGTGCACGTCGATCTTCGCCGCCTCGAAGGGGATGTAGGAGGCGGGCAGGTAGGCATCGACGGGGACGTCGAGGCGGACCGGCTCCGGCGCCTCCTCCCCCGCTTCCTCGGCGGAGCCCGCCTCGACCACGGCCGCGTCGATCATCTGGCAGTACAGCTCGAAGCCGACCGCGGCGACGTGGCCGGACTGCTCGTCGCCGAGCAGGTTTCCCGCCCCGCGGATGTCGAGGTCGCGCATCGCGATGCGGAAGCCGGAGCCCAGCTCGGTGTGGTCGGCGAGGGTGGAGAGGCGCGCCGCCGCCTCCTCGGTCAGCGCCTCCGGCGAGGGGTAGAGCATGTAGGCGAAGGCGCGCTCGCGCGAGCGGCCCACCCGGCCGCGGATCTGGTAGGCCTGGGAGAGGCCGAGCTGCTCGGCGCGCTCGACGATCAGCGTGTTGGCGGAGGGGATGTCGAGGCCGGACTCGATGATCGTCGTCGTCACCAGGCAGTCGGCGCCGCCGCGCAGGAAGTCGAGCATCGTCGCCTCCAACTCCCCCTCGTCCATCTGCCCGTGGGCCTCGGCGAAGCGCGCCCCGGGGACGAGGCCGCGCAGGCGCTCGGCCACCTCGTGCAGGGAGTCGATCCTGTTGTGCAGGAAGAAGGCCTGGCCGCCGCGCTCGACCTCGCGCTCGATCGCTCGCCGCACCAGCTCCTCGTCGTAGGGGCCGACGTAGGTGCGGACCGGGCGGCGCCCCTCGGGCGGGGTCTCGATCGTCGAGATGTCGCGCAGCCCGGCGAGGCTCATCTGCAGGGTGCGCGGGATCGGCGTCGCCGAGAGCGAGAGCACGTCGACCTTCAGCTTCAGCTGGCGCAGCAGCTCCTTCTGCTTGACCCCGAAGCGCTGCTCCTCGTCGACGATGACCAGCCCCAGCTCCTTGGCGCGCACGTCCCGCGAGAGCAGGCGGTGGGTGCCGATCAGGACATCGACCTTCCCCGCCTCGAAGTCGCGCAGCACCGCCTTCACCTCGGCCGCCTTGCGCAGCCGGGAGACGCCCTCGACGACGAAGGGGAGGTCGGCGAGGCGCTCTCTGAAGGTGCCGAAGTGCTGCTGGGCGAGGATCGTCGTCGGCACCAGCATCATCACCTGCTTGCCGTCGGCGGCGGCCTTGACCGCGGCGCGCAGGGCGACCTCGGTCTTGCCGAAGCCGACGTCGCCGCAGACCAGGCGGTCCATCGGCCGCTCGCCCTCCATGTCACCCTTCACCGCCTCGATCGCCTCCAGCTGATCGGCGGTCTCGCGGTAGGGGAAGGCCGCCTCCATCGTCATCTGCCACTCGCCGTCGGCGCCGAAGGGGTGGCCGCGGCGGGCGCGGCGCTCGGCGTAGAGGTTGAGCAGCTCGCCGGCGAGGGCGCCCGCCGCCTTGCGGGCGCGCGCCTTCATGTTCTGCCAGCGTTTGCCGCCCAGCGCCGAAAGGGTGGGATCGCCGCCGGCGCCGACGTAGCGGCTCAGCTTCGCCAGCTGGTCGGTGGGGACGTAGACGCGGTCCTCGCCCCTGTACTCGAGGTAGAGGTAGTCGCGGGTGACGCCGCCGACCTCGCGCGTCTCGAAGCCGGCGAAGCGGGCGACGCCGTGGTCCTCGTGGACGACGTAGTCGCCGACCCGGAGGTCGCTGAAGGCGAGACGGCCGCGGGCGGCGCCGGGGGCGCGCTCCTCGGCGGCGCGGCGGCGGTGGACGAGGCGGCGGAAGGGGTAGACGGCGAGTTTCAGCTCCGGGCTGACGAAGCCCTCGCGCAGGCGCGCTTCGGCGAAGGTGAGGCCCGGGTCGGGAGAGAGGCGGCCGCCCTCGAGCATGCGGACGTCGATGCGGTCGAGGTTGTAGCGGGTGCGCTCGGCCTCGCCACGGCCCTCGAAGGCGACGACCGTGCGGTAGCCGGAGCGCACGAGTCTCTCCAGCTCGGCCTCGGCCTCTCTGACGCTGCGGGCCGGGGACTCGGCGCGGGCGGCGCGGAAGGCTTCCCCAGCCTCCGCCGACTGAACCGTTTCCCCCTCTATGTGGGGTAAACCGTTCAGCCGACCCTCCGGCTCACCGTCCGTTCCGCGCAGGAGCAGGGCGGCGCGCTCGGCCAGCGGCGCGGCGATGTCGACGTAGAGGTGCTGCGCGTCGTCGGCGTGCATCGCCGTCGTCGCGTCCTCCCAGTGGTCGCGCAGGGCGGGCTCGATCTCCTCGGCGGCCGCGAGGATCACCGCGGCGGACTCGGGAACGAGGTCCAGCGGCGCGCCGAAGTCCTCCAGCGGCAGCGCCTCGGCAAGGCTCGGCGGCTCTCTTCCCTCCTCGGCGGCCTCCATCGCCGCCAGCTCCGCCAGCTCGCGGTGCTCGACGTCCAGCTCGGCGGCGGGCGCCAGCTCGACCCGCTCCGCCTCGCCGAGGGAGCGCTGGGTGAAGGTACTGAACCAGCGCATCGACTCGACCTCGTCGCCGAACAGCTCGATCCGCACCGCGCGCTCCTCGGTCGCCGGGAAGACATCGAGGATGCCGCCGCGGACGGCGAACTGGCCGCGCTCCTCGACCTGCTCTACCCGCTCGTAGCCGGCGGCGGTGAGCTCCCCGGCGACCTCGCCGAGGTCGATCTCCTCCTCCCTGGCGATCGCGAATCCGGCCGGGCGCAGGGAAGCGTCCGGCACCGCCTCGGCGAGCGCCGTGGCGGAGGCGACGACCACGGCGTCCTCCTCGGCGCGCAGCGCCTCCAGGGCGTCGATCCGCAGGCCGACCAGATGCGGCGGCGGCGTCACGTGGGAGGCGTAGCCGGTGCCGCGCGAGGGGTAGAAGCGGACGCGGCGCGGCGCCAGATAGGCGCGCAGGTCGGTGGCGAGGTCGCGGGCGGAGCGGTCGTCGGCGCTGACCAGCAGGGCGGGGCGGCCGGCGAGGCCGCGGTCGTCCTCCAGCAGCGCCGCCAGCAGCAGCGGCCGCAACATCGCCGAGGCGCGCACCTCGACCTTCTCGCCCCCCGCTGCCGCCTCACGCGCGCGCCCGGCGAGCGCGTGGACGCGCTCGTTCTCGGCGGCGATCTCAATCAGCGGTCGCAGGTTCATCGGATGGCGGAGCTTGCCATGCCGCCTGTGTCGGGTTTGTTTCGGTATCCGAAACAAACCCGACACAGAGAGGCCAATCTCAGGGCTCGCGCGTACTATCCGGGCATGTCCGCGCTGGGAGACGTCGCGGCGGCGCTGCTGCCGCCCGAGGCCGGGGGGCCGGATCCCGAGCGAATCGCGGGCGCCGCCAGGCGAATGGTCCGCCGCATGCCGACCGCTTCCCAGGCGGGCCTCGGCGCGGCCCTGTTGGGGATCGAGGCGTTTTCCATCGTCCGCACCGGGCGGACGCTGGGGTCGCTGCCCGCCGAGCGCCGCGAGAAGGTCCTGCGCGGTTTCAGCGGCGCCGGTGGGAGGCCGGCGCTGGACGCGCTGAAGGCCGTCATCCTCCTCGCCCACGGCTCCGAGACGTTCGCCGAGGAGATCCGCACGGTGGGGAGCGCCCACGAGCCTTCCCGCCCCGACCCACCGCTGAACATCGTTCCCGCCACCGAGTGGCCGGGCGACATCCGCTGCGACGCGGTCGTCGTCGGCTCCGGCGCCGGCGGCGCCTTCGCCGCCCGCGCCCTGGCGCGCGCCGGGCTGGACACGGTGATCGTCGAAGAGGGCGAGCGCTGGACCGTCGACCGGATCCGCGCCCACGGGCCGCTCGACCGCTTCTCCTCGATCTACCGCGACGGGGGCACGACGACGGCGCTGGGCAACCCGCCGATCGCGCTGCCGCTGGGGCGGGCGGTGGGCGGAACGACGGTGATCAACTCCGGCACCTGCTTCCGCCCCCCGCTTGCTGTCGCGACCGCCTGGCACGAGGACCACGGCCTTGCCCTGGCCGAGCCGGGAGCGCTCGACGCCCGGCTCGCCGACGTCGAGGAGGCACTCGAAGTCGGGCCGGTGCCCCTTGATGTGATGGGGCGCAACGGCAAGCTGGCCCTGGAGGGAGCGGCGGCGCTGGGCTGGGAGTCGGCGCCGCTGCGGCGCAACGCGCCCGGCTGCCGCGGCTCCTGCCAGTGCGCGATCGGCTGCCCCAACAACGCCAAGGGCGGCGTCCACCTCAACGCGCTGCCTCAGGCATGCGAGGCGGGCGCGCGGATCGTCTCCGGCCTGACCGTGAAGCGGGTGCTGACGGACGACGGCCGGGCGCAAGGGATCGAAGCCCGACGCGCGGACGGGACGGTGGTGCGGATCGCGGCGCCGATCGTGGTCGTCGCCGCCGGCGCGATCCACACGCCGCCGCTGCTGCGGCGCAGCGGGCTGGGGCGCCACCCGCGGGTCGGGCGCGGCCTCTCGATCCACCCGGCGATCGCGCTGGGAGCGAGATTCGAGGAAGCCGTGATCCCCTGGCGCGGGGTGATGCAGAGCGCCGGGGTCGAAGAGCTGCACGAGCGCGAGGGGGTCCTGCTCGAAGCGACCTCGACGCCGCCGGGCATGGGCGCGATGTCCACGCCCGGCTACGGGGCGGCCCTGCTGCGCCGGATCGAGGACGCCGGGAGAACGGCGGCGCTCGGGGCGATGATCGCCGACGCCCCCTCGGGGCGGGTGTTCGGCGCGCGGGCGCCGCTGGTCATCTACCGCCTCGCCCGGGCCGACGCCGCGCGCCTGAAGGTCGCGATCGGGGCGATCGCGCGGGTGATGCTGGCGGCCGGCGCCGAGCAGGTCGAGTTGGGCGGCGGCGCCCCGGCGGTGCGACGCGAGTCCGAGATCGACGCCTTGCTGGCCGAGATCGACGTGCGCCGCCTGCGCCTGGGGGGCTTCCACCCGACCGGCACGGCGGCGGCGGGCTCGGACCCGTCCCACCACCCGGTCGACCCCGAAGGGCGCCTGCGCGGCGTCGACGGCGTCTGGGTCGCCGACAGCTCGATCCTGCCGAGCTGCCCCAGCGTCAACCCTCAGATCTCGATCATGGCGATGGCGATGGGCGTCGGAGAGGCGGCGGCTAAGTCCGCGACGGGAGGCCGGGACCCGTCCGCTGCCACTCCACCTGACCGATCCCCTCAGATCTAGAGCGGCCCTCGACGTCGTCCCACTCGTGCAGCATCCGCTTCAGGCGGGCGACCGCCTCGGGCGGGTGGGCGGCGACCTCGGCGGCCAGCTTCATCGCCGCGTCTTCGGTTCCGGCCGCGGGAGCGACGCGGTTGACGAGGCCGAGCCGGAGCGCCTCGTCGGCGCCCACCGTGCGGGAGGAGAGCAGCAGGTACTTGGCGGCGGCGAGGCCGCAGAGGGTGACGAGGCGGGCCGGGCCGACCGGCACCCCCAGCGCCGCGCCGGGGAAGCGCATCCGCAGGTTGGAGCCGCCGACGCGCATGTCGCAGGCGACCGCGATCTCGGCGCCGCCGCCGACCACGTCGCCGTGGCAAACGGCGATCGTCGGCTTGGGGAAGGCGGCGATCGCGTCGTAGAGGTCGGCGAAGAGCTGCATCTTGCGCACCTTGCCCTCCTCGTCCAGCTCCTCGCGCACGTCAGCCCCGGCGGAGAGGCCCATGTGATCGGAGGAGGTGACGACGAGGACGCGGACCGCCTCGTCGGCGCGGGCAACAGCGAGGTACTCGAGCATCTCGGCCAGCATCTGCGTGTTGATCGCGTTGCGCGCGTCGGGGCGGCACAGGCGCAGGGTGCCGATGCCTTGGGCGTCGATCTCGTATGCGGTCAGTTCAGCCATCGCCAACTGCCTCGCTCCGCTGTTCCTTTGTTGCCCTATATGGAGCAAAGGCACAGCGGAAGCTGGGGTTGGCGGGGGTCATGGGGTGGAGCCTAGTTTTTCTACCAGGCGCTCGGCCTCGTCGGCGGCGCGGTCGACGAGGGCGGCGACCTCGTCGCGCGGCTCGCGGAAGCGGCCGAGCACGTAGGAGGAGACGACCTCGGGGTCGGTCGAGTCGGGCCTCCCCACCCCCACACGCACCCGCCAGAACTCGGCGTCGCCGAAGCCGCGCTTGAGGCTCTTCAGCCCGTTGTGGCCGGCAAGGCCGCCGCCGAGGCGGGCCTGGACCTCGCCGAAGCGCAGGTCGATCTCGTCGTGCAGGACGACGACTCGGTCCAGCGGCGCCTTCAGCGAGCCGCGCGCCGGGCCGGCCGAGTTGCCGGACTCGTTCATGTATGCCTGCGGCGTCAGGACCGCGACGCGCGGGCCGCCGGGGCGGATCCGCCCTTCGGCGAACAGCCCGCCGAACCTCTGCTTCGGCTTGCCCAGCTGCCAGCGCCGCGACAGCTCGGCCGCGACCTCGAAGCCGACGCTATGGCGCGTCCCCTCGTACTCGCGGCCGGGGTTGCCGAGGCCGACGATGAGGATGCGGTCGCCCATTTGGGCGCCGCCGTCGCGGCCGGCCCGGCGGCGGAACAGGGACAGCGGTTACTCCCCTTCGGAGTCGCCGGAATCGCCGGAGTCGCCCTCGCCCTCTTCGGCGGGGGCCTCCTCGCCCTCGGGCGCTTCGCCCTCTTCGCCGACCAGCTCCGTCTCTTCCTCGACCGTAGTCTCGGGCTCCTCCTCGACGCGCGGCGGCGAGAGGGTGGCGATGGTGACCTCCTCGGGGTCCTCGGCGACGAGCGTGACGCCGTCCGGCGCGCTGACCGTGGAGAGCTGAAGCGTGTCGTTGATCTCCATCGCGGAGACGTCGACGACGATGCGGTCGGGGATCTCGGCCGGCAGCGCCTCGACGGTTATCTCGCGGGTAACGTGCTCAAGCACGCCGCCCTCTTTGACGCCGGGCGCCCCCTCGGCGCCCTCTAGCTCGATCGCGACCTCGGCCTGGATCGCCTCGTCGAGTCTCACCTCCTGCAGGTCGATGTGCTGGAGGTCGCCTCTGACCGGGTGCAGCTGCTGCTCCTTGACGACAACCGGCACCGCTCTCGCTCCCTCGATTTCGAGGTCGAAGAGCGCGTGGCCCTCGGCGAGGACCGTCTGCACCTCGCGGGCGGGAACCTGGAAGGGGCGCGCTTCGGAGCCGCCGGCGTAGACGACGCCGGGCACGAGCCCGCCGCGCCGCAGGCGGCGGGTGGTGCGGGTGCCGAACTCCTCGCGGGGAGCGGCCTTGAGCGTTTCGCGTGCGGCTGCCATCGGACGGGAGAGAATAGAGAACCGAAAGAAAACAGAACCCCTCGCCGAAGCCTGTACAACTCTGAGCATGGCCGACGACGCGAAGATCCCCAAGGGGCGGGTGCGCCGCTCCGCCAAGCTGGGCTCGATCGTCGGCGTGCAGGGCGCCCGCTACGCCGGCACCAAGGCGGCCAACGTGGCGCGCTCGGAGGAAGGCGGCAGAGAGCGGCTGGAACAGCGACACCTGGAGACGGCGATGAAGATGGTCGGCGCGCTGGGCCAGATGAAGGGGGCGGCGATGAAGCTCGGCCAGTTCGCCTCCTTTATCGACACCGAATTCCTGCCGGAGGAGTACGCCGAGATCTACCAGGAGCAGCTGGCGAAGCTGCGAACGGACGCGCCGCCGATGCCCTGGAACAAGGTCGAGAAGGTGCTGGACGAGGAGTACGACGGCGAGCCGGTCTCCGAGCTGTTCGCCGAGTTCGAGCAGGAGGCGTTCGCCGCCGCCTCGATCGGCCAGGTCCACCGCGCCGAGCTGCTCGACGGCCGCCCCGTCGCGGTGAAGATCCAGTATCCGGGGATCGCCGAGGCGCTGGAGGCGGACCTGCGCAACGCCGGCACGCTGGTGCGGCTGGCGCGGGCGCTGGCGCCGGGGCTCGACGCCAAGGCGATCGCCCATGAGCTGCGCGAGCGGGTGATGGAGGAGCTGGACTACGAGTACGAGGCGCAGAACCAGCGCACCTTCTCCCGCGCCTACCGCGACCACCCCTTCATCTACGTGCCGGACGTGGTGACGCGGCTCTCGCGGCGGCGGGTGCTGGTGACCGAGCTGGTCGAGGGGATGGGGTTCGAGGAGATCAAGGAGCTGCCGCATGAGGAGCGCAGCCGCTTCGGCGAGATCGTCTTCCGCGGCAGCTTCGGCTCGATCTACCACCTGCAGCACTTCAACGCCGACCCCCATCCCGGCAACTACATCCTGATGCGGGACGGCCGCGTCGCCTTCCTCGACTTCGGGATGACGAAGAAGTTGGACAGAGAGCAGATCGTGCTGGAGCAGAAAGCGTTCGACGCCGCCTCCCGCAACGACCCGGAGGCCTTCCGCGCCGCCCTGCACGACCTCGGCTTCGTCAAGAGACCGTCGAAGCTGGACGCCGAGCGGCTGCTGGAGCACATGCGCGCGGTCGGCGGCTGGTACGTCGAGGACCGCGAGATCGAGATCAGCCCGAAGCGGGTGATGAAGATCATCGAGTCGACCAACGACCCGCGCTCGGAGTACTACGACCTGATGCGGCGCGAGTCGATCCCCGCCGACGAGCTGATGGGGCGGCGGATGGAGATCGGCGTCGTCGCCGTGCTCGGGCAGCTGCGGGCCAAGCGCAACTGGCACCGCATCGCCCGCGAGTGGGTCTACGCCGAGCCCGCCGCGACCGAGCTGGGCGAGCAGGAATGGGAGTACTTCGAGGGAAGGGGCGTAATGCAAACCCCGGGGCTCGCCAGCCCCGCCTAACCGTTCCGCTGTTGCTTTTCCCTAAATAACAGGGAAAAGCAACAGCGGAACGGAGGAGGGAGAGTGACGATGAAGCGGATTCGGCGCGGTTGGGAGTTGACGAAGAAAAGCTGGGGGGTGCTGCGCGGGAACCCGTCGCTGCTGCGCTTCCCGCTCTACGGGGCGGCGGCGACGATCGTCTGCGCGGTGATCGTGGTCGGCCCCGGCCTCTACCTGATCGACGACGGCGAGGTCGCCTTCGGCGGGCCGCTGGCGGTGATCGGCTTCTACCTGCTCGCCGTTATCGGCTTCTTCTTCAGCGTCGGCCTGGCGGCGACCGCGGACATGATCTTCCACGGCAGAGAGGCGACCGTCGGCGACGGGATCGCCGTCGCGCGCAGCCGCTTCAGCCAGATCTGCGGCTGGGCGGCAGTCTCGACCGTGGTCGGGCTGATCCTCAGCGCGCTGGAGAACCAGGGCGCGATCGGCCAGATCGCCGGCCGCCTGCTGGCGGTCGGCTGGTCGCTGATCACCTTCCTCGCGGCGCCGGTGGTGGCGCTCGAGGGCACCGGCCCGTTCGAGACGATGAAGCGCTCGGCGGGCCTGTTCAGATCCCGCTGGGGCCAGCAGATCACCGGCAACATCGCGATCGGCGGCGCCGTCTTCCTCTTCGCGATCCTGCCGAGCATGCTGTTGATCGCAGCCGGGGTCCTGATCTGGGCCTCCGCGAGCTTCGTCGGCGCCCTGCTGGTCGTGCTCGGCGTGATTGGCTTCGCGATCGGCGTCCTCGTCAGCAGCGCCCTCAGCGGAATCTTCGGCGTCGCCCTGTACCGCTACGCCCTCGACAGCGAGACGGTGGGCGGCTTCACCGCCGAGGAGTTCGAGTCCGCGGTGCGGAGCAAGCACGGCCGCAACGCCCCACCCACGGCCACCCCGGGCACCGTTTAAGGACCCATCCGGGTAGGGGTTCCACTTAACTTTTTCGAGCTGCGCCTGCGGCTATGGACAATGGCCGGCGGCGAAAAAGTACAAGACGTTCCACCCCTACCCGGATGGGTACTCAGTCGGGGAGTTGGGCGAAGAGGCGGGGGTCGTTGGTGCAGAGGCCGGTGACGCCCGCTTCGACGAGCTTGTTCATGCGGGGGAGGTCGTCGACCGTCCAGGCGATCAGCTCTACTCCGGCCAGGCTTGAGATTCTGGCGAGGCGGCGGCTGACGAGCGGGTGGTAGACCCACATCGACTCGACGCCCAGCTTCGGCAGCTCCTTTGCCGCCAGGCCGGGGAGCGTTTGGCGCATCGCCACCAGCGCCGCCAGCATCGGCGCCTTCGCCCAGCGCTTCGAGGTCCAGTCCTTCGTCACTCTGGGATAGGTCCAGCCGCGGCGCAGATTCGGCTCCAGCTCGCGGACCTTCGCCAGGGTCGACAGCTCCATGGTCGAGACCATCGCCCGGGCCAGGAGGTCGCGCTCGCGCAGGGCGGCGACGATCTCCTCCTCGCGCCCGGGCAGCTTGATGTCGAGGTCGAACTCGACCCGGTCCAGCGGCGGCGCCGCGAAGGCGTCCAGCGCCTTGGCCAGCGTCAGCGGCTCGCGCCGCGCCGCG
>Ga0299914_10002085_pt1 | contig 13590 bp, 11 predicted proteins | sample RVTome_10_FD_201361 | JGI IMG/M metagenome (GOLD analysis project Ga0299914, IMG submission 201361) | Soil microbial communities from uranium-contaminated site in the Upper Colorado River Basin, Wyoming, United States - RVT153D57 (version 2) ...
GGGTCGGCGTGGACTACGCCGCGGCCGTACGCGGTGATCCGCCGGCACCGGCTGATCGACGTCGATCTGGCCGACCTGGTCGAACTCGACCTGATGGACACGCGATGCGCTGAGTTCTTGGCCGCGTGTGTCCGAGCCCGCAAGAGCATCGTGGTGTCCGGCGAACAGGGCGCAGGCAAGACCACGCTGATGCGGGCGCTGTGCAACGAGATCGACCCGGCCGAGTCGATCGGCACGATCGAAACCGAGTACGAACTCCATCTGGACCAGCTGCAGGACCGGCACTCCCGAGCGTTCACGTGGGAGGCCCGACCGGGCAACGGGCAAGTGGCCGCGGACGGCACCGCCGCGGGGGAGATAACGCTGGCGCAGCTGCTGTACAGCTCACACCGATACAACCTGTCGCGAGTGATCGTCGGTGAGGTGCGTGGCGCCGAGGTGACGACCATGTTCCAGGCCATGCAGGCCTGCGCGGGCAGCCTGTCCACGCTGCACGCCCGGAACGCGAGGGGAGCGGTGGAGCGGCTGGTCACACTGGCGCTGGACGGCAGCCGGGGCGGCGCCGAGCACTCCTACCGGCAGGTGGCGCACCACATCGACGTGATCGTGCACATCGCCATGCGCGACATTCGAAACAACGACGGGACTAAGCGCCGTCGCCGGTTCGTCTCCGAGGTGGTCGCTGTCGATCTGGGCGACAACGGACGACCTGCGTTCACCGACGTGTTCACCACCACTGGCGGAAAGCTGCGCCCTGGGGTGGCGCCGCGGTGGCTAGACGAGCTGGCGGACGCGGACTACGCCCCGCACGTGTTCAACAGGCACGGCGGTGAGCTCCCATGACCACGCCGGTGGTGGCAGCAGTGGGAGCGGTCCTGGTTGCCGCCGGGCTGGTCACCATCGGCTCGGCATTCCGCACGCCCTCGACCGTGACGACTCCGCCGCGGATCCCGACACGACATCGCATCCTTGCACGCCGGCTCGCACGGAATCGTGGGCAGATCCGGACCGGCGTGCTGGTCGCCGCCGCAGCCGGCGTGCTCGTGTGGGTGTTCACCGGATGGGCGGTCGCCGCGGTGATCCTGCCAGCAGGCGCGGCTGTTGTGCCCGCGCTGCTGAGGGTGCCGGACGCCAAGCGGGCGATCAAGCGGCTGGAGGGGATGGAGGAGTGGACGCGGAACCTCGCCGGCGTGCTCACCGTCGGTGTCGGTCTCGAACAGGCGATCATCGCCAGCCTGCGAACCACGCCGGAGGTGATCCGTCCCGAAGTGGCCGCGCTGATATCCCGGCTACGGGTGCGATGGAACACCGAGCAGGCCCTGCGGGCATTCGCCAACGATCTCAACGACCCCACGGGGGACCGCATCGCCTCCGCGTTGATCATTGGCTCGCGCAGCCGCGCGCAGGGTTTGGCGATCGTGCTGGAACGCCTGGGCCAGACGGTGTCAGACGAGGTGCGGATGCGGCGGCGAATTGAATCCGACCGGGCCAAGCAGCGGGCCGCCGCCCGCTACGTGACGATCATCGTGATCCTCACCACCGTCGTCCTGGCCGCGATGGGGAACTACGTGGCGGTGTACGCGACGCCTCGGGGCCAGGTGCTGCTCACCGCCTGGCTCGGGCTGTATCTCGGGTGCCTGTCGTGGATGCGGCACATCACCGCGGGCAAACCCATGCCCAGGTTCCTCGGGGTTTCCGCCGCGCTTGGCGGACGAAGGGGCGGGCGGTCGTGACGACGTTGCACCAGGTGGCGGTCATCACCGGCGCGGTCGCGGGCATCGGCCTGCTGCTCGTCGTGCGCGCCCTGTGGCCGCGCCATCCGCACCTGGGCAGCACCGTGGAGGCGCTCGCCGCCGGCACGACCCGGATGGTCGACGGTGTTCCGGTCGACAAGGGATGGCGGGTCCAGGTCGGGACGGCGGTGCTGCGCCGGTGGCCCACCCTGCCTGGCGTACGGATCCCGTACCGGGACTTGGCGCTGCTCGGTGTGCCGGTGACCCGATATGTGGGCGAGCGCGTCGGGTTCGCCGCAGCGGCCTGGTCCGTCCCCCTAGTGGTGGGACTGCTCGGTGGCCTCGGCTGGTCGCTCACAGCTGTTGTGGCGATCGGAGTGGCACCTGCGCTGGCGATTGCGGCATCGTTCATCCCCGACTACACCATTGCCGCCGCGGCCAGACGGGCGCGGCAGGACTTCGTGCTCGGCATGAGCGCGTTCGCCGACATGGTCGCGCTGCAGGTCGCCAGCGGCACCGGCACCACCCAGGCCGTGACCACCGCTGCGGAGCTGGGCGACTCATGGGTGTTCACTCGGCTGGGTGAAGAGCTGCGCCGGGCCGAGTTCACCCAGACCCCGCCGTGGGACGCGCTGCGTCGGGTCAGCGACGAGCTCGACCTGCCGATGCTGGCCGACGTTGCCGACGTCCTGCGGCTGAGCGTGGAACGCTCGGTCACGGTCGGCGAGAGCCTGCGGGCCCGCGCACACGCGCTGCGGCACGAGCTGCTCAGCGAGGAGCACGAGAAGGCGAACGCGGCCAGCGAGCGGTTGTCCGCCCCAGTCGCCGGGCTCACGCTCACCTTCATGCTGCTGCTGGTGACACCGGCGATGCTGGAGCTGCTGTGAACAACAACGGTGCAGGAGGACACATGCTGAAGGCGGCGGTACGCACGCAGCTCATGGTGGTCAGGTTACGCGAGCGTCTGCGCGGCGAGCTGGGCGCGGAGGCGGTTCAAGTCGCCTTGATCACCGCGGCGCTGGTCGCTCTTGCCCTCTTGTTGATCACAGCGCTGCGGAACCGCGCCCAGCCGGCCATCGACGAGATCAACGGCTTGGCGCCGTTGCCATGATCGATGTAGCGGCCCACCATCCGCCGACAGGCCCGCCCAGGTCGGCCACCAAGGCGGCGTCTGAGCGTGGGTCGGCGACCGTGCAGACGGCGATGCTGTTCCCGGTCGTCCTGCTGCTGGTGTTCGGGATCATCCAGGGCGCACTGTGGTTTCACGCCCGCCACATCGCCCTCGGCGCGGCCCAGGAAGGCGCGCGCGCCGCCTCGGCCCAGGGCGGGACGGGCGCAGACCAGCGGGCACACCAGTTCGTCCGCGACTTGACCGGCGGAACGCTGATCCGGGACCTCGATGTCGGGGTCACCTCGACCACCGACACCGTGACCGTCATCGTTACGGGACGAGCGCCCAGCCTGGTTCCCGGATCGGGCGGCTTGATCGTCGAGCAGAGCGCGACCGCGACGATCGAGCAGTTCACCGAGCCCTCCGAATCATGAAGCGCGACATGCAGGACGGATCCGCGGCCGTGGAGGTGGCGCTCCTCGGCCCCGGCCTGTTGCTGATCATGGCGCTGCTCATCTTCGGCGGGCGAAACGCGCTCGCTACCGGCGCGGTGGAGCAGGCGGCCGTGGACGCCGCCCGGGCCGCGTCCTTGGCGCGCTCGTCGCCCCAGGCGATCAGCGCGGCACGAGGCGCGGCCGAAAGGTCACTCGCCGATCAGGGCCTCGCTTGTTCGACGATCGGGATCGACGTGGACACCGGCGGATTCGCCACCCTGCCAGGCGAGCCGGCCCAGGTCAGCGCGACGGTGATGTGCACTCTGCGGCTATCCGATCTCGGGCTGCCTGGCCTGCCGGCGAGCAAGACCATTACCGCTTCCTCGGTCAGCGTGCTCGACACGTTCCGGGAGCGGCAATGAACCCGCTGTATCGGCGCGCGATCTGGCGCGAGCGCGGCTCGTTCAGCCTGCTCATCGCCGTCCTCGGCGTCGCACTGCTGGTGGGGATCGGTCTGGTCGTCGACGGCGGCCGATACATTACCGCCGCCCAGCTCGCCGACAACGCCGCCGGGGAAGCGGGCCGGGCCGCCGGGCAGCACATCACCGCCCAAGCCGTCACCGGAGAAGCTCCGCAGGCCGATACCACCCGCGCGGTCCAGGCCGCCCAGAGTTACCTTGCCGCGGCGGGGGTCGATGGCACGGTCACCGTCGCGGGCGACGAGATCACGATCACCACGACCGTCCGGCGGACACCCGTCCTGCTGACGGTGGCGGGCGTGTCCTCGATCACCGCAACCGGTAGCGCCAAGGTCCACCTGACCCGAGGCTGACAGAAGGAGTGAGTCGTATGGCAGCCACTAGTCCCCGCACCCGCCGCAGGCGCACCGCCGGCGACGTGATCCGCGGGCTCGGCGCTCTGCTGCTTATCGTCCTGCTGCTGGCCGGCATCCCAGCCGGACTGCTCACGTTCGCTGGTCCGCCGCCACTGCCGTCCGCCGTTCCAGGCATTCGCGACATCGTCGAGGCCATCACCCGACCGGACGACGGCACGCTCTTGGTCGCTGCGCTGATCTGGGTCGGCTGGATTGGCTGGGTTAGCTTCGCGGTCAGCCTCGCAGTGGAAATCCCGGCGGCGCTTCGCGGTGTGCGAGCGCCTCGGCTCCCGGCGCTTGGTCTGCAGCAGCGTCTGGCTGCCGGGCTGGTCGCGGCGGCCGCGCTGCTGTTCACCGGCGGCAGCAGCAGCCTCGCCGCCGACGCGGCCTCCGTGACCGGAGCCGACCCGCCGTCCAACGCAGCGGCGACGGCGTTGGCAATTGCCGCTACCCGCGACGAGCAGCCACCACCCCGTGTGCACATCGTGAAGCGCGGCGACACCCTCTGGGACATCGCCGCGGCCAACCTGGGTAGCGGGCACCGCTATCCGGAGCTGTACGAGGCGTCCAAAGACATCGAGCAACCCGACGGGACACGCCTCACCGACCCGGATCTGATCGATGTCGGTTGGGAGATCACAATCCCGACCGAGGGCGATCCTTCGTCCGAGGGCGACTCGGCCGCAGACGACGGCCCGGTCGAGAACGAGCAATCCGCGAATGGCACGGCCGGCGGTGTCGGGGACCTGCCCGAGGCTCCGCGCCCGCAGCGCAGCACCACACCGCAAGCGCCGCCCAGGACGATACAGGCCGCGACGCCAAGCCCAGCGTCACCCGAGGCAATCTCCGGCGGCCAGCCGCGGACGGACGAGCCTGCCGAGGCGGACGTCTCTGACGAGGTGGACGACGAAGACGCGGGCGGTTCGGACGTGTGCACTGCCGGCGGGATCGGAGCCGCGCTCGCTGGCGGCCTGCTGCTCTACGTCGGCACACTCCGGGCCCGGCAGCACCGTCACCGCCGGCCAGGTCAACGCATCACGCTGCCCACCGGTGATGCGGCACGGACCGAGGACGAGCTGCGCCGGATCCACGACCCGCTGAGCTTTGACCACATCAACCGGGCGCTGCGCACCCTGGCCGCACGGTGTGCCGTCACCGGGGCGCCACTTCCAACGGTGCGGTTCGCCCGACTCCTCGGCGGCCAGCTCGAGCTTCACCTTGCCGAGCCAGCCGACCCTCCCGCCCCATTCCTACCGACCATCAGCCCCACACTGTGGGTCCTCGATGGTGACGGCGACATCCTCGACGCAGATCAGGCCGACGACTATCCCGCCCCGTACCCGACCCTGGTCACTCTCGGCCACGACACCGACGGAGGGCTCATCCTCGTCGACCTCGAACAGGTAGGTGTCCTCGCCATCGACGGCGACAGCACGGCCGCTGCCGAGGTCCTGGCGGGAGTGGCCGCCGAGCTGGCAACCAGCGTGTGGAGTACCGACGTCCACGTCACGGTCGTTGGCGCCGCACAGCAACTCGCCGGGCTGCTCGACCCTGGCAGGATCAGCCACGTCGACGGGACCGAGGCCGAGATCGATCGCTTGCTCGACCAGCTCACCACGCGTGTGGCGGCCGACCGGGCTGCGCTGGCCACCGACGGGGCCGCGACCGTGCCTGCCGCCCGACCGTCCGGGGTCGCCGAAGGCACCTGGGCACCCGAGGTCGTCCTGATCGGAACGCCGCTGACCGACATCCAGCGTGACCGGCTCGCTGAACTCACACTGACCGAGCCACGCGTGGCCGTAGCCGCCGTCACTACTGACGGCCCGCCCCTGACCGAGTGGGCGACCCGCCTGCATCCCGACGAGCCCGAGCGCGCCCTCATCGACCCCCTCGGCCTGGCGGTCAGGCCCCAACGGATCAGCCCGCAAGAGCGCGACACCCTGGTCGACCTGCTCGCCAGCGGGGCAGCAGCACCCAGTCCCGCGGCCGCGTCCTGGGACGTCGATGCAACCACCGCAGCACGGGCGGCCGATCTCCTCGCCCATCCGCAGGACGGCTCCACACCGACGCGAGCAACCACCAGTGACGGCGCGCCGCTGGTCGCCGTCCTCGGACCGGTGGAAATCCACTATGCGCCAGACCTCACCGAACCCAACAAGCGAGGCCAGCTCACCGCCCTAGCCGCCTACCTCGCGCTGAATCCAGGGCAGACCCGCGACGCCGTGGACGAGGCGATGTGGCCCGGACGGCGCGTCAGCCTGGCGACCCGCAACACCGCGATGACCAAGCTGAGGAACTGGCTCGGCGCCGACCCGGACGGTAACGACTATGTCCCGCGTGCGACCGCGGTCGGCTATCGGCTGCACCCGGCCGTCCGAACCGACTGGCACCTGTTCAGTGAACTGGTCCCAGACGGGCCTGCCGCAGCGTCGACCGCCGATCTGCGGGCCGCACTCGAGCTCGTGCGCGACCAACCGTTCAAGGGAGCCTATCCCCGCCGGTACATCTGGGCCGAACGGCACCAGCGGGAAATGATCGCCGCCATCGCCGATGTCGCTGACGAGCTTGCCCGCCGGGCACTCCATGCTGGCGATACCCGCGTCGCGATTGCGGCAGTGGCGACAGGGCTCACTGCCGAGCCCGTCTCGGAGGCGCTCTGGCGGCACCGGCTGCGCGCCCACCACGCCTCCGGCGACCGAGCCGCGCTCGAACAGGCGGCCGACCAGCTCACCGCCCTGGCGGACGAGCTCGGCGGCGATCTCGAAGACGAGACCGTCGAGCTGCTACGCCAACTGCTCACACCGTCCAGCCCCGTCGCGACGTCTCGGAGAACCGCATGAGCCGACCACCCCACACTCGGCGGCTGGCTACGCGAATGGTCGCGACCGCAGCGGCGGTCCTCGCGCTCATCGCCACAGGTTGCACGAGCGACGGCGACCCGGGAACCACCTCGACATCTCCACATGGGACATCGGCGCCGAGCGTTCCCGCCGAGACTCGTGACCCGGCACTGACGCCAACCTCGCTGACCCGACAACACGCGGAGGCCAGCGCCCGGGAAGCCGTTCAGGACTACCTCGCGCTGTTCGCCGAGATCAGCGCCGATACGGACCGCGACGTAACCGAACTCGAACAAGTGGCCGCCGGCCGCGCGCTGGATTGGGCCACGCACCAGATCACCACATGGCGGGACGCCGGACAGCGCGGAATCGGCGTCCAGGTCGCCTCAGAGTTCAACGTCACCAATGTCGTCCTGGACCCCGACTCAAGTGCCGACCACGACCATCCAACGGTGGAGCTGACCGCCTGCATCGACGTCAGCGGCACCGACATCGTCGACAAGCACGGCAGCTCCGTGGTCTCCCCCGACCGGCCGAGCCGAGCATTGGTCGACTACGTCGTCTGGAACACCGGCTGGCCAACGGACGATCACTGGCTTGTCGTCAGGGACGACGCACAGCTCACCGACTCAAACCCCCCGGAGTTCGTGCCATGCGACTAGCCCACCTCGTTCGCACTCTGCTGCTCGCCACGGCCGTCGCCACCGCCTCCCTGGCTCTCGCTTCCCCGGCCAGCGCGTCCTGCCAGTACCAGGGCAGCCTCCAAGCCGGAACCGTCGACTGCGTGAGATGGTCCGACGACGAATCGCCCGGAGTCGACGGGGAGGCGTCCGGCGGCGCAAGCGAGGTCAGTCCGGTCAGCCAGGGTGGAAGCGGGACGAGCTCGAGCACCGGCAGCGCTCCAATCTGCCGCGACAGTGCTGACGCCATCGTCCCGTGCACGATCACCAACGACGACGGCGACCAGTGCTACTTCGGCGGCAACATCGGTGCCGCCCCCGGAGGGACCGGAAGCGGCAGCGTCTACATGTGCCCGCCCCGACCCGACGACGCCGATACCGGCGACCCACCGGACCAGGGCAGGCCGCCCGCAACCTCAACCGTCGATCCGGTCATACTCGCCTGGCGAGCCACAGCCTCGATGGGACTACGAGCCATCGACATGCAGATCGCCCCAACTCCGGTCTCGGACAACCCCGACTCCATGGGCCTCGTAGGCCTCCCGGTGTGGATGTGGGCGGACCAGAGCGCCGCCACCTGGGGACCGCAGACAGCCTCGGCCAGCGACGGACCCCTCAACGTCACCGTCACCGCCAGAGTCGACCACGTCGAATGGGAGATGGGCGACGGCACCGTCATCACATGCGACCAGCCAGGCACACCCTTCGACCCGGCCCGCCACACCGTCGAGGACGAGTCACCCGACTGCGGCCACACCTACCTCCAGACCTCGCAGCGGCAGCTCGACGGCCTCTACACGGTGACCGCCACCAGCCACTGGATCGCCGAATGGAGCGACGACACCGGGCAGACCGGCACCATCCCCTTCGAACTCACCACCAGCGAGCAGATCCGCATCAGCGAACTCCAAGTTCTCCGCACGGCCGATAACCGATGACGGCGAACACGAGGTCCTGCACTCGATCTGCGCCGGACGAGCTCAAAGCATCAGGCCGACGACGCACGTGCTCTGCGAAGGCGTCCACTCGATCCGCGGATGGCAGTCCGACACTTGTGCGTCAATCGAGGAAGGTTCGCTCATGCCGATGAGAGCGCTTGCTCCGGCGCGCGTCTCCGGGACTTACGCTGCCCGAGCGCGGGCTCCAGCAACCTGGATGCGCCGGCCGGTTACGTCTTGCGTACTGCGCCGGTGAAGCCAGCGATGAACAGGGTGGCAAAGGCCCAGGCGAGGAGCTGGAGTCCCCAACCAGCGACGGTGAGGACCTGACCTTCACTGGTATGGGTGATGTCACAAGGGTCCCGCGTTCCGGTGTTGATCAATGGAAGGCCCAGATCGAGGCCGACTCCGACCCGCTCGATGGTCGAACAGCTGACAGCGGCTGGGTTCGGCGGATCAGTGCGGGCTAGTCCGCCCTGGCCTCCGACAGTGACAGCGAGTATCACCGCGGCGGAAACCACCGCGAGCAGCGCCAGCACCGCTCGCCAGGGCTGGTATCCGTAGCCGAGGGTCACACCTGTCAGTCGCGCCCAAGCTCTCTCCAGGCGGCCGGTCAGCTCCGCGCGATGGATCTGGTCACGCCGCTGTGCCATGAGGACCTTGCGGACGTCGGCGTCGTGTCCTGCAGCCCGGTGCGCGGAGGCCAGCTGCTGGTACGGCTGCGCTGCGTAGTACGGAGTGCCGTCACGTAGCAACGACAGCCAGCGATCCGAGGTGACCCCCGCCGGCAGTCCGGAATAGGTCAACCCATTTACCCCAATCAGGGCTTGAGGGTCGGTGGCGTTCTCAAGCCGGGCCGGGTCAAACTCCAGCGTGCCGCCAATGCGTGCACCCGTCAGGTCGACGGTCACGTAGCCGGCGCCAAGTGCCTCGAACCCATCGGTTAAGAAGACGTCTTGGTCGACCTGCAGCCGACCGGCCGCAAAGGCGGGGCCGGAGTCGTTGCGCAGGCGGGCACCGCTACAGTCCAATTGGATACGGATGCGGGCACCGAGCAGCCGGACCGTGCCGTGCTCGCCGGCGCCGACTGCTTTGAAACCGGCTCGGAGAAACACGACTTGGCCGACTTGCAGCCCATCGGCCGCCAAAGCGGGGCCGGAGTCGTTGCGCAGGCTGGCACCGTTACAGTCCAGTCGGATGCCGAAGTGGGCGCTCATAATCCGGATTGCGCCGCCCTCGCCGGCGCCGACCGCCTCAAATCCGTCGTTGAGGAAGACGTGCTGGTCGACCTGTAAGCCATCGCCGCTGAGGGCGGGGCCTGAATCATTGTGAAGGCTCGCTCCGGAGCAACCCAGCTGGGCGCCGATCCGGGCCCCGGTCAGCCGGACTGCGCCGCCCTCGCCGGCGCCGACCGCCTCAAATCCGTCGTTGAGGAAGACGTCCTGGTCGACCTGCATAACATCAGCGTTGAGGGCGGGGCCTGAATCATTGTGAAGGCTCGCTCCGGAGCAACCCAGCTGGGCGCCGATCCGGGCCCCGGTCAGCCGGATTGCGCCGCCCTCGCCGGCGCCGACCGCCTCAAATCCGTCGTTGAGGAAGAGGTGCTGATCGATCTGTAGGCCATCGGCGCTGAGAGCGCGACCGGAATCGTTGCGCAGTTTTGCCCTCGAGCAACCCAGCTGGCCGCCGATCCGGGCCCCGGTCAGCCGGATTGCGCCGCCCTCGCCGGCGCCGACCGCCTCAAATCCGTCGTTGAGGAAGACGTCTTGGTCGATCTGTAGGCCATCGGCGCTGAGAGCGGGACCGGAATCGTTGCGCAGGCTCGCCCCGGAACCGTCCAGCTCCCCAATGCGGCCACCGCGCAAGTCCAACAGCCCTGTTTCGCAATCACCGGTGATGATGGCCCCATCGATCGCCAACACGGTCGTGGCAAGTCGCTCGGCGTCGACAGGGGATTCGCTCGGATGCTCGAGCCGACACCCGCTCAATACGAGAAACGGCAGCGTCGCGTCTCGGGCAACAAGCCCCTCATCGAGGAAGCACTCGTAAAGCTCGAGGGCCACGCTGCTAACAACATTTTCGATGTCCAGCCGCCCGGCGATCCGGGCTCCCCGAAGCCGCAGGCCGCGCGGGTCGGGATCCGAGACGAGCCGCCCCCGTAGGACGTCCCGCACAATCGCGGCAGGAATCGTACGGGAGCCGTCCCAAGATCGCATCGACGCTTCGTCGATCGGTTCATCACCGGCGAAGTCAAGCGTCTCGCCGCGGGTGACGTGATCCACCAGCGCCCGCTCCGCATCGCTCAAGGAAGCCACCGCGGCAGGCTCCATGACCATGTCAGGCACGATAAGCGAAACAGGCCGCGGTGGCGTAGAACCCGAAACCATTTCTCTGGCTGTCATCGGTTTCCAGCGCATGCAAGCGATCGATCGCGGCGAACGCTGTCGTTGGGTGCGAAAGTCGCAACGCAAAGTGCTCGCCGAGGGCGAACGTTCAACTCGGCTCCGGGCGGACCTACGGGCGACGAGCGTGCGCCATAACCCCTGGCGTGGAAGCGGTCCCGAACAGATCCGCTGATCGTCGGGACAGACGACCGGTTGTCGCTCGAAGTCAACGTCCCCTCATGACCCGAGTCGGATCACCGTCCGACCATGCCGCGAGTCGTGACGCCGAGCCATTGGACCCTGGATTGCGCCAGACGAGCTGTGGCGACACGCGAACATGAAATCCAACACCGCTGATCATCGTCAGTCTTGCTAGGTCATAGGTAACTCAGGACGCGTGGATCGGTGCAATACGGTGGCAGTCACGTGATGTACTCGGGAACTGCCGAGCCGTCTTCGATGCCGCGCACGGTGAGGGAGACCTCAACGATTGTTGCTCCGGAAGTACTGAGTGGTTCTTCGAGACGCTCGTAGGCTCCAACGTTGCTATCGACAAGGCCGCCGAATTCACGGATCTCGAGTTGCGATGAATCGGGCGTGGAGATTGCAAGGAGGGTTGCCGCGTATCCATCGGCTGAGATGTTCATCGAGCGTCGTGGCAAGACGACCGACCCGACCGGGGCCGGTGCCTCTTGGTCACCTTCCGGTTCGACAGACGCCGTCGGGCTGACGTAGATTTCGAAGCGACCGGGAACCGCATTGAACATGCCCTCGTAGCCCGCTCTCGCAACACGGGTTCCCCAGCCGAAGCTGACACCCAGACGAACCCGCACTAGATCAACGTAGAGGCGACGCAGCTGCCGTGCCGCCGCAGCTAGAGCATGACGGTCGGAGGCACTGTAAGGCAGTATGACTCTTCGGCCGTCTTTCGCATGGAACGTCGCCGTACGCACATTGCGGTAGATCTGTTCGACCAGGACGGGCACTGGATCTTGGGCGGGCGTCGTGATGTACGAGGCGAGGTCGACGTCCGTTGCGACAGTGCCCAGAGCCCGGCCTAGCCAATCCACCTCGCGTTCACCCCCGTGGGGCGGAATGCCGGCGCTGAGCACTGCCTCAAGCGCAAGGTATAGATTGCGGAAGGCGTCAAGGAGATCGCTTGTAGTTTGTGCGTGCCTGAAGTAGCGGAAGCTTGGATCCCACCGTATTGGTGTGCGTGGAGGGCTCGGCACTGGATTTCCCTCACTGTCCAAGACTTCCAGAGTCATGTCCGCCTCAGGCCGGAGGGTTACGGAGCTGCACATTCGGATGACATGCCCACTCTGGGCATGCCACCACACGACGTACAGGGCGTCGAGTCTGGTGAGTACACGCGCCATTGCCCCAGTGATAGCGAACACATCAAGCCCGATGTGCGCAGACTCCTCCGCGTGGCTGAGCGCCTCATCGAGGGAATCCAATGCAGGGCCACGAACGACCAGCCCACTTGTTCCGCGAGCTGCGGCTATCGACCAACCGTCCGGCGTAATGTGCTCTACAGTGCGGCGCGCGGGCCGATCAAGGAAGAACACCGCACCACTGCTGGGAGTGTCGACGACAAACAATACCCTGTCTCCATAAGACGCCATCAGTCTTGCTCCTGCATGTAGGCCTTCGACCTTCGTACCTGGCTCGGGGTTTGTTCGGTGTGGGGCGTGGAGATCGCGTCGACCCACCCGTGTTTGCGGTCTGATCACTCTGATCCTGGATAGGAGAACGCGCTGAGAAGCTTGACAACCGCAGATCGGAATACCGCGTTACGGGCCGCCGCGCGCTCGTCGTCGGCTGCGGAATGTGCCTGCATGATCTCGTGCTGCAGGACGCGCTTCGTTGCCACCAACTGGCCATGAACGCTTAAATCCACCGACGACGGCTCGGGCCAGTGCCGGCACCAATTCAGTCACGGCGCGCAGACTACCCCGCCGTGCAGCTCAAAGAACTCCCCTGCGCCGCAAGCACATGCATTTTGCCTCACACTTCCTGGTCGGATGCGCCACGATCCTGCAGCTATGTCACCCTCCCGGAGGTCTACACGAAGTGATCGCGCGGACCAAGCAACTCGGAGATCCAGGAGGGCTGGTGCACTGGCAAGGTACGAAGGACGGCCGCGCGGCTCTTGCCGTCGAACAGTCAGTCCGTGTTCAGGCGCCTCGCAATGCGGTGCGTGCCGCTCGAAATGTCTGCCGCGAGGCCGTATCTCGTGGGGAGCTGACTCCTCTGTATGGTGGGGAGCTGACTCCTCTGTATGAGTAGACCACGGTCATATGGCCGGGACGGGCCTGCTTAGGGGGACCTCATCATGACCAGCACGGTCTGCCTGAATCCGATCACAGGATTGAGAGCACATCAGTCAAAAGCCGGCAACGAACGGGCGTCGCCGGTGCGCCGAGGTGGCACGAGACGCCGACGGCAATCTGCGTATTTGCGCGGGCGATCATGGGAGGTCCACCCTCAGGTCCCAGTCGAAGCGCGCCGAGTCACCGCACGCACGGACCGGCAGGGTCCTGACTCTTGTTCGCGACACTCCAAGAGGACGACATGAGCCCTTCGCCGACTG
>Ga0299914_10002086_pt1 | contig 13589 bp, 13 predicted proteins | sample RVTome_10_FD_201361 | JGI IMG/M metagenome (GOLD analysis project Ga0299914, IMG submission 201361) | Soil microbial communities from uranium-contaminated site in the Upper Colorado River Basin, Wyoming, United States - RVT153D57 (version 2) ...
TGCAAGCTTCTCATACCTTCTAGTATACAAAGAGATGAGTACCAACATCAACAACATTGAGAAGGCACAAGCTCTAGCTCAATTCGTAAACTGGGCTATTACAGATGGACAGCAATTTGCATCGCCGTTACATTATGTGCCTCTTCCAGAGAGTGTAGTCCAACACAACCAGCAAACACTGAGATCCCTGACATTCAATGGCCAGCCAGTGCTTCAATAGTAGTACTTGACGAGGCGAAAATGTGCCTCAATCGCTTTTCTTTCTTTTCTTTCCATTAAGAGAACCACAAAAATTCATGCGCCGAGTCCTCTTTTTTGTCATTCCCTTTAGTCGAAAGTAAAAAAGCAAGTGGCATTGAGCTAATAACTTCATCGGTACTTCATTAGCTTTACCTTTTATTCTATATTCAAGCAATAGTCCACTCTCATTGAGCTGGGCCAGCATAGTATCTATTACATCATCGTTTATTATTTCTGCGAGCTCCACACGAACGAATAGGTTGAACTCGTCTTAGATACTATGAAAGATATAGCAACCAGTTGGACCTTTCGATGACCATCTGCTTTACCTCATAAAGTGAATGCAGAGGTTGGGGGTGTAGCTCCGTAACTCAATATGGGATGGGGGTTTTGGGGGGTTCATGATCAGTTATCGGAGTTTCCGGTCAACCTCATCGCTAATACAGTAATCACAGCTAAAAAATTGCATCGTCATGAAACATTTAGGACTATGTAGATCCTCATGCACTACAGGGGACTATGAACTATCATTTGAGCTGTATATACTTTAACTGTTCATAATCTTTGATCTGTTTTCATTCTAATCCACCTAAAGAAAAAGACAAAGTCAAAAACAACAATGTGAAGGTCAGGAAGCATATGTTCATAAGAGAAATACCTTGACAATTGCCATGTGTTTATCTGGCATTACATCGCCACGGGCATCCTCAATCGCAATTTCAACCATCAAGATAGTAAACCTCCGCCTGCCATTTAGCTTTGGCCCTCATGTTTTTGAGGAGGTCACATGCTCTAAAGAATAGTAAACTATTTGAGCATTTACCTTGATGTCTTATTGGATCGATTAGTGTTGGAGGCAAAATTGACTGTAACAGTTACCAAAGCTTCATCTGCCATAAAGAAAACCGGAGAGTTTAGATTTATCTATCGGTTAGGAATGCCTACTGCGTCTATTTTTCTAATCTTAGAATTGACCTGTGCGACAAACAATTTTGGAAATCTATTTGCAGAGGCTCAAAGCTCTTCTAGTGCCATTCAAGATGGACAAAATGTCAATGAAGAGATCCAGACTTTTCAATTTGATGGAGCAATAGGAAGTCTGGTTACCGATCTCCTAAATTCCACAATAAGGCAAAATGCTAGCGATTCGGTGCCAATTTACGTGCTTGTCGGCAACTGGTCGATGGATGTTGTTAATGGTAATGTAAATTATCTTCAGGTTGATTTCATAATGGGCCTTGATAATGGCACGCAAATGCAGGTTTACTCTATTGAAAATTTAAGAAACATAGTAATACCATCGCCAACGCAAGACGCTGGATTAAATTCAAACCAGGAGCTTTCAAGTGGTTTAGTTTTGAGCGCTACAAACAATTATAGCCTTTCGCTATTTGGGTATGTTGATGTACTGACTGGTGATACAATAGAATGGGAAAATGTTCCCGTATCTATTAACATCTTCAATGGTAACATAATTAGCATTTTGTTATATCCCTCAGATACTGACAATCGTTTCAAAGGGCAACCCATCTTTGGTGTGGTAACAGGGATTCTTGACGCAAACAATGAGCCCGTTAAGCCCTCTATATGGACTACTGCTACATAGAAAGAGCGGGGAATTTTTGAGAAATATGCATGCATACACACACAGTTTCAGCAAAGGCTCTTTGACTTAGTTTCTCCCCTTGACTGGCCAATGCCTATATCGGATATTGCATTTAGACTATTAGTAAAATCTCTTTTACTGCTATCACGATTTTGTACTACTATTATCACCATTATTCTCCAATCAGCTGCAGTATTATCTTGCGGTCCCTTGGTATAGTATCCATCTCTAGCAATACTATTTGCTGCCAAGTACCAAGCATCAAACTTTTATTTTTAAATGGCACCGTAAGACTCGGTCCTAGCAAGGACGCACGTACATGGGAGTGTCCATTTCCATCGTGCCATGTATTGTCATGCTCATATATTATTTCACTTGGTGCAATTCTGGCAAGCATTTCTGGGAAATCTTTCTTGAGACCCGGCTCATATTCTATGGTTGTTACTGCTGCAGTTGACCCTGATACAAAAATTGCAACAATACCATCTTGAAGCCCGCTTGCCTTGATAGCTTCATCAGTTTGGCGTGTAATGTCAATCATATCGTTTTCACCATTTGACCTTACAGTAATAGTCTTTGTAATAACTGACATCTATTACAACAGGAATTAAGGCCTTTATTTTGCTTTTTGATGATCTAAGACTTTTTGATGAGGATCCTCCAATAAATGTCAAATCATCATCATCATCATAATCATCATTTGCAAAAACACAAGAAATAATATTCTACTCCACTTCTAATTTGCCTAAAAAAATTCTGCACACGTGAGAACTAAAGTCAATATGCTAATGATTGAGAGGTTTTTTAGAATGCAAGGATACGGTTCTTAAATTTGCTATCATTACATTGGGCCAACAACTACCCTAATCATCTGCATTGTAGAGAGTTCGTATATGAAGAATATTTCCATCTGAGTGGGATTTTGCTATCAGTGTCTCATCCCCTGACCGCTTCCGCTGAAAGGAAATAGTCATTTACCGAAGTATGCTTTGACGTTTGGTCTATATAAGTAGTAGATAACCACAACATGTATGATTATACTAATAATTGCTCCGGCATTCCCAGTAGCAATTGAAACAATAGCCACTACAATGCCTATCGCTGATAATATCAAAGTAATAGTCCAGGCCCATCCCCTGCCTATCCACAAACCATAAGCCATAACCAAGTACGCAATGCCTAGGGCTAACAAAATAATGCCAATTCCAATTATAAGAAGAAATAGCCCACTAGCAAGAAATATTAGCCCGCCAATAGCTGTCAGTATTGCTATAAGTGTAACGCCCAAAGGCCTTTGTTTTTGGCTTTCCATCTATCTAACGCTCTATTTATTTCAGTGATATGACATGCACTTGGAGTTTAATGTATACAGATGATGACAATTGAGTCTAATTGTTTTGCAAAGATCTCTTCTTTTCTGCTGCCTTATATAGATTGGAAGCTTTCCACCATGCAGCCTGTTCGTAGTTATTTACAGAAAGAGCGACTATTATTGCTAGAGAGAGGTTTACATTGAAAGGAGTGTTTCGTATGAGTGAAAAGTCTTGCAGTATATATATACGATTGGAGGGCAACACTCTACATAAGTTATAGAGCTAATCTCAGAGACTCATACATTCTAGGCGCTCGCATTTCAATGTATCTCATATTCATAGGCAATTATTCCTCCAAATGCAGCTCCACGAATTAGATCGATAGGACTTCCTACAATTAATCCCACGACCCCAGGGAATAAGATTCTTCCAAACCATGGTTCTGTAGCTTTTGCAATTCTATTTCTAGCTTTAAATTAACAATATACATATGTGTGCCGCAACAGACAACAACAATATTTCCTTTCATCAGTTTATGGCGGATGGATCGAATCCGGCTTTTCTTTACAGACATGTCACAAATTTGTATGTCTTAGTTGGGATTGCATAAAGTAAAATCCTCTCATATTTTGAGACCGAAAATGCAATCTCTAATTCTTTTCTTTCAACGATCGTCCTCTATTTAGCCAGCTCATGAGATATCATTGGAAGAGAAACATCATATCGAAAACTGATTTTGCTGTGCCCACCTAAGAATTCCTCATAAAAATGCCTGATTCTCATTTTCTTGAGTTTCGAGTGAAGAATTCTGCAGCCCAAATTAATATTGAACTCATCTTTCGTTCCACAGTCTATGTAAATTAGCTTCATTTTCCTTAGGTTGTTCTGATAATCTACGATCATCCTTGTAGGATCGAGAGAAATCCAGCGCCTCCAAACATCTTCTTTTATCTCCCCTGTCTCCAGATCGAATGGAAAATCACATCCTAAATATCGAGATTGAGGGTTGGGAGAATAATGGGCAGCCATCCCTAGAATATTGAGAGCAGTCATATCATCGGGATCCTGATGCTTGTTTGGTTTCTGCCAAAACTCTTCAAACCATTTCTTAGGATCGCCATGATCTCCTCCAGCTCTTCTGTATACTTCAAGAGCTTTAGGAAAATCTGGGAGATAACAATACTCAAATGCGGAATCTCCGGAATGATCAACTATTGCTTGAAAGATGTCAGGATGACGCATTCCTAATACAAGAGAGCCATAGCCTCCGGAAGAATGTCCCATTACCACACGGTTTGATATATTGTAGTTCTCGTCAACGAACCTAACAATTTCGTTGGTGATATAGTCCTCGTACATACCGGTTGCTGTTGAGTTGATATACTGGCTGCCCCCAAATTTAGTAAAGCAATCGACGAGGACGAGAATCATCGGACGACATTTCTTTTCTAAAATTAATCGATTCATTCTTGCCTCTATTGTTTCACTAAAAGGATCTAGATTCAGTAGCGCTTTACCAAAGCTGCTGTAAGCAGCTAGATAAATTATAGCAGTATATCCCTTAGAATTGGTCTGCGAGTATGTTGGTGGAAGATAAACTATAACATCTCTAATATAGGGATCGTTAAGAGGATTTGACTTTAGGACATTGCTCTTAAGACTATGGGATACTATCCGGCCTTGTTGCATTTATTGCAATACAAGAAGCTGTGTATCCTAAGATTAAACTTTGCTGAGGCAGTTATTCATAGATTTGATGCTTCACTCCTTCGAGGTTTGTTGTCGATCCTGGCTACTCCATCCCGTCTTCTATAAAGACCTGCCGAGACCGCTTGACGGGCCGCAATCCCAGCTACTAATGCTAGCGCCTTATTCTGCTGCCAAATTCATGCTATTTCGAAGGTCCAAATGACTTGATATTTCCATGCTCATAGATTCTCTATTTTGACTTCTGCAGCTGCAAACTCTTCCATCTTTAACATCCGTTATGGTCCCGTGAGGATTGCTGGAGCACAAATAGTCAATCATTATTGTAGTGTTTACATCAGAATCGAGGGCATACAGCCTATTAAGATATAGACCAAGATGTCACAGTATGACTGTATTTGACTGGATCGGCTATTTGGGCAAGATAGATCCGAGCATACTTGGCGAATTTAGCATCCAAAATCCGCAAACTGTGTGCAATATTAGTGTGACGCATGATACCTATCGGAGCGATTATGGTATAACAGATACTTTAGAAAATAAAGATCCAAGAGGCTAGAATAGATAAAAGTATGAAAAGCTTTAACAAATTCAAGTCAGAAATGCTCTACGCTTCAACACTCTGTACTTCGATAAGTCAACATAAGAAGCAATGTGCTGTGAGAAAGCTGTTTATCCAGTAGGTAATCTTCGTGTCAAAGAAGCTTGTCCTTTGCTCAGATACACATGAATTGCATCGCAGTTTGTCATGGCCTGAGGGCGATATTCTAGTTCACGCAGGAGATTTCACGATGAATGGAAGACCTGAAAAGATTGAAGAGTTTGGAAAGTGGTTACACGACTCGCCTTTCAGCGCCATTATCATAATAGCTGGTAATCATGATATCCTATTTCAGAAAAAGCCTGAAAAAGCTAAAAAGCTGCTGTCAAAGCATGACAAGATACACTACCTTGAGGATAGTGGGTGCAGAGTCGACGGTATCTCATTTTATGGTGCGCCATGGCAACCTGAGTCCGGTTACGGATGGGCATTTACCCTCGATACGGAACAAGAATTGAGGAAAAAATGGCAAAGCATACCTCCAGATGTACAAGTTCTCATCACTCACGGACCGCCGGCTGGAATACTGGATTTTACGGTAGATGGAAAGCGTGCAGGCAGTACGTCACTACTGGCAGAGATCAATCAAAGAATAAAGCCGCAACTACATCTCTTTGGCCACATACATGAAGGTCACGGTGTTTGTAGAGTAGGTGAAAGGACATTTGTCAACGCATCGATATGTAACCCCAATTACTTGCCTATTCATTCTCCTCTAGTTCTTGAGCCCTTCTAAGACAAGATAGTTCAGTCTTGACTAGTAGCCCCCATATTGTTCCTAACTTCTATAAAGAAGACGTTACTGACAGAAAAAGATCAGCACTTCGCATAACTAATCAGTCAAATTCTTCTTTCTGGGCCTTCCTATTTTAAAGATAATTAGCTCCTAGATGAATCACACCTATAGTAATTACATTTGCTTTACATAACATATAAGCGAGATTTACATCTATAGAATAAGAATAAGTCTAAGTCCAGAAATTAACCCTTCGTTAGTCCCAACCGGCTATATCTTTTTCTGCGAGTATTCTTGTAGGTTTTATTCGTACAAGCACCTCACCCTCATTGCTATTTCTTCTGCCATACCGTTCTGCATTATCTTTTCCCATATATCGTTGCGCTATTTTAGTTGCAAATTTGAAAAGCTCATTCTGCGTACAATGGTGTATTCTTGCAGTGCCATACACGATTACAAAGGAAAAAGGCGGCGTTTGATCATCTACACAAATACTTACTCTATTGTCACGTTGAATATTTTTCGCTTTAACAGATGTACCATCTGTAGTGAAAATGATATCTTGTCCTATACCACTGCCTCCTCTCCTAATACCATCGTCCAATACAAACCAAATTGGAACGATATGACAACTTCCGTCTTTTTTAACTGTTGTAAGCTTTCCTGTAAATGTGCCTTGCATAAGGAACTTCTTAATTTCCTTTTTGGACATCTCTGCCATTATTGCTATTATCTTAACTTGTTCGCTGAATATATAACATGTATGTAGTTTTCTGTGGTTATGGCAGAGGCCTCTTAATAGTGAGCCAGCGAAAGTTAGTCTCCAACCCGAGGAGGATATTATAAAAGTGCACAGCATCTATGCCCTTTCAAATCAATTATAGCCTGGTGTCTCAGAAAAAGTTGGTCGCATATTTTGGATAAGGAAAAAATATTCACTATTGCGATAGTAATTGGAATTTTTGGAGGCCTTGTAGGTGGTCCTATCCTTAGCTTAGCTGACTATTATGCTCCTCCAGAAAGGAGGTTTTGGACATTCATGATTCCAGAGCTCATAGGTTTTGGCTGCCTCATTCTTATGGTAATTTGGGGCAAAACAAGAAAAGGAGAGAAAAAATATCAACCAGATGGAAATGACAATTTGTAGCAGAACCAAGACAAAGGGAATGGATAGTGAGGATGTCAGTCCGAGAAATGATATCATTTCAGGAAGAGATTATTATCATTTCAAAGCAAAAACCTCCAAGAAGCATAACGATTTGTACTCACGTATCAGTTTTTGCAGATATATCTGCTTTGGAGAGGGGGAGGCATACGAATAGGAGAAGATATAAAGTCTAGCAATAGCAAAGTTCTCCTCAAAAAACTGCTTTTTGTTTGATCTCTCTAATGCGTGGCAGAATGACTTCCATTTTGCTTCTGCCTCATTCAAGGTAGACTAGTTAAAGAAGTTATATGATTAGGATTAGAACAAAAATATAATCTGCTTTTTCTAAATCATAATGCTAATTATAATTCTTGACATAAACTATCATCAAAAATATATTCGAGATGATATGGGAATTCTTCTGCTGCTGATGAAAATACTATTCTTGACTGCACATTTGCCCTATCCTCCGTTTAGTGGTGGCCGCAGACGGGAATTTGAACTGATATTCCGATTATCAAGAAGTTTCGAAGTACATTTATGCTCTATAACAAAATCGTGGGGAACAGATAGCATGTATATCAACGAATTATTGCGGTACTGTAAAAGCGTAAATCTATTCGAAGCGGCAGCGCCAACCAATAAGCCAGAATATGCACTATATCCCCATCAAATGAAAAAACACATGTCTGAAGAAGCGAGTTCTTACATCTCGTTTTTGCTGAAAAACCAGTCGTTCGATCTTATACATATTGAAGGATATTATCTTTTACAACATCTTCCTATCAAATCTGAGGTTCCTATTCTTTTGATAGAGCATAACATAGAACACTTACTTGCTCTGCAACAGTTCATGGTAGCATTAACACAACAAGAAAAATTGTACTTTTGGTCTGAGTATATTAAGACTCTAAACTGGGAACAGTTGATGTGGAAACGAGCAACAGTATGTGTTGCACTTACTAATGAGGATAAAATCAGCATGGAACGACTAGAATCAAATATTGATGTCAGAATGATTCCCGATGGCAGCGACCATCTAAAAAAGATGGTTGATTCCCCCATAACATTATTATCCAATAGCTTTGAACACTCTGTAATCAAAGATAATTCTCCTTCCATCCTCTTTGTAGGTAACTTCGCTTATGGACCAAATGTTGATGCAGCATTATATTTTTCTAGAGATATCTTTCCGCTCATCCTAAGATATGTGCCAAATGTAAAACTATTTCTTGTGGGTAATGCCCCACCTCCAGAAATCTGCTCCTTAACATCTAACAGACAAATTGAAGTTAGCGGTCGTGTAGCTTCACTCATTCCTTTCTACAAACACGCTGACGTCGTAGTTTGTCCATTGCGGATTGGCGGGGGAGTAAAAGTAAAGGTATTGGAAGCATTAGGCTTTGGTAAATCCATAGTCAGCACCTCTATTGGAGCACAAGGATTAGATCTGTCGACACACAGGGCAGTATCTGTTGCAGATGATATGACAGATTTTGCTGAAAACGTTGTTCGACTCCTTGTCAATCCGGTAGAACGTCATATACAGGAGCAAGAAGCATTGGCTTATGCTAGGACTCTCCCTAGTTGGGATCAAGTTTCAGAAGCCTTCTCACGGTTATACGAGGAAATGGCAGATTGCAGAGTGAGTAAAAATACTAGAATGGAGAAGAAAGAAGAAAAAGAAGCAGCAGGGCTTTAATCCTTTGTTGTACTGCTCTATGTCTTTTTGTTGTTTGTATCTTCCTTTTTTTGCTTTTTGGCATGAAAAATATGCACTAATCTTAGAGCCGTCATTTGTTGTTACTTTGATTTGATAGAATTTATCTTCAGAGTGGGATCGAGTATCCCAATTCTCTAAATCCTATATTTTGCTCTTGCCAAATCAGTAAAGGGCGGGTCATATCTGTGAATTGTTATTGATGGAAATGAGGACCAGAGGGCTCCGAGAGAAAAAACCCTCAGAAAATAGACTCGATGCATCAACGGCGCAGAATGAACTTACTCGGACTCATCTGACAAAGATGGGCAAAAATATCTTTTTCGTGGATCCTGCTCTTTTTTAGACAGATAATATGAACAAATTTAGAGTTATTTGCTCATTTTGATGGTTTTGAGTGTGCAAATCCAGCAAAAGATTAGCGCCGTTAACGAAGCAAAAGAAGGTTCTTCTTGAAATAAAATCAGAAGGTTACTTTGATGATTTAAGGGCATCTGCCAATAAAATTTCAACTTGGTTAGCAATGTTATAATCTTCAGCACTAACTGAGGGCTGAAGTACAAGTCCAACCAATATGTCATGTGATGGACGGGGGAGCAGCATCAATTTACAATTTTTATGGATGGTGATTATAGCTTGGGCTTCTCCAAACATATCTTTTACTTCATTTACTAAACTAAGGACTCCAATAGCCAGAGTTGCACCATACCTATCGCCATCTTCGGTTACTCTAAAAGCTTCTTTAAAAGACTCTTTAGATTTTGCGGCAAGGATATTTCCTCTCTTATCTATTACTGATATAGCCAGTATCTCGTCACTGGTGAGCAAAATGTCATCTACTATTCTTTTCGCGGCATTAGAACTAACTACCATGACTATTAGTTCAGTATAATGAAGATAAAAAATATTATCATGATCATAGATGGGAAGCGCGACATTCTTCCTGTCCTTAATAATATAACATAATTGAAAAGACTACCGTGACACAGAAGACAATTTATGATGTGTGTCTCCAGACAATAGAGGCAACAGTGATAAGAGCTCATCACTACCAACACGGAAATATGAACCGACACAAAATACCTTTAACGAAATTCTCACTAAACTAGTAAAAAGTAGGTCATATGCTGGGATTTTTGACTGTTGGAGCTCTAAAAGTTGTCAAGCAATTGTTGGTATGCCAGAGACAGCAAGCAGCAATGAACAAGATATTAGATATACACTTTTGGGCCCAAACTTTTTTGCAAAATATATTCTAACACTGAAAAAAGATCCAAGGCATTGGTCAGGAAATCCTCGAACTCCTAAAGGGAATTGCAAGCTTATTATATGAATAAACCTTCTAATCTTATCTGGTGGCTGTATGTACAGGCACACCGTACTCTATGAACAGAGACCTAATCGTATAGACAAAAGAATATTTTGCCTTTCTCATCTGATCTATCAAAAAAGGGAGAAAACAAGAGAATTAAGACCTATTTTTTGATGAAATTGTTACCTTGAGGATTCGTCTTTCAAATGCCGGCATCGTTCCTAAACCGTAACTAGAACCAAACAACAAATAAAAGTGCAGAATATTGCTTATGTCATCAGTCAGTCAATATTCCAAGACTATTAAATAGCATTCGGCTGTACACGTATATTCGGGAAAAATTCTAAATCTAAGAAAAATAAGTGATTTTATCAGAAGAGAGAGAGTGCTTACTGTTCTAAAGGGTCTGACTCGAAGCATAAGTTGAAACTTTTATGTCATCTAAGAACCCTTACTAACTATGGCATCAAAAAAAGATGATAAGAAAGACGAAGTCACTATTTCAGTCAATCCTCAGCAACAAGCATCAGCTGCAGCCTCAGCATCCATCAATAGGGCAATTGAAGAAACAAGGGACAGTATAAAGCGGACAACCGAAGAGACAAGAAGGGAAATACCGAAGTATAGTGAGGCGATGACAGACTTTCAGAGACAAACAGTCGATGTAACGAGGGAAATGGCAGACAGCTTCCTTGAGTCGCAAAGGGATATTGCTAATTCATTTCAGTCAGCATGGACTCCGGCAATAAATAGCGTGATGAACTTTTGGTTTCCATACACAAACTTGCCTGCAGCAATGGCCGAAGCCTACACCCGGACAATTGCTACTATGGCGGAAAGTCTCGTGACTGAGACCAGAATAATAAATAATATGATGGTAGCAAGCATGGAATCTATAAGAACTGCAATGGACTACACAAGGGATAACGTAAAAGATGTGACAAGACTGACATCGAATAATGCAAGAGCTGCTGAAGAGATCAGCAGGGGTATAGCACGATCTTACTCTAACTCATCGTTTACAGCAAAGACTGGTTCGGCAGATGAAAGAGAAGAAGGGAGACAAAGACGCTGATTGTCTCTTAGCAGCAATTGACAACCATTCATCCAAATTTTTTTTTGGAGAAGTATCATAATAGCTACCTTTTCAGTCTCGTGTTGGTTCTTGTCCTCTTCGTCATCATCCTATCCAATATTGCCTTTATTTTGAAATTGTAAATTAGCTTCATGTTGTTTTATCCATTTATCCATTTCTATATTAGTTGTAGATTGCTAATTATATCGGTCAGACAGAGACTACGCTCTCCATCGCCCAAAAATAGAATTCTAGCAATAGTGCGTATAATGAGAGCCAAAATGATTTCCTTGGATTAAGAATGTCATAGGAGGTGTTATCATCATCGCAACAGCATGCAGGAAACAAATTCGCATCTCAAAGTATACTGATCAAGCAAACGCCGGTACTGTTATTTATTCCAAGAATAGATGCTCTATTTTTTCATCAGGAAAGCCGTAATAATTCTCAAACTACGTTGCACCGCTCTCTTTTGCAGAATCTGCTGATCCGGCACTACTTACATTTATCAGAATATCACCAGTGGTCTGATCAACCTGCACTGGATAAGATTCTAAATCTGTTGCCCATACGGTTCTAGCAGATACTTTACCGGTACGTACATCAAAAAGAGCAAAGTGCCAAGGACATTTAAGGTCATACCCCATAAGTGTGCCTTCTTCTAAAGGAGCGCCTTTATGTGAGCAGACAGCATTCATAGCATATACATTGCCTTCAACCATCGCCAGTACAATTCTCTTGCTATCTATTTGAACTCCTAGGAGGCCACCTTCTCTCAGATCGCCCTTGTTTGCTACCTTTTGGAATGTTGGTGTCTCTACCATATTGAATATTGAAGCGTCTTCTATATACACATTTGATGTTTCTTGCGGCAATAGCTGCTATGTGTCCCATCAAAGCTAAATACAGGAAATAGGTCTTGGTAGCCAATCACTTGCTCGACTGCTGTTACACCAGCTTGTGAATTTGCTCCCTTCTACAGAGTAGATCGGACAACGCTTACATCGAGTTTTTTCCTAAGTTCTTTTGACCTATTTCTCACTGTTACTTCTGTTACTCCTGCCGCTTTTGCGATTTCAGCCTGTGTCCTAGGCTTTCTTTCTGCAAGGTTTACAAGGTAGAGTATAGAAGCGGCCATGCTTATTGGGTCCTTACCAACCACAAGATTATTTTTCTGAGCTTGTTCCATAAGTTCAAGTGCTTTACGCTTTATCTTTTCATCAAAGTTTAGGTTGTTTGCTACTTTGACTATGTACTTCCTAAGGTCTATCAATGGTACTTTAATGTCAAGTTCTGAGATGATGCGTCTGTAAGATCTAGCGACTTCTCCTGGCTTTATGTCGCTGACTTTTGATATATCTTCAAGCGTCCTTAGCACTCCTGACTGTCTTGCAGCAGCATATATCGAAGCAGCCAGTACTGAACCTATAGTGTCTCCTCGAATAAGGCCTCTTTCCTGAGCTTTTCTATATGTATATGCTGCCTTTTCAGTCACATGGTATGGCAGGCCTAGTCTATCTTTTATCCTAGAGAGCATGGAAAAAGCTTTTTGTAAATTTCTCTCTGTTGCGGAGTGACTTTGGCTTCTGCTATTCCACATACGAAGCCTTCCCATTCTAGTTCGAGTCGCAGCGTCAATTACATTGCCGGTTGCATCAGTTGCTTCCTTACCAATCTTTGTAGAAAGTCCCATATCATGATATGCAAGCGAAGTAGGAGTTCCTACCCGTGCTCTGTTCTCTCCCTCTTCCATGTCAAATGAGCGCCATTCTTTTTCTTGTGATATTGTATTATCAGAAATAACCTCGCCAGTATCTTTGCGTATTAACTCGCCAGTGTCTGGATCAGTAACTACCAGATTGGACAAGAAAGCTGCTTTTGGTTTCTTACTTATCACAATATAATATGATAACGAGGGTATTTAATTATAGTAGCAACTTCTTACTTAGCAAATATGTTTGACCTTATTTAGTTAGAATCAACTTACCTTAGGATAATACAGGAAAAAAGGGGATATCTATTGCTTAAGAAATCACGTTAACTGCCTCGCGGTACGGGGTCTTGAAGATGGCCTGAATGCTCACCGACACACCCTTGAGGGTTACAGAGGACTTAATTTCCTATCACAATCC
>Ga0299914_10002087_pt1 | contig 13586 bp, 13 predicted proteins | sample RVTome_10_FD_201361 | JGI IMG/M metagenome (GOLD analysis project Ga0299914, IMG submission 201361) | Soil microbial communities from uranium-contaminated site in the Upper Colorado River Basin, Wyoming, United States - RVT153D57 (version 2) ...
AGCTCCCGGTTGACCACGCGCAGCACGTTGCGGTTGAACTCCGCGGTCACGCCCCGGCTGTCGTCGTAGGCGCGCACCAGCCGGTCCTCGGACTTCACGAGGTCGGTACCCAACAGCAGCCCTTCGCCGGCGTCCAACCCGCTGGTGAGATCCTCGAGCAGGTCGTGGCGGGGTGCCGGCGTCAGGTTGCCCACCGTGCCACCGAGGAAGGCAACGAGCCGGCGGCCCTCGGTCGGCAGGCGACCCAGGTGGTGGTCGAAGTCACCGACCACGCCGTCGACGACCAGGTTCGGGTGGCGGGCGGCGAGCTGGGCTGCAGCCTCGCGCAGCGTCGTCTCCGACACGTCGAAGGGCACGTAACGGCGGAGTCGCCCTGCCTCGTCCATGGCGTCGAGGAGCACCCGCGTCTTGTCGCAGGTGCCAGAGCCCAGCTCGACCAGGGTGTCGGCGCCGCTGGCGGCGACGATGTCGGACGCTCGGCCGCGCAGGATCGCTCGCTCCGCCTCGGTGGGGTAGTACTCGGGAAGCCGGGTGATGGCATCGAACAGCTCGCTGCCGCGGTCGTCGTAGAACCACTTCGGTGGCAGGCACTTGGGGGTGGCCTGCAAGCCGCGACAGACGTCGTCGCGCAGCTGGCGGGCGATGTCGTCGGGTGTCAGGTGGACGTCGACGGACACTCGGGACGGGGCAGGGTGCATTCGGGATCTCCAGGTCGCGGGGCTGGGCCAAAGGGGGGTGAGGGCGGCTGGTGCGGCTGCGGTCGTTCGCCGGGGTGTCGACGGCGCCGTCAGGCGTCGCTGGCCAGGCGCAGGCCGCAGAACGGCCAACGGGCCGAGGCAGGGAAGAAGTTGCGGTAGGTGAGCCGGACATGACCGGGGGGCGTGACGCACGAACCGCCGCGCAGGACGGTCTGGTCGATCATGAACTTGCCGTTGTACTCACCGAGGGCCCCGGCCGCCGGCGAGAAGCCCGGGTACGGCGAGTAGGGCGACGCTGTCCACTCCCACACCCCGCCCCACATCTGGGACGGCTGGCCTGGCGGAGTCGGTGGCGGCGGCGCCGGGTGGAGGCGCCCCGTGTCGAAGGTGTCGGCGTCGGTCGACGCCGATCGGGCCGCTACCTCCCACTCGAACTCTGTCGGCAGCCGGCCGCCGGCCCAGCGGGCAAAGGCATCGGCCTCGTACAGGCTGACGTGCACCACTGGTTCCGCGGGGTCGACAGGGCGGTGGCCGGTCAGCGTCTGCACCCACCACTCGCCATCGACGCGGCCCCAGTACAGGGGGGCCTGCCACCCTTCCCCCTGCACGGTGTACCAGCCGTCGCTGAGCCACAGCTCGGGGTGCCGGTAGCCGTCGTCGGCGATGAACTCCAGCCAGTCGCCACAGCTCACCGGCCGGTCGGCCAGGGCGAAGGGCCGCACCAGGGCTTCGTGGCACGGGGTCTCGTTGTCGAAGGCGAAGCCGTCACCGGAATGACCGATGGGCACCAGTCCGCCGTCGTGGTCCGTCCAACGCAGGGGCCGTGACGACTCCAACGGCTCGGGCGTCGCTTCGGGAGACGGCTCGCGGTAGCTGGGGTTCGTGGGGTTCTGGGCCAGGACGTGCTTGATGTCCATGAGCAGCAGCTCCTGGTGCTGCTGCTCATGGTGGAGTCCGAGCTCCACCACGTCATCTGCTTCGGTTGGATGGACGTCGGCCAGGAAATCGAGCATGCGCCGGTCCACGGCGGCCCGGTACTCGCCTACGGCCGCCGCGCCGGGACGGGTGATCAGGCCGCGTCGAGCACGGGGCTGACGCTCACCCACGGCTTCGTAGTAGGAGTTGAACAGGTAGCGGTAGCTGTCGTCGACGGGCACGTAGTCGTCATCGAAGCCGGCGAGCACGAAGGTCTCGAAGAACCAAGTGGTGTGCGCCCTGTGCCACGCCGTGGGGCTGACGTCGGGCATCGATTGGACCGTCTGGTCCTCGGGGGACAGCGGCTTGCTGAGCCGATCTGTCAAACCCCGCACAGCGCAGAAGCGCTCGGCGAGCTCGTCGTGGCGGTGGGGATCGGCGAAGGCCATCCCGGCTCCTCTCGTCGGTGGTCTCCGTCGCCTGTCGCCGCCGCCCCCGCGCGCTCGTGCCTGCTCGCGCCGAACGTGTAGTGCCAACCCGGCGGACCCCGTCCGTGTTCCCCACCGCTGGAGAGTTCAAACGCGCGCTCAGCCGATGGGGCTGGGGCCCCATCGGCTGAGGCGCGCCGCGTCAGGCGGCCTCGCTGACCTCGGCGGCCTCGGTGGTCTCGATCGCCGGTGTGGAGGCGATCTCGATCCTGCGGGGCTTCGCCGTCTCGGCCACGGGGACGCTCAGGGTGAGCACGCCGTTGTCGAACGACGCCTCGACACGGCCGGTGTCGTACCGGTCGCCGAGGGACAGCCGCCGGCTGACCCGGCCACCGATGCGCTCGCGCCGTAGCACGGTGACGCCCTCGTCGTGGTGATCGAGGGTGCGCTCGGCGGTCAGCTGCAGCACGCCACGGTCGACGGTCATCTCGATGTCCTCGGCGCTGAAGCCGGGCAGGTCGAAGCGCAGGACGAGCTTGTCCTCGCTCCGCTCGGCGTCGAAGGGAACATGAGGGCCGACCGGCAGGGTGCGCCAGGCGAGCTCACGGAACGGATCGAATCGCAGCATCTGGGGTCAAGCTCCTGTTCTCCCCGGTTTCTCCGGGGTTCGTGTGACTGATCTGGACGGTTCGGGTACCGTCGGCCATATCAACGACCCACAAAACTTGAGCTATTCCCGCTCAGAAAAAATCTCATGGTCACGTTGCTGATCGTCCACCACACGCCGTCCCCGGCGCTGCATTCGATGTACGACGCCGTTGTCACCGGGGCCCGCGACGAACGGATCGGCGGGGTGGAGGTGGTGACCCGGCCTGCTCTGATCGCCAGCGCCCCGGACGTGCTCGCAGCAGATGGCTACGTCTTGGGCACGCCCGCCAACCTGGGATACATCTCGGGGGCCCTCAAGCACTTCTTCGACCAGATCTACTACCAGTGCCTCGAGTCGACGGTCGGTCGTCCCTACGGCCTCTACGTGCACGGCAACGAGGACACCACCGGGGCGGTGTCAGCGGTGGAGAAGATCACCACCGGGCTGCGATGGACCCAGGCGGCGGAGCACGTGAGCATCATCGGCAGGCCCGACCGTGCCGACCTGGATCGCTGCTGGGAGCTGGGAGCGGCGATCGCTGCCGGCCTCGAGCTGGCCGCCTCCTGAGGTCAGGCGCCCTGGCCTGCGCCTGAGGCCTCCTGCCTCGGAGGGTCTCCGAACCGGCCACAATGAGATGGCCGACCGCCTGGACGGCCCCGCTAGGTTGGCCGGAGCATGTCATCGGGGCGGCCATCTCGGTTCGGGGGATGGCGTCTCGTCAGGGTGGTGGCGGCCATCCAGTTCCTGCAGAGCGGGCTGTTGCTCAACGTCTTCAGCGACTACGCCGACGCCCTGAAGGAGCAGTTCGGTTGGAGCAGGACGACGCTCAGCGTCGCCTTCGCCATGACCAGGGCCGAGAGCGGACTGCTGGGCCCCCTGCAGGGATGGATGGTCGACCGCTTCGGGCCGCGACGGATCATCAGGATCGGCGCCGTCATCTTCGGCCTGGGCTTCATCGGCCTCAGCAGGATCGACAGCCTGGGCGGGTTCTTCGGCTTCTACCTCATGACCGCTGTGGGAGCCAGCCTGTGTGGCTTCCTGACGCTGACTACCGTCCTCGTGAACTGGTTCAGGGCCCGCAGGGCGACGGCGCTGGCCATGGCCCAGGTCGGCTTCGCCGCCGGGGGCCTGCTCGTCCCCGGCGTGGCGTGGTGGATCAGCAGCCACGGCTGGCGCAGCGCCGCCCTGATCACGGGCGTGGCCGTGATCATCGTCATCGTCCCGCTCGCCTCCCTCGTCCACCATCGACCGGCGGACGTCGGCGAGAAGGTCGACGGGGGCCAGAAGGGGCCGCGCCGCCTCACTCGGATGTACGTGACCGACGTCGACTACACGGCCAGGGAGGCACTGCGCACCCGCGCCTTCTGGATGATCTCCCTCGGCCATGCCTCTGCCCTGTTCGCAGTCAGCGCTGTGCTGGCCCACCGGGCCATCTACCTCACCGACGAGCGGGGCTGGACGAACCTGGCCTCCGGCTTGGTGGGCGGTGCCATCGTGGGCATGCAGTTCCTGGGCCAGCTCGTCGGCGGCTTCCTCGGCGATCGCATCGACAAGCGGTACATCGCGGCCACCGCCATGGTCGGCCACATGACCGGCCTACTGCTGTTCGCCCACGCCGGTACGACCTGGATGGTGTGGGCGTTCGTCCCGCTGCACGGACTGGCCTGGGGTGCCCGCGGACCGCTCATGCAGGCGATGCGGGCGGATTACTTCGGCGCGTCGTCGTTCGGGACGATCATGGGCTTCTCGTCGCTGGTCGTGATGCTCGGCATGATGGGTGGCGGCCTGCTGGCCGGCGTGATGGCCGATGCCTTCGACACCTACACGCCCGGCTTCACCCTGCTCGCGCTGGGAAGCGGGTCCGGGGCGATGTTCTTCCTCCTGCTTCGCCCGCCGCCGCCACCGAGCAGAGTCGTCGCCGTGACACAAGACGGGGCCGCGGCTGTCCCGCCCGCCAACGGGGCCGTGGAAGTCCCGCCCGTGGCTGTGCCGTCCGGGAACGGGGCCCTGGCCGTCCCGTCCGGGGACGTCGGCGTACCGGCTGGGACGGGTGACGGCGAGGGAGCACCGAGCACGGTATGGGAGCGTGAGCGGGGACCGACCCGTGCCGTCAGGTCCGAAGGAACAGGGGGAATCGAGCAATGACCTTGCGCATCGTCGGGGCCGGAGTGGGGCGAACAGGGACCATGTCCCTCAAGCTGGCGTTGGAACGGCTGCTGGGCGGGCCCTGCTACCACATGGTCGAGGCCTTCGATCGCCCCGATCACATCGAGGCCTGGCACCGTGCGGCTCGAGGTGAGATGCCCGATTGGGCCGTCATGCTGTCGGACTACCGCGCCGTCGTCGACTGGCCCGCTTGCTCGTTCTGGCCCGAGTTGAGCGAGGCGTTTCCCGATGCCCTCGTCCTGCTGTCGGTGCGCGACCCCGAGGACTGGTGGCGCAGCGCCGACCGCACGATCTTCGCCGCCTCACGCCGACCGCGCCCCGACGACCCCGCCTATGCCGCCCAGCGGGACATGGCCCTGGCGGTGATCGGCTCGCGGTTCACACCGCGCTGGAGCGAGCGGGACGACGCCCTGGCCGCCTACCAGGCGTGGAACGCCCGGGTTCGGCAGACGGTGCCGCCCGAGCGGCTCGTCGAGTGGCGGCCCGGCGACGGCTGGGGGCCGTTGTGCGAGGCGCTGGAAGTGCCCTCGCCCGACGAGCCGTTCCCCCACGCCAACACCACGGCGGAGTTCCGCCAGATGGTCGGCCTGGACGAGCCGGGAACCGGATGACCAGACGCGGTGGTCCACACGCGGTGGTCCACACGTGATGGTCCAGACGCGGTGGTCCAGACGCGGTGGTCCACACGCGACGAAGCGGCCGCCCCCGGTGGTCACCCGCCGGACGGCCGCTTCGCCTTGCATCCGCTGCTCGCCGGCGAGCAGCAGGAGGGTGGGCCGGATCCTACGCCGCGGAGGCGATCCGATCGCGAAGCCGGCCGAGCTCGTCGTTGAGCTCGCTGGGGAGGCGCTCACCGAGCCAGGCGTAGTGCTCCTCGATGAGAGCCACCTCCTCCTTCCACTCCTCGGGACGCACGCTGAGCAGCTCGGCCAGTTGCTCCTCGCCGATGTCGAGCCCCGAAGTGTCGAGCGCCTCGGGCGTGGGGACGATGCCGATGGGCGTCTCTGTGCCGCCGCCCTGCCCGGCGGTGCGCTCGAGGACCCACTTGAGCACCCGGCTGTTGTCGCCGAAGCCGGGCCACAGGAAGCTGCGGTCGCTGTCGCGCCGGAACCAGTTCACGTAGAAGAGCTTGGGCAGCACCGCTCCGTCACGCTCACGCAGGGCCAGCCAGTGGGCGAAGTAGTCGCCGAAGTTGTACCCGCAGAACGGAAGCATGGCGAAGGGATCCCTGCGCACCTCGCCGACGGTGCCGGCCGCAGCAGCTGTGCGCTCCGAGGACATGACCGAGGCGAGGAACACGCCGTGCTCCCACGAGGTGGACTCGGTCACGAGCGGCACCGTCGTGGCCCGCCTGCCGCCGAAGAGGATGGCGGAGATGGGAACGCCGGCCGGGTCCTCCCACTCCGGCGCGATCGAGGGGCACTGGGCGGCAGAGACCGTGAACCGGGCATTGGGATGGGCGGCCGGGACCTCGGCCTCCGGCGTCCACGGGTTGCCGCGCCAATCGGTCAGAACCGATGGCGCCTTGGACAACCCCTCCCACCACACGTCGCCGTCGGGCGTCTGGGCCACGTTGGTGAAGATGGTCGAGTGCTCCATGGTGGCCAGGGCATTGCGGTTGGTGTCGGCGCCCGTGCCCGGGGCGACGCCGAAGAAGCCGGCCTCGGGGTTGATGGCGTACAGCCGACCGTCGCTGCCGAACTTCATCCAGGCGATGTCGTCGCCGATGGTCTCGACCTTCCACCCGGGCAGGGTGGGGATCATCATGGCCATGTTGGTCTTGCCGCATGCCGACGGGAAGGCGGCGGCCACGTACTGCTTCTCCCCACCCGGTGGCGTGACGCCGATGATCAGCATGTGCTCGGCCAGCCACCCCTCGTCGCGGGCCATGGTCGAGGCGATGCGCAGGGCGAAGCACTTCTTGCCGAGCAGGGCGTTGCCGCCGTACCCGGACCCGTAGGACCAGATCTCCCGGGTCCCGGGGAAGTGCACGATGTACTTGTTCTCGGCGTTGCACGGCCAGGCCACGTCCTGTTGCCCCGGCTCCAGCGGGGCGCCCAGGGAGTGGATGCAGGGGACGAAGAACCCGTCGGTACCCAGCACGTCCAGGGCCGGCTGACCCATCCGGGTCATGATGCGCATCGACGCAGCGACGTAGGCCGAATCGGTGAGCTGCACGCCGATGTGGGCGATGGGAGATCCCAGCGGCCCCATGGAGAAGGGCACGACGTACATCGTGCGACCCTTCATGGACCCGGTGAACATCGGGGTGAGATGCGCCCTCATCTCCTCGGGAGGGCGCCAGTTGTTGTTCGGTCCGGCGTCGATCTGACGCTCGGGGCACACGAAGGTGCGATCCTCCACCCGGGCCACATCGGCGGGATCGGACCGTGCCAGGTAGCTGTCCGGTCGCTTGTGCGGGTCGAGCTCGATGAGGGTGCCGGCCGCCACGAGCTGAGCGCAGAGCCGGTCGAACTCGTCCTTGGACCCGTCGCACCAGTGGACCGAGCCGGGCTGCAGGATGAGCGTCCAGCGCTCGACCCAGTCGTGGAGCTCTTGATGGTTGGTGGTCGCAGGCACCGTTGCCTCCGTGATCGCCGGTTGAGGGGGACCGAGCCCGCCCGTCAGACCTTCGGACCCGGGTCGGGCTCGAACTGCGGTGCACCGAGGTCGACCTCGCTCCCCAGCCGCAGCGCGGTGGCGAATCCCTGGTCGTCGAGATCGAAGATCACCCGTTGTCCCTGTCGCAGCATCCGGAAGATCGAGTCCTGCAGCGCGTCGGGAGCCAATTCGACCTCTTGGCGATCGGTATCCCGCACGACGACGCCTACCCTGCTGGCGGGGTCGTAGGACTTGATCACACCCTGCAATCGGACCTCCTGGGCAATCCGACCTCGGTGGCGATACCGCCCTGCCTCCGGGAGGGGACCGGTGGCGAGAGCAGGGCCCGCCGCTCTGCCCGACCGGTCCGGATCGTGGGCCGGTCGGAAGGTCCAACCTAGCAAGGCTCCGGCGTTCCGGGAACTTCGCACCCTTGCACCCTCGCACCGCCCGGGCAGCCGTCGAGGTGTCCGTCGACCTACCCTATGGGGCCTGTGACCTCCCCGCCCGCGCTCGCAGCATCTGTTCGCCGCGCCCGTCTCGTCGCACCGCCCCGTCCGTGACGTCTCGGTCGGCCCTTGGGGCCGCGGACCTGCGCGCCGTAATGGAGGCGTTTCGCGACGCCCTGGCCAGCCATCGCGAGCTCATCAACCAGCTCAACGTCTACCCGGTGCCCGACGGCGACACCGGCACCAACATGTCGCTCACCGTCGGTTCGGTGACCGATGAGATCGCCGCACTGGATCCGAGGGAGGCGGCGCAGCTGCCTGCGGTCTGCGAGGCGATCAGCCATGGATCGCTCATGGGGGCGCGCGGCAACTCGGGGGTGATCCTCTCCCAGGTGCTGCGGGGCCTCGCCGCGGTCTGCCGGCAGTACGACGAGATCGACGGCAAGGTGTTCCGCGAGGCGATCTGCGCGGCCGCGGACGCCGCCTACGGCGCAGTCATGCGTCCCGTCGAGGGCACGATCCTCACGGTGGTGCGTGACAGTGCATCGGCCGCCCGTGACGCCGAGTCCGAGTCGCTCAGCGAGATCGTGGCCTGTGCCCGGCAGGCCGGTCAGGAGTCGCTGGCCCGCACGCCCGAGCTACTGGAGGTGCTGGCCGAGGCCGGCGTCGTCGATGCCGGAGCCGCCGGGTTCGTCCTCCTGTACGACGCCATCCTGCACGTGATCGACGGGCGCCCCCTGCCGGTCCCGCCTCCGGTGGCCGAGCGGCCCGGGGCGGCAGCCACTGTGTGGGCAGACGCCGATCACACCGACCACGGGGTAACGGATCTCCGCTACGAGGTCATGTACCTCCTCGAGGCGTCCGACACGGCCATCGACGGCTTCAAGGACGTCTGGGCCGGCCTGGGCGACTCCATCGTGGTGGTGGGCGGCGACGGCATGTGGAACTGCCACATACACACCAACGACATCGGGCCGTGCATCGAGGCGGCCGTGCAGGTGGGCCGGCCGTCACGGATCCGGGTCACCGACCTGGCCGAGGAGGTCGAGGAGGTCCGGTGGGTGCGCGAGGCAGCCCGCGGTGCCGGCGAACCGGAGGCACCCCGTGATCGGGTCCGTACGGCCGTGGTCGCCGTGTCCCCCGCCCCCGGCATCGGGCGCATCTTCCACAGCCTTGGCGTCCAGGAGCTGGTCGAGGGGGGCCAGACCATGAACCCGTCGACCCGGGATCTCCTCGACGCGGTCGAGCGCGCACCGGCCGACGCGGTCGTCATCCTGCCCAACAACACCAACATCGTCGCCGTGGCCGAGCAGCTGGGGGAAGCGACCGACAAGCAGGTGAACGTCGTGCGCACGGGCAACGTCACCGAGGGGTTCGCCTCACTGCTCGCCTACGACCCCGAGGCCAGCGCCGCCGACAACGCCTCGGCCATGGCCGAGCTCGCCGAGGGTGTCCTCAGCGGCGAGGTGACCCGGGCGGTGCGTGACTCGACTTGGGCGTCGGGCCCCATACGTTCAGGCGACTGGCTCGGTCTGGACGCGTCGGGGGTGCGCGTCGTCGGCGACAGCCCGGCGGCGGTGGGCGTGGCCCTGCTCGAGGCGCTGGTGGGTGACGAGCACGAGATCGTCACCGTGATCGAGGGAGCGGAGGCGACGGCGGCCGACACCCGACGGATCACGGAGTGGCTGGCCTCGGAACGGCCGGCCGTCACCGTCGAGACGCACCGTGGCGGACAGGCCCACTACCCCTACTGGTTCGGCGTCGAGTGACAGGCGTGGGGGAGGGGCGGTCGCCGACCGCGCGCCCCTGACGCTCGCCGAGCTGGACCGCCTCGAGGTCGAGGTCCTGGCCGGGGTCGGCCCCAAGCGGGCGGCGGCCCTGGCCGAGATGGGTGTGCGCAGCGTCTGCGACCTGCTCATGCTCTACCCGCGCCGCTACGTCGACCGCAGCCGGGAGGCGCGCGTCTCCGACCTCGAGTCGGGCGACGAGGCGATGGTCCTGGCCTCGGTCGAGGCGGTGCGAACGCGGCGCAGCAGGGGGGGACGGACCCTCGTCGAGGTCAGGGTGGCCGACGACACGGGTCGACTGCCGATCACGTTCTTCAACCAGGCCTGGCGGGCGCGCCAGCTCCGCGAGGGCGTCACCGCGGTCTTCTTCGGGAAGGTCGACAGCTACCGCGGCCGCAAGCAGATGACGAATCCCATCGTCGATCTGGTCGGTGACCGCACCGGTCGCATCGTGCCCATCTACCCCCAGTCGGAGCGGGCGGGCCTGATGACGTGGGACCTGGCGGCCATGGTGGCCGAGGCGTTGCGCCGTTCCGAGGCGCGCGGGATCGAGGATCCCGTGCCCCACGACCAGCTCGCACGGCACGGTCTCGGCCGGCGGGACGACGCCCTGCGCGACATCCATACGCCCGAGACCGCCGCCGCCCAGAGAGCGGCCCGCGACCGTCTCGTCTTCGACGAGCTGCTGCGGGTCCAGCTCCTCCTGCTGCAGCGCAAGCACCAGCTGGAGACCGGCGTCACCGGAATCGAGCACCGCGTCGACGGCCCGGCCCTGGCCCGGTTCTGGGCCGATCTGCCCTTCGTGCCCACAGCCGCCCAGCGCCGCGCCCTGGACGAGATCCGTGCCGACCTGGCGCGCAGTGTGCCGATGCACCGGTTGCTGCAGGGCGACGTGGGCGCAGGCAAGACGCTGGTCGCCGTCGGGGCCCTGGTCACGGCTGTCGACGGCGGCTACCAGGGTGCCTTCATGGCCCCTACCGAGGTGCTGGCCGAACAGCACCACGCGAGCGTGCTGTCGTTCCTCGCCAAACTGGATGTGGACGACGAAGCGGTCCTGGGCGGACGGCGCCCGCTGCGCGTCGAGCTGCTCACGGCCAGGCTGGGGACGGCTCGCCGTCGCGAGGTGCTGACCGCGCTGGCTTCCGGTGCGGTGGACATCGCCGTCGGTACCCACGCCCTCATCCAGGAGGGCGTCGAGTTCTCGTCCCTGGGCGTCGTGGTGGTCGACGAGCAGCACCGCTTCGGGGTCGAGCAGCGCTCGATGTTGCGCGACCGCGGTCGAGGCGACGGGCGGGCCCCCGACGTGCTGGTGATGACGGCGACGCCCATCCCTCGCACGGCCGCCATGACCGTGTACGGCGATCTGGACGTGTCGGTGCTCGACGAGCTGCCGCCGGGCCGCTCGCCCATCGCCACCACCTGGACGCGCGGCGATCTCGGACGCGACGCCGTGTGGCAGCACGTCCGAGACGAGGTGGCGGCCGGGCGCCAGGCATATGTCGTCTGCCCCGTGATCGAGGGCTCCGATGCATTGGAGGTGGAGTCGGCCGTCGCCACCTACGACGACCTCGGTTCGGGTGCATTGGCCGGCCTGCGCGTGGGCCTGATGCACGGCCGCCTCAAGCCCGACGAGAAGGACCTGACGATGCGGCTGTTCCGGAGCGGCCGCCTGGACGTGCTGGTGGCCACCACGGTGATCGAGGTCGGGGTGGACGTGCCCAACGCCACCATCATGGTCGTGCTCTCCGCAGACCGCTTCGGGATGGCCCAGCTCCACCAGTTGCGCGGCCGGGTGGGACGTGGCGCCGCCTCCTCGACCTGCTGGCTGGTCACAGACGACGACGTGACCCCCGAGGCCGAGCAGCGCCTCCAGGCCCTGGAGCGTTCCACCGACGGGTTCGAGCTGGCCGAGATCGACCTCGACCTGCGCGGCGAGGGCACGCTGTTCGCGGGCCAGCAGTCCGGTCGCAACGATCTACGTCTGGCCTCGCTGAGACGTGACCGCGACTGGGTGGTACGGGCCCGCCAGGCGGCCACCGAGCTGCTGGCCGAGGATCCCTCACTGGCTGGTGAGGCGGCACTGGCCGTCGAGCTGGAGTGGTTCCAGGCCAAGCTGGCCGAGGGGGGCGACGACCAGTCGGACTGGCTGCTGCGCGGCTGAGGCCCGGGCGGCGCTGCCGTCAGCGGCTCCAGGCGTCGTCGTCGCTGTCGTCGTCGATCACCACGTCCCAGCGGTCGTTGCAGTCCGCGCAGCGGTAGGCGATGACGGTCCCGGGCTCGGGCGGTTCGTCCGGCCGAAGGTAGGAGATGCGGTGGCAGGTGCCGCCGCAGTCGACGCAGGTGATCCTCTCGGGAACCTCCACCACGCCGACGGTAGCGGCGTCGATGGCGACCGACCCCGGGAGCCACCTGCCCGGCGTGACGCTAGGTTCGGATCGGTGCGCGTCATCGCAGGCACGGTCGGGGGCCGCCAGCTCGCCACCGTGCCCGGCTCCGACGTCCGGCCGACCACCGACCGTGTTCGGGAGGCCCTGTTCAACCGGCTGGAGAGCCGCGGCCTGGTGCGTGGTGCCTCGGTGCTCGACCTGTTCGCAGGCTCGGGGGCTCTGGGGGTGGAGGCCTTGTCGCGTGGCGCTTCCGAGGTCACCTTCGTCGACCGTGACCGACGCTCGATCGAGGTGGTGCGCGCCAACCTCGATCGGCTCGGTCTGGCCGGCCGGGCCACCGCTCTCCAGGCCGATGCCATCGCCTTCCTCGACACGACCGACGGCGAATGGGCGCTCGCCCTGGTCGACCCTCCCTACGACTTCGACCGGTGGCCGGAGCTGCTGGACCGCCTGCGGGCGGGAACGGCCGTGCTCGAGACCGAAGGACCGGCTGCCGCCCACCGCCGGTGGACGAAGATCCACGAGAAGCGCTACGGACGCACGCATGTCACCCTGGTCGAACACCTGGGGGCCGGTGAGGCCGGTTGGTTGCCAACCCGGCACGAGGGGTAGGTTGACCCCGCTCCGCGGTCGATTGGGAGGAACGAACCCGTGGCCAAGGTCCTCTATCCAGGATCGTTCGATCCCGTGCACAACGGGCACGTGGAGGTCGTGAGCACGGCCGCCCGGTTGTTCGACCAGGTCGTCGTCGCCGCCATGCGCAACCCCCAGAAGGGTAAGCCGCTCTTCGAGATGGAGGAGCGCCAGGCGATGCTGGAGGAGACCTTCGCGCACCTGCCCAACGTCTCGGTGACGATGTTCTCCGAGCTCGTGGTCGACCTGGCACGCAGCATCGACGCCGACTTCATCGTCAAGGGCCTGCGCGGTGTGACCGACTTCGAGAACGAGCTGCAGATGGCCCAGATGAACCGTGCCGTGGCCGACATGGTCACGGTGTTCATCCCCTCCACGTCCGAGGACGGCTACATCGCCTCGAAGTACATCCGCGAGATGAGCCGCTACGGCGGCGACGTCAGCCACATGGTGCCCCCCGCCGTGGCTCGCCGCCTCAAGGAGCGCTACCTCTCCTAGCCGCGGCACCCACCACCGCCGCGCCTCAGCACGGCTCGATTCCGAGGACCGGGCCCGGCGCGTAGTCGACGCCGTGGCCCCCGTACGCTCCCGCCCTCACGGCGCTGCGCCGAACGGCGACGACGCAGTCGCCGATGATCCAGACCCGCAGATCGGCGAGTCCGCCTGCCTCGACGATGGCCGCCGCCCGATCCACCGACGAGTCCCCGCCGGCCGCACTCGCCTGGCCGGCGGTGGCGCCCGTGGCGACCAGCCCGGCCAGGATGGTCGCCACCATCGACCTGCCGACTCTGCTCCTCTGTCCCATCGGGAACCTCCCCTGCCGCCACCTCGCCGACACGACGAGGATGCGGGCATCCACGAGACCTGTCCGCC
>Ga0299914_10002088_pt1 | contig 13581 bp, 11 predicted proteins | sample RVTome_10_FD_201361 | JGI IMG/M metagenome (GOLD analysis project Ga0299914, IMG submission 201361) | Soil microbial communities from uranium-contaminated site in the Upper Colorado River Basin, Wyoming, United States - RVT153D57 (version 2) ...
GTGGCCCGGGGTGAAGTTGGCGAGAACCCCGCCCCACACCCAGCTGCCCGGGGCGGGGACGTGGTAGCGCTCGTACACCCTGGCGGACTCCTCCTCGTCGAGCGTGTTCGTGAACGCGTAGTGGAACTGCTCCGGCGTGAAGCCGACGGCCCGATGGCGGTTGGCCGGGCTCTTGAGCACGGGGAAGCTGGCCTTGATCTGCGACGGCGGGACGACCTTCACGCCCTCCGTGGGCACGGAGTCGATGGCGACGCCCGCGGCGCCGAAGCCGTGGTCGAGCAGGATCTGCGTCAGCGCGCCGCCGAAGGAGTGGCCCATGACGATCGGCGGCCGCTCGAGCTCGCTGACGACGCCCTCGAGGTGCTCGACGGTCTCGGGCACGGACAGCGCGGCGATCGGCGAGGGGTCGGCGCGCAGCGCCTCCACCTCGACCTCGAGGCCGGGGTACGCCGGCGTGAGGACGCGGTAGCCCTTGCCCTCGTAGTACGGGACCCAGTGCTCCCAGCTGCGCGGGGTCATCCAGAGCCCGTGGATGAGGACGACGGTGTCGGGTGCGTCGGTCATGGCGTTCCTTCCGGGGAGGCGTGAGTGAGCGGCACCCTACTCAAAGTGAGTTGCTTCATGCGACTCTATGGTCATGCTCAAGCGAACCTACGACGGGCAGGAGGCCTGCTCGGTCGCCCGGACCCTCGAGATCATCGGCGACCGCTGGACGTGGCTCCTCGTCCGCGACGCCTTTCTCGGCGTCTCCCGCTTCGCCGAGTTCCGGGACAGCCTGGGGATCGCGCCGAACGTCCTCGCCGACCGGCTCGGGCGCCTCGTGGACGAGGGCGTCCTCGAGCGCGTGCCTTACAGCAAGCGGCCGACACGCTACGAGTACCGGCTCACGGAGAAGGGGCGCGACCTCTTCACGGCGCTGAACGCCATCCGCGAATGGGGCGACCGGCACGTGTCGCCGGCGCCGATGCGGCTCCTGCGACGCCGCAGGGACGGGACGCCGGTCCTGGCGGCGCTCGTTCCCGAGGGGACGCCGGCCGTCCCCTTCGACGACCTCGAGCTCTTTCCCGGGCCGGGCTTCCCCGACCGATGAGTTTGGCGTTCGCGGCCGGTCGGTACGGCTGACCGCACGAAAGGAGCCACATGCAGAAGCGCATCACCACCTTCCTGACCTTCGACGGCCGGGCGGAGGAGGCCGTCGCCTTCTACACGTCGATCTTCGACAACTCCAGGATCCTCAGCCAGACGCGCTACGGCGAGGCCGGGCCAGGGGCCGAAGGGTCGCTGATGACCGCGACCTTCGAGCTCGACGGCCAGGAGCTCGTCGCCCTGAACGGCGGGCCGTCGTTCGAGTTCTCGCAGGGGATCTCGCTCCTCGTGGACTGCCAGACCCAGGAGGAGGTCGATCGCTACTGGGAGGCGCTCGGCGGCGGCGGCGAGACCGGGCCGTGCGGCTGGCTCACGGACCGGTTCGGCGTCTCCTGGCAGGTCGTCCCCCGCAGGCTGAGCGAGCTCCTCGGCGACCCCGACCGGGAGAAGGCCAACCGGGCGATGGAGGCGATGCTGCAGATGGGCAAGATCGAGATCGAGGGCCTGGAGCGCGCCTTCGCGGGCGTCTAGGCGCCCTCAGGCAGCCAGCTCGACGGGCTCGCCGAGCGCGAGCCAGCGGAACCGGCGGCGGACGTCCTCGGGGGCGGCGGCGAGCGCCCGCTCGACCGCCTCCCGCCCGTCCGCAAGGTGCCTCCAGCCCTCGTAGTGGATCGGGATCGCCGTGCGCGGCAGGACGAGCCCGACCAGCTCGACGGCGTCTCGGCCCGTCATCGTGTAGCGGAGCGGCCCCGTCACGGGAAACCGGACGCCGCCGAGGTGCAGGAGCGCGACGCCGACCCGGAGGCGGCCGGCGACGCTTCGCACGCCGCCGTAGAGCACGGTGTCGCCGGAGATCCACAGCGCGCCGTGCTCCTGGCCGTCCCAGCGGAGCGCGAAGCCGACGACGTCGCCGACGAGCGGGTGGCTGAGCGGCGGGCCGTGGCGGCACGGCGTCGCGGTCACCTCGATCGGCGGGCGCCCTTCCGCCTCGAGAACGGTCTTCCCCCAGGGAGCGAGGCCGCGGGCGTCGCCCCCGAGCCGCTCGGCGCCCGAGATTGTCGTGACGACGACCCGCGCAGAGGGCAGGAGCGCGCGGCCGGCGGCGTCGAGGTTGTCGCCGTGGTGGTCGTGCGTGACCAGCACGGCGTCCACCGGCAGGACGCTCTCCACCGGGAGCGCCGGCCCGGCGAGCTTCGTCGAGCCCGAGCCCCAGCCGAAGCGGTACTCCCCACCCGGCGGGTCGAAGGTCGGGTCTGTGAGCAGGCGCCAGCCGGCGGCCTCGATCAGGACGGTCGGTCCGCCGACGTGCGTGAGCCGGATGTGCGTCACGCGGTCGTCTTCGCTGCCACCGCGTGCTCGAGCGCCCACTCGAGCGCGTAGTCGGCGACCTCCTCCCAGCCCTCCTGGGCGGGCAGGAGATGCGCCATGCCCTCGTACTCCTTGACCTCGGTGATCAGCCCCTCCGCCTTGTAGTGCTTCGCGTTCGACCGCTGCACGGACGGCGGCATGAGGTGGTCCTCGCTGCCCGAGATGAAGAGCAGCGGAGCCCGGTCCGGGTTGTGGTAGTCGACGTGGTTGTCGTCCTTGCCGGGATGGATGTTCGCCAGGGCGCTCCCCCAGAAGATCGCTCCGGAGGCGGGGATGTGGTACCGCTCGTAGAGCGCGAGCGACTCCTCTTCGCCGAACGTGTTCGTGAAGGCGTAGTGCCACTGCGCCGGGGTGAACCCGACCGCCTTGTGCCGGTTGGCGGGGTTCTTCAGCACGGGGAACGTCGAGCGGATCTGCGACAGGGGGACGACCTTCACGCCCTCGGTGGGAGCCGAGTTGATGGCCACGCCGGCGACGCCGTAGCCGTGGTCGAGCAGGACCTGCGTGAACACGCCGCCGGCCGAATGCCCGATGATGATCGGCTGCGGGTCGAGGTCGCGGACGACCGACTCGAGGTGCTCGACGATCTGCGGCACCGTGACCTGCTCGATGGGCGTCGGGTCGGCGTTGAGCGCCTCGACCTCCACCTCGAAGCCGGGATAGGCGGGAGCGAGGACACGGAAGCCCTTGGCCTCGTAGCGGGCGATCCAGTGCTCCCAGCTCCTGGGCGTGACCCAGAAGCCGTGGACGAGGACGATCGTGTCGGGTGCGGAGGCGGCGGCCATGGCGTCCTTTCGAGATGGGGCGATGAGGCGCCGACCTTACCCGAGCGAGTTGCTTCACGCAACCATGTATCTAGCCCATGCCCAGGTGGATGATCCCGCGGTCGATCAGGCCCCTGGTGAAGGCCGGGGCGGGGAGCACCTTGACGCCGTAGGTGTCGCGGAGGAACCACTCGAGGTAGACGAAGAGACTCGAGCGGACGGCGCCGATCTTCTCCAGGCGGTCAGGGTCGAAGACGAGCAGGCGCGCGCGCAGCTCCGCGTCCGTGAGGAACTCCTCGACGAGGGCCTCGACCGCCTCGCCGAGGTCGGTGACGAGGAGCGTCGGCGTCGGCGAGGCGAGGCGCGCGAGGCCCGCGGTGCCCGCGCGGAGCTCGACGCGGCTCGTCTCCCGCCGCCAGCGCGCGACGAGCAGCGTGGGCGTGGACTCCTCGACCTCCACGTCGTCGAGCTCCTCCGCGCAGTGCCGGGCGAACGCAGCCAGGAGCTCGCCGTGCGTGAGCTCGTCCGCGCCCCAGGTGAACCGGCGCGCGCCGACCGCGGCCGCGAGCGCCTCCTCCGCCTCGGGCCGGCGAGCGGGATCGAGCAGGCCCAGGTCGTCGAGGCCGGCCCGGACCTCGGGGTCGAGCTCGTGGGGACGGAGCCCGATCCGCTCGTCGAGCACGGCCTCGAGGGCAGCCGCCTGCTCGCGGGTCATGCCAGCCGATCCAGCGCCGCGGCGAACACTCCCGGCGACAGCTCGCCGAGCTCCAGGTAGACGCCGCCGGCCGCCCGCGCCAGCTCCCGCGCGCAGCTCTGCCTGGGCGCCTGCCGCGGGGGCTCCGCGTCCACGACGACGACGCCGATCCCGGCCCGCCGGAGGGCGCGAGCCTCGTGGAGGGCGTCGCCGAGGGCGTCGCCGTCCGGTCGGCGCGCCACGTTGGGGAGGCCGTCGGAGACGACGACCGCAACCGGGCGGGCGTTCGGCCGCTTCGCCTGCTCCTGGCGCAGGAGCCGGCGCGCGGCGGCGAGGGCGTCGGCGAGCGGCGTGCGGCCCGAGACGGGAATGTCGGCGAGGACGCGAGCCGCCCTGGCCCGGCTCGCCGTCGGCCGGAGCGCGACCGTCGCCTCGGGGACGCCGCTCCGGAACGCAACGAGGGCAACGCGGTCGCCGCGGGCGGTCGCGTCCTCGAGCAGGGCGAAGACGAGCCCCTTGACCTGCTCGGCCAGCCGGTCGGCCTGGAGCGAGTAGCTGTTGTCGACGACGAAGCAGACCTCGTAGGGGACGCGGTGCTCCCGCACCTTGCGGCGCACGTCCTCCGCCGTGATCGCGCGCGTCCCGCCGGTGCGCCCGGCCCGGGAGGCGGCGGCGCGGAGGGTCGCGTCCACGGCCACGTCCACCGGAGCCGAGCCGGGAAGCCGGTGGCGCGAGTACTTCCCGCGCCGGAGGGCCACGAGCGACCGCTCGCGGCGGCCGATCGCGCCCCGCTCGAGGGCGTCGCGTCGCGGCGGCAGCGAGAGGACCCGCTCGGGGTCGGCCTCCACCTCGTGGATGTCGGGCACGGCCTCGAGGAGCTCCACCGGCGTGTCTACCCCGGCCCCGCCGGGCTCTCCGCTTTTTTTGGGGCTCCCTCGACCGCGAGCACCTCGTCGAGGATCCGCCGGAGGAGGCGGTCGTCGATGCCGGAGCCGGCGCCGAAGGGGTCCTCCTCGAGGCGGTGCCCGAGCGCGAGCCGGGCGGCGGTGAAGACGTCCTCCCGGTCGGTCTCGCCGCGGCCGGCGAGCGCGGCGAGCGCCTTGGCGCACTCGAGGATGGCGACGTCGGCCCGGTGGCTGACCACGCCCGACTCGACGACGAGGCGCGCGATCGCCTCGTAGAAGCGCTCCGGGACGCCGATCGCCGGCAACGACTCCCGGGCGGCCGCGAGCCGCTCCGCCAGCGCTGCCTCCTCCCCCGCCCAGGCCGCGGCGGACGCGTCGGCGTCGGCGAGGTAGGCCTCGCGGCGGCGCAGGACCTCGGCGCGCACGGCCGGGTCGGCGATCGCCTGCACCTCCACGTGCAGCCCGATCCGGTCGGCGATCTGCGGGCGGAGCTCGCCCTCCTCCGGGTTCATCGTCCCCACGAGCAGGAAGCGGGCCGGGTGCGACATCGAGACGCCCTCCCGCTCGACGACGTTCACGCCCATCGCGGCCGCGTCGAGGAGGACGTCGCAGAGGTGGTCGTCGAGCAGGTTCACCTCGTCGACGTAGAGGATCCCGCGGTTCGCCTCGGCCAGGAGCCCCGGCTGGAGGGCGGCGATCCCCTCGCGGAGGGCCCGGGCGATGTCGACCGACCCCGCGACCCGGTCCTCGGTGGCGTTCAGGGGCAGGGTGACGATGCGCACGCGGCGCGCGACGACCGGCAGCTCCTCCCCGCCCGCGACGCGGGCGCGGCAGAGCTCGCAGAGCGCGGCCGGGTCGCAGGAGAAGGGGCAGTCGGCGACGACCTCGATCTCGGGCAGAAGCGCGGCCAGCCCGCGGACGGCCGTGGACTTGCCCGTCCCGCTCGGTCCGGAGACGAGCACCCCGCCGACGGCCGGGTTGACCGCGTTGAGCAGGAGCGCCGTCTTCAGGCGCTCCTGCTCGACGAGCGCGGTGAACGGGTAGTGGGTCGTCAGCTGAGGATCAGCGGCTTGCCGAAGGTCGGCTCGGCCTGCGGGATCGGGTCGAACTTCCACGTGCCGATCAGCGGGACGGCCGTGTCGCGGTTGACGCGGACGTCGACGACGTACGGGGTCCCCGCCGAGACGGCGGTCTCGAGCGCGCTCCCGAGGTCGGCGGGGTCCTCGACGGTGATGCCACCGGCCCCCATCGACTCCGCCATCTGGACGAAGTCCGGGTTCCAGAACTCGCCCGTGGACTGCTTGATGAAGCTCGTCCCGATCTCGCGGCCGTCCATGTAGAAGCGCTGGAGGTCGCGGATGACGCCGATCGTGTAGTTGTTGAGGATCACCCAGACGGCCGGGATGCCGTACTCCGTCGCGGTGGCGACGGCGCCGGGGAACATCATGAAGCTGCCGTCGCTCGTGACGCAGATCGCCGGCTGCTCGGGCCGCGCCAGCTTGAGGCCGAGGACGCCGTAGGTGCCGAAGCCCATCCCGGCGAAGCCGCCCGGCGTGAACACCATCTGCGGGCCGGGCGCGTCCCAGTACTGCTCGACCCAGGTCTGGTGGTTGCCGGTGTCCGTGATCATGAGGGTGTCCGGCGGGGCCGCGGCGCGGAGCTCCTTGATCACGCGGCGCGGGTCGATCGGCACGGCGTCGGAGGCCTTCTCCTGCTCGATGAAGTTGACCCACTCGGACTTGTACTCCTCGACCTGCTCGTTCCACGGCGAGCGCTCGCGCTTCGGCCCCTGCTTCTCCGCGAGCTCGATGAGCTGGCGCAGGACCTCGCGCGCGTCGCCCACGATCCCGAGCTCGGTCGGGTAGTTCCGGCCGATCTCCTGGGGATCGATGTCGACGTGGATCAGCTTCGTCGGCGGGATGTTGTACGTGTAGCCGGGCACCCACGAGGACGAGTGGATGTCGGAGAAGCGGCAGCCGAACGCGAGGATCACGTCGGCGTTCCGCGCCGCCTCCTGCGCCGGGTACTCGCCCCAGCAGCCGGCAATGCCGAGGTGGAGCGGGTGGTCGGCCGGGAGCGCTCCCTTGCCCATGAAGGATGTGTAGACCGGCACGTTGACGTGCTCGGCGAAGGCGGCGAGCTCGACCGAGGCCTCGGAGCAGAGGATGCCGCCGCCCGCGAGGATGAGCGGGCGCCGCGCGCCCATCAGCATGTCGAGCGCCTTCGCGACCGCCTCCGGCGAGCCCGGCGTGCGCCAGTCGAGCATGACGCTCCGCTCCGAGGGCTCGGGCACCTCGACCTCGGCCTTCGTCACCCAGAGGTCGTAGGGCACGTCGATGTGGACGGGGCCGGGACGGCCCGAGCGGGCGAGCTTGAAGGCCTTGGGAAGGAACTTGGCGAGGTCGCCGACCGAATGCGCCTGGAAGCTCCGCTTCGTGATCACCTTGGCGATCGAGGGGAAGTCGGCCTGGAAGTGGCGGTACTCCTCCTGGAGCGCGCCCGAATCGTACTGGCTCGTGGCGACCTGGCCCGTGATGGCGATCAGCGCGGACGAGTCGTAGAACGCGTTCGAGACGGCCGCGGTCAGCAGCATCGGCCCGGGGCCCGTGGACGTGTAGACGGGGATCACCTCGTGGCTGACGCGGTAGTACGCATCGGCCATGTACCCGGCGCCGGTCTCGATCCGGGGGAAGACCACCGAGATCTCGTCCTGGCGGTCGTAGACGCCGTCGAGAAGGCCCACCGCCCCGTGTCCCGCATAGCCGAAGAGGTAGGGCACCTTTTCGCGAATCAGGTACTCGACGACCAGATCCGTGCCTCGCATCTCGGGCATGGCTGCCTCCCTTGTCTGTCCTCGGGTGCTGGCCTTCGATCATCCCGGACGGGTTCCCGGCCTGCAAGCGGGAGGCGCCGGGATGACGGCGGCAACCGAACGCGCTAACCTCCTCCGTCTGAACCCCGGACAAGCCCGCCCCGGCGACACCCCCGGGCGGGAGCAACCAGGAGGAGCAAATGTCGAACTTGGGGCAAGGGCTTCGGCGCGTTCGCGCACGGAGCCTTCTGCTGATCGCCGTCCTCGCCGCGGCGATCCTGTGGCCGGCATCGCCGGCGGCAGCGGGCAAGGACCAGGCGTGTGAGAACCGGTCGAACAACACGTACCGGAAGGTGCTCGAATGCGTGACGCTCGAGGGCGTCCGCGAGCATCAGGCGGCCTTCCAGGCCATCGCCGACGCCAACGGCGGCACCCGGGCGGCGGGCACGCCCGGCTACACCGGCAGCGTCGAGTACGTCGTCTCGAGGCTCGAGGCGGCCGGCTGGGACGTGGAACTCCACGAGTTCCCGTTCATGTTCATCCCGCCGCCGACGCTGCAGCAGCTCACGCCGGTGAACGCGACCTACCCGACCGGGGCCTACACGGGCTCGGGCACGGGGACGGTCACCGGCAACGTAATCCCAGTGGACCTCAACCTCGTCCCGCCGCGGGCATCGTCGAGTGGCTGCGAGCCGGCCGACTTCGCCGGCCTGGACTTCAGCGGTCCGGCGGACATCGCGCTCATGCAGCGGGGAACCTGCAGCTTCGGACTGAAGGCGATCAACGCCCAGACCGCCGGGGCCGAGGCCGCGATCATCTTCAACCAGGGCGACACTCCCCTGCGCGAGGGCCTGATCGTCGGCACGCTGCTCCCCGACGGCGCCGCGGTCACGATCCCGGTCGTCGGCGGCTCGTTCGCCGACGGCGAGGCGCTGTCGCAGCCCGGCTCCACGGCCCGCATCCAGGTCGATCCGGCCGAGTCGCGGCCGCAGGTCAACGTGATCGCCGAGAAGAAGTCCAAGCGCCCGCTCGGGAAGAACAACGTCGTCATGGCCGGCGCGCACCTCGACTCGGTCCAGGCCGGCCCGGGCGTCCAGGACAACGGCAGCGGCTCCGCAGCGCTGCTCGAGGTCGCCGAGCAGCTCGCGCGCGTCAACCCGCAGAACACGCTGCGCTTCGCCTGGTGGGGCGCCGAGGAGGCCGGCCTGATCGGCTCGACGGCCTACGTGAACGGCCTGAGCCAGGCCGAGCGGGACAAGATCGCGCTCTACCTGAACTTCGACATGATCGGGTCGCCGAACTACATCTTCATGACGTACGACGGCGACGAGTCCGGCTTCCCGGCCCCGGTGCCGGTGCCGGATGGCTCGATCCAGATCGAGAAGACGTTCGAGTCCTTCTACACCTGGGCCGGCGAGCCGTACGACGACGCCGAGTTCAGCGGCCGCAGCGACTACCAGGCGTTCATCCTCAACGACATCCCCGCCGGCGGCCTGTTCACCGGCGCGGAGGTCCCGAAGACGCCTGCGCAGGTCGCGATCTGGGGCGGCACCGCGGGCGCGCAGTACGACCCGTGCTACCACCTCGCCTGCGACACGTACGACAACATCAGCCTGCACGCTCTGGACGTCAACAGCGACGCGATCGCGTTCACTGTCATGACCTACATGTACTCCACGCAGAACGTGAACGGCGTGAAGGGCAAGAAGGTTCCGGGCGGCTTCGACATCCCGGCTCCCGCAGGCCCGGAGGGCACCGTCGGCAGCGGCGGCGGCCACTCGCACGACCCCGACGAGTAGACGACACACCACGTCTGCGCTCGCGAGGGGCGGCCATCCGGCCGCCCCTCGCCGCTTCGGGGCTTAACGTACGGCGCGATGCAGGCCCTCATCGTGGAGCCCGGGCGGCCGCACTCCGCCCGCGTCGAGGAGGTGCCGGCGCCGGCGCCCGCATCCGGGTCGGTGCTCCTGCGGCCGCTCGAGGTCGGCATCTGCGGCACCGACCGCGAGATCGCCGAGGGCCTCTTCGGGATCGCGCCGGAGGGCTCTGACCGGCTTGTCCTCGGCCACGAGGTGCTGGCGCGGGTCGAGGAGGACGCAGAGAGCTTCTCCCGCGGCGACCTGGTGGCGGCGACCGTGCGCCGGTCGTGCGGACGCTGCGAGGCGTGCGTGCAGGGCTCCCCCGATGCCTGCGCGACCGGCCTCTACCTCGAGCGGGGGATCACCCGGCTCGATGGGTTCGCGGCCGAGCTCGTCACCGAGGCCGCCGACCAGCTGATTCCGGTCCCGCAGGCGCTCGGCCGCCTCGGCGTCCTGGCCGAGCCGGCTTCCATCTGCGAGCGCGCGCTTCGCCACGTCAGGGCGATCGGCGGGCGCCAGCCGTGGGCCCCGCTGCGGGCGCTCGTCCTCGGCGCCGGGGCGATCGGGATGCTCGCCACCTACCTCCTCCGCCTCGAGGGCCTCGAGGTCTGGACGGCGGCCCGGGGACCGGCGGACGGCCGCAAGGGCGAGCTCGTCGCCGCCTCGGGCGCCCGGTACGTCTCGGTGGCGGACACGGCACCTGCCGCGCTCGCCGAGGAGACGGGCGGCTTCGACGTCGTGATCGAGGCCGCCGGCGACGCGCAGGTGATGCTGGACGCGATCGGCCACCTTCGGCGGAACGGCGTCGCCTGCCTGCTCGGGATCGACGGTCGGCCCCGGCGCGTGAGCATCGACGGCCGGGTGATCGCCCAGGACGCCGTCGTGGAGAACCGCGTCCTCTTCGGCAGCGTCAACGCCCACCGGGTCGACTGGCAGGCGGCGGTCAACGACCTCGACCGCGCCCGCGAGCGCTGGCCCCAGGCGCTGGAGGCCTTCGTCGGCCTGCGCGTGCCGCTCGACCGGTTCGAGGACGCGTTCGCGTACCGCGGCGTCAAGGCGACGCTGCTGCTCGAGAGCGCGTGAGCGGAAGCTCACTCACCCCCGAGCAGGCTCTTGTCGAAGAACGCCACGACCCGCCGTTCATACTCCTCGGGGGCGGCGTCGATGGCGCCGGTATGCCCGCCGGGAGCCTCCCAGACTTCCTTCGGGCCCGTCGCCGCGTCGTAGTACTGGCGGCTGAGGGTCTCGCCGCCCGCGCCCGGGTCGGAGTAGATGACGAACAGGGGCTCGGAGATCTCTGCGCTCAAGTCGTTGAGGCCGGGCGGTGGAAGGTCGCTCGTGAAGACGGTGGTTCCGAGCGTCGCGACGCCGAAGATCACGGTGAAGATCACCTTGTCGCCGCCCGAGGCGTGCACCGCTTCGCGCACGGACCGGACACCTGCGCCCTCGGAGACGATCGCCTTCAGGTCATCGGTCTCCGCGGCCGCCTGCAGCATGACCTCGCCGCCGACCGAGAGCCCGACACCGCCGATGCGATCTGGATCCACGTCCGGCCGGCTGTGCAGGTACGCGACCGCTGCGCTCACGTCGCGCGTGCCTCTCCAGCCGAACGCGTTCGGGTCCCCTTCGCTCTCGCCCTCGCCGCGCCGGTCGAAGAGGAGCACGCCGTAGCCGTGGCCGGCGAGCATCCTGGCCGCCTTCTGGGGGCCCTTGCGACCGGGAAACGAGATGACCGCCGCACCGTTTTTCGAGGGCACGTACCAGCCTTCGAGCCGCAGCCCGTCGCTCGTCGTGAAGCTGACTTCCTCAAAGGCCGTGCCGAGCTGCGGCGTGGGGACGTAAGCGCGCGCCGAGTGCGTGACGACGTACGCTTCGGCGAGGGGGTAGAGACCGAAGGCAAGGACGACGAAGGCGCCGAATGCCAGTGCCGCGCGCCTCAGGTAGCGGCGGATCACGCTCCCTCCGCGCCTCGACCTCCAGAGGGTCACGAGGCCGACGCCGACGAGCAGGAAGCCGAAGGGAATCGCCAGCAGCCCGGTGTAGTCGTCTCCCGACGGGCCGTTCTCGCGCGTGTAGTAGCCAGCCTCGCCGATGCCCATGACGATCGTGAAGAGCCCGAAACCGATCGCAAGGCTCGCCCGGACGCCGGGCCGGAAGCGTGGGTAGAGCCAGGCGGCGAGCACGAAGAGCCCCGTCTGGACGAGACCGCCGGCCAGATGGTCGCCCGCCGACGTGCCAGGCTGCGGCTGGAGGAAGTTGTCGTCGGCCACGTGGAGGGCGACGAGACCGAGCGCGAGGCGGACGAGCCCGGTCTCGGTGCGAAGCGCGGCGCCGATCCGGGAGAGGAAGGTCTTGGAGGCGGGGTGATGAGGGGCCGCGGCTTCCATGGTAGCTCCTTTCAGGAGGAAAGACTCCGGCGCCGCCCGGGATGGCGGCGCCGGAGTGAGGTGTCGGGCTAGGCGGTGGGCTCCGCCGCAGCCGGGGCGGCCGGGGCCTTGGGCTTGCGCTCGTGCCCGAGGCTCGGGAGCCACTCGAGGCGGCGGGGGAACCACCAGTTCCACTCGCCCAGGAGCTTCATCGTCGCGGGCAGGAGCACCGCGCGGACGATGGTCGCGTCGATCAGGACGGCGGCGGCGAGGCCGACGCCGAACTGCTTGAAGACGATCATCGAGAGCGTCCCGAAGATCGCGAACACGCCGACCATGACGATCGCGGCGCTGGTCACGACCCCGGCGGTGCTCTTGATGCCCTGCGAGATCGACTCGTCCGTGGTCGCGCCGCGGTCGTAGAGCTCGCGGATCCGGCTGAGGATGAACACGTGGTAGTCCATCGAGAGGCCGAACAGGATCACGAAGAGGAAGACCGGCAGGAACGGCACGATGCCGCTCGTCGACTCGAACCCGAGCAGGCCCTTGCCGATCCCGTGCTGGAAGACCAGCACGAGCACGCCGTAGGCGGCCGCGACCGACAGCAGGTTGAGCACGATGGCCTTGACCGCGATGGCGACGGAGCGGAAGGCGGCCAGCATGAGGACGAACGCAAAGACGAGCACGAAGCCGAAGACGAGCGGCGCCGTCGACTTCAGCTGGTCGTTGCCGTCCTTCGAGGACGCCGTCATGCCAGTGACGGCGGTCTCGGCGCCGACGAGCGCGCCGACGGTTTCAGGCACGACCTCGCCCCTCAGCGCGGCCAGGGCCGCGTTGGAGGCGTCGTCGGTGCCCTCGCCGTCCATCGGGATGGCGATGCTCGCGACCGTGCCGGCGTCGTTGACGTCGACGGTGATCGGCTCGTGCATGCGGCCGGTGGCGAGCGCCCGCTCGCGCAGCTGCTCGATGGCGGACTGCACTTCCGGAGCGTTGACGTCCGCCGCCTTGACGACGACGTTGGCCGGGATGGTCTTGCCCGGGAACGAGGCCTCCAGGCGGTTGAACGTCTGCATGACGGGCAGGTCCTGCGGGAACGTCTCCGGGCCCGGCTGCGCCGTGTGGAGCTGAAGCGCGGGCACCGCGAGGGCGAGCAGCAGCCCGCCGGCCACGGCGACCGAGAGCACCGGGCGCTTGAGGACGCGGTCGACGATCGCGCCCCAGATCCGCCCCTCGCCGTCGTCGCGGCGGAGCCGGCCGACGAAGGGGACGTGCAGGCGATCGACATTGTCGCCGAGCTTCGAGAGAAGCGCCGGCAGCACGGTCAGCGAGCCGAGCATGGCGATGGCGACGACCAGCATCGTGGCGATGCCCATCGAGGCGAAGCTCGGGTCGCCGGTGAGGACCATGCCTCCCAGCGCGACCATGACGGTCAGGCCGGAGACGAGCACCGAGCGGCCGGAGGTCGCGGCGGCGGCCTCGAGCGCCGCCTGCTCGCTCTTCCCGGCAGCGCGTTCCTCGCGCTCCCGCTTCAAGTAGAACATCGAGTAGTCGACGCCCACGGCGAGCCCGACCAGGAGCACGATCGCCGAGGTGGACTCGTCGATTGGAAGCACCTGGCTCGGCAGGGCAATCAGGCCGAGCGTGGCGAGCACGGCCGTGAGGCCGAGCAGGAGCGGGATCCCGGCCGCCACGAGCGCCCCGAAGGCGACCACGAGGATCGCGAGCGT